>Ga0214473_10003430_pt1 | contig 19250 bp, 18 predicted proteins | sample RVTome_7_FD_203509 | JGI IMG/M metagenome (GOLD analysis project Ga0214473, IMG submission 203509) | Soil microbial communities from uranium-contaminated site in the Upper Colorado River Basin, Wyoming, United States - RVT98D197 | ecosystem: Environmental > Terrestrial > Soil > Contaminated >... | reverse complement strand
GCAGCACCGAAGCGGTACCACCGAAGCGGCAGCACCGAAGCGGTACCACCGAAGCGGCAGCACCGAAGCGGTACCACCGAAGCGGCAGCACCGAAGCGGCAGCACCGAAGCGGTACCACCGAAGCGGCAGCACCGAAGCGGTACCACCGAAGCGGCAGCACCGAAGCGGTACCACCGAAGCGGCAGCTTACAAACGGTAAAGTTCTCCGTATTTGCTCTTCAGGTAACGGATATAGGGCTCGATGCTCAGCGGGGCGCCGATCGCACGCACGATGAGTTCGGAAGGGGTGAATTTGCATCCGTGCTGGTAGATCTTCTCCTTGAGCCAGTTGTGTAAGGTGCCGAACTCCCCCTGTTCTATCTCCTGCAGAATCTCCGGATGGGCGCCCACGGCGGTCTCAAAAAGCTGAGCGCTCATGATGTTGCCGAGCGTGTAGCCTTGGAACTCGCCGCCGATCAGGCCGCTGTACCAGTGTACATCTTGCAGGACGCCATCCCGGTCGTTCGACGGCATCATACCGAGATCGGTTTGGTAGCGCTCACGCCACACCTCGGGCAGGTCGCGCACCATAAGCCGGCCCTCCAGCAAGGCCAGCTCGATATCGAAGCGTATGATCACGTGCAGGTTATAGGTTACCTCATCGGCACTGGTGCGAATTAAAGATCGCTTGACCTTATTGACGGCCCGGTAGAAGGTATCGAGCGGCACCGATCCCAATTGATGGGGGAAGGCCTCCTGGAGCCTTGGATAGAAGTAGAGCCAGAAGCGACGGCTGCGTCCGATGAGATTTTCCCACAGGCGCGATTGACTCTCGTGGAGGCCTGACGATACCCCGTGGGCCAGGGGGGTCCCTTCCAGGTCCCCACGGACGCCCTGCTCGTAAAGGGCGTGGCCGGCCTCATGCATGGTGCTGAAGAGGGCCTCGCTCAGGTCATCCTCCTTGACGCGGGTCGTGATGCGGACATCCCCGAGGGAGAACTTGGTTGTAAAGGGGTGATGGCTTTTGTCCTGACGGCCGCGCTCGAGGTCGTACCCAAAGCGCCTGATGACCTCGAGGCCAAAGGCCCATTGCTTCGCCTCGGGGAATTGTTGCTGCAGGCACGAGTCGTCGGCAACAGGTTGGGCAATGATGGTCTGGATCATGGGCACCAGGTGACGGCGCAGCTCGCTGAGGAGGGGGCGCAGCAGAGATGCCTTCATCCCCTCGTCGGCGAAATCGATGAGGGGGTCGATGATATGCTCGTAGCCGGGGAAGAAGTCCGCAAGCTGCCGGCTCAGATCCAGCGTCTTTTCGAGGTAGGGCTGTACTGCGGCGAAGTCATTCGCCGGACGGGCTTTGGTCCAGATTTCGTAAATAGTGGCCGTGTGGTTGGAGAACTTCTCCATAAATGAGGCGGGGACCCTCACTGCCCTCTCATAGTCGCGGCGTGCGATGCGAATGAGGCCTGCCTCATCCGCATCGTAGGAAAGACACTCCTCATAGGAATGCAGTGCATCGAGCAGCTTGCCTATGGCCGGATGGGTAAGTTTCTCGTGAGCCAGTCGCCGTAGCGTGGCGATCTGTCGCGCGCGAGCCGCGGCACCGCCTGTAGGCATATAGGTCGTCTGGTCCCAATGCAATACCGCCGCAGCGGCATTCAGGTCGTTGATCTCTCCGAGGAGACGCTTGAGTTCTTGGAGTTTAGCTTCCACACGGCTTCCGGTAACAATTTATTTCGCTTATGCCTTTTATAACAAGCACCCGTTATAGATGGAGACTGCCCAGAACATAGGCGTTGAAATCCCCCCATCCCCCTTTGAGATAAAGGAAGTGGGGGGATCTACGATGATTTTTTCAGCCAAGGTGATGATGCACGGGTGGCGAGCCCATGATGAAGGATTGCCGAGAAGACCTTCTACGCCGTACTTCTCAGAGCGGTCTTTGGGACTTGCTCTTCTTCCGCCTGAATGCCCAAGCGATGCTCGGCTGCCCGCAGAATAATCCCCAGCATCTCACTGTACGACATGCCTGCTATCTTTGCCATCTTTGCCAGGTGTCCGTCCCAGCACCACCCCGGATTGGGGTTCACCTCGAGGAGCTTGGGGGTGCCCTCGGCGTTCAGCCTCCAGTCAAGCCGGCAGTAATCCCTGCACTCGAGCCGCTCGTATAGCTTCAGGCAGCATTCCTCGATAAACTTCTCCGTCTCCTCGGGGAGCTGAGCCGGAATGGACTTAAGGCAGTTCCAGTATGGCGAATCCGGAAGCCACTTGGCCTCATACCCGCATATCTTGGGCAGCTCCGGCGGAAGGGTCGAATAGTCCTCCTCGAGGATGGGCAAGACCGTATACGATTCAGGGGGATTTCCGATGATGCCGACGGTAATGTCCTTGCCGGTGAGGAATTCCTCGACAAGGAGGGGCTTCTCATAGCCCAGTTTTTCCCTGATCTCTGCGATGCCGTTGACGAGTTCTTCAATGGTGTTTGCCACGCTCCGCTGGGTGATCCCGAAGCTCGAATCGCCGAAGTTGGGCTTTACGATGACGGGAAATCCGAAGGGCAGTTCAAAAGTCGTATCCTCCGGTTTGATAAAGAAGGCCTCGGGCACCGGGATATCCATCTCCTTGGCGATGCCGCGGATCAGCGACTTGTCGTAGCAGAAGGCAAGGCATTGCGGTCCCGACCCGGTATAGGGGATACCGAGCATCTCCAGCAAGCTGGGTACATGGAGCTCCTTTTTGGCATCGTTGTTGTAGCCTTCATCGCACAGGTTCAAGACGAAGTCGATCTTCTCATTTGCCTTCGCCAAGTCCTGGATGATGGTGTCATGGCTGTGGAGATAGGTGCAATGGTAGCCCTCGTTTTCCCGCAAGGCCGCCTTCAGCTGGTCAATGGTATAGAAATCGTCATCATCGAAGACGCGCAAAGGCTTTAAGGGGTCCGGTTTGCTGGGGTCGCCCATAATCACCGCCACATTTTTTACGGCCCCTTTTTGCCTTCCTTTGAGAGGCGTCCATTCCTTTTTCACCACACTGGTTACCAGCAGGCGACGCTCCATCATGCCCAGGTCTTGATTTCGCTGGGAATTCGTTGTAATTTCAGCGTTAAAATCGATGTTACTGAAGCCCGCCGTTTTTAACAGCCGTGACAGATCTTCCCTGGTATAGAGTCTTTCCGCGTAGAAGTGGTCTGCGACAATACCCTTTTCAACGTGGTTGACCATTTCCCTGGATATCAGGCGGTCCTCGTCAACGGAGAGTGCCCGCTCACGGCAGACAAACCTCTTCTTATCTATCCATTCCCAGGAGTGCGGCTTGAAATGCTCTCTGAGATATTCACCATCCGCTATATCGATAATAAACTTGCCCCAGGGTTGTAAAACCCTGAATACCTCTTTAAATACCTTGAGGTCCTCTTGTGCGGCTTCAAAGTATCCCAGACTATTACCGAGGATCATCACCACATCAAAGGTATCAGGGGGAAAGGGGATCTTCCGCGCATCTCCTTCGCGGAATCGGACTCTGAGACCCTCGGCCTTGGCGGTCGATTTGGCTTTTTGAATCAGGTAATGGGATCGGTCCAGGCCTTCGATATTTCTATATCCCCTCCGCGCGAGTTCGAGTGAGTGTCTCCCCTGCCCACAGCACAGATCCAGTATTTTGTCCTCCGGTGATAACTTGAACATCTCGGAGAGGATATCCACCTCATGCCGGGTGATATTCTGATCATCCACGACATCCGCATCGGTTTTCAGGTACAGGTGGTTAAAGATGTTGCGCCACCAGTCGGGATGTACGTGCTCCTCCAGGTCTCGGACAGGTCCCAGTATCCTTCGTTTGACCTTTCCATTTTTTCCCCGATGCAGGGTTTTTTCCGGTGATATTTTGCTTTCCATAGAGGGTTTTTCAGGCAGGGTTTTGGTTTGTAGAGGGGATTTGTCGAGCGGGTTTTTGGTTTCCATATCGGGTTTCAGGTACAGGTGGTTAAAGATGTTGCGCCACCAGTCGGGATGTACGTGCTCTTCGATGTCTTGGTCGGGTCCCAGGAACTTTCGTTTGACCTTTCCATTTTTCCCCCGTTGCGGAGGTTTGTCGGGTGATGCCTTAGCTTCCATCTTCTGCCTCCTTTTTTTGTCGAGACGCCCCCTTTCTCCGGGGCGCCGTTTTCTTTCTTATAGCAGCTTTTCTAGATTTGGCAAGTCTTTTTTTCAGCTCTTGCGGCTTTCCGTATGGTCCCCCATACACTATGCTCAAGAGGGGTCAATTCCACCCTTGGCGGAACGCCAAGGACAGGACTCGAATCGTCAGTTTTAATGCCTTAATTTCGCTTTGTTCCACGGGCTGGACGGGAGGTGAAATGGATTGCCATCACGCCTGGATCCCGGCGAGGCCCATTGGCTCGAATTTCGCCACGAGTGCGGCAAAATCGGCGTCATGGAGGACCTTCCTGGCAAACCGCATGTACTTCGCCACGATGGCCCTGATCGCCAGCTGCAGCTCGTATGGCTTGATGGGTTTTTCCAGAAGATGGGTGATATCCGAGGCCACGCACATATTCACTACGTCCTCGCTGGCATTCCCGGTCATTATGATGGTATCTTCGGGGGCCGAGGTAAATTTTTCCTTGATAGTGTCGAGAAAGGCAAAGCCGCTCTGATCGCCGAGAAAGACGTCCAGGACGAATATGGCGATGCTGGTCTCCTGGCTCAGACAATACGTTACTGCCTCATCGATCTTCGAAAAGGTGATCACGTCACCCCACACGTAGAAACGCTTGATGGTCTCGGCGAGCACGGTACAGAGGCTCTTGTTATCGTCGACGATGATCACGTCCAATCCTTCAGACATATCATCACCTCCATGATGAAAAGGGGTCTAGTCCCGCTGTCGCTCTTCCCGCTTCGGGATCCCGTCGTCCTTATTTCTACATTGGAGAGCGGGAGCGACACCCCATCGTTAAAAATATCCGAAAGGTCGGGGGCCGCAAAAGGCGGGACTAGCATCCTTTTTTACTATACTCCCCTGGGCATCCATGACAAGCATTTTTTTCGAGGCGGAAGGGGGCCGCAAGGCGGCAGGTGAGGGGGTATCAAGATCCACAGCCTTCATTTCTTAATGCGCTGCAGGACCGTGGGCGAGGCATCGCCGTAGAGCTCCTTGTTGTGCAGGTTTTTCTTTACAAACCTATAGAGCGCCCTCGAGGAGGTAACGGGCTTGATGAAGAGCTTGTCCTCGACGGTCCGTGCCGTCAGGGTGTCTCCGGAAATGGTGTATTTGACGAGCCACCAGCCTCGCTTGTCGAACGGCTCCTTGATCTCCTGCACGTTCAGAAAGCGCTCATCTTTTATAGTGGTAACAAAGGCCCTAATCACCTCCCGCTGGGTCTTCCCATCCTCGATTCCAAGAATCAGGAGCTCATGGTCGTTGAACTGTTGGAAGATCATCGTGAACGACTCCCCTTTTTCCGTGCTCCGCCACTCCCCCAGGAGCGCCGCATCGATCTCGGCCTTGCAGCTCTTGCCCAAGGGTACTTTTGATTCGTACGGGCATCCCCACAGGAAGGGGAGGATGAGAAGAATGACTAAAACCCCTAAACTCCGTATGCCCTTTTTCATTGATTCCCTCCGGATCAAAGGATTTTCAAACCCATACTACCGGAATTGAGGGGGAATGTCATCGGCGGGTTTTGCCTGGTCACGCGGTGTCGAAGGTAGGCCGGCGATGCGGGCCAGGGTAGGGGGAGGAGGTGCCTGAAGGTGCACAAACTAAAAAGAAAAAACTTGACAACAACCCGATTTTTTATTATTAGTTGTCATACCCTGGGTGGGTACGGTTATAATAAAATTATGTAATAATTTATATAAGTTATACAGTTGAAGAAAGGAAAAACTAAACATGAACGCCTCATCCTTACAAGAACCCATGAAAAAGGAATTACTCTCTCGCCTTAAAAAGATTGAAGGGCAGGCACGCGGAATCCGGGGGATGGTGGAAAACGACAGTACGTGTACCGATATCCTTATTCAGCTCTCAGCCCTTTCGTCTGCGGCCCGGAGACTCGGGATGATCATCCTCCAGGGGTGTATGGAAGATTGTGCCTCTTCGATTCTCAGCGAGAAGGGAGAAACTGATTTGAAAGACAAGGTGGATGATATGAGCAAGGCTATTTATCGTTTTATCAGCATGAAATGAGGAACATGAGCGGCGCCATGTAAGCGGATAAGATAACGGATTTACAAGGACTACCTTATACATCGGAATATGGAAAGAAAGGAGGTGGAAAGAGAAGAGTCGAATCGAATGGGAATGAGGAGGGAAGGAGGTGAAGAATAAAGAACGGTACGTGTCTACTTTTTTTGGTGCATATCTAAAAATTTAAAGAAAGCAGGAGGGAAAAATGAAGAAACTATTTTTCGTGACCTTATCTATTGTCTTTCTGCTCGGCATTGGCGGCATTGCCGACGCTACGAATGGGGATAATTTCATCGCCATAGGCCCCATCGCGCGGTCAATGGGTGGGGTGGGGATTGCCGCTCCTCAGGATGCTATCAGTGCAGTTTTTGCGAATCCTGCAGGCATGTGTTTTGGGCCTTACTGCCCCGGGACACAAATTGATTTTACCGGGACGATCTTTCTCCCTTCGGTGCACGGAGAAGTTTTTGCCCCAGGAGCGGGCATTAATGTCAACGCCAGAAGCCAGTCGAACGTCTTCATCATCCCTGCCATAGGCCTGTCGACACCGCTCAGCTCGGACCCGATGTCTTTCTTCTCCAGGTTCAGGTTTGGGATTGCAGCGTATGGTAATTCGGGGTTAGGCGTGGACTATAGAGACAGGATGCTCCCCTTTGAAGGATTCTCACAGTTTCAAGTGATGAAATTTGCCCCTTCTCTTGCCTACAGGATCACCGACAATCTTTCCGTCGGGGCAAACTTTCAGGTGTCTTATGAGGCCTTAGATCTCGGTTCCGGGACCGCGAACGGCTTCGGCTTTGGGGGTCAGATAGGCGCCATTTACAAGATCGGGCCGGTCTCCTTAGGCCTCTCTTATACCCCCGCACAGACCATAAGCCATAAGAAGGTTGCTGACTTCAATGGCGATGGTACCGGGGATACCCTGAAGCTTCAGATGCCGCACACGGTGGGACTAGGGATAGCATACGAACCTTTCGATAACCTATTGATAGAAGGCGATTTCAAGTGGATTAACTGGGGCGGTGCCCCAGGCTATAAGGACTTTGACTGGCGGGACCAGTACGTCTTCGCCCTCGGGGTGCAATATAGCCCCATACCGAAACTTTTCTTGCGGGCAGGTGTCAACTATGGGCAAAACCCGGTTAAGACACATAATGGATGGGATGCATCGTCATTTACCAACGTCCAGGGTAAAAGCGTTCCTACCCTCAACTACGAATATCTGAGAATCATCGGATTCCCGGCTATTGCCGAGACCCATCTGACCTTTGGTATCGGCTATCAATTCAGCGATGCATTTTCCTTGAATATCGGATACATGCATGCATTTGAGAAAAAGATCTCTGAAACAGGGATAAATTTTCCTGTTGCAGGTGGCCCAGTAACACTTACCTCAAGACTTGCGGAAGATGCCATCGACTTCGGGCTGACCTGGAGATTTTAATCTCCCTGGGGGAGGGGCTTTCTGCCCCTCCCCCGAGCCTCTCTGTACTACTCCTTCCGTCCTATAAACTAATTGGCGAGAAAAAAGGTTTCAAATCCCCCCATCCCCCCTGACCAAAGGGTCACCTTATGGTTTAGCCAATGGATTATTTACTGATGGCCTTTTCAGGAAATGCCTGGTCGGTTACAAGTAATCATTCCCTCCTTGCATCTTGCCTCAATATCCGTTATTTTCAATACACGTTCTTTTTTCTTAGGTGGCTGAAGACTCTGTAAATCATACCCTGGAAGAACGAGGGATCTGCGAGGATGTTTCCCTATAATGCTCACAACCGCCGGCTCCTGGAGACGGCGCTGGGCAATGAGCCGGCTGACCTGGTGATCAGGGACGGCATCTTGATGGACGTCTACACAGGGCGCACGATCCCGCATTATTCGGTGGCTGTGGCCGAACGATGGATTGCCTACGTGGGCCCGGACGCGGACTACGCGATCGGCGAAAAAACCCGTGTCATCGAGGCCGACGGGCGGGTCATCTCGCCGGGCTTTATTGATCCGCATACCCACATCGCGAGCTTCTGCAACATCAGCGATTTTCTGGAATATGCGATCCCCGGCGGGACCACCACCTATATTACCGAGGTGGAAAGCTACCCTTTTGCCCTGGGGGCCACAGGGTTCAGGGCCTTTTTGGACCAAGTCCGAAACCGGCCGGTCAAGATTTTTTGTCTGATCCCTCCCATGGTGAGCGCGAGTCCGGCCTCGGCACCCCTCTATATAACCACGAAACAAGCCAAAAAACTCCTGGAAGATGAACAGGTCCTCGGCCTGGGAGAATCCTACTGGCAAAATGCCATCCTGACCTCAGATAACCGGATACTGGAGCTTATTCAGGAGGCCATGAAGGTTGGGAAGTCCGTGCAGGGGCATGCCGCCGGCGCTGCAGACAGGAAGCTTGCGGCCTATGCAGCAGCCGGGGCCCTTTCCTGCCACGAGGCCGTTTCTCCTGAGGATATTCTGTCCAGGCTGGAGATGGGCTACTGCGTGATGCTGCGCGAGGGGTACATACGCAAGGACCTTGAGAGCCTTCGTCCGCTCATCGGGCGGATCGATCTGGGCAGGTGCGCCCTCTGTACGGACGGCGTGGGCCCTGATCTGCTTCTCAGCCGGGGGTATTTTACCGACGTGGTTCAGAAGGCCGCCGACATGGGCCTGAAACCCATTGAGGCAATTCGCATGGCGACCCTTACGCCTGCAGCGCACTTCGGCCTGGATCACCTGATGGGCGGTATTGCCCCCGGCCGTTTTGCGGATATCCTCATCCTGCCGGCGCCCGGCACCATGGCACCCGATCTCGTGATCTCAGAGGGCCGGGTCATCGCCGAGAGGGGCAAGACCCTGATACCCCTTCCCAGGGTTCCATACCCCGACCGGCTGTTAAAGACGATGCGGGTGCCGCCGGTTGTCCCTCAACAGCTCGCCGTGCCTCTTTCCGCCTGCTCTGTGGCGGGAAGGGTGAGGACCATGGATATCCAGGCGAACGGGCTGGTTGCTCGTGAAGGATCTGCAGAGATCTCGTCCAGAAATGGGAATGTGGTCCCTGACCCCGGCAAGGATCTCCTGAAGGTCGTCTTTATCGAAAGGGTCAGCGGCAGGGGCGAATGGTTCGTCGGTTTTGTGAGAGGGTGGGGGCTGAAGCGAGGCGCCGTGGCATCGAGCCTTGTCTGGGATGCGTCGGGCATCGTGGCGATCGGCGCCGATGATCTGGACCTGGCCAGGGCCGTGAACAGGGTTATCGAGCTTAAGGGCGGGACGGTCCTGGCATTGGAGTGCGAGATAGCGCGTGATATCCCCTTCCCCATCGCCGGCTACCTCTCCGACATAAGGCTCGAGGATCTTGCCTCTCAACTGGCGGGCTTTCAAAAAGCGGTGAGGGATCTCGGCTCAAGCCTTGAGTCGGCCCATCTCACCCTGGTGACCCAGACAACAGCGGCCATCCCTTTTATCCGGATCACGGAAAAAGGCTATTTCCGTTTTCGCGAGAATGACTATGTAGGGATATAGTCTTTTCCCCAAAGGCTGGGAGCGGCGAGAAGAGATGCTAGGGGATGGTTTTCTGGGTAAGGCCTTTGAGAGCTGTCCACATCTGCTCGGGGGTCTCACACGCCAGCAATTTTTTGCGCGCGCTATCCTCCCGCAATGCCTCTATCAAACCTGAGAGGACCTGCAGGTAAAATACGCTGGTTGCCGAGGGAACGACGATGAAGAAGACGATGCGGGTCAACCGGCCTGCGTAGGGATCAAACTTGAATCCGCGCTTCTTCAGCCCGAGAGAAAAGGTCAGTCCCCCGCTCTCTATGCCGCGAACATGGGGGAATGCCAGGCCGTGATCCAAGGCGGTTGATACGATTGCCTCTCGCCGAAGGGCAGCCGCTAATAAGTCCTCGGGGTTTTCAACAAATTCTTTTAGGGCCATCAACTGTATCAACTCGGAGATGGCATCATCCCGGTTTCCCGCCTCAATCCGAGGAAGCATCAGTTCCGCGGAGGAGAACCTGGCTACGCCGGCCCTCGGCTTCCCCGTCTGATCGAGGTCTCTTTTCAACTGTCGGGGCGCCCCCTCAAAGTGATACAGGATTCTCAAGCAATTTGGACATTGTTGAATCCTCTGTTTCGATAGAATTGCCGCCGTCAAGGAGGTGGGTAAGGAGATTCCGCACGCGGTGCACGTTCCTCTGGTCTCGGGGACAACCGCGGCATTGTTACGTTTCTGTAAGCCTTGATAGAGCGTTGCGATTCCTTGGGGAAGGTCTTTCATCAACGCCTTAATAGCGTTTTCGAGATCCACCAAATGGCCTTTGGGGACCAAGGTGCGCTGTTCCAAAAGGGTGAAATGGAGCTCCTGCAGTTGAATGAGTTGCTTCAAGATCCGATCCATGTGCCTCCTGTGCCGGCTTCCTTAACCTCCCGGCGTGGTCTCCCCAGAGAAAACATCTTGAACCCGTACCGCCTGTTTCTTTAACCGGGGCGATGCGGCCTTGTTTTCGTCCCCCTATTATTTTAATACAGAAAAAAAACGGCATTAGCAAGTATTTTTTGTGTTTTGAAGGACGCATGGGTTACCAGGCCTTGCATCAGAAGATAAGGATAATCTGCATCACCATTGTTCCTGCGCCGGTTTACAGCGAGGAGGTGTTCCAGGTCAATGCGTTTGGACCTCCATTCGGGGGTTCGAAAGGCCTCCCTGAATTTGATGGGTCGATTCAAGTCTTAAGATCCAGATATCGTTAATACTATATTTATATTAGTATTTCTCTTCACTGAGATGTTTTTTTATAAGTATTTGTAATATAATGACTTTTATCTTCTCTTAATTTTTAAGAAAAAAATAGATTGACAAAACGGGAATCTACCCTTAAATTTATTCATAGTATGAACCAATTAGCAGGCAAGGTTAACGAAGAACTACTTGACTATCAGGCCCTGAGATTACAAGAGCTTATCGGGGAAATGCTCCAGTGCTGCGAGGACAGGAAGTTCTATGAGACCGAGAAATTCGGGCTCCCTTATGCGGAGTTGAAATGTCTTCTCTTGTTCGGGGGAGAGCGCTATTTAACGGTAAAAGGTATCGCCCGGAAACTGGATGTTGTCAAGAGCCGCGTCACCAAGATCGTCAATGGACTGATAAAAAAGGGGCTGGTAAAGCAGATTGACGACCCGGGTGACGCGCGGATAAAGCTCATTAGTTTGACGCCGGCAGGACAGGGGAAATCCCGGGAGATAGCTGCCTTTCAAAGAGAGCTCCATCGCCAAATATTGTTGCGTCTGGATGCTGATGAGAGAAAAGGCATACTCTCCTACCTCGAGTTGCTCAGGTCGGCCATGGAGGCCGTCAAGGAGCAATTGGTGTGACTTTTAACGGAGAGTGCCATAAAAAACAGCGACATTTCATGAGAGGGAGGGTGTGATGAAGGAAAAAGAGGGGAAAGAGAAGGACCTCGAGAAACAGTTTGCCGAGCTCAAAGGCTGGGTGGAGAATCTGTCTAAAGTTGCCCCGGAGAACAAACTTGTCCTGATCTGTTTTAGCGGAGATCTGGACAAGGCGCTGGCGGCCTTCATTATTGCAACCGGAGCAGCTGCCATGGGCATGGATGTGGTGATGTTCTTCACCTTCTGGGGGACGCCGCTGCTCAGAGACAAAAAGAAGACGGCCGGCGGCAAGGATCTCATGGGGAAGATGTTTGGTTTCATGCTTCCCAAGGGGGTCAACGCGCTGAAGCTCTCGAAGATGAACATGGGCGGTATGGGCACGGCCATGATGAAGGCACTCATGAAAAAGAAGAATGTTGCATCATTGGAAGATATGCTGGCATTGGCCGCAGAGATGGAGGTGAGGATTTTTATCTGTGAGATGTCCATGGACCTCATGGGATTCAAGCGAGAGGAGATGATTGCGTATCCCAATCTTACCTACTGCGGTGTCGCCAAGATGCTGGAGGAGGCGCAGAGCAGCAAGGTACAGTTTTTTATATGACACCAAAGGAGTTTAAAGGAGGTTTGCGATGAGCGCGGATATTAAGGTCGATAAGATCATGGATCTGAAGGGGATGCCGTGCCCCATGCCGGTGGTGAAGGTCAGCAAAGGGATTAAGGAGGTTGCGATAGGGCAGGTGATCGAGGCGCATACCACGGATCCTGGTGCCCTGGCTGACTTTCCCGCGTGGGCGCGGACCAGCGGCAACGAGATCTTGAAGACGGACCAAACCGGCGACGTCATTAAGTTCTACATCAAACGAAAGGTGTAGACCGGACTGCCGGCGCCCCCTGAAGGGGCATCGGTATTTAGTCCCTAGCCCGAAGGAGGCTTTAGTGGATATCGTATACTATATTGTATTGGTACCTATGGTCTACGTTGCCTGCGTGATCTTTGTGGTGGGTACCGTCGTCAGGCTCGTCAAGCTCTTTATGACACCAAAGCACTCCGCGACGCTGCAGATCTTTCCCGAGAGAAGGCCGCGGTGGCTCTGGGCTCTGGGCGATGCCTTTTTGTTGCCTGCGACCAGACGGTACAAGCCGTTCTTTTGGGTCGTCTTAATGCTCTTTCACCTTGCGTTCCTTCTCCTCATCGTCGGACACATAGAGCTGATTGCCGAGATTAAGCCCTTCCAGGTCATCCCCCATGAGGTGTTTTTGGGAAGGGGTTTTGTTGGACTGGTCCTTGCCCTGGCGGTGCTCTATTTCCTCTTTCGGCGTTTTGTCTCCCCCACCAAGGATCTGTCCGTGCCTGAGGATTACTACCTGCTCATCCTGCTCTTTCTCTCCGTTCTTTTCGGGAGCCAGATGGATTGGGCCCGCAGGTGGTACGGATACGACAGCCTATCGGCCGCGGACTACCGGGAATACCTCTCCGGCCTCCTCTATCTCAGGCCGCACGTCTCAATTGATCTGACGGCGTCGGGGCATTCTTTCATGCTGCTCTTGCACGTATTCTTCGCCAACCTGTTTCTCCTCTTCTTACCATTCAGTCAACTCATGCATTCGATTTTTTCATTGCCGATGAATAAGCTCAGGAGGGGTTAACGATGGACACCAAGACTCGCGATGAGTTGCTGAAGCTCTTTCAGAGTAAATTGAATCAGACCATGCGATTGTACCTGGAAACGTGCACGAGGTGCGGCATCTGCACCGAGGCCTGCCATGCCTACGCATCCATGGGGCAGGTGAGATATATCTCCGCTTACCGGCACGAGATCGTCCGTAGGATCTACAAGCGGTATTTCAAGGGCAGGGGAAAACTCTGGCCATCGGTGGGCGAGGCCAAGGAATTAAGCGAGACGGCTCTCGACGAGTTGTATGAGGCTGCCTATTCGTGCACCGGCTGCCGGCGCTGCATGATGTACTGCCCCTTTGGGATCGACACCCAGATGCTCATGTCTATCGCCAAGCTGCTCCTTGTCGGCGCCCATGCCGAGCCGGAGATCCTGACGATGCTTGCCGACACCTCCATCGAAAAGGGGAAGTCCTTGGATATCTTTAAGGAGAGCTTTCTCGCCGGCATTAAGCGGCTTGAGGCTGAGGTTGTTAAAAAGTGGAGGATAGAGGCGGGAAAGAAGGCTATCCCCATCGATGTCGAGGGCGCGGATCTCCTCTATGTGGCTCTGGCCGGCGCCCATTCCATCATACCGGCGGCAGCTGTGTTCAATGCGGCGGGAGAAAAGTGGACCTTGAGCTTTTTTGAGGCCGTCAACTTCGGCGCGTTCGTGGGGGACCCGACCAGGACGCGGCTGATCTTGGATCGCATTATCAATGAAGCTAAACGACTCAAAGTAAAGGAGGTCTGCATCTGCGAGTGCGGGACCGCATTCCGCACCATGAAACAGATGTCCGGGAAGCAACCTTTTGAGGTCTCCGCCATCACCGAGGTTCACGCGCGATATCTGAGGGCGGGCAGAATCAAGGTAGACAAGTCAAGGTTTAAGAAGAAGCCCATAACCTACCATGATCCGTGTCAGATAGCCAGAAATGCCGGTGTCATCGATGAGCCCCGATATATCCTCCGGCATCTCACCGATGATTTTTGTGAGATGTCGCCGGACCCGAGATACAACTGGTGCTGCGGAGGAGGCGGCGGGTTGGTCGCCCTGGGTGAGGATAATCTGGATTTTCGGATGAAATCAGCGCGGGTCAAGGTCGATCAGGTCAAGGCGACCGGCGCCGAGATCCTCACCACTGCCTGTGAGAACTGCCACACACAGCTCAGCAATCTCAACGACCATTATAAGATGGGGGTGGATGTCCAATTCCTCTCTTCCATGGTCGCCGATGCCCTGGTGCAGTGACGTAATATGTTCGGTAGAGCTTAGCTTATTTCCCCCTTCATTGCCTAGAAAAAAGGTTTCAAATCCCCCCATCCGCCCTGACCAAAGGGTCACTGGCCAAGGGGGTCACCTTCGGCTTTGGCCAAAGGGCCAGCTCAGGCGGTTTTCTAAAGCCGGAGGTGGCTCGTTAGCCAGGGGGTGAGGGGGGATCGTTGATTTTTTCCGCCCAGAAGGGATTCGTGGGAGACGAAAACGCCAGGGGAAATTAATAAGAAACCATCTCAACAACAGCGAGACGTATTGGTTCGGCTCCTGAGCTTTTAACGGGGTTTAGGAAGGTACAGTAATGCGTGGGGGTTGGATGGGTTAACTCAACTTTTTCTTGAGGATCTCGTTCACCAGCTGGGGGTTGGCCTTGCCCTGGGTGGCCTTCATCACCTGGCCGACGAAGAAGCCGAAGAGCTTCGCCTTGCCGTTTTTGTACTCCTCGATCTCCTTGGGGTGGTCCTGCAGGACCTCTGCCACCGCCTGTGCTACGGCTGCTTCATCCGTGATCTGCACCAGCCCCTGCTCCTCGACGATTTCCTTGGCCCCCTTGCCGGTCTTGTACATCTCCTCAAAGATGGTCTTGGCGATCTTACCGCTGATGGTTCCATCCTTTATCAGCCCCAGCATCGCGGCCAGCTGTTTTGGAGACAGGGGTGAGGACTCGGCCTCTTTTTCGCCTTCCTTTAACAGGCGCAAGAGATCCCCCATGATCCAGTTACTCACCTGTTTGGGCTCGGGAAAGAGCCTCACGCACTCCTCGTAGTAGTCGGCCAGGGCCTTGGATGCGGTGATGACACCGGCGTCATACTCGGGTATCCGGTACTCTTTGACGAAGCGCCCTTTCCTCTGCAAAGGGAGCTCTGGCAGCCCCTTTCTGATCTCCTCGACCCATTGGAGGGAGATGGTCAGGGGGACGAGATCGGGGTCGGGGAAGTAGCGGTAGTCGTGGGCCTCCTCCTTGCCGCGCATGGCCTCGGTTACCCCCTTGGCCGGGTCCCAGAGCCTGGTCTCCTGTATCACTTCTCTCCCCCCTTCGAGGACCTTTTTCTGCCGCTCGATCTCATAGGTCAAAGCCCGCTCCACATGGCGGAAGGAGTTCATATTCTTGACCTCGGTCCTTGTGCCCAGCTTCTCTGCGCCCGCGGGCCTGATGGAGACGTTGGCGTCGCAGCGGAAGCTCCCCTCTTCCATGTTCCCGTCGCATATCTCCAGGTATTGCAGGATCGTCCGCAGCTGCCGCAGGTAGTCGGCAGCCTGCTCAGGGGTGCTGAGGTCCGGCTCGCTCACGATCTCCAAGAGCGGCACGCCGGTGCGGTTGAAGTCGACGTAACTGAAGGGCTTGGCCTCATCGTGAAAAAGTTTTCCCGCGTCCTCCTCCATGTGAATGCGGGTGATCCCCACCCGCTTCATTCCCCCTTCGGCAACGGGGATCTCTAGGTATCCCTCGGTAGAAAGGGGCAGCTCATACTGCGAGATCTGGTACCCCTTGGGCAAATCGGGGTAGAAGTAGTTCTTGCGGGCAAAGAGGCTGAAAGAGGCAACATGGGAATCGGTGGCTAGGGCCAGCTTGATGGCAAACTCCACCGCCTTCCTGTTCAGGACCGGCAGTGAGCCGGGCATGCCCGTGCACACCGGGCAGGAGTGGGTGTTGGGCTCCGCGCCGAAGGTAGCTGAGCATCCGCAAAAGATCTTGCTCGCGGTCAAGAGCTGCGCATGAACCTCCAGCCCGATGACTGTCTCGTATTCCACGTTTGCCACCTTATATCCTCTCTCATTAAACCATAGTACAGCGTATCCGCTATGTCAAGATTAGATGGCTTCAAAGGAATTTTTTTGGCTGAATCGCCTGCCTCCAGAGTCGATCCTTCCCCGGATATTGCCGTTATCAACGGCTTTAAGACAAAGCTTTTCGCATCTGAGATGGCTGTTGACGTCACGAACAAGGCAATCCAGGTTCATGGAGGACACGATTATTGCCGCGAATACACGGTCGAACGCCTCTTCCGTGACGCCCGAGGGCTTATGCTTCACTTCAAGATATCCGAATGGCTTCGTCAAAATATCGCAAAAGCGATCTTTGGACTGTGATGCGTTAGCAGTTGAGTGCAGCTTAACGGACGCCAGGACATATGCAAAGGAGGAATAAAATATAAACCTATCCATATGCCCTCCCTCGTTTTTCACGCCTCGGATCGGGATTGGTAGTGGCGTATTCCAGGGCGGCGGAGAGGGCCGTGGCACAGATCGAGAGGGACTCCTCAAGCCCGGTATTGCCCCCCTTCTCGAAATCATCCTCGCGTGTTGCCATTGCATTAGTGATGTGCGCAAGACAAACAGTCGGCTTTCCAAGCGTACTCCCCAGAGCCAGAAGGGCGGCTGCCTCCATTTCCACTGAAACGATCCCTTCTTGTCGGCGCAATGCGATAAGCCGTTCCGTCTCCCGGAATGGGGCGTCGGTCGTCCAGGAGCTTCCCCGGCAGATGGGTAGAGATGCCTCGACCAAGCGCCTTTCTACCGCGTTGACCAAGGAAGTATCGGCAATGGCAAAACGTCCCGGCGGCAGATAGTGGTGGCTGGTCCCCTCGTCTCGCAGGGCTTTGTCGATCAGCAGGAAAAATGGGGAAGAAAGCTCTTCTGCAATGAGGCCGGCGGAGGAAATGCTGACGAGTGCCTTGCAGCCTAAGGCAAACAGTTCCTCTGCGACGAGAACCGCAAAAGGAGCTCCTATCGTGCCGCCTATGACGGCGTATTCCGCGCCTTTGACCTTCCACCGGAAAAGACGGGTGTGAAAGCAGGGCCATGCCGGCTCTAACATCGCCTGTCCCGTAACGGCAAGGTGATCCAGCAACTCGCCATCAAAATCCAGCAGACACCCTTCCGGAACCACTATCGGTTGCAACCCCTTCCGGACCCTGGCCGCTTCAAGTAAATTCCCTGGCAGGAAGGCCGGGCGATCTTTATGGTTGTGGTCCAATAAAGGAAACCTCAATTTGTCAGACATTTCAAGTACACTGATCCTTTCCTGCTTTTTTCTCCTGATTGATCTGCTCCTTCAGTCGAATGGCGAGTTCGCGATCTATTATAAGATCAAAGATTATTCATTGGTATGGCCACGATAGCTTGTTGACGGAACCTAGGGAAGGGTATTTTTGAGGAGTTGAACAACCCTTTCCAATTCTTGAATGGTGGTAGTCCTGCCGAGACTGAACCGGATGGCTCCCATCCCCACTTCAGGTGAGATTCCCATTGCCTTCAGAACCGGGGACAATTCGACTGAGCCGGAGTGGCAGGCGGCTCCAGTGGAAGCAGCCACTCCGTCCAGTCGGGATAAGAGCTCTCCTCCTGCTTTTCCAACAAAGCTGGCATTAAGTGTGTTCGGGAGACGATGGAGAGGATGACCATTGAGAGCAACTGCCTCGCCGAAATTTTCCTGAAGCAGCTTCCAAAGGTGATCCCTCATGTTTCGAATTCCATCGTCACTCAGATATCTCTTTGCGATCTTACAGGCTTGCCCGAGTCCCACAGTGAGAAGAACATTTTCGGTACCAGCCCTCCTGCCTGATTCGTGGCCTGCCCCATGGATAAGCGGTTCGATAGGCGTTCCTTCACGAATATAGAGGGCTCCCACGCCCTTTGGTGCGTAGAGTTTATGACCGGCTATGGACAATAGATCTACTCTTAATTCATCAACCTTTGTAACAATCTTCCCAACGGATTGGGCTGCATCCGTGTGAAAGACAATGCCTCGTTCCTTTGCGATCTTCGAGATCTCTTCAATCGGCTGGATGGTTCCCACCTCATTGTTGGCGTGCATCACCGTAATCAGAATCGTCCTGGGGGTGATGGCTTTTTGAATGTCCTGAGGATCCGCTCTGCCATATCGATCCACAGGAACAAACGTTACTTCTGCCCCAAGTTTCTCAAGAAATCGACAGGGGTTGATTACAGCGGGATGCTCGATTTGCGTAGTGATGATATGGTTCCCCTTTTCCCTCAAGGCAAAGAAAACCCCTTTGATGGCGTGATTGTTGGACTCGCTTCCACCGCTGGTAAAGACAATCTCATCCGGAGAACATTGGAGAAGCTCCGCCACCTGCTGCCGTGCATGCTCAACAGCTTCTTTAGCCGGAATCCCTGCCCAATGAAGGCTCGAAGGATTACCAAAATGTTGCGAGAGGAATGGCTTCATTGCCTCCGCCACTTCTGGGGCAATGGGGGTACTTGCATTGAAATCGAGATAGATACGCTCAGCGCTCATTCCAGACTCCTTTCATAGGTATGCCGGGATAGAGTCTTTTATGAGCTGAATTAGGCAATCTTTATCAAACTTCTCTCCGGAATAGCGAATGATGAACCGATTATCGATGAGCACGTGATAAGGAACGGAACCGCTGCCAAATTTCCGGTACACTTCTCCTTCGGGATCGATGATAACCGGATAAGTCAATTGATGCTGAGAGGTCCAAGAAGATGTTTGCTCAGCATTTTCTTTGACGCCGATGGCAAAAACTTTGAGCCCTTTATCCCTAAAACTTTGCCAGATCTCTTTTTCGATAACAGGAGCCTCCTGTTGACAGCGTGTTCACAGGGTTTTCCAGAAAACCAAAAATATTGGATAGCCTTTCAAATCTCGGAGTGACAGCTTACCGTTGATGGGGAAATCATCAACTTCGTTACCTTCCTTGAACCTGCTCACATGGTCCTCAAAAACCTTCATTTTTTCCTCCTCTCCCTCAAGAATTTAACCTCATTACCGCAGACAGTCCGGAGAC
>Ga0214473_10003429_pt1 | contig 19251 bp, 19 predicted proteins | sample RVTome_7_FD_203509 | JGI IMG/M metagenome (GOLD analysis project Ga0214473, IMG submission 203509) | Soil microbial communities from uranium-contaminated site in the Upper Colorado River Basin, Wyoming, United States - RVT98D197 | ecosystem: Environmental > Terrestrial > Soil > Contaminated >... | reverse complement strand
CTCATCAAGCTGTAGTTCCCCATCTACTAATACAGTACCATTGACCAGGCTACCAAATGTCTCTGGTAAGTATTCTTGTACAACATCGCGTATTTCCTCCTCAGCCTCGTCTTCCAGCTTGGTGACAAAGTACAAAACTAGCTGATTGTCTGGTAGAACATGTACATTGACTAGACGAACTCCGCTATAGCGTCTGTTGTCATCTGTGATGTACAGTGCTCCTAGTAGACGCTTAAAGTCTGAAGTTGTAAGAGGTACAGACTCGCCCTCATCAGACATGTTGGACCACTCTAGCTCAACCTCGTGTACTTCATTGAGATCATAGTCGACAAGATCAGCCCAGCCCTTCTGGAGTAGTAGAACAGCGATTTCTTCACTGTCTAATACACCTGCAACATGAGAAAAGGCAGTATTAAGCTCCTTAGCTCCACCAGTAACAGATAGGATGAGGTTATACTCTCCATAAGGATATGGCTTGTAGCCTACTACTCCTCCAGCAGCCTTGATAGCCTTCATTGACAGCTTCACTGGTTTGTTATCAACTTCCTCTCCCTCAGAACGTCGTTGTTCGCGTTCTATATCAATAATAACTAGTCTACGCGGTCCTGTAGAGGTCATGCTGGCTTCATATGCTGCAAGTGCTTGTTGTTGGAACTTGAGTTGACTAGCCATAATTTGGGTTTGGAGGCTTGCACGTGACGCCGGAAACGTCATATGGAAATATATGTATACTATGTCTATCCCTTGTAGGTCTTGATTATGCGTACAACATCTCCTCTACATATAGGACAGTTCTTCCATATCTGTTCTGTTGCACATTCGCTACACAGAGCAAGATGTGCACACTCTAGTATGAGATGATTGGCCTTCTGTTCCATGCAAACAACACACTTGTCTCCTTCACTTTCAACTGGTACCTCCTTGGCTTTCTCTACATTCATCTGCTTAATCGTGGCCTCTAGGTGTTGAATCTTGACCTTGTCTGCCTTGCTCTTGGCTTCTTCTGCCTTGCGTAGGTTCTCTGCCTTCATCTGTGCAGACATATCCTTGCGCATCTGCTCTGACGCACCCAGACGAACAACGCGGATTAGAGGTTGTGCTAATGGCATCTTAGATTCCCATTTGCAGTCAAGACATCGCACATATTTGTCACAAGCGCGAATATCTGCTTTGATCATTAGGTTCTTACTCTTGCATTGTTCACACCCATTCTTGGGAATGCAGTCATTGTGTCTAGTCTTCTTATCCTTAGAATACACTGCAGAACAATGCGTGCAAATTCTCTCTGCATAGGACACTCCATTAGCAAAGATTGGCGGACTAAACATTCTAACATGCGATAGAACTCTAACAGTCCAAGTATAGAAGTTGTTGTTACAAGTACAAGACACATCTTTCGTGTGACTGTTCACTCTTAGAAGTGCATAGAGATTGTTCTGAGTATCGAATACTGCCTCACAAGTGCGACAAGTGTGCCATGGCTTGCAGTTGGTTGTTAGAACTCCATACATGTTCCTACCATCCAGGAAGTCGTCGAATATTGAGACATGACCATCTGTACATCTCGGACACTCTATCCTATTCGCTCCACAATAGTGACTATCACCCTTACACGGCTTACTAGCCATTTGATAGTAGGTGTGTTAGTTGGTCTTGGTTATTATGTGACGTTGAGTATGTCACATAAGCATCGTCTAGTGTAGTAGGAGTGTTCTGAGACTTGATCTAGTATTTGGAGGTAAGAGTACATCTTGTTGCATGAATGCTGTCATTGCAAGATATCCTGTATGGTCATGGATATCATCGCTGAGTGGACCAAAGGTAGTAGCATCTTCTCTCCTATCATAAGGATATACAACATGCAATAATGCATACAGAGAGCGGAATGCAGTCTCTATTCCATCTCTGAGCTGAGGATCCTTCATTCTATGATCTCTAATCTCAATATTCCTCTCAGCATACAGTTCCTCGCCTCCATCCCATCCTCCATCTCCAGATCTTAGTAGCGTGTCGATATCCATAGTAGTTCCAGCCAGTATACGAGTGATTTGGTCGCGAACTACCTCAGAGTATATAGTATCATCACCAAGTATCTCCACACCTGTTGTTCTGTCTACTACAACTTCTACAACCTCTGCATCCTCTACATCTCCCATCTTCTCAAGCACTTTTAGAGATATAAGTCTCTTCTCCGTCTGCTCTGCTACCCATCTCTTCCTCCAGTCTCCATCTGGAGGAAACGGTGGATATGTTATGGGGCTAACAGTATAGATCTTTGAGCTACCAAGGATCGAGAATGTTACATCCCCTATCTCACTATTCGATAGGTATTTCAGAAGTTCTTTACTCGTAACAGGACCTTTCTGTCTACTTGTTGGTATCAATGTATGTCGTAATCTACAGAGGTTCATCTTGACATTAGTAACAAGTGTCTTAGTAAGAATGAGCTGAAGAGATATATGCTCAATACTCGAAAACTTGTTACGAGGTGTAATTTCACGGTATGAATCACATACAGATTTTAGTCTAGCCAGAACATCTATCACTATCTTGGTCTCAAAATCTGCTAATTCCGTTATCTTGAGATCTCCAGAAGAGTGTAACTTCTTGTCAACCTCTGGATCAATATCAAACGCTCCTTCGAGCAGAGGTACACCAAGGAACCTGGATGTAGTATATCCTATTGGTATTAGTACTATATCCAGTGCACGTCTCATGAGTCTTTGACACTGTTTGCTAGCGTATACAGCCTGTACTCTCTTGGTCTCTCTTCTCAACCTCTTCTCCAAGATGTAGAGTGCTAAATATCGCTCTATTACGAGTTCTCCCTCCATGCCTACTAGTTTGGCCTTTTCTCCTCCCCATAGTATAATTCCCTTGCAATCCTCATACTCGACTTCCATTTTAGCAATACCTCCTTCTCTTACCTTACTACGATCGACATTCCACTTGATGAGATCCCCATTCCATTCTGCTTCATTCCTAGGACAGACTCGCATAGCAGAAATGGTTATATTAAGTCCAGAGTCCTGTTCTAGATAGGATACTACTTCTCTACCTGTTATGGGCTCTACACACCTCCTATGATCTAGACCGTACTGACACTCTTCATCCAACGCTCTACTGAGAGGTGCTAGAGTTCTAGCCACACCTCTTAGGCCATAGATGGACTTCCTGACATCGCCTGGTAATCTTGCTAATACTCCAAGACCAGCCATCACACGTGTTGATATAAGGTATCTCATTGATAAGATACCTCAGATGGATGATTATACGACTGTGCCTATTTAGGGCACAGTCCACATTCATATTCTTCTACTACATAGAGAACAGTGGAGCCTCACCCCACAACACCCTGGCACCATACACAATCAGAATGAGTGTGATGGTCAGCATCGCAACCTTGCTCATGAGTTTGGACTTCTTGTTGAGGAACCTAAACACTGCAGCAATGCCATACGCAACGACAACAGCCACTAATATAGCTATAATAGTACCAACTGTATCAGAAGGACCTTGTTTGGCTGCCCATCTTCCGGTAGCTGCACCTATGAGGATCGAAACATATCCTACAATTGCCCCAACTATGATGCTAGTAATAGCTGTAGTAAGTGTATGACTGTGTTTGCCTATGCCTAGACCATACATGATTGACAGTGGTAGTAGCAGAGTAGTTTACCTCAACTCACTCTCCTCCAGAACTCAATCCCAGGTACCACTATCATCACTATCATCACTATCATTACCATGCTTGCAGTCATTGTAGACAACACCAACATTGACAACAGGAGGGTCTACTTCAGAGGAGATTCTCACCAAGCTCAACTCTGAGAAGTGGAGTTACATCTTAGCACATCTTCTTACAATCCAATTCATCCAACGCTTCCTGATTAGCTCTTAATAACTCCGTGGCATCCTCAAGTAGCCTATTAGTATCATAATATTCTTCTCTAACATCAACATGCTCCATTGTGTGCGCTTTTCCAGGCCAAAACACCACTAACAGTCTCAACAATTGTAGGTTATGCTGATAAACTATTCTCTGCATCTCATATCCGCGTGCCATGGCAGTATTATTGACATCTTTCAACACCTTATCCATTGCCAGCCTATGATATGTAATGGTTAATTCATATCCGTACCAATCGTTACCATGTTCTTCCAAATACCGTCTTCTACACCCAATTCTTCTTCTAAGAATGTCCAATACTGCTATTCGTCAAGAGTATCATACATCCACACACCAACCTCTTCCTGTCTACGCAAATATGCATGTATTTCTCTTCTACGTGGACCCAGCGAGAATCCAAGACTAGTCATTGCTTTGTCACTCATTCTCTTGGTCTTTCTACACACCAATTGTAATGACAAAATACACCCTCTCCACTTCCTTCTTAGCATGTAAGTACACATCAATTCACCAATTTCTGGAGGTAGAACCACAAGTGTTGCCATTATGACTTCCTATTCTTGTTAACACATCTATACGTAACAATAAGAAGTCAGATACATTATAATCACTGTTATACCAACCACAACTGCATACAACAGATATATGTTATCAGTCATCATACTAGTTATGAGTTAACCTATTAAGAGGATAACCTCTTCTTTTATGTTATAAGTCTCGATATATTCTAGTACAAATCTATCATGTCAACCCTTGTTACGATACCCAGTAGGGCAGGTGGTGCGGGTAGGTATCAATATGAATATCCTAACAACATCAGTGCTCCCAACACAAACATGTTGGGAGGTTCAACACTAACTACACTTCCTTTTGGAGTAGGAGAACATGTCATTGCTTTCTTGCCACCTCAGAGTGTAGCTACACTGCAAAGAGTGAGCAAGAAAATACAAACGTTGTCCAAATTGGCACTAATAGCACACGCCGATGCACTACCAAATGCAAAGGAAATACTGTCTCTTGTGGATGATATGAGTGCTGCAAACATGTCATTTTCGGTGGTTCTGCTACAAATGCCAACACAAACAACTCCTCCACAAGTTAGAATTATTGATTGTTTGCACTGGAATGAGGAATTGATCAAATTTACCATTCCAGAAGTAGAGGATGGACTTCTCAGAGTTGATGAGATTGAAGATGTAACAGAAGATGGATTTACCAAGCACTCTCTACAAAAATCTCTTATGAATACGTGGATGGTTGATCCTGACATAATTTATCGTGTTCTCAACAGAAGGGAGAGTTGTAAGACAAACATCGAGAACTATGCCATGGAAATGACGATTCAATATGCACAGAAGATTATGACTGCTCTACTACTTCCTCTTACAACCCTACAAACAGCCACAGAACTTGCTAGCGGAATACCAATTACTAGCAAGATTGTTGCAACAGTGCCTACTGATGAACAAGAACGTATAGAGCATTTGTTTGGCGTGCTATTTGTTGCAGAAGCATGGTTTGCTCGTGCATTTTCTAGTGAGACATATCTCAATGTTGATGAATTACTAGCTGGGCATACAGAAGCGGTTTTGGAGAACTTAAACAAGTGCAATCCTACACTGCAATTGAAAGAGGATCTTAAGAATGTGAAATCCATAAGTCCTCTTAGTAGGGAGGTGCAAAACTATGTCAAAGATATGCTTAATAGGAACAAGCCCTTCAGGATTGCACTATTTAGCAAAGTTGGTAGGGATACTAGCAAGAACCCAGCAATTCCAACAATCCTAGCACAAGTCAAGGTTTTGTGCATGACAGATGCTACCAATGGTGAATATACTGTCTACACAGAACAGAAAACATTGACTGGTACAAAGATTGTTGTTAAGGAGAAGCCTGCTTGTAAGGGAATAGAGGAAATACTCTCCTCCAAACAGCTTGGGGTTGTTGATATTACTTCAGCGCGACAAATAGAATGCGATTCCACGGTAGGTGACAGATCAATCATCTTTAGCCCTCTACTAGATATGCTATTTATTGGAGGAGGAATAGGAACTCTCAAAATGTTCACTAAAGAACAAGTAGAGATACAAGCAGCGAGAATAATACATCGTGTTAGCAACCTACCAGAGTTGCGCCAGATGATGAGACATTTGGCCATGATACAGGTCTTCTGGCATGGAGCAGAAGAGATTCCAGAGTTAACCACTATTCTTCAAGGCAACACCAACATTGACAACTACTACAACATCAAACCCTACCTAATAGCCCTTATTTCACACAGCTTAGTATGCTTGTTCAAGTAATGTACATACCAACCATTCTGCGTAATTTGTTACGCAGAATACTAATTGTGGGTTTGTTGGTAGTGTATGTTTACTGCTCCGTATGCAGTTACACAAATCCAAATATTCGTTGTTTGGCAGAATGTATAATATTCTCGTAGAATTGTATACCACTTATATACGTTTAATGTCGTGTGGTGGGGTACCACCTGCCTATTCCAGAAGAGTTTAGAAGAACATATTGTAATACATTCTGCGTAATTTGTTACGCAGAATACCAATCATACAAAATCATACAAATCTACTCCTCTGCTTCGTTCTCTTCTTCCTGTTCTTGTATATCCTCCTCTTCCGCTGTTTCTCCTCCCAACTCTTCACCTTCTTCCTCCTCTTCAGTACCACCTGTAACATCACCACCAGTAACATCACCACCAGCAACATCTGCCAATTGTTCTACAAATTCCTCTACAATCTTAACTACTTCTCGTGCTTGTCTGCGTAGAATATTAACATCTAGTTTGTTGATCTTGTCTGTGATAACCGGGTCTGTCTTAATCCACTTTCTTGCTTGTTCGTACGTAACAGCTTCCATCCAGACTGCTAGCAGGCGTAATTTGATGATAAGATCAACATATTCGCTAGGAGTAACAATTCTACCCTCCTCAATTGCAGCTTGTCCAATGTATTCTTCGTCAGAGAGCACAGTATATCCAATACTATACCCTGCATCTGTTAGTATTGAGGTAGTATACCATCTAACAGAAGAAATACCATATCTCTTGTCCTTCTCAACCTTCCCTTCACGTTCTCTCATCACTGTAAGAAGTGTATTAGGATCTACTCTTCCGGGTAGCTTGCTCAATACCTCTTCTAGAGTCAAACCACCAATAATTCGTGCATTTCCATTCAATGTTTCTAATACAACACTTTGGTATTCATCTGTTAGGAAGCTAACTCTCAATCCCTTTCTCTTCATTTCTTCGTCCACTAATGACTTTCTGATCCATCTAACGACTTCTGCATGATCTGGTAGACTGGTATCTCTTTCTTCATCCAATTTAGACATAAGATCAAACAGATTAGTAGAATATTCCTTGATTTGTTCCAATAATCTGACTGCTTCTTGTCTCAATATACCAGGATCCACATCTTGTTCGTATTCGAGATCTGTTATCCTATTCATCCACCAAACCAACATTCTTAGATGTTGTAGATTGTTTTGGTACTTCTTTCTCAACCTAATTTCCTCTTCTTCGTCTGTACTAGTCGGAATAGGTCTTACTAAATCATCAATATCCGTATCATCTCCTACTATGAACAACATCTCTTCATCTTTGCCCACAATTGGTAGCAGAAATGGTCGAAGCACACCTCTTAGATAGTTTCTGGCCATGTTTACTCCATAACCATCCACATCGTGCTTGTCAAGATACGCAGCACGACAGCCAACTCTCCTTCTTAGAATATCAAGCACCGTAGTAGGATCTGGTATACCATCAGATTCGCCTTCTTTCCCTGCAATCAACCTAATTTGAGTCCAATTATTGATATCAACAAGATAGTATATAGTATAAGTTCCCGCTTGTTTTCTTGCGATTTGTAATATAATTGGGTCGTATCTGTACACTCTCCTATCATCATACACATCTTCCAAGTATTTCAGATAGTCTCCCAACTCATCTTCATCTGGAAGTGTCTCACACAGCTTCTTCATCTCAACAGAAGTAAACTGTTGTGTTCTCTTGCTTGTTCTCTGCATGCTTCCTACTGCCCTAGGAGGCAAATGGCTAGCTATCATAGTACCCAACTCTCTGGGTAGGCCTGTTAGTGTTGCCGGTTTGTACGCCATATTACTTCAGCAGTTTTAGGTAGTTTATACAAGCATCCATTCTGTGTAATATGCTACACAGAATACTAACAATCACACAAATCTACTCCACCTCTTCTATATTGGGACCTTCATCTTCTTCCTCATCTTCTTCTTCATATTCATAAGAAGCAACGCCCTCAAATGTTCTATAGAATGCCGACAAGATACTAACAACTTGTTGTGCCTGTCCCCGTAGTATGCTAGAATTCGTCTTCTTCCCAAGTTTGTCTTTTCTATCCCAATCCATTCTTTGTCCAAGAGTGCCAGCATCCATCCAGATAGCCAACGATCGCAGCTTGGACACAATAGCATAACTATTTACACCTTTTGGAAGATACACTTTGCCATCTTCATCATCTACGAGCTTATTATAATCGGTGGCTCCCTGTATGTCACGTACATAAGTTTGTACTTGATTAATTCCATATCTATAATCTTCTTTAACCTTCCCAGGTCTTTCTCTCATCATCGTAAGAAGTGTAGTAGGATCTACTCTTCCCGGTAGATTATTCAATATCCCTTCTAGGGTAATATTATTGGGAGAAATGTCCACATTACCATCTAGAAAAACTTGCAGAATGGTTACTTTGTACTCTCGATCCAAGAATCCAACTCTCAACTTCTCTTTGTTAGTTAGCATCTTTCTGATCCATCTAATAACTTCTACATGATTTGGCAATGAATCTTCCCTTTCCTTATCAAGTTGTTCCATGATGTTCACCAACCTATTAGAATACTTGTGAATATGTTGAATAAGTTCGACGGCTCCCTCTACTAATCCTTCTGCAGAATTATTTTCATCATCATTATCAATATATTGTGACCCAAATTCCCAGCTTACTCTGTCCAGCCACAATAACACTAAAAATCTCAACTGTTGCATATTGTTTTGATACTTCTTCCTCAATATTAGTGTTTCGGCGTCATCCTTACCTGTTGGAATCGGAAGCATAAACTCTTCCATATCATCATCTTCATCAACCACTGCAGTAGGATCAAATAACATGTCCTCTTTTTGACCTATTATAGGTAGTAGAAATGGTCGTAGTACACCTCTTAGATACGTTCTAACAATGTTTAGACCATAACCATCCATACTGTACTTGTTAAGATAATCCTTACGACAACCAACTCTCCTTCTTAGAATATCAAACACTGTCCTAGGATCTGGTATTCCGGTGAATTCGCCCTCTTCAAGCGTACGAATTCTCTTCCAACCATCGACATCTACTAGAGAATAAGAAGTTGCATGATATCCAGCTCGCGCTCTTGCAATCCTTGCAACATCTGGTGCATATTTGCATATTATTCTTGTACTATGTATCTCATCCATGTATGCTATATACTCTCGCAACTCATCTTCGTCCGGCAGAGTCTCACAAAGCTGCATCAGTGTTACTCTACTTATTTGTTGTGTTCTCTTACTCGTTCTTTGCATAATTCCCACTGCTTTGGGTGGCAAATAACCAGCTATCATGCTACCCAGCTCTCTGGGCAATCCAGTTAGTGTTGCTGGTTGATACGCCATGTTTTGTTACTTTACTTATTGGTTGTAACCACGACTTGTTGATGGTACATAATACAACTAAGAATCTTCTCGGGGAATACTATACCATTTTGTTGACTTCGACCCTTGTTACGATACCCACCCCGACACACCTCGTAACCAAATGTAGAACACCTATAAGAGTATTCTATTTGTATCTATGCTAGTATTTATGCTACATTGACACCAGTAAATCTAAAGCTTAGTGTAGAGTGTATGTAGGTTGTCTACCATCTCTCGTAACATGTTGGACATGAGTGTAGCCAGATTGTGGAGTTTAGCAACAGGTAGCTTACCATTCTTCACTCTGATGACCGAACCGCCAGCAACTGCGATCTGCGGATCAAGTGTAGCCCATGAAGTGTATGCGACAAGCTCGCACAATTCTACTTGTATCTCTGCAAGTCCTTGTGCAGAGGCTGTTAATTCTGCATCATCTTCGTATGGTGCTATTGCAGTCTTGTCGTTCCATCCCTCTAGCATGAGTGTCAGAGCCCTCTTCTCTCTTCCCTCGTAAGGCCAGATGCACCTCTGGAGGTATAAAACTGCCCTCTCCAGGAACAGCTCGCGTATCTCATCTCTCGCATATGAGCTATTGTGCTTCATACATGCACTTCTGGATTCTAGAACCAACTTATAGGTTGCGGGATCGACAGGCATATGGTTGATGTCTACTACTCGATGTGCATTCGTTGCCCATACCTCGTCAACAGCAGCTGGCATCGTCTTATCATCGTGGGCGACTAGCCTTGCATGCACATCGTACCAGTTACTAGCTTGTCCAGTGTGTTCGCCCTGAATAACTTGGATCAACCACATTCCTTCAGGAGTGTACAACTTCATACTCCAATCTGGTGTTCCAAATCGATCACGCTTGCCAGATTTGTTTATACCAACCTTCGTTAGCTTTGCTACAACCTTGCGTATCTCCTCTAGTGTTAGTGGAGTCCTGGGTGTACATCCTTCTGGTAATTTGGCCAGAGTCCCTGGTGTGCCTCCAGTCTTCGCTACTCTACCCTTCTGAGATGTCTTCTTTGGCTTTTCTACAGACCTCTTCTTAGACGTCTTGGCCTTGGGGGCTGGACTAGGCTTCTTAGACTTGGAAGATGGACTACGTCTTGTGGGAGACGTGCTTCCGCTATTATACTCCTTCCACGCTGCCTCTAACTGCGGTCTCGTGCTTCGGATACCATTAGCTGTACGCCACTTGAGATACTCATTCCTTTTGAGTCCTACTGGAGGCGGAGGTGGTGGACGTTCCATTGGTGGTTGTTTACTAGATGTAGTAGAATACTCAGATACAAATATTCTATTGGTAGTATAGTAGCATAGTAGCCAGTTGCGTGGGCACTGCACTGTGCAACAGTGTTACTCCTCATCAACATCCTCTTCTTCATCCTCCTCTTCAGCAACATCAGACAGTTCCTCAATGAATCTAACCAATATTCTGATTACTTGGTGTGCTTGTCTGCGTAGTATATTAGTATTTGTATTGTTGATCTTGTCCGTCGTAAGCCATTTGGTACGCTGATCATAAGTACCAGTCTCCATCCAAGTCGCCAACGATCGTAGTCTACTCACAATTCTGCTGTAGTCGCCAATAGTACCAACTCTGTGCTGTTGGATTGCTTCTTCTGGAGAATATAACTGCTCGTCATCTGGAGTAGCTATCTCTCTATTAGTGTTGCCACTAAGAAGCGTATAATAATCTACATCTTTTAGTACTACACGAATATAGCTTCGTACCATCGCAATTCTATGTTTATTATCTTGATGCTCTCTCATCACACTAAGAAGCGTGTTAGGATCCACTCTTCCCGGTAGATTAGACAACACTTCTTCTAATCCTATACCACTAGGAGTAATTTGCACATTCCCATTCAAAGCTTGTAGGATAGTTACACTATAATCATCACCCAAGAACGCGACTCTCAACCTCATTCTCTTCTTAGATAGCATCTCTCTAATCCACCTAACAATCTGTGGATGATCTGGCACTGAATTCACCTTTTCGTCATCAAATCGTTTCATAATATACACCAACCTATTAGAATAATTATGAACTTGTATTATCAACTCTCTAGCTTCTCGTATCAATGTTTCGGCATCAATAGTAATATCTTCAACATTGTCGATCTGATGTAATGCAAGTGCCCAGTTTACTTCGCCCAACCACGTCCAAACCAACAACTTCAATAATAGAAGATTGTTTTGATACTTCTTCCTCATTCTTAGTGCCTCAACTTCACTCTCACTAGTAGGAATTGGTTGCACCAACCTTTCTATATCTGCTCTAATATTAAGAGGATTAAATACTTCATCTTCATATTCACCTACAATAGGTAGTAGAAATGGTCGAAGTACACCTCTTAGATACGTCCTAACAATATTCAAACCATAGGCATCTACTTTGTGTTTGACAAGATACTCTCTACGACAACCAACCCTTCTACGAAGAATGCCTAGCACACTATTAGGATCTGGTATTCCCATGAATTTAAACGCTTCATCCTCCTTATGAATTTGCTTCCAACCATCTTCATCTCTTAGAGAGTAGGAGATTCCAGCATGTTTAGGATGTTTCCTTGCAACTTGTACTATATCTGGCCTGTATCTGCTCACTGATCTTTCACTGTAGACCTCTTTCAAGTACTGAGTATAGTCTCTCAATTCATCCTCGTTTGGTAGCGTCTCACAAAGCTTCTTCATTGCTGCTAGACTAATCTGTTGTGTTCTCTTGCTTGTTCTCTGCATGCTACCTATTGCTTTGGGAGGTAAGTGGCTAGCTATCATACTACCCAGCTCCTTGGGTAGTCCTGTGAGACTAACAAGGTTGTGTTCCATGTTTATTCTTACAGTTATACACTGATACAGATACACAGTTAACAGCGCTTTACTCCTACTACAATCACGCGAATAACTACACAATAACACAGCAACTATATTCCAAGTAAAGGGTACGACAATGAGTAGGAACTCTCCTCCAAGAAGAAGTCCACCAAGACAGGCTAATATACAGGCCAATCCGCTAGCCACTAAGTGCGAACGCGAGATCAGTGCTGAAGAGATCAAGAATTATGCACTTTTTGTGTTAGCTAGGCGTCATGCCGGTCAATATAAGACTGCAGAGCCCTTCATCTCGTTCCTGGCACTCGGAAAGGACAAGGGATATCGCGTCACATTCAGGGTTAGTCGTGTTGAGGGTAAGGATGTCCGCGTACATACAACGAGCACTCCTATCGTGCTCTACACTTGAAGAGAATACTCTTTCTAGGTATCGCATCATTAATTTCTCTAGTGGATCGTGCGAAGTGGTCTACACTCCTAAATTCAACCAAGGCAATACTTGTTGCCAAATCTCCTGGAATAGAGTACCTTATAATGGCTTTGTATGTACTGTATGATGGAGAACCAGGTCTAGGTATCAAAATGGATGGTGTAGGATCGGAAACAATGCCTTTCAATGATCCACGACACATAAACAAGGTTGCGTTGTATCTGAATGATCTCCATCGAGCCTTCAAGGGATAGAGATTATGGTTGAGTAGCCATGCAGTGTGATTAAGAGTATAACCAATATACTACAAAGGAGATGTCAAGGAGATGTCAAGTAGATCTCCTAGACCTACTACGGAGATTCAACGTCTCCACAAGGCAATAGGACATACTGTTGAGATGATAGGCAATATACGAAGAGCTGTATCTGAAGGCTACTATGTTGAGAAAGACATTAGTAGCATTCTCATTGGTCTTGAGATACTGTATCAGAATCTTTTAGGACGTCTTAAGATTGCCAGCGCACAATGAGTATATCTATTGTCTCTTCCAAGTTGTATTTACGTCTAGATTAGGACGTAGATATGTATCAAGACATAAAGACTTCTACAGCACTGAGATATAAAGGTATGGAACCTCCTGAGGATAGTCTACTACCTGGCCTAACATGGGCCAAGTTTTCATCTGCTTATTCACACATCAGAAGTGGTGCTTCTACACAGGAGAGGTCTGCTGCCTGGAACAGATACAAGCAGAAGTCAAACAGTCCTAAGAAGAGTCCTAAGAGTAGGAAGAGTAGTCCTAAGAGTAGGAAGAGGAGTCCAGTGAGGACTATAACGAACCCTGCCAACCTAGCTAACCTTCCTGCAGATGTATTGAGGAATATAGGTATGAATCGTGGAGCAGCTGCTGTACTAGCTCAACTTGGTAGACGTACAAATGAGATAGCGAGACCATTGGTGTTGACTCATTGTGCAGATGACATCACCAAAGGAGAGATTAAGAAACTCCTCATCGAGTACGTCAACTTCCTAATCTCCTACAAGCCAAAGAAGAAGGGAGAGAAGCATCAAACGAAGACGGTAGAGTATATTGTATTCAGTCATGGAAGAGTAATGCATCGTACCTACTACCTACGACTCACCAGTCCAGGAAGAGTGACAATACAAACACACGGTTACACTCTCCGCGTGGTGGAAAACACAATAGTACATAGACAAGGCATCCTATCATCACTACGCGGTGCATCTGTACTCGAGAGTATACAACCGACCCTTGATGAAGATATTGAGAAAGATAGTATACTACTCCCTTCCCCTCAAACTATCGATGAGATCCTTCAGAGACGAGACGGATGCGCATATACTGTCCGAATAAGAAGCAACTTCATTAGGGAACATATCATGAAGATCCTACGATCCACAGGAAGTCTCTACATGGAGAACATGCTTTCTCAACCTGCATGGAATGTAGATGTTATGACTACCAATCTAAGCCGGAATGAGGGTACTCCTGGCCTTGGAGTAGAGAAAGTGTTAGTTGTAATGGGGTTGCGCATGTGGGAGATATCTCCTACTCGCCTCGAGTGGTTAGCACAGGAAATGGTCTACACAAAAGGTTATGTAACACCCATTGAGTACACTAGGAAGCAGTGGCAGGACACTGTGAGGGCGAGTCTTCTAGACATCAGGGATCGTCTTGGAATCAAGAGACCTATGGATTTGTGATTATACAAGCTATTATATGCAATCGCAAGCTCCTCATGAAGTGTAGACCATCCTTATCGCAGTGTGAGTTATGCGAGACTACTCGCGACAAGCTATTAATCATTTTGGAGTTCCCAACTGCAGAAGGAGACATATTCTTTGCATTCAGTCTAGTCGATGGCGGAGAGTTACACTTCATTTGCGGTTCTACTATTGTTGCGTAGTTCTTGGAGAGGCACGTAGATTGGATTTGTATGACTTCTCTCCTTATTACTTGGGAGAGGAGATGTATTATCCAAGCTGACTCTATTGTATCTGACACTACGCAGACAACTAACCACACAACTAACCGCTACAACAATGTCTCTAGCAAAGTTAGCAGGCCTAGGAACTCTGGCAATTCTCCCAGCAGACATCAGACGTCTACTATATCGAAGTTCAAGAGTAGCTACAGCATTGTGTAGAGTATCTCATACACTCTACAATGAAGTACAACCGCGCATGTCTATTCTGAGACGAAATGAGGAAATAACAGGAGAAGAATTGTGTCTGTATCTCAAAATGAAACAAGAACAAGCACAGCCAAAAGAAGGAATAGAACTCTACTTCTTCCAGTGTAACACTCATGCTAGGAGTGCAGCTTACTACTCTATTCGCATTGGACATAGGAAGGGACAGAGATGGAGTTGCACAACTGCAAGAGATGATAAAAAGAAGACTGCTCGCACAGTTGCTTGCTACAAGATATTAGTAAAGTATCTTGACTCTGGTCGTGCCTATGACCTCATTCTTGACAAATCAACCATGAGAATGGTGCTAGAGAAGAGACTGTATTCTCACCCTCCTGTTGAGAGAGAAGAGTTTGCAATTAAGACAATGGGTTACCTAGTATACAAGCGGATAGGATGTGTTATGATGCCACTTCCCATCAAACTATCTGTCTTCAGTAGATGCAATCCTTCCACGGCAGAAACAAATGAACAACATGTATTGTTCTCTAGGATATGTGAGGCATATCACGAGAATGATTCGGAGCTGCTGAAAGTCTGTGAGAACATTCTAGGCATTGTACAGGCCTACAATAGCAGAACAGACACTCTTGTCCAGATGGGAGCCGAACACAAAGAACATAACAGGAAGTTAGCGATGCTCCAGCTATTAAGAAGCACTGTTGAAGACCTCAACTTGTTACAGTACGAGAAGTAGATGATTCTTGTGGCCTATTAATAGGCAACAAGACACTTTCTTATTTATTGGCTGCTCACTTGTATAAATGACAGTCTACTAACCAAGTAGTGAGGTAGGGTACCTCGTAATGATATGACAAGTACCAAATAGTTACTACAATTCCGGCCAACTTAACACAAATGTCTAGCTTACAATTGCCAACCCTTACAACACTACCACCTGGTGTTGGCGAGATAGTTAGTAGTTATCTGCCACCCAAGAGCATAGCAATGATGCAATACTCACAATGCATTGTAAGCATTCCTAAGAGACAATACTACATTGTCTAGAACAACCTTAAGAGTAATTCTCATACTCCTGTCAGCATTCTTATCAATACTATCCCAAACAGAAAGCAAAGAAGAGTCAGCAGCAATCCAAGCTAGCTTAGTAACCAACTTCTTGTACAATTCAATAGCATGCTCATTTACAGCTTGTAACCAAACCGCATCTCCTTCTCCAGCAACAATTTCTCGCAACTTTGGCTCTTGTAGCCTGAATTCATTGAATGCAAACACCTCTTGAGTGTAGTAACTAACAAGACTTAAGAAGTGCTCCTTTTGCTCTCTTGTAACATTTCTTACAAAGTTTGGATTACTCAAACAATTCTCCCTTCTTAGGAGAAGCGCTTTCCCCGCTGCTGGTGACACACTAACACGAACATCACCCAACTTCCACTTCTTCCTTTTGATGAAGCCAAGTATGTACACCCTTGGAGATTCAATATGTTCTTCAACATCAACAGGAGTGTATCTAACGCGTATTTTATCACCTATCTTGCTGAATAAGAAGTCGTGAGATCCCTCTAACCAACCTCCTACTTTGCCAGACTTAAGATTCAAAGCAATTGGAAGTGGAATAGTATCCAAGCTATTCAATATCTCATCTCTTGTCAGTGGTAATCTACACATATGCTCTAATTGCCCGCTAGCTTCTGGTCTCTTCTCACTATCAAGTAGTTCTTCAATAACAGCTACACTCTGTTTGTATTCTTTCCAAGCACGAAGCAACTCTTCTAGACCACTCTTAATCCCATTACTCTTCCTCCAAGTCCTAAATTCATTGTAGTCCAATCCTGGAGGTGGATTAGATGCTTCTGCCATGGCTATGCTCTTTATATTAATACTACTTAGTATTAAGTAGTATTTGTCAATTAGAGAGAAGCATAAGCATTCCTAAGCGACCAGGTAGCCTGCTCCATCATTCTAATAAGCACCATCTTCTTTGATTTGGCTTTCCGCATGCTAACCTCTAATGAATCAACCACATCCTGTAATTCCGCATCTGCAGTAAACCATGCAATTCTACCAGTCAATGATTCTAGTGTGTATTCCATAGTTCTATCAATGAATTGTGGCCACTGAACAATTTCTTCTTCTCCAGTGATAATCCTTTGCAATAATACTCTATTAACCGCATTGTTATTAGCTAACATGTTCTGAACCGCTTTCAGCAGCGCTGCCTTTGCAACTACACCATTCTTAGCATTGTACTCTTCTGTCAAACAAGACAATCTAAGACGATGAAAAGATCTCCATGTTACAGGCGATAATCCAATGGTGTAAGTTCGCAATCTACTCCTCTTCTTTTCTGGTTCCATAATACCAACAAGATACCTCTTAATTGGATTAGCAGACACAGGAAGAGTATCTGTGAGTCTACCCATCGGTCTCCATTTCACAACAACTTTGTCTCCTTCTCTATCAAACAACAAGTAATTTCTCTCCATCAACACATTATTCCTGTCTCGCGATACAATCTCTATAGAAGCAGGCAATGGAATCCTATCCAGACCATTCAGTATCTCCAATTGTGTAAGAGGTTCGTCGCACAACTCTGCTCTTCTATTAGCAACTATTCTTCCTGTTTGTTTGCTTGCTACTGTCAATGCATGTATCCCTTTCCTTCCTACTCCACTAGTAATCATTGCGGTTACTTCTTGTGGTAGTCCTGTTAGTGTTGCTCTTGACAAACCGCCATATCTTCCTCCAGGAGACTTCTTTGGGCTTCTGACAGGACTCTTCTTACCAACACTACTATCCTTGTACTCTTTCCAAGCATCAGACAAAGCTGGTTGTGTATTGGTTAAGCCATTGTTCTTCCTCCAAGTTCTGAAGCTGTTATAGTCTAATCCTGATGGAGGTGGTGGCGCTTCTGCCATGGTTTATTAGGAGTGTATTTGTAATTAGAACAAATACTTATAACATAGTATAGGCTTGTTGTAGCCTGGTAAGACATACAATCAACAACTTTCTCAAATTAATGTCATTATTGTTAATATTCCCTGCAAATGTCATCAAATTCTCTCCTCCTACAAGTGTCTTATCCAAACAAATCCATGTTAGTATCAACAGACCCATTTGGATTCTATCTAATAACATTGGTGTCACGATTTCTACATTTGCTAGTGGTACATTTTCCCTAGTTATTGGTATCCTACCCTCTATCATACTTCGTATAGTACCCTGGATACCTATTCGTCTCAAATGTTGGATTCCGAACAATGCCATTACAACAAAGACCTCTCGTACTTCAATTCTCCTGTCTTCTAAGTAGCCTGGTACTCTAAGACAAGAACCGCGTCTCTTATACATGCTCAATAGTGTATGTGGTGCCAAGTGTACAAACACTTTCCTACCTTTCTTAGTACCATTATTCATAATGAATGACTCTACAAAGCCTCTAATTGGTTTCTTCCACTTGGAGTAACTCTTGCTCATGTTTGGAGTTGTTATATTCGCAAAGAATACACCTTTCTCATTCCTATCAACTACATATAACACATTACTTTCCAACCATGTTACACCACTAAGTTCACTAAATCCTACTCCAATTGGTAATATTAGGCTCTCCAACCCACTAAGAATCTCCTCTTGAGTCAGTGGTTCGTCACACAACTCTGCTCTTCTACTAGCAACCATTCTTCCTGTTTGCTTGCTAGCCACTGTCATTCCATACACGCTACTTATTGGCATATTTCTTGTAATTATGTTAGTGACATCTTGCGGGAGTCCTATCAATGACGCACTCGACCAACCACCATATTTCCTTGGATCTCTGACAGGGCTTCTACTAGGACTCTTCTTACTTACACTAACAACACTAGCATTTTTGTACTCTTTCCAAGAATTAGACAAAGTTGGTTGCGTATTAGTTAGTCCATTGTTCTTCCTCCAACTTCTGAAGGAGTTGTAGTCCAGATTAGAAGGTGGAAGTGGTGCTTCTGCCATGGTTTGTAGTGTATTTACTCTGTAGTAAATACACATTCATACTACGCATAACTACTCATACTATCACAACCGCATGTAAGCCTGGTGTAACCTAGTCACACAATCAATCAGCAAATTCCTCATCATAATAATATCATTGTTATTATTCCTTATAAGTATGTCGATCAAATCATTAGCAAGTGTCTTGTCTACACAAATCCATGC
>Ga0214473_10003428_pt1 | contig 19253 bp, 27 predicted proteins | sample RVTome_7_FD_203509 | JGI IMG/M metagenome (GOLD analysis project Ga0214473, IMG submission 203509) | Soil microbial communities from uranium-contaminated site in the Upper Colorado River Basin, Wyoming, United States - RVT98D197 | ecosystem: Environmental > Terrestrial > Soil > Contaminated >... | reverse complement strand
GAGGGAATACAGTTTGTTACAGCGGGGATGGCATGTTTAATGAAGAGACAGAAAGATTGTATAAAGGGTCTGATTTACTTATACACGAATCATACTTATTTGACCAATACGTTCCTGGACATGCGAGCATAGCTGATTTAATAAACATGGCACGGGGGAACAATGTCAGATGTCTTGCCTTGACACATCTTCAAAGAAATCTCAGGAGAGAAGAAATCGCAAAGATTAAATCCAGAATTTCTCAGGAGAAATTTAAAATTATAATCCCTGAGCCTTGCGAGGAATATTCATTTTCTATCGAGGGGCAACCCCGATAGAGAGGAGGGATTAGAGGAATGTTTTTGCAGTATCCGCCAAATGGTCAAGAATCAAACCAAAAAACCTTTCATCCCCTCGTTGATAATGCCAGCCGAGATGAGCAAGACACCTTGAGCAAAAGCTCAAGCTCCAGCTGAAATCCTTAAACCAGGTACGATTAAGGGTTGGGTCACCGTCAACAAAGCAGCCATCAGCTAAGGAAAAGCAGCCGATTTTATAGAGGACCCCTTCAGGATTGAAGAATTTATGTATATATTGATCATTAACAGCTATATTACAGTCTGAGGTGGTGATTGGGTTTCCACACTTTCTACAGAGCATGAAACGATTATCTCTTGAGCCAAATTTCTTTTCCGACTTTATTCTAACCCCTCTATTCTCCATATATCTCAGAACACCTCCTTATATTCTATTGGTTTAACATTATTTTAGCAAATATTCAGATGTTCAGATTTACTGAGAAAGATTTGACCTGTTGTCATATAACTTCTATAATGTCTCAAAGGCTCCATACCTTACAAAAGCTAACATAATCTTCCCATATTTTTTCGCCCATAATATTCCTATTTCTAATTCTGTTTTTAGCTCCTCATTATCAAATTGACAAAAGAAGGTAGGTTTCTGTGATAACTGCGATTATTTCGTATAAACAACAATACCCTTATCCACTACTTCCCTCGCAAACCCTCTCTTTTCTTTAATCTGTTCAGGGGTCAATCCTATAGGTTCAAGAGGTTCTCCAAAATTGTGATGTGCTTTGCTTAATATCTCTTGGCGTTCAAAAATATCCAACTTCTTAAATGCTGGGGAAACAACTGCAATATCAATATCGCTGTATTCTTTTGGTTTTCCCTTTGCGTAGGAGCCGTACAAGATAATCTGTGATACTCCAATGCCAAGTTTTTCTAATTCTTTAATATAGAGGGCAATTACCTTTTTAATCTCATGTCTTTTTTTAACCATTAATATACCTTCCGGTCCTAAACATATGCTCTGCAGTTTTAATATCATAATTGGATGATTTAATCCAGTTTGTTATTCTGTTTTTTGTCTTAGACTTTTGTTTCATAATTCTTATAGTTTTACCTTATATCATAAATTATAGCATTCCAAATATTTCGTCAACTTTTTTATGAATTCTTCAAAAGGGCGATGAGATTGCCACGTCCCGATATTTCGGGACTCGCAATGACAGGTTAATCGGCAGTAAGTGTATAATAATTATTATGTCAGATTCTAAAAGAAACCCCATTGGTAAATTTAAACTAATCTCTGACTTCAAACCCAAGGGCGACCAGCCAAAGGCAATAGAAACACTCACAGAAGGTATCTTAGAAAACATCAAATACCAGGTGCTTCTTGGCGTTACAGGCTCGGGCAAGACATTTACCATTGCTAATGTAATTGCAAATGTCAACAAGCCAACGCTTGTTATAGCCCACAATAAGACCCTTGCTGCCCAGCTTTATGGAGAATTCAGGACATTCTTTCCTGAAAACGCAGTCGAATATTTTGTTAGTTATTATGATTACTATCAGCCTGAGGCATACATGCCCTCCATAGATACATATATTGAGAAAGATGCCCTCATAAATGACGACATTGACAGGATGAGGCACGCAGCAACACGTGCTGTGCTTGAAAGAAACGATGTCATTGTCGTTGCCTCTGTTTCATGCATTTACGGAATTGGATCGCCTGATGATTATCTTGATATGCACCTTTTTATTGAAGAAGGTATGCACACAGAGAGAGATGCATTTTTAAGAAAACTTGTGGATATGCTCTATGAGCGCAGTGAAGATTTCAGGAGAGGCACATTCAGGGTAAGGGGAGACATTGTTGAAATATTCCCTTCTTTTTCAGGTGATAATGCAATAAGGGTGGAATTCTTTGGCGATGATATTGATGCGCTTTATGAGTTTGATTCTTTGACCGGTAAGGACTTGCGGAGGCTTACAAAGATTGCTTTATATCCAAACAGTCACTGGATTACACCAAGGCAAAGGATTGAGAGGGCGATTACTACAATCAATGAGGAGCTTGAAGAAAGGATTGATTTCTTCCTTGAGCAGAATAAACAGCTTGAGGCGCAGAGGATTGAACAGAGGACAAGATTTGACATGGAGATGCTCAGGGAATTCGGTTATTGCCATGGAATAGAGAATTATTCAAGGCATCTAAGTGGAAGGGCGACGGGAGAGCCGCCATTCTGTCTCATAGATTATTTCCCTGAGGACTTTTTGATAATAATAGATGAGTCCCATGCAACAATCCCTCAGATTGGCGGTATGTATGAAGGAGACAGGTCAAGAAAACAGACCCTTGTGGATTATGGCTTCAGACTTCCCTCAGCCCTTGACAACCGCCCTTTAACATTCAAGGAATTTGAACACAGGGTAAACCAGGCAATATACATATCAGCAACCCCTGCAGAGTATGAGATTGGAAAATCAAATCACAGAATTATTGAACAGATAGTCAGACCAACCGGCTTAATAGACCCCGCGATAGATGTGAGACCGATTAAAGGGCAGGTGGATGACCTTCTTGGAGAGATTAAAGAAAGAGCTAAAAAAAGAGAAAGGGTTCTGGTAACCACGCTTACAAAAAGGATGGCAGAGGATATCACAGAGCATTATCAGGAATTGGGAATAAAAGCAAGATACCTCCATTCAGACATTGATACCCTTGAAAGGGTTGAGATATTGAGAGACCTCAGGCTTGGAAAATTTGATGCCCTTATTGGCGTGAATCTGTTAAGAGAAGGACTTGACCTTCCAGAGGTTTCACTTGTTGCTGTGCTGGATGCTGATAAAGAGGGGTTTTTACGTTCTGCCCGCTCTCTTATCCAGACAGCAGGCAGGGCTGCAAGGAATATAAATGGCAGGGTAATACTTTATGCTGATACAGTAACAGGTTCAATGAAGACAGCAATAGATGAGACAAACAGAAGGCGGAAGATTCAGAAGAAATATAATATCAAAAACAGGATAACACCTAAATCAATCATAAAGAATATAACCAATATCCTTGACTCAATCTATGAGGCTGACTACTGGACGGTGCCTGCGGTAGCAGAGGAAAAGGTTGAATATGGTGATGAGTCAGTAATTAAACAACTTGAAGAGGAGATGAAAAGGGCAGCAGAAAAACTGGAGTTTGAAAAAGCAGCAGCACTAAGAGACAGGATAAAGGCAATTAAGAAAAGGCAGATTGAAGTAGGGATAAAGGCTTGAAGGTTAGTGTTTTCTGTGGTTAATTGCATTTTTGGGGTTAACATTTTTATTGCTGTATTGTTGTGATTGACATATACTCTGTATATTTGTATCCTTGTAGCCGAAATCTTTAAATAAGAAAAAATGGTAATCAAGAAATTCTTTCCAAAAGAGACCGATTTCTTCGGGATGTTTGAACAAGCAGCCCAGAACCTTAATAAAGGAGCTGCGCTGCTTGTTGAGATGATGGAGAATTTTTCCGATGCAGATGCAAAGGCAAAACAGATATACGATGCAGAGCAGGAAGGAGACATGCTCACCCATGAGGTAATGCGGAGGCTTAATAAGACCTTTCTGACACCTGTGGACAGGGAAGATATCCATGCCCTTGCATCACGCATGGATGATGTCATTGATTTAATCTGGGCAGCGGTGGACAGAGCGATTCTGTTTAAGATTACATCTTCAACCCCGGAGGCAATCGAGCTTTCAAAGAACCTTTTATCTACGACAGAAATCATTACAAAGGCGATAACAACTCTTAAAGGTAAAAAATATTCTTATGTCCAGGAATACTGTATTGAAATAAACCGGCTTGAAAACAGGGCAGACAGGATTTTCAGGGCTGCTTTGGCAAAACTATTTGATGAGATAAAAGACCCCATTCTTGTTATTAAATGGAAAGAAGTTTATGAACATCTTGAAGATGCATTTGACAAGTGTGAAGATGTAGCAAATATCCTTGAAGGTATTGTCCTTAAACATGCCTGAGATTATTATCCTTATTATTGTCCTCGCTATAATTTTTGACATAAGCAATGGTTGGAATGACGCTGCCAATGCAATTGCCACTGTAGTCTCTACGAGAGTTCTTACTCCTTTGCAGGCTGTGTTTCTGGCAGCCTTTATGAATATAGCTGGGGCATTTTTTTCCACGGCAGTTGCCAAAACAATAGGCAAAGGCATAGTTGACCCTGTTGCAATTACACAGTCTGTTGTTGCATCTGCGTTACTCGCCGGTTTTATATGGAATTCCGTAATGACCATAATCGGGATGCCTGTCAGTGCCTCGCATGCCTTAATCGGAGGATTGATAGGTGCTGCTGTTGCTTATGGAGGGTTTAATATCCTTAACGCTGGAGGGTTAATTAAAATCTTTTCATCCCTGCTGACATCCCCTATTATCGGCATAATCTTTGGTTACATTTTCATGAAACTTATCATTAAATTTTTTTGTAATGTCTCCCCCGGTACACTCAACAAATACTTTGGACGTTTACAGCTTATCTCGGCAGGTCTTATGGCATTCAGTCACGGCTCAAATGATGCACAGAAAGTAATGGGTGTGATAACTCTTGCACTTGTAAGCGGCGGTTTTTTAAAAAGTGTAGAAGTCCCTTTCTGGGTAGTATTAGTCTGTGCCCTTGCAATGGGCTTTGGCACTGCAATTGGAGGGTGGAGAGTGATTAAGACTCTCGGTGTCCATATGTTAAAACTCCAGCCTGTCCATGGTTTTGCTGCCGAGACTTCAGCAACAGCTGTAATTCTTGGTGCGAGCCATCTGGGGCTTCCGGTAAGCACCACCCATGTTGTCTCAACAGCCATAATGGGTGTTGGTGCGACTAAAAGACTCTCAGCCGTAAGATGGGGGATTGTGGGGAAAATAGTCATGGCATGGATTTTTACCTTGCCTGTGTGTGCAGGGATGGCATGGCTGGTATATAAGGTTATGGCATTAATTGGATACGTTTAAAATCCAAATTTCTTAATCTTGTCTGAGGTAATCCTTCCTTCCCTTAATACCCTTGGTGGGCTCACTGTAACGTCTATAATTGTTGAGGGCTTACCACCCGGGGTTTTCCCGTGGTCAACAACCAAGTCTATTTTTTCTCCAAAATAATTTATTACTTCTTCTGCACTTTGTGCAGGTAGCTTTCCCGAGGGGTTAGCACTGGTGGCTGTGATGGGAAAATCTGCTGCCCTTGCAAGCTCGAGGGCAAAACTATTCCCGGGAATCCTTACAGCTATCTTGTTTTTTTTACCTGTTAGTATTTCGGGTAAATTATCCTTTGCATAAAAGACCATAGTTAATGCACCTGGCCAGAATTTTTTCATCAATTTTTCTGCCTGTGGCGGAATAGATTTCACTATAGATTTAAGTATATTTTTATTACCAACAATTAGAGGCAACGCCTTTTCCAAAGGTCTTTTTTTAAGAGCATAGAGCTTTTTCAGGGCGGCTTCATCATTAGCCATAACTCCGAGTGCATAAAGGCTCTCCGTAGGATAAACTATGATACCACCCCTTTTGAGTGCCTTTAGAGATTCTGTAATAAGCCGCTCAGAAGAGTTTCTATTTAGAGATAAAATCCGCATTTTTAATTTTAGCATATTATGTTTATCTATCTGTGATAATCTGTGTTTTAATTTTTCACTTGTAATTTATTCAGATTTTTGGTATTTCATATATGATTTCACAGATATGAAGAAAGTAGAGAGGAGAGAGTAGCAAGTAGCGAGAAAAAATAAATCTCTCTACTCTCTACTCGTTGCTCGATACTAAATGAGGAGGGGATATGAAGAAAATTATAAGGTTAATGGTTTTATTGTTATCGCTTACATTTTTATTGGGATGTGAAGTAGCACTGATAGGCGCTGGTGCAGGATTTGGGGCTGGAGCTTATAGATATATAGAAGGCAGTGTGGAAGCGCTTTATCCTCTTTCATATAATTCAGCCTGGGATGCAAGCAATACAGCCATGGCAAATCTCTCTATAAGTGTCTCAAACAGCTTAAACGAAGGCGTACAGGGAATGATAGAAGGTGTAAGGAAAGACGGAACAAATGTAACAATAAGGCTAAAGGATAAAGGCCAGAATGTTACTGATATCAGTGTGCGCATTGGATTCTGGGGTAACCGTAAAGATGCTGAAAGGATACACGAAGAGATAAAGGCTGTAGCAAAGTTAAAATAATAGGAACGGTGTTTTTATTAATTTAGAAAGAGGGACAACCCCTTTTTTTCTTAGCATATTAAATATTTTCTCTGAGGCAAGACTTTTTAAAAATTCTTCTCTTTTTTTATCATCTTTTATTTCTTTTATTGCTTTTCCGCGCATCATTTTAAGAAATCTCAGATAATGGGTGAATTCAGTTCCGTAGAGTTTTTCAAGTTCTTTTCTTATAGCCTTTGCAACAGCAGGGCTTGAGCCTTCTGTAGATATTGCAATTGTTAACGGGCCGCGTTTTACAATAGATGGGGCGATGAAATTTCCCTCAGATGGAGTATCAATCACATTTATGAGATGTCTTGCATCCTGTGCAATTTTTGTATTTGTTTGAGCAGACGAAGTGCCTGCGATGACAATGAAGGCGTCTTTAAGGTCATCTTTTTTGTAATGTCTTTTTATGTGTGTCAGTAATCCCTTTCTTTTCAGTTTTTCAAGGGCTTTTGTGATATCAGGGCTTATTACCTTAACAGAGGCACCTGCCTTTATGAGGTTAATCGCTTTTCTTTCCGCAACTTTCCCCCCTCCAACAACAACAGCCTTTTTGCCTTTTAGATTAAGAAAGACAGGATAATATTTCACTTGCCTTTATTAAGAGAGACGACAATCTCTTTTGCTTCCTGGGATAGCTTGGTGGTAGGATGTTTTTCAATAAGGGTTGTTAATGTCTTAAGAGCTTTATCCTGCTCCCCTAAGTTCTTGTAGGAAATGCCAAGATAATATAGAGTCTCAGGCTCTTTCTTTGAATCAGGGTGGTTCTGAAGTAAGCCATTAAATCGCATCACTGCCGCACCATAAGAGCCTTTCTTGAAATAGAATTCGCCTACATAAAACTCATATTCCGCAAGAACCCGTTTGCACATTTCTATTCTACTTTCTACGGCATTCACATAGGGATTTCTGGGGTAGAGTTTCATGAGTTTTTCAAACTCTTTCAGCGCCTTCTGTGCTGGTGAGTAACTCACGTCCACGCTTTCTATCCTGTTAAAATAACTCATTGCCAGCTGATACTGGGCGTAAGAGGCATATTTATCATAGGGATGCATTTCAAGGAATTGCTCATATTCAATTGCAGATTCTTCGTACAGCCCCTCTTTAAAGTAAGTATCGCCTATACGTATTTTGGCTAATGTTGCATATCTTCCTGATGTATCCTGTGCCTTGATAGTTTCAAGAATCTCCCTTGCCTCTTCATAATATCCTTTTTCTATCTTCTCATTAGCCTGTTTAAAAACTGCGTCTGCTTCAAAAAGTGGTTTTTCTTTAATTGCTGCTTTCTTTGAACAGGCAAACGCAAAGAGTAATAAGATAATAAGAGGCAAAAAATATTTTGTATATGTCATGTTGTTTTTTGTGTATTTTGTCATTATTGTTATTTTTAGTCTCTCAGTTGATTAACTTCCATAAATGGTCTTTAAACCGCCACTTAGTTATGGCGGGGTGGACGGGGCTCGAACCCGCGACCTCTGGCTTGACAGGCCAGCGTTCTAACCGACTGAACTACCACCCCATAGGCGGAACAGGTTTCGAACCTGTGACATCAGCCTTGTAAGGGCTGCGCTCTCCCAACTGAGCTATCCGCCCGACCTTATCTGGCAATTTCAGTTATTTGATTGGTGACAATAAGAACGATGTCACTGACAATTTTGATACAATACTATACCAGATAACCTCTGGATTTTTAAAGTTAGCTAAGTCTCTTCTTAGACTTATACAGATAAATCCATGCAGACATAATTACAAGAAAGATTGTTGCTATCAGGATTATCTTTCCCGGAAGCTGGATATATACAAGTTTTTCCACATAATTAATTATAAATGAACCTCGATAACTTCGGGCAGGATCGTGCATCTCCCTCAGCCAGACCTCAAGATATGTCAGAGGGCAATACCATCCGAAGATTTGTATAACTACTGCAAACCCCATTCCTGCAATATGGAAGATTTTTATTCCCTTATAATGTCTGCCGATAAAAGCACCAAACATAAGGAATATTATCCATAGAAAATGAAGTAGAACAATAATGTCAGCAGTTATTTTGTAGAACATTAAAGAATTGTCAATTGTCGATTGTCAATTGAATTTAATTATTTTGGATTAAGTGGTAGTGGTAAGTCCATTACTTTCCTGAAACTTTTTCGATGAATCGGACATGGACCGTATAAACGTATACACTCCACGTGCTCTTTTGTAGAATAACCTTTATGTCCTTTGAAATTATACAGGGGATATTCTCTGTGATAGGCAAGCATGATATCATCTCTTACAACCTTTGCAATAATGGATGCAGCAGCAATAGAGGCGCTTACTGACTCACCTTTAATTATTGACTTCTGAGCAATCCCATTTTGATCTGGAAGACGCACAGCATCTATAAGCAATATGTCAGGGGCTATCATCAGGTCTTTAATCGCTGCTTCCATGGCGAGCTTTGTGGACTTGAGTATATTCGTTCTGTCTATAATATCAGCATCTACTATTCCAATGCCGATAGCTTTGGCACTGCATACAATATCCCAGAAGAGCTTTTTACGTTTCTCTTCAGGAACCTCTTTTGAATCTCTGAGACCATTAATTATAATTCCCTGGGGGAGTATTACAGCAGATGCAACAACAGGTCCGGCTAACGGTCCCCTGCCCGCCTCATCAATACCTGCAATAACAGGATATGCTTTCCTAATTGCTTCATCATATAAAAATATTGAGCTTGTCGAAATAGAATCTGTATTTCCTGATGAAGGCATCGGGTAAACTCCCTATGGGTCGTAGACCGTTGCTTACCCTTCAAATATTTTTTCTTTTACCCTTGCTGATTTACCTTTTCTGCCTCGGAGATAATAGAGCTTTGCCCTTCTTACCGCTCCCTCTTTGAGGACATCTATTTTATCAATCAATGGAGAGTGGATAGGAAAGATTCTCTCAACACCTATACCATAGGATATCTTTCTCACTGTGAAGGTCTCACGGCTACCACTTCCTCTTCGGGCTATCACAATACCTTCAAATGGCTGAAATCTTTCTTTATCTCCTTCCTTGATCCTCATGCTTACTCTGACAGTGTCACCAATCCTGAAAGGGGGGATATCCTTTTTAAAACCTTCTTCAGTGACTTTTATGGCATCCATTTATCATTCCTCCCAGTATAATATACTTGATTACACCGATTTTATAAATCTATCTGTGCAATCAGACATCCTCTTTGGAGGATAGCTCTGAAATTATCTTTTTATCCTCCTCGGAAAGCTGCATTTTTTCAATAAGGTCAGGCCTTACCTTAAGCGTCTTTCTTATCGCTTCTTTCCTCCTCCACCGCCATATTTCCTTATGATTTCCGGAGAGAAGGATATCAGGGACACTCAGCCCCCGGAACTCCCTCGGTCTTGTGTAATGGGGATAATCAAGCAGTCCCCATGAGAAAGATTCTTCCTCTGCTGACCTTTCATCGCCAAGAGCACCCGGAATAAGTCTTGCTGCAGCATCGATTATAACAAGCGCAGCCAGCTCTCCGCCAGTTATAACGTAGTCCCCAATAGAGATTTCTTCCTCTATCAGGGAAACTCTTACCCTTTCATCTATTCCTTCATATCGTCCACATATAAATACAAATCTCCGCTTTTCTATTGAGAATTCTTCTGCAAGTCGCTGATTAAAAGGTTTTCCCTGAGGGCTGAGGAGGATTATTCTCCTCTGCTCGTTGTCCTTCTTAAGAAAATCTATTGCTTCAAAGAACGGCTCAGGCTTCATTACCATTCCCGCGCCGCCCCCGAATGGGTAATCGTCAACAGTTTTATGTTTGTCCGACACAAAATCTCTGATATTGTATACTCTTACCTCAAGAAGCTTTTTCTCCTGAGCCCTTTTTAAAATACTTTCTTTGAGATAGGCAGTTATTATATCAGGGAAAAGTGTCAGGACATCACATTTCATTTAGAAATTTAAAAAACATTTTGCCACAGACTTTCACTGACTATTTAATCAGCAAGTAAAAAATAGGAAACTTGCTTTTAACTTCTCACTTTTTCTTTCGTCTGTGTCTGTCAGTGGCTGAATAAACTATTCCAATATCTCAAGGACACATCTCTTGCCGATTTTGGTTCCCGCGGCACTCAACAGAGTCCTCATTGCTCGTGCTGTATTCCCCTGCTTTCCGATAACCTTACCAAGATCACTCTGTGCTACTCGCAACTCATAAACAGTTGTCCTTTCCCCCTCTACTTCAGCAACGGCTACATCTTCTGGTTTATCAACCAGAGCCTTTGCAATCTGTTCGATTAACTCTTTCATCTTACTACCTCCACTCCGTAAGAATTTACGCTGCCTCTTATCAGCCAGAGGCTGATTTTCCTCTGGAGGACAGGCCAGCGAGTTTCAAAAGTTTCTTAACAACGGGAGTTGGTTGTGCTCCACGCTCAAGCCAGTATTTAGCTCTTTCCGTGTTTATTTTTATCTCTGAAGGCTCTTTCAATGGATTATAAGTGCCAAGAATTTCTAAAAAAGGGCCGTCTCTTCTTGCCCTTGAGTCAGCCGCGATAACTCTGTAGAAAGGCTTTTTTTTGGCACCTTTTCGTGTCAGTCTTATCTTTACCAAAGCAAATCCTCCTCTAAAGAATGTAAAATGATACATGATACAGGATGCAAGATGCAAGATACCCCACAAGAATTTCTTTCATGTATCGGGAATCGTGTATCATATATCGTGTTGATTTAAAAATTTATTTAAATTGTGGTAACGTCAAGCCTTTACCTCGCTTGATCATTTTAAGCATCTTTTTCATTTCAAGATATTGCTTTATCAGTCTGTTTACATCAGGCACTGTGGTGCCGCTTCCCGTTGCTATTCTTCTTTTGCGGCTGCCATTAATTATAGCATAATTTTCTCTTTCCCGTTTAGTCATAGAATTGATTATAGCCTCAATCTTTACAAGGTTTTTGTCATTTACAGTAATACCCTTTACCTGTTTGCCCAATCCTGGAATCATACCGAGAATATTTTCAAGAGGACCCATTTTTCGGATCTGGTTAAGTTGATTTTTAAGGTCTGTAAAAGTAAATTTATCCTCACCGAGTCTTTTCTGTAATTTAGCAGCCTCCCTTATGTCTATGGCATCCTGAGCCTTTTCCACAAGACTTACAACATCGCCCATGCCCAGGATTCTTGATGCCATTCTTTCAGGATGGAATGGTTCCAGGAAATCAATCTTTTCCCCGACACCTATGAGCTTCACAGGTTTCCCTGTAACAGCAATCATGGAAAGGGCTGCTCCACCTCTGGCATCACCATCCATCTTGGTGAGAATAATGCCATCAATGTCAAGCCTGTCATTAAAAGATTTTGCAATATTTACTGCATCCTGTCCTGTCATGGCATCAGCAACAAGTAGAATTTCTTTTGGATTTGCCTCCCTTTTTATATCCTCAAGCTCTCCCATCAGTTGTTCATCTATATGTAATCTCCCTGCTGTATCGAGGATAACCACATCTCTTCCCTCGGAATTTGCTTTCTTGATAGCATCTGAACAAATCCTTAAAGGAGATTCTCCTGACTTTGAGGCATGCACAGGAATTTCGATCTGGGAGCCGAGAGAGATTAGCTGGTCGATAGCAGCAGGCCTTGCTGTATCCAGAGCAACAAGTATCGGTCTTCTTCCATCTTTTTTGAATCTTTTTGCAAGTTTTGCCGCTGAAGTAGTTTTTCCTGAACCATGAAGACCAACGAGCATGAGCACGGTAGGTGGGTTAGGGGAAAGATTAATCTTCCTGTGCCCCCCACCCATGAGGTTGCACAGTTCATCGTGGACTATCTTTACCACCTGTTGCCCGGGGGTAATGCTTTCTATTACTTCTTTACCGACAGCCTTTGTTCTTACCCTGTCCGTAAAATCTTTGACAACTTTAAAATTAACGTCTGCCTCAAGAAGGGCAATCTTAATCTCTTTAAGGGCAGAGAGAATGTCTTCTTCTTTCAGGAACCCGCGTCCTTTTAATTTTTTAAATATACCTTCTAATTTTTCTGATAATGCCTCAAACATTGGGTATCCTAACCCCTGATTACGCAGATAAGAGACAGATTACACCGATTAAAAATATACTAATCTGTGTTATCATTTTAAAATCTGTGTAATCAAGAGAGAAAAATTACTTTTTAGCTCTCTAAAAATTCTCCTCAATATATTTCTCTGCTGAAATGGCAGCAATGGCTCCGTCTCCCACGGCTGTTGCTATTTGCTTTAGAGGCTTAGCCCTTACATCGCCTGCAGCGAAGATACCGGGCACAGAGGTAGCCATATCTTCGTCAGTAAGTATGTAGTTATTCTCATTAAGATTTACAATACTCTTTAGAAATTCTGTGCTTGGATTATAGCCCACATAAATAAAAACGCCCTGCACATCAAGGGTGGTTTCTTTTCCTGTTTTTACATCTTTTACACGCAATGCTGTGACGCTGTCTTCCCCGTCTATTTTTTTTACAGCAGAGTTCCATATGAATTTTATTTTTGGATTTGAGAAAGCGCGTTCCTGTGCAATCTTTGCAGCCCTGAACTGGTCTCTCCTGTGGACGACATACACTATTTCGGCAAACCGGGTTAGAAAGATTGCTTCCTCAACTGCAGAATCGCCGCCACCTATAACCGCAATTTTTTCCCCTTTGAATAAGGCGCCATCACAGGTGGCACAGTATGAGACTCCTCTGCCTCTGAGTTTTTCCTCTCCCTCTATTCCAAGACGCTTTGGATGTGCCCCTGTAGAGATAATAACGCTTTTGGCTTCATATTCAACTTGGTTTTCATGGAGGGTTATTTTTTTTATTTTCCCGTGCAAGGAGATTTTCTGAACAGCGGACTGGATTATTTCAAGGCCAAACCTCTTAGCCTGTCTTTCCATCTTTTGGGAAAGCTCTGAGCCTGATATCCCTTCGTCAAAACCGGGATAATTTTCTATAAGGTCAATGGTCGCAACCTGACCTCCTGCCAGAGCCTTTTCTATAAGGAGGCTTTTGAGTCTTGCCCTTGAAGTGTAGATTCCTGCTGTGAGTCCAGCAGGACCTCCACCAATAATGATAACATCAAAAAGCATTTATTCGAGAAGGGCGTCAAGCTTTGTTTTAAGATGTGCCTTAGGTACCGCTCCGATTATTTGATCTACCATCTGCCCATTTTTGAAAAACATCAGCGTCGGTATCCCCCTGATTTTATATCGGCTTGCAAGATCAGGATTTTCATCGGTATTTACCTTAACAAATTTTGCTTTACCTGCATATTCTCTGGCTAACTCCTCAACAGTAGGGGCAACCATTCTGCACGGAGCACACCACGTTGCCCAGAAGTCAACCAGTACAGGCTGTGACGACTGAATAACTTCCTTATCCCACGAGTCAATTGTAACATTCTCAACACCAGCAGACATTTGATTTCCTCCTATTTGCAAAGAATTTTTAATTATATTTATTTAAAAAAGTCTTTGTCAATCTTTCTGAACTGCCCTTCAAGCCTCCTGAATCTTGGTTCGTAGATAAGTTCATATAAATAGGCTTTGTCAGGAAACAGCTCATTTATCCTTTCTCTGAAATTTTCTTTTTCAATCTCTATGTCAATCCTGGGATAATCTGTGCTGACAATTAAAAAGGCAATTTTATCGGCAAGATTTTTTATCTCCTCAATTCTTTTCTCCTCATCCTCGCGGGCATTAAACAGGTCATTAAATATTTCTTCATGTTTTAGATTAACAACATTGCCACATACGCACTTTACGGTTTTCCCATACTCAAATAAGGTCACGTCGTATTGTCTTTTGCAATGAGGGCACCTGATTGCCATCTTCTCACCCCCTTCTATTCTACAACAGACTTTCTTTTATTTCCTGGATTTACCCCGTTTAGAGATAAATCTCTAACGGGGTTTACACGTATGCTATAATTAAATCATGCAAGGCAACCAAACTCTTTGGGGGATTTTTGGACTCGTCCAATCCGTTCTATGAGTCATCGACTGAGGCGGAAAGGGGGCTATGTGAAGAAAGAATTAGAGTTAGAAGGGAAAGTCAGGTTATTAGAGAAATATGATTTTTCCTGTGGGAAAATTACCTTCAGATATTCTTGACAGAATGCTGAAGGCTTATACATCTTCGGGTAGGAATATCGTTGTAGGTCCCTCTATAGGAGAGGATGCTACAGCTATTGATATAGGGGATAGGTATCTTCTTGTAAAGACAGACCCCATTACATTTGTAACTGAGGATATAGGAACCTATACCATAAATATCAATGCAAATGATATAGCCACTATGGGAGGAAAACCTCTGTGGTTTCTTGCTACCATCCTTCTGCCTGAAAAACATACAACACCTGAACTTGTAGAAGGGGTCTTTCAGCAGTTATCTCATGCCTGCCAGAAGATCGGTGTCTCATTGTGTGGAGGGCATACAGAGATCACATCAGGCATGGACAGACCTATTGTGGTAGGGGTTATGCTCGGCGAGGTTGAAAAGGATGCCCTTATAACCACCAGTGGGGCAAAGGCAGGAGATGACATACTTCTTACAAAGGCAATAGCAATTGAAGGCACCTCCATTATTGTGCGGGAAAAGGCAGAAGAGCTAAAAGGCATCTTTGGTGAGGATTTCGTAAAACAATGCAAGAGATTCATAGAAGACCCTGGTATAAGTGTTCTCAAGGAAGCAGAGATTGCCTGTCAATATGGAGAGGTTCACTGTATGCACGACCCAACCGAAGGAGGTCTGGCAACCGGACTACTTGAAATAGCCGTAGCAGCAGACAAAGGACTTATTATTGAAGAAGATAATATCCCTGTTCTTAAAGAATGTCAGACCCTATGCCAGCATTATGGGTTAGACCCACTTGGGCTTATTGCCTCAGGCACCCTCCTTATAACGCTCAATCCCGAAGACACCCAGCAGGTGTTAAAGGCATTAAAAAGCAAAGGCATATCTGCCACAAGGATTGGAAAGGTTCTGCCAAAAGAAGATGGTTTAAAGATGAAGAGAGGCGACCAGCTTGTAGCACTGCCGCGCTTTAACAGGGATGAAATAACAAAGATTTTTTAAAATTTTACACTTGATTGTTAGTAAGTTTTACAGTATACTAAAAAATTATGCGTAAAAGGCACTTTATAATTGGCATTATTATCATATTGTTATCTTTGTATTATGTATTCAATAACGTATCTATTGCTGAAGTAACCAATGCCATTGTATCGGTGCGTTACATATATCTTCTCCCTGCTTTATTTCTTGTTGGTATGAGTTTTTTATTCAGGGCAATGCGATGGCGTTATCTTGTTAGTTCTATAAAGAAAGTAAACACAGTAAATCTCTTTTCTCCCCTGATGGTGGGTTTTATGGGGAATATACTTCCAGCGAGGGCAGGGGAGTTAATCAGGGCATATCTCCTCGGCAAGAAAGAAAGTATCAGCTTCAGCGCTTCGTTTGCTACTATCTTTATGGAGAGATTGCTGGATATGGGAATGGTTCTGCTTCTGCTTCTCTGGGTGTTGCTCTTTAAGGCTGAAGTCTTTGCATCTGGCGATGGAGGGAATAACCATCAATTAATGGGTTATATGATTAACTTTGGCTGGATAAGTTTTTTTGGGTGTCTGTTTATTTTTTTATTTTCTGTTCTTCTTCAGTATAAAAATGACTGGGCTATGAAGGTAGTAGGTTTGTGTGTTAAGCCTCTTCCTCAAAAATGGGGGGAAAAGATTGTCGGGCTGGTGAGTTCATTTACAGAAGGACTTAAGATTTTGAAGGATAAACGTGGTTTTTTTGCTTCTATTGTTCTTTCCTTCTTATTATGGACTGCAATTGTTTTCAGCTATTATCCGCTTTATCAGGCATTTGAAATAGAGAGCATACTGCCCGTTATATCTTCGCTTATTATACTTACGCTGGCTATAGATATTTTTATTGTTTTATTCCCCACCCCTGGATTCCTTGGAGCCTTTCAGGCAGCCTGTGTTGTTGCCCTCCATGAAGTCTTTGGAATCCCGAAGGCTATAGCAGTAAGCTACGGGATTGTTGCATGGCTTGTAATGATGGGTTTTGTTATTATTGTGGGGATAATCTTTGTTGTAAAAGATAATATCTCTTTTGCTGAGTTTTCATTAAACAGAGAGCGGATAAAATAACCATATTTGACCTATCTGTACTTCACCTGAGCCTTCCTTTCTGAAAAACATCTTTCACCTTCTGTTATGCAATGGTATATAGAGATTACCGATGATGCAGGACTTTATATTTGATGAACAGAGCAGTGAGAATTACGGGGAGTGAAACAACACCTACTATCAATACTATCACTGGTACCAACAAAATAGATAAAATGAGTAACTCTGTAACACCCAAACCCGACATATCCTTCACCTCCCATACAGGGGACGGCCTGAGCATCTCTATCTATACTTTTATTTAATCACTATTTCTGTATCCTGTCAAGCATCAGGACTCAAACTGATAAATTTATAAATATTTGGGAAAATATCAAGGTTCGACCTCGATAGAAGATACTCTCAAAATCTTGACCCCCGGATGAATTTCTGAAGTTCTGGGGACAATTGAATGTTTGTAAAATACTGACAACTGACAGAAAACACTTTTCTGCGATAAAGCCCAAGCATTGCGGTGCCTTTGGTTTGTTGCCATGATTGATAAACAGTTGAAGTTTACCAATGCTAAGTTTTTCGTGGGGAAGAGGGAGAGGTTTAGGTTGTAAAGGAAAAATATAGTAAAGATATTGTTTGTCCTAAACAAAGGAGAACTTTTATATATGGAAGACAAAAAATCAGTTATACCCATTGAACGTATTGAACATCAATTCTCCTAATTCGGGAAGAGAAAGTTATGCTTGATGCCGATATTGCTGTATTATATGAAACGCCTCAATGAGCAGGTAAAACGTAATAGAGAGCGCTTCCCTGAGGATTTTATGTTTCAGCTTTCTGAAAAAGAAAAGATAGAAGTGGTCGCAATTTGCGACCACCTCAGACGGCTGAAGTTTTCACCTAATTTGCCCTATGCATTTACCGAGCACGGAGCGATAATGCTGGCAACTGTTTTAAACAGTCCTATAGCGGTGCAGGCAAGTATTCAAGTTGTGCGTGCATTTGTCAAACTGCGCCAGATGCTTGCCTCAAATGCAGAGCTTGCACGAAAACTTGAGACTCTGGAGAAGAAATACGACACACAGTTCAAGGTGGTTTTTGATGCTATAAGACAATTAATGACTCCGCCCGAGAAACACAAAAGAAAAATCGGATTTTTGAGGGAGAAGGAGTAGAAAACATGAATAAGATTTTTTCTGAGATAGAAAAACATTTAAAACTTACCAAAGCCAAGTTTTTAGCAGGAAAAAGGGAAAGGTTTAGGTTGTAACTATCTTTTGATGTTGACAAAAAAGCTATTAAGCCATATATTACATATAATTATATGGCTAAGGAGGTGAGATTAATGAGCAGCGCAATGGCGAAAAAGACAATATACTTAAATCAGGACTACATTGACCGCGCAATAAAGATATTCGGGGTAAAAACGGAAAAAGAGGCAGTAAACAAGGCGTTGGAATTGGCAATAATTGAGAATGAAATTATTCAGGTTCACAAAGAAATCGGGGGTAAAGGAGAGATAGAAGAGGTTTTCAAATGAAGGTAATGTTTGACACTAATATATATGTCTCATGGATTCGTGAGCAAAAACATGAGGATTTAATGCTCAAATATGGAACAGTGAAGTATCTTTCAGCAGTAGTACTTATGGAATTGTGGGCAGGTGCCAGAACAAAGCAGGCTTCAAGAATAGTGGAGACATTGCAAAAACTATATTTAAAAGCAGGCAGGGTTATTCCCGTAACTCTGAAAAACTATATTGCTGCTGGACAGACAATGTCTGATTTACCTGTTTCTTATAAGAATATGTTAAAAAGTTCGGATTTTATAAATGATATCCAGATTGCACTTACTGCACTCTCGGTAGGTGCTACATTATACACAAACAATAAGACTCATTTTAAAATCATAAAATCATTGTTAAAAACATTGAATGTAGTGTATGTCTGAAACAGAATAAGATTTTTTCAGAAATTGATAAACACTTAAAAACTACAAAAGCAAGGGTTTTGTCAGGGAAAAGGGAGAGGGTTAGGTTGTGAAAGAAATTTTGTGATATATTTTACCGCCACAAACGTATTTCAAAATTCATTTTCAACTTTTTAATTGACCATAGTATTTTGAGGCATTTATAATTGTGCAAAGTGAGATATGTGATGACAAAAACCTATCTTGCTAATATTAATAACCCTATAACACAAACACATTCCATAGAACATGGGGTGCCTCCGAGTAGATATGACAATATGCATCCTGCTTATATAGACTATACCATTATTGACCCTCCATTAATAAATTTAATGAAAGCAATTAATCAAAGTTCATGGGCTAAAACTATAGGGAGTTGTGCAGGCAGGGCTTATCATAACAATAAAGGTGGGTTTTACATGATAATTGAGGTAAAAGGGATAAGAGGAGTTCGTAATCTTTTTAGATGGCTATCTTTGTCACATGCCCTTGGATATAAGGCTTGCCACGAGGAACGGTCACTTAATGATTTTGCTATACCTAAGGCAGAGATTATAGCTCCTAATCTCCTCCACAGCAATAATTCAGTTACAAAACCAGTAATGGGGAAAGGCTGGTTTAAGTTTGA
>Ga0214473_10003427_pt1 | contig 19259 bp, 19 predicted proteins | sample RVTome_7_FD_203509 | JGI IMG/M metagenome (GOLD analysis project Ga0214473, IMG submission 203509) | Soil microbial communities from uranium-contaminated site in the Upper Colorado River Basin, Wyoming, United States - RVT98D197 | ecosystem: Environmental > Terrestrial > Soil > Contaminated >... | reverse complement strand
TGTTCAGCATGTTTGACGGTTCCCGTTCCATTTTGCTGGAACACAGCCGCGGCACCTTGCCGCGTTTGATGAGCACGCCAACCCCCACCTCCCAGATCATCTTGGGAAAAATGGGCGGCACCTTCCTCACCGGCGTGGGGCAGTTCACCGTGCTAGTGATCGCCTCCTCCATCATCTTCAGCGTCAATTGGGGCCATTCGCCACTGGGCGTGGTCGCCATTATGATCCTCACCGTCTTTGCCGCCAGCGGCCTGGGCGCCCTATTGACCGTATTTGCACGCAATGAAAATCAGGCCAGCGTCATTGGCGGCGCAGTGTCGCTGATCTACGGCGCTTTGGGCGGCAGCTTCTTCCCTGCTCAAAACCTGACCGGCGTCATCAACATGGCCAGCAAATTAACCATCAACCGCTGGGCCATGGATGGCTTCGTCAAGTTGACCGCACAAGGCGCTGCTATCGGCGATATCAGTCTCGAGGCGGGTGTGCTAGCCGTGATCGGTTTGATCACTTTTTCTTTAGCCGTCTTGGCCTTTAGGCGTCGTTTTGTAAAATAACCATGTTGCGCAAGACTTGGGATATCGCCCGCCTTTATCTGGTCTCCACGTACCGGGACCGCAGCACCTTCATTTGGAGCCTGTTGCTGCCCGTCATCGTTACCGCGGTCATCGGCGTGGGCATGCGCGGCTTCGCTTCGGATGAAGGTTCGCCCTTATGGCAGGTTTTCATTGTGGACAACGATCAAGGTGCGTTCAGTCAGCAACTGATCCAGAGCCTGGATACTGACCCCAATCTGGAAACTAATGTGGTGGATACGGCTACCGCTGCAGATTTTTTAGAGTCGGATACCGCAGCCGCAGTTTTGACCTTGCCAGAAGACCTAAGCGAGCAGCTCGAGGCCGGAGAGACTACCATTGCAGAGTTAACCATGAACGTGCAAATGCCAGTCCCAGCCCAGGCCATAGAGCAAGCCGTGCTAGCTGCACTATTCAAAGTGAGCAGCAGCATCGACATCGCTGAAACCAGCCTGCGCGTGGCCGAGCGCATGGACCTCTTCGCCCAGCAAGCCGCGCCCTCGCGCGCGACCTACTATCAGGAGGGCCTGGACGCAGCCGCCGTAGCTCTAGAACAAGAATCCCCAATCAGCATGGAGAGTAGCCAGGTGACTCGCCTGGCCTCCAGGGAAACCAATATCCCCCTCGGCTTCGAGCAGAGTTCCCCGGGAAACACAGTTCTCTTTGCCATGTTCTTCGTCCTTTATGGCGCCGGTACCTTGTTGCTCGAGCGCGAACAGGGAACGCTCCGCCGGCTGCTGGTTGCCCCCGTTACCAAAACCGCGGTGTTAGGTGGAAAACTCTTGGGGGTTTTTATTGCCGGCGTGATCCAGATCACGGTGATGATTTTGTTGGGCCAATTCCTCTTTGGGGTCAACTGGGGCCAATCTCCATTGGCGCTGGCGGCCATGGTGCTGAGCTTTTCATTTTCAATCACCAGCCTGGGCATGCTCATCGCCGCGCTGGTGCGCACCTATGCTCAGGTGGACGCGCTGAGCACCCTGATCATTTTGCCCATGGCCGGCCTGGGTGGCGCCATGTGGCCCATCGAGATCGTGCCCGATTTTATGCAGAAAATCGCCCTGTGGCTGCCCACCGGTTGGGCCATGCGCGGCTTCCAGGACATCATTATCCGCGGGTTGGGCCTTCAAGATGTGCTGTTAGAAGCTGGAATGCTAACGTTATTTGGTATTGTTTTCTTAGCGATTGGAGTGTGGCGCTTCAAGTACGAATAAACCTACCTAACTTTCGGCCGCGCATACAAAAACCAATATCTCCCTTTGGGGAATGCCTCTTTACTTTCCTTGCTCCATATAAAATCCCCGTCTTCCACGTGCCGGCGCAGCCGCTGGTCCAACAAGGTTAATTCGCCCTTCAAAAGGTGTTCGGAAGCCGGCAGATCCTCGCTGAGCAATTCCAATAAGGCTCGCTGCCGCGCTTCGTTTTTGAAATAACCGCCTTGCTGAACAGGGGATTGTCCGAGTTCGTCCAAGTATTGACCCCATTGTTGCAGCCTGGAAGAAAACTCTCTTTGCGCCTTGCCCTCCCACGCGCTTTGCCATTCTTTTTTCTTTTTCTCCAGATCAGCTAATAGCCGCTTTCGCCCGCTTTCTTCAGTGGCCGAGAGACCGCTGGCTGCGCCCAACTGCGCCGCGGAGAGTAACAGATTACCTAGTGTAAATTGGGGGTAATTCGCTGGCAGGCCCAGGTTCCAGAACAATTCGTTGGAAAGCAGATAATCTTTCAGCTGCTCAAGGCCAGCTCGCAAAAAACGGCTTTCGCGTTCGTGTAAAGAAGTCATAACACAAAAAAACGGCGCGATGCGCCGTTTTTCATTGCATAAACAAAGTCATAGGGTTTTCTAAATACTGCCCTAAGGCTTGCAGATACTTGGCCCCTTCCGCGCCATCGCTGACGCGGTGATCTACAGATAGCGTGGCGCGCATGCGCGTGCCCACAGCCACCTGACCATCTTTGACCACAGCCTGTTTCTGAGCCGCCCCCAGCGCCAATATGGCCGCCTCGGGCGGGTTAATGATGGCGGTGAATTCAAATACATCGAACATGCCCAAGTTGCTGATCGAGAAGGTCGAACCTTCAATATCCTCGGAATGCACTTTGCCGGAGCGTACCCGCTCGGCCATCTGCTGCACTTCGGCAGCGATCTGGCGCAGGGGTTTGCGGTCGGCATCCTTGCACACCACGGTGAGCAGCCCGTTCTCCACCGCCACAGCTACACCGATGTTCACCCGCCCAAATTGCACCACCGCATCGCCATCCAGTTTGGCGTTCAAGTTAGGGAATTGGCGCAGCGCCAGGGCGGCGGCCTTGATGACGAAATCGTTCACCGAGAGTTTTTCTCCGCTGCCTTCGAGCAGCGCATTGGCCTGGGCGCGCGAATCCATCACGCGGTCCAGGTCATATTCGTGGGTGACATAAAAATGCGGGATCTCCTGGCGCGCCTGCGTCATGCGCCGGCCAATGGCGGCGCGCAGCCGGCTGAGCGCGATGCGCTCGTCGGCAGGCGGCGGGCCAAGTTCGACCAGAGCAAGCCCGGGCAGCGGGGGCAAGGTCGCGCCGCCCAACGCGGCGCTTTCTATATCTTTCCGGGTAATGCGACCTTTGGGACCGGAGCCGCGCACAGCTTGCAAATTGACTCCGCGTTCCTGGGCGATGCGCCGCGCCAAGGGCGAGGCGCGCACGCCTGCAGGCAAGCGGCCATTGCCTTCAGCAACTTCGGCCGAACTGGGCGCGGGCTTAGTCGGAGCGGATTTTGCTTGTTGTGGCTTAGTCTGTTGGTCGGTTAGTCGGTTGGTCGGTTGGTCGACTAATTGACTAGCCGACTTATCGACTGCCTTCGTCTCTTCTTTGGCGGGGGTTGCCGCTTCCGCGCTCAGGTCCACTTTTTCGCCCGCCTGTCCGACGGCAGCAATCGGCTTGCTCACCGGTACAGTACTGCCTTCGGAGACCAGATGCTTCAGCACCACGCCACTGTATTGCGATTCAACTTCGACGGTGGCCTTGTCGGTTTCAATCTCGGCCAATAGTTCGCCCTTCTCAACCTTGTCGCCTTCTTTCTTAACCCAGCGCACCAGTGTGCCTTCGGCCATATCGAAACCCAGCTTGGGCATGGTGACAATCTCGGCCATCACAGTACCTCTTTCACCGCGGCGAGCACGTTCTCGACCTGCGGCAAGGCATGTTGCTCCAAGGCACGATTATAAGGCAGCGGCACTTCCTTTTGCGCCACGCGTTTAATCGGCGCATCGGCGTAATCAAAGGCTTCTTCGTAAAGACGGGCGGATACTTCTGCGCCCACTCCGTAGCTCAACCAACCTTCTTCCACGATCACCGCCCGATTGGTCTTCTTGAATGATTCCAATACCGGGCCCATATCCAGCGGGCGCAATGTGCGCAGGTCCACTACCTCAGCGTCGATGCCTTCTCTGGCCAATTGTTGCGCGGCTTGCATGGCAAGCTGCAAACCGCGGCAATAGCTCACGATGGTCACGTCGCTGCCTTCTCGCTGCACTTTGCTAACGCCAATGGGCTCAGTGAAATCGTCTTCCGGTACGTTCCCCTTCACCTGGTACATGGCGGCATGCTCGAGGAATAGCACTGGGTTATCGTCGCGAATGGCGGCCTTCAGCAGGCCCTTCGCATCCGCGGGTGTGCCCGGGGAAACTACCTTGAGGCCGGGAAAGTGAGCGAAGACCGCATCCGGCGTTTGGGAATGCGTGGCGCCCAACTGGCGGCCACCGCCGCCGGGGGCGCGGATCACCAGCGGGATCTTGAATTGGCCGCCAAACATAGTATGCAGCTTGGGCGCTTCATTGACAATATGATCCATAGCTACAAAAGCAAAGTTGATCGTCATCAACTCGGCCACCGGGCGCAGCCCCACCAGCGCAGCCCCGATGCCCGCAGCCACGATGGCCGCCTCAGAAATGGGCGTATCCTTAATTCGTTTTTCCCCGAATTCTTCATAAAAACCTTTGGTGACGGCATAGGTGCCGCCCCACACTCCCACTTCTTCCCCCAGAATAAAGACCTTCTCGTCGCGCAGCATCTCCTCGCGCAATGCATCGGAGATGGCTTGGCGCATGGTGATCTCAGCCACGATAGTCTTCCTTTAAATCAACAAAGAGGAAGTGGCTGTTAGCCATTTTGGTTGTCCCCCGAATATACATAATCGAAGAGCGTGTCCAGCCCTGGTTCGGGACTGGCCTTGGCAAAATCCACCGCTTCTTCCACTTCCCGGTCAACCGCTTCTTCTATCTTAGCCAGCTCATCTTTGTTGGCGATCTTTTCCGCGGTCAAAGTATGGTTGTAAATGCCGATGGGGTCGGTCTTTTCCCATTGGGTGACCTCTTCCTTTTTGCGGTAGCGCTGCGGGTCACCCATGGAATGCCCCTGATATCGATAAGTAACGATCTCCAGAAAATATGGCCCTTTGCCGCTGCGCACGTGCTCCAACGCGTCTTCGGCAGCCTGGCGCACTTTCAGGATATCCATGCCATCCTCCAGGCGCGCATGCGGGATGCCGTACCCTTCGGCGCGTTGCTGGATTTCCTTCAGGCCGGTAGCGCGCTCCACCGAGGTGCCCATGCCATATTGGTTATTTTCGCAAACCCATAGAACCGGCAACTTCCAGACCTTGGAAAGATTTAAGCCCTCGTGAAAGAAGCCGATATTGACGGCCCCATCGCCAAACATGCAAATGGTCACGCCTTTGTTGCCTTGATACTGATCGCCCATCGCCATGCCGGCCGCGATGGGGATGTGCGCGCCCACAATGGCGTGGCCGCCCCAATAATTCTTGCTCACATCGGCCATGTGCATCGAGCCGCCCCGTCCTTTTGAAATGCCAGTCTCTTTGCCTAACAATTCAGCCATCACTTGCTTGGCGCTGATACCACAGTTGATCGCCACGCCATGATCGCGATAGGCGGTGATGACGCGGTCCTCCGGCCTGCGCATAGAAATCAGGCCGGTGCTAACCGCTTCTTGGCCGATATAAAGATGCAAAAAACCGCCGATGAACCCTTCCTGGTAGAGCGCGGCTGCCCGCTCCTCTATGCGGCGGATGAGCACCATCTGGTGGTACAGCTCCAGATGATCTTTCTTCTTCAGCGCCGCGACTGGCCCGTTTGCAGCCGTCTTCTCAGCGCGATCGTTGCGAATTTCCGTTTTCATGCGCAAAAACGGATTATACCAAGGGTATGCTCGCGCACTGATTATCATTTGCACCATTGCTTTTTTATCATTCCGAGGAGGCGCAGGATAGTCCCCCTATCCGTCATTGCGAGCGAAGCGAAGCAATCTCCCGGTTCAATCAGAGAGATTGCTTTGTTGATGTCGAGCGCCCCTCCCCATCTGTCATTCTGAGCCAGCGTGGCCGCCTAAGGCGGCCTCAGCGCCCGCGAAGAATCCCTAATGCCACTATTAGTAATTCACGTAATCTATAAGTTTATACCTATCCGCCATTCCCAATCTATTGGTTCTCAGCATTTCGGTTAAAAAGATCCACGGCTTATAATCATCTCCAATGGATTTCGGCCAACTGCCCTTAACATTGGAAGCCAAAGTCGAGGAAAAACATCTCGACTTTTTAGGTCACATGAACGTCATGTGGTACACGTACTACTTTGACGTCGCCACCTGGAATTTCTACAACAGCATCGGTTTCGGCGAGGAATATCACACCAAGAGCAACAATGGCAGCTTTGCCCTCGAATCCCACGTGCGCTATTTGGCAGAATTACAGCTGGGAGAGAAGTTTAAAGTCTATATGCGTGCACTTAAGCGCAACACCAAGTTGTTTCACTTCATCCAATTTATGGTGCGAGCGCAGGACAATGAATTAGCTGCTACACAAGAAATGCTCAGCATTCACATTGACATGAAAACGCGGCGCAGTTCGCCGATGCCGGATTTTGTGGCGCAGATCTGGGATACATTAATTTCGGAGCACAATCAATTGCCCAGGGATGCACCGCTCAGCGGCGCGATCAAGATTAAGTAAAAAGAGACCGCCTTCGGCGGTCTCTTGGTTTATTCCGTCGCTTGCACAATACCGGCACAGGCCTCGCCGCACTTCTGGATCTCTGCGAAGATGGCATCGATAGTAGGTTCAATCGTCTTCACTGTCACGCCACTCTTAAGGGTCAGCGTAGCCTCAAGGCTGTGCGCCTGAACGACCATGGTCACCTGGCCGCTATTCAATAGGTCTACAGCGCGTTCCCAAGAGATCGTTTCCCCTTCTTGGGGCAGTGCCGGGGCGCAGGCCGCCAAAAGAAAAAGGGCCAAGAAGAAAAATAGCATCGTTCGTTTCATAGGGTTCTCCTGGCTACTAAACGTTATTGCGAATTCATTGGTTCCCAGATACTGGTCAACTGCAGCAACGCTCAGTCGCCTTCCCGCTCCAGGTGGGTCACTTTATCAGGCACCCAGCGTCCCTCGTCGTTCTGGCGTTCGTTGTAATGTGCCACCCAGCGCCCCTTAGGCTTATTGTCTTTGAGCGGATCCAGTTTGTCCGCCATGCCGGCGGCGTGCAATGTTTCCGGCCAGCAGGTGACGCCATATTTCACAAACTTGCCGCCTCTTACCACCCAGCGCGGGTGGTCGCCGCCAGCAGCTAATTTGATGCTTTCCACCTCAAACGATTTGCCATTGCGGATTTCGGACTGTTGGTCGCTGCCATTTTCCCCGCTCTCTTGGAGTTTGGTTTTGCCAAACTCCTGCGGAGAACTGCTTTCGTTCTCCGCAGCATACCATTCCGTCCAGCCGTTTTCTGCCAGCAACTTCACAAAGTTACGCACGCGCACGATGAAATCCTTGTCGGATTGCTCGTCGGCTTGGCGCAAAGTGAATTGATCCCTGTTTCCCTGGGGGCTGCGGAAATAGCCATTGAAACTTGCCTTTGCCTCATCCATGAGTCTCCTTCCACTTGTTTTTTTTGATTAAGTTCCTTCCCATCTCCGATTAAAATGAGGCGCTTGCACGGGAAGACAATTGAGTTTACAATGCTAAAACAAGTGTTCTATTTGGTTCTATAATGCCACTCGACTTTCTTTCTGTCAAGCAACAAATTCGTTTGATTGCGGCCAAAGCGCCGCAAGAAGCCAGGCGCATCGCCAAATTGCGCGCCGAGGCGCAGGATTTGCTGGCGGATAATGCCGAAAAAGGCGCCGAGTTGCGCGCCAAAGTGGAATTGGCCGCCCAAGCGGATAGCTGGCTGCGCAGCGCCAAGCCGGCAGGCGAAGCGCTTGCCTCCGCCCACCCCTTACCCAAAGCCCCGGCTCTAACAACCCTCATCGCCGCCGACGGTTCGCAGATCAACCCCAGCCGCCACGAAGCAGTTAATTATTTCCTGATCAACGTGGGGGCGATCACCATGCTCACCGGCAGCGGCCAGGCCCCCAGCCAACGCACGGACAGCCAACTGCATTTCGCCGAATACAGCCCCAGCGGAACCTATAGCGACGATCAGGTTAACCTCGAGCGCGATAAAGGCGAGCGCGTGCTGCTGGCCGAGTTGGCGGCAGCAGCCAAAGTGCAGCCGGTCATCACGCTTACCGACGGGCCGCTGGAGCTTTGGGGCGGCCGCAGCCGCGATCCCGAAGAGCAGCAAAGCTACATAAAAAGTTTGGAGGAATACATTGTCGCACTAGAGGCGCTGCACAGATCCGGCGCGGCCACCGCCGGCTACGTCGACAAACCGCGCGCCGACCTGATGGTGCGTGCCCTGGAAGTGGCTGCCACCCCCCAGGACAAATTGGGCGATATCCGCAAAGCGCGCCCCCTGCGTGGCGTCACCGATTACGATCTCTTCGCCGGGCTGCTCAACCCCGGAGCTCGTTCCGCTATTTTTGAACTGCAGAGCCATCTGGCAGCTCGCTACGCCGGCCCTCTGGCGCTGCACTTCTTTTATCTCAATGTCGGCACCCCCGGCGCGCCCTGGCTGGCGCGTGTCGAGATCCCTTCGTGGGTAATTGCCAGCAAAGAGTTACTCAATGCTCTGCACTCCGCCCTCATTGACCAGTGCCGCATGCTGGGCGGGCTGAGCTATCCTTACGTGCTGCACCGCGCCCACGAGATCGCCGTGGTGGCCCGCGAAGAAAAAGAAGAGGTCACCCAAATGTTATTGGCCGAGCTGCAGGCGCAAGGCGTCAAGGTGGGCCGGCCTTCGCACAAACAAGCCGTCAAAGACCTGCCGGGCCGCGTAAGGAGCAGATAATGGAAGAAAAGGGATATCCAATTGGGCGCTTGCTGCGCTCGGGCATCACCGGCTTTGTCGTCGGCTGCCCCATCGTGGACCAGGAGGTGCCGCGCTTTGGCACCCTGGTGCGCGCCCCCCTGGGATCCAAAGACCAGATCTACGGCATCGTGCACGAGATCAGCATCATAGACGACGGCTTGGTGCGTCAGCTGGTCACCCGCGATCAGCAGGTCGACCCGACTGTCATCGCCGACAACCGCGTCAACCGCGCCGTCCCCATGGAGATCAGCGTGCTGGCCGTCGGCTATCGACGCGGCGGCGCCATCCACCATCTCCTGCCGCCCCGCGCCCCGCTCAGCCTGGACACGATCTACGAGTGCAGTAATGACGAAGTTATTGAATTCACCAACGCCGGCCGTTTCGGCTACCTGCGCCACCTGCTGCGCAACCCAGATCTGCCTGTGGCCGAGCTCATCGCCGCCCACATGCAGCAAGCCGACGCGGCCAACCGCGCCGCCGGCAACGCCGATTGGCGCCAACGCGTATCCCAAGAACTGATCGCGCTCCTGCGCGACGACTATCAAGTGCTTATGCAAGTATTAGGTGCCTTGGGTGATGCATTTTTGATTTCTGATCGCTGATTTCTGATTTAAGGACATTCCGGGGTATTTGCGCATGAATCAAGAAGAGTTAAAAACGAGGACAAAGCGGTTCGGGCTAGATGCAATTAGATTCATTGAATCTCTCCCCAAAGGAGAGACGAGCTATGTAATTCGCCGACAATTGCTGCGCTCAGCAACTTCGGTTGGGGCAAACTATCGGGCTGCATGCCGTGGTCGTTCGAAAGCAGAATTCGTTGCAAAGTTAGGAATTGCAATTGAAGAAGCAGATGAATCTGTGTATTGGCTGGAACTGCTGATTGAAGGCGGTGTAATTCCGGCCGAAAAAACCAAAAAACTAATCGACGAAGCAAATCAATTAGTCGCCATCTTTACCGCTTCCCACAAGACAGCAACTAGCAATTTGAGCAAAAGGCAGGTCAATTAATGGTCTCCAATCAGAAATCAGAAATCAGAAATCAGAAATTCATTGGCTACTTAATAGGTGGAAACTTAAAGGAAAACCTCACCGTCCGCCTCACCGTGCCCGCCCACGAAGTCCAAGAGGGCGCCTTCGTCGTCATCGAAAGCGGCGATTGGCTCTTCCACGGCCTGGTCACCGACCTGCAATTGGGCGACACCGACCCGCGCTTCGCCGACGAACAGCTGGGTGCGCGCCTGCCCGCCGAGCTGGCCAAGCTGCTGCACGGCCAAACGCTCTTCACCAATTTGCAGGTGCTGCCCGCGCTGATGATCGAGCGCGGCCCCGAACCCGGCAGCCCCGCCTACAAAGACTGGCTCAAGGCCATCGAGGCCAGCCTGCGCGAAACGCCGCGCGCCGTCCCCGTCAAGACCATCCCTCCGCACCAGGCCCAGGTGCGCCTGGCCGCCGAGGGCGACATCGCCGAGATCTTCGGCAAGCCCGATGAGAAGGGCAACTTCGTCATCGGCTCCACAAGGGAGCAGGGCCACCCGGTGGCCATCAATTTGCAAAAGTTCGTGCAGCGCTCCTCCGGCATCTTCGGCGCCACCGGCACGGGCAAATCCTTCCTCACCCGCATGCTGCTGGCCGGCCTCATCCAGCACAACGCCGCCTCGGTGCTGGTGCTGGATATGCACAACGAATACGCCTACGACGATTTCGACGAGAACAAAAATCCCGTCATCGGGCTGCAGGCCAAATTCCGTTCCAAGCTGCGCGTCGTCGGCCTGGGCAAAGGCGCCCTCATCCGCGGCCAGGCGCCCGATTTCAACCTCGAGATCGCCATGAGCGATATCCATCCCGAAGATATCGAGCTGCTCACCCGCGAGCTCAACCTCAAGGAGACCACCCCCGCCACGCTGGACGCGCTGGTGGCCGCCTTCGACCGCAACTCGTGGTTCAAGGAATTCAAGAACATGAGCATCTCCACGGTGCTCACCGACGAAGGCAAGCGCGTGCCCGCCCCCGGCAGCGTGGCCGCCTGGGCCGACCAGCACGGCGTCAACGTCATGGCCGCCGAGGGCCTGCACAACAAGCTCGGCCGCGTCTTCCGCCTGCCTTACGTGGTGGAGCAGCCCGCCGCCGATACCATCGGCGAGATCGTCAAAGCGCTGGAGGCTGGCCAGCACGTGGTGCTCTCCTTTGGCGATCACGAGAGCGACCTGGATTATTTGCTGGTGAGCAACCTACTCACCCGCCGCATCCGCCAGCGCTGGGAGCAGCGCACCAACGACTATCGCAGCAGCGGCAAGGGGGAGCCGCGCCCGCTAGTCATCGCCGTGGAGGAGGCCCACAAGCTGCTCAACCGCGAAATGGCGGTGCAGACCACCTTCAGCACCATCGCCCGCGAGTTGCGCAAATATTACGTCACCCTGCTCATCATCGATCAAAGGCCCTCCCAGATCTACGACGAGGTCATGTCCCAGTTGGGCACACGCGTCTCCGGCTGGCTGGGCGACGACGACGACATCCGCGCCGTGCTCTCCGGCCTGGCGTCTCGGGATGCTTTGCGTGGAATGATCGCACATCTTCAACAGAAAGAAGAAGTGCTCTTATTAGGTTGGGGAGTTCCTATGCCTCTTCCAGTCCGCAGCCGACGATACGACGAGAGATTTTGGGACGAGCTAATAGGAAAAGGTGGGTGGAAGAGAGGGGAGAAGGAGATTAAAGAGGAGCTGGGGTTTTGACCTCGGTATTAAGCGATAATATGGAAGTGATAGCAAAATGCTCAAGAAACTGTGTTTGTTGATTGGTCGCATGTATAAGCTACTTTTTGATAAGCCAAATCGTCCGCGGGCAGGATGGGAGGAGGAGTTCAAACGAATGGCAAAAGATGGGGATGACAAACTGCTTTTCCCTGACACGCTTGAAAACGACTTCGATAGGTATGACCGTGTCTGGTAACAGACCAGCTGCCGCATGCAGCCCGCGTAGAGAATGCGTAGCTGGGCGCAGCCAAGCAGCATTCTCTTAAAGGATTGCGAAGCAATCCTACGTGCCCATGCCGCTGCCGGTGCGCAGCCGGCGTTATGACGACAAATTCTGGCAGGAGCTAATGGGGGCAGCTGGTGGGGGCAGGAAGAGGGGGGAGAAGGAGATCAAGGAGGAGTTGGGGTATTAGACCGCAAAAATTCGGCTGCGCCGAATACCGCCAGCGATCCTGGTTACCGGCGACGTGGGTATGTGATAAACACAAGGAAACAATAGTCAGCTATCGAATAAACCACCAGTCTTAGATTAATTAATTGCTAGTATACTAATCGAAAATGCGGGGATTCAGAAATGCAGCGCCCAAGCAAAAAAGCAATTGCCCGAAATCCCAAAAGGGAGGCGATTAATGTCTCAACCGTTTAGCAAAACCATCGAAGATGACTTCATTGACGAGGAAGATATTATTGCAAAGTTTCAATACTTGGAGAACGTTACCGAAAGATATCCTTACAGGCCACTATCGAATAGTGCCGCCTACTCCTTTTCGGATCGAGTCGGCAACGCTATGACTAAGTTACCCGAAGAACACAAAAGAGCAGCGTTGGCTTTATTTGCAAACACGATTTACATCCCCGATCCTATCCTGGATGAGGCATGGCGAGAAGCAACTTATTCAATCAGAAAAAAACTAAATGGAAAAAGCACGGTTAACTTTTTGGATTCTTTGTATCTAGCAGTTGATAACGATGGCCTTATTAACATTTTCTCCGGGGTGGCCAATATAGAGGGCAGGGAAGATCACAATCTAAATCCCGGTTTTAACTCTGTGTCGGGAATAATTAACGAGCTATTCACGCTAATCGAATCAAAAAAGCAAAGTCCCGATCTTCAGAAGATCATTACTATGATGAAAAAAAAGAACTGGATAATACTTTCTGATAATTCAATAAGTGGTGGCTCGCTAGCCAGTGATATTAAAAAATTAATGAAAATTCGTTCAATTCTTTATCCAAAAGGTGAGACCGCTCCGTTTCTTCAAAAAGATACACAGCCTCCGCAAATTTACGCCGTTGTTCAATTAATTACTGAGCAAGCTCTGCTCACTTTGGATGAGGTTTTGCCTAAAACAAATATAGCTTATGGCCTGGAGTTTGACGAAGGAATGAGAATCTCCTCCGGCCGATGTAGCCTTTTTAACAAGGACAGCACTCGAGAAGCGGTTAGAAAGCTCTGCGAATGGTTTGGTAATAATTTCTTTTTGGATCAACACAACCCAAATTTTCGCGCGAGAATAAGGGAGCATGTTCAAAAGGGCGGCCAAGATAATTATGCTTTCGGTTGGAAAAACTGTGGATATACCATAGTTACGCAAAATAACGCTCTAAGCAATTCGGTCCCCGTAATCTATCATAGGCCACCTTCAGTTGAAGGCGTCAGCAGCGACGAAAATCGAGGAGCGGCTTATGAGCCTCCTTTTCCTCGCATCGAATCTAGAATTTACCATGAGATCTCCCCGGATTCAAGCAGACTCGGAATAATCGAGGAATGGAAGAATATTGATTATCTTCAAACCTGCCTTTATAGAAATAAGTAAAGGAAAGTAAAGTGATTGAAATCGGAATCAACGATTTAATTAGCGAACTATCAAAGAAAATTGTCTTTGTATCTTCAGTCAATTATGAGCGTAGATCGCTTGAATCTTTAAAAACCATAAACAAGATAATTCTTAACAATTCCGTAAACAGGCAGTTTCACATCTACAGGCTCCGAGTGGACAACAAAGATCGCCGCATTTCAATACTAGAGGCAAAAGCAAAAAGTCACGAAGAGGAATACGATAACTACGAAGCGCGGCTGAAGGCCAGAATCGCTAAAGAAGGATCTGAAACAAAAATAAAGGACACTAAGAAAACTTTTACACTAGATGACTTGCCGGGAAAGGATAATATTCGCAGCCAGTTAATTGAGAGCAATGACGCGAAAGAGCCGTTTTCAATTGTCTTTGATATTACAGCCTTACCAAGAAGAGTTATCTTGTTAATGATGGATGTTTTTGTCAATTTCCTAGAAAAATCCGAAGCGAAAAACTTGTTTATAACGTACACTTGGCCGGGGCGATACCCCTTCGCGGGCAGATCTACAAATACCGGGGCTTTGTTTGTTGAAAATGTAAAAAGGCGTCTGCCTGAGTTTTTAGACGGAGTCGACGAAATTCAATCGATCGTTACTGCCGGAAGAGACGGTTCGATTAGCCGGTTATTCCTCGAGTCGATGCCTGGGAACGCAAACACCGACACCTTCTTTTACATCAAGAAAGACGATTACCTATTTGGGCTGAATAGCATTCTCGAAAACGCGAATGTCTTATCATTTGTTGATTCAAACTCCAGGACAAGGATGAATTATTTCCTTTCAGTCTCAAGAGGGTACGAGTTGATAATAAGCAAAGTAAAAGAAACGCTTGAGGTGTGGGGCAAGGAGCACAACAATCTTAAGAGAGCCCTACTTATTGCGCCTTTCGGTCCTAAGCCGATGATGATCACAGCCTATATAGCTGAACGCTATTCAAGATTATTCTCACTAAAGAACAGCTTAGACTGCAGGTCTGGAATAGTGCATGTGAGCAGCATTCAACAAAATGACTTGTATTCAATTGGCTACAAAAATACCTCTTGCTACAGAATTAGCCTAGACGATCTATTAGGGCGAAAACTTTGATTATTAAGATATGCGATGTTAAGGACATCCACACGGCAAGGCTTTGCGGAAATCTTGGAATCAACATGGTTGGTATGCATGGGATTTATGGGCTGAAACCCACCAATCTTGCTCCCTATAAGAGGATAGTTGCCGAACTTAAAAATAACTACCCTAAGACAAAAGCCGTATTTGTCACAAAAATTAGACAGCACAGAAAACTCCGGAGAATTTTAGACAAACTTGATATAGATTTTTTACAAGTTTATTTTATGGATCAAGCCTCGCTCGAGCGCGTTGGGGATGAAATTCAGCCTTCTAAACAAGAACAACCTTCGGCTACTGGGAAGCATCTAGCTGCACGGTTCGCCAAAGATTTTATTTTTCTCCAAAAGACAATTAACAAAGAAAAGAAACACAAAGTTCTTCTTTCTTTGCCAATAATGGGATTACCCTCTAGTTTAGCCGAAGAAATAGTAAAAAAAGTCAAGCATTTTCCCGATTTTTTTCTTTGGGATTCATCGAATTTAGGGGGCACTGGAAAACTTGCGGATTTCCGCAGCACAAAACGAGTTTTGAAAATATCGCCACGGCATAAGACAATTTTAGCCGGGGGGCTAAATCCAAAAAACGTTAGCAAAATCCTAAGTAAAACATTTCCGCTAGTTCCAACGGGGGTTGATGTTCAAACAGGAGTTGCCGATTTGGATGTGCAACGAAGAGATCCAAAAAATCCGGAACAAGTAATTGAATTCGTGGCTAAGGTCCGAGGCGAAAAAGCGGCTAATGTTCGTTCATTGGCCGTCAAAATACCTAAAGCGAGAAGCGAACTTGTGAGCTGGGCAATCACAGACTTAACAATTAATTCCGAAACTCCGCCTAAGTTTTCGGTCATCAGACAAACTGACATCGACTTATTACATTTAGATTTCTCTGATGGCTCGATAGCCCCATCGTTCATCAGAATGGATCTAGACCTACTTAAACAGGCGAGCTACTTCGTGCCGTGTATAAGCTACGACGTACACCTATTTATTAGAGATTTCAAATTGCAGAAATCCATTATAAGCAACTGCATAAAAATTAACCCATTGTTACGCAATGTTCATTTGCATATTATGCCGCTTACTATAAAGTTCCAGAGACAATTCATGCGCACAATCGATTACTACTCGAATAAATCTATTGGAATTGGATTAGCCATTCAATCATCACAGTTCAACAAAAAAAATATTAATCCTCTAATCAATCTATTAAAAGGCGACTTAGCGTCAAAGATAAATGAAATTTCCTTAATAACCCGCTCAAGAAAACACGCTTTAGAGGACGGATTACCTCATGATAGAGAAATGCTATTATCTCTCGGGGATTTATCAAAACGTAAAAAATTGTCGTTGAGCATCGACCGCGATATCACTTTAAAGAAAGCGGCCGCTTTGACTAAAGGAAGAAGTGTTCAGCATATCATTGTTGGAAAAGCAATAAATACTCGTCTCAATTTATCGGTAGTAAATCCAGCTAAAGCAGTTCGAGTTATTCAACGCGATATTGATAAGTTTCGGGCTTTAATGAAAAAAACCAACTAATGGGCAGATATAGTTGCGTTCTAGTCGACATAGACGGGGTAATTAAGAATCGTGGAACATTAATTCCCGGCAGCATAACCAGTTTGAAAACACTATTGCAACAAGGCTTCCAAGTTAAGCTAGTTACCAATTGCTCCCTTCATAAGATTTACAACCTGGGGAATCAACTGATACCGGGTTATCAACTTGACATATTAGATCCAATTGATGTTGTTAAGGATCTATTGAAAAGGGATCCTTGGTTTCAGGGGAAGGAGATCTATGTAATGGGGTCGAAAGTAATAAGGACTAAAATCGCGACATTTGACGTCAGTATCCGAGAAAAGGGAAGTTGGCAAGGTATAGATGCAGTTTTCCTATTTGAAAAGCGCACGTATGAAGAAAGCGATATAGAAGGGGCTTCAAAAGCTTTGATAGCGGGGGCTAGGTTTTATTGTGCGGGATTGGACAGGCATTTTTGGCATGAAGAGAAACTTCACCCAGGTGTGGGCGCTATCACCGAACAACTTATCAAGAAGACGGGAAGCAATCCAATAGTGCTAGGAAAGCCTTCTAAGGATATTTTCGTTTTGGCCTTGCACGACGTAAAAGATCTTAAAAAGGTTATTTTTATTGGTGATGATTTTCATATTGATATTATAGGCGCTAAGGCTGTCGGCATATCAGCAGCACTAATAGGCGACGATAATCATAATAGTAGCAGTGTGACCCCGGACTTTGTCGCCGCCGATTTTGAAAGTCTTTTACTGAGACAACTTTTTGATTAAGTGATTAGCTAATGGAATTTATAGACAAATCACATATTATTGTGATGAAGGCCGGGGCTTATACGGATTACAATCTTGAGGAAATTATTGAAATTAAACAAGCAGAGGAGAGAATTGTTGGGTTCTTCTTCTGGGGTTACGGTGGTGTCTTTTGTAGACCGACGGCGGTTAATTCCTTTGTAGCACACGCCCGCTTATTTAATAAGGTCCCATCAGTTTATTTTTCCGAAACCTCATCTTCATACACAACTTCTAAATTCGGCAAGTTTACCGAATTTTCTATCGACCAAGTTAACTGGACTTCGCTTCCGAAAGAAGTACTGCTAGTTGGCAATATACAAGCACCTCACTTTGCAATAGTTGCTCGGAATTTAAAAAGGATAGACGCTGAAATCAATTTAAACGATTACTGTTCATTCAGGGGAATGTTGCCAGATCCAAATAAATATCTAAAAGATTATTTTAAATATAGAGTTGACAAAGCTTGCGGATTTTACTTACCTAAAGAAGATGTAAAAAGGTACGCAATCACAATTACTTATGCCTGCGAGCTAGTAGATCCTTGCTGTGTTTATGTTCGCTAACTAAGCTGAAGTGTTAACTAATCAATTTCCCTCTTCGCCCAATTCAGCAAGGTGTAACTTGCGTTTTAATACACCCGAATCTTGCCGCACAAACAGCTTTACTTCTCATCCCCCAACAGCTTCTTCACTATCTCCGGGTGGTCCAGCAGCCCGGCAGGCGGGGCGCCCATCGCCACCAGCCGCCGCAGCAGCTCTCCCCATTGCGGCTCCTTCTTGATCAGCGGCTTCAGCAGCGCCGCGGCTTCATCCGTAAGGTTGTGGTTATCGGCCAGCAGCAGCGCCTGCCAAAAGGTCATCTCGCTGGCGTCCGTGCTCAGCTTGCGTGCCTCCGCAAAAGTGGCCTGGGCGCCCTTCAGGTCCCCGGCCTTGGCCTGCTCCTCGCCTTTGTCGCCCAGCAGGTCCGCCCGGCGCATATCCACCAGGCGGCGCAGCTCCTTGATCGGGTTCTTGTGCTCGTCCACGCGCAGGTCGCAAATGCGGTTCTCCCAGTGCGGCTTGTCCAGGCTTCCATAAACCACCATCCCCGCCGATTGGCTCCCACGGATATCGCCGCCCTCCGCTTCCGCCGCCTCCATCGCCGCCATCATGCGGTGCATGAGTTCTCCCTTGGCGCTCTCAAAGGCCGTCGCCATCGCGGCCGGCACGGTGTCCTTCTGCATCATATTGGCCTGCACGCTGTAATTCGTCCCTACGTGGTGCCCAAAGAACGGGATGCAACCCTCCCCACTATGTACGGCCACCTTGCCCGCCCGGTCCACGATGGCCACCTGGCGGCGGGCGCGGCCTTCGTCGCTGGCCAGCAGCGCCGCCAGCGTCTTTTCGGCGCTCAGCCCGCCGGCCAGCATCTCCAGCCCCAATGGGCCGAAGCTGATATTGGTCAGCGATTGCGTGGCAATGGCGCCCACCCCGGCGCGCACCCAGGGCACCACCGCGCCCACCGCGGGCTGGTGGGTTTGCACCCCCACCCCGAACTGCTTGGTCTCCGGGTCATACGCCACAATGGAATAAGTCATTGGTACCTCGACCCGAATTAGAACACGGAAAAAAGCTTTCAGCGGTCAGCGATTAGCTTTTACATTTAGCCTTTGCTCTGCATTTTCCTAAGTCGCCTTCGATCTGCACCGATTAGGGAGGAGAAGCGTTACTCGGCGAAGCCGAGTAGGTTCTCCAACGCGTTGCGAAGCAACGCAACCTTGCGAGGGGGTCCGGGGACGATTGCGCAACCCTACTGGAGAAGCGTTATTTCGGCGTCAGCCGAGTAGCTTCTCCAAAAACGCTGCGTAGCAGCGTTACTTGACAATACGGGATATTTCACCCCGCTTCTATCTATTGGCTTTATAGTAATCCCGAGAAACACGTAGACACGGAAATCAAGGAGTTGGATTTAAGCGGGAAGGCACGCCCCCCCCAGAAAATACAACAACTTCTTAATCTTGACCTAATGTCGGGCGAAATTCGGATGTCTCAAACCACCGTTTGTCACACGATTTACCCGAAACTCGATTATTTGTGGAGAACGAGGAAACCATCCTTGTTCTGCATTTCATCGTCTCCTCGTTCTCCCCTAGGTCGGGGGTAACCCGCCATTCTCTGCATCACTCCCCAAACTCCCGACCGACAGGTACAAAACTTGCATCTATGCCCATCGAGGAACTATGCCCAAATACGATCGCACTGACGAAGACTGGGAGATTAGGAAACCACCTCCACCCCCAGCCACTCCGCCACCCGTAGTGATCCCAGAACCCTCTCCGGGATTGCCCCCCATAATGCCTTCTTTGCCCTCTCCTATAGAGGGCAAGGGCTATTACCTATGGCAGGTCAAGCGCACCCTGGGCGGC
>Ga0214473_10003426_pt1 | contig 19261 bp, 13 predicted proteins | sample RVTome_7_FD_203509 | JGI IMG/M metagenome (GOLD analysis project Ga0214473, IMG submission 203509) | Soil microbial communities from uranium-contaminated site in the Upper Colorado River Basin, Wyoming, United States - RVT98D197 | ecosystem: Environmental > Terrestrial > Soil > Contaminated >... | reverse complement strand
TGCTGGTGGCCGAGATCCTGCATCTCGCCGATCACGCGTCGGCCACCAGCACCAACTTCGCCGACGCGCTGCGCGACGACGCGAACTTCGCGAGCGGGGCCCGGGTGTCGCGACGGATCTGGTCACTCGACGACCGGAAGATCTACCGCGCCCCCCAGGGCGACACCCCGTGACCGGGGCCGACGTCCCGCGCACCGCCCGCGAGTTTGCCGACCGCGCCGACGCCCTCGCCGCGTTCCTCCAGGCTGCGGGCCGCGCGCCGCGCCTGCTCCCAGTGGACGACGGCGACGGGTGCCCGCTGTTCCACGCCCTCTCCGCCCTCCAATGGACGGGCGAGACCGGCCTCGTGCAGCCCGGCGACCGGCTCCATGCCGTCTGGTTCGCGGGCGAGACCGCGGCGACGGTCATCGAGCGCGAGACCGGCGGCGAACGCGTCTTCCGCTATCTCGGCCCGCGGATGGAGACCCGGCAGGCCCCGCCGGTCGAGGGCACCACGGTGCTCGACGAGCTGTTCGTGCGCGGCTACGAGTTCGCCGAGCGGTGGAACGCGCTCGCGCATTTCTTCGTGATCACGCAGGGCAAGGGCGCGTTGGTGAGCCTCCTCGCCCCGCGCGCCCCCGAGGTCGAGCACGTGCGGCGCTGGCTGCTCGAGCTGTTCCAGGGCCCGCTACCAAAGGGCGCCGACCACCTGCACGCGGCGTGGATGAGCGCGACGGGCGCGGGATTCCTCTTCCCGCCCGCCTCGTTCGCGGATGATCGGAGCGGTCGCGGATGGACGTACGTGGAACTCGGAGGCGAGAGGTGAGGGGCCCCACGCCTCATCCCGAACACACGACGGCCCGGCTGAGTTTCCCCAGTCGGGCCGTCGCCGGTGCAGCTACCCGGAGTCGGTGGATTGCTCCATTCGTTTTTCTTCCGCAGGCCACCGGTTGGCTTGACAGGTTCCCGGTAGGGCCAACGAAAGCTCCGGCTTCGATCCCCACGCAATCTGCGCAGACTACGTGGTTCACTGCTCCGAGCGCTTCGGGTCGTGCCGGATCGCGGACCGGCCTCCCGCATAGCACCCCGCTGCGCTACGGCGAGGTGGACGAGGCGCGCGATTGGCCTCGCCGGCCCTGGTCAGTGGGATCACCCTGGGATCGACGGACGCCTGAGCCCTTTGTTGCTTCGGCGCCCTCCCCCAAGCTACCGCCGGGGCACGTCAACAGGCGTGGATCGAGTCGGGCCCAATCCCTTCCCCGCTGACGACGGGGGCAAATATAGGGCGCGCTCGAGAGTGCGCAAGTGCCGGATTTGCTTCGGGTTACGCCACTTTCATGTGTGCTGGTTGTGGACTCCAAGAATGGACTCACCAACGAGTTCCGGCACCTTTCCCCACGATGTCGAAATGTGGACGACGAAACGCTGTGGAACGCGCCGCTTGAGAACACCGGCAACTGTCGCTACGGTTCCGCGACTGCGTTCCCCTACCTCCTCGCGAGTGAGTTCCATGCGCTTCGTTCATCGGTCGTTGCTCGCGCTCTCGACGCTGGCCGGCGTGCTCGGCGGAGCCCCACTGCTTCACGCGCAGCGCGCGCCGACACCCGACGCGCGCGTCGCGGCGGCGATCCGCGGCGACGTGCTCTGGGCGCACGAGAAGTTCCTCGCCGACGACCTGCTCGAGGGTCGCGGCACCGGCACACGCGGCGCCGAGCTCGCCGCGCGGTACATCGCATCGCAGTTCATGGCGCTCGGTCTGGAGCCCGCGGGCGACAGCGGGACGTACTTCCACCAGGTGCCCATCGTCTCGCTGACGCCGGCGGCGACGCTCGACGTGACGGCCGGGGCGCCGGCGCACGCGCTGCGCTTCCGCGAGGAATTCGTCGCGTGGGCCGAGCGGCCGGAGAGCAGCGTCACCGCCGCCGGCGAGCTGGTCTTCGTGGGTTTCGGCATCACCGCGCCCGAGTGGCAGTGGGACGACTTCAAGGGCACGGACGTGCGCGGCAAGATCCTGCTCATGCTGGTGAACGACCCCGGCCTCAGGAACGCGGACATCTTCCGCGGGCGAATCCTCACGTACTACGGCCGCTGGACCTACAAGCTCGAGGAGGCGGCTCGGCAGGGCGCGGCGGGCGTGCTCTTCATCCACAACGACACGATGGCGACCTACGGCTGGAGCACGGTCGTCAACTCGTGGACCGGCGACCAGGTACGGCTCGAGCGCGCGCCGGCGTCGCTCGTCTTCGGCGGTTGGATCCAGCAGGCCGCGGCAGCCGGGCTGCTGCGCGCGCGTGGCCTCGACCTTGCTCAGCTCATGGCGCAGGCTGCGCGGCGCGACTTCCGGCCCGTGGCCACCGGCATCGAACTGAACGTCGCGGTGCGTTCAGCGCTGCGGCGCACCAACACCGCCAACGTTGTCGGCCGGATCCCCGGTTCGGACCCGGCGCTGCGCGACGAGACCGTGCTCATCACCGCCCACTACGACCATCTCGGGATCGGCGCCCCGGTGAACGGCGACTCCATCATGAACGGCGCGGTGGACAACGCCTCGGGCGTCGCCACGATCCTCGCGGTCGCGGACGCCTTCGTGCGCAGCGGGGTGCGCGCGCGACGTTCCCTCGTGTTCGTGGGGTTCACGGCGGAGGAGAAAGGCCTGCTCGGCTCGGCGGCGTTCGCCGAGCGCCCGCCGATCCCGCCGGCGCTGCTCGCCGCGGTGCTCAACCTCGACCCCGCCAACCTGCGCGGCGCCACCCACGACATCGCGGCGCTCGGCACCGATCAGTCGTCGCTCGGGCGCGCCTTCGAGCGGGCGGCGCGCGCCGAGCGGCTGCGCGTCACGGTGGACTCGTTGGCGCTGTTGCACGGCTCGTTCTTCCGCTCGGACCACTTCCCGCTCGCGCGGATCGGCGTGCCGGGGCTGTCGTTCGAGAGCGGCTCGGACTTCGTCGGGCGCCCCGCCGGCTGGGGCGAGGAACAGGCGAGCGCCTACACCCGCGACCGCTACCACCAGCCGGGCGACGAGTTGCTCCCGTGGTACACACCCGACGGCGCGCTCCAGCAGGCGCGCGTGCTGGCACGCACGGCCCTCATTGTAGGCAACGCGACGGGACAGCCCACCTGGAACGCGACGTCGGAATTCCGCGCGGCCGGGGAACGCCGGGCCGGCGGGCGCTGACCTCGGCGGCTCAGCGCGGGCCCGCGCCGGCGTACGGGGGCGTGCGCGGCAGGCCCGCCGGCACCGGCAGGCGACGCTCGGCCGGCAGCGCGCCGTTGAGCGCCGCGACGAGCAGCCGATTCTTCTCGTGCACCTCGCGCACTGGACCGTACCAGTCGCGGTAGAAATGGCGCGCCGCGGCCTCGTACTGCTGCTGCCACGGCGTCCAGCGCTCCGGGGCTGCGATCATGCTGGTCAGGTTGTCACACTCGTCGGTGGCGCGCTGGCCGTGCAGCGCCGAGTCGAGGGCCACGAGCGCGCGCGTCACGGCCGGGTTGTCCTCCAGTCCCTCGCGCAGCGGCTCGAGCGCTGGCGGATACGACAGCAGGTCCCAGTGGATGTCGCGGCAGCGGCTCCACCGGTCGCGCTCACGCTGCGAGAGCGTGTTCGGCGCGGTGGCGCCCGCCACCGGCTGTCCCGCGGTGTTGCGGAATACGCCCACCAGCGTGACGATCGCCGAGTCGAGCAGGTGCGCGAGGTCGCGCGCGCGGCCGAGGAGCGCATCGGCATCCTCCTCACCGGACGGCGGCTCCACCGAGAATCCCGCGGTGGCCGCGGCCGGCGCCAGGGCCGCGGCGGGCGCGGCGGCCGGCGCGGCCTGCGGCGCCACGAGGCCCGGTCGCGCCACGGCGCCCTGAGGCGTCGCACCCTGCGTTGGAGGCGCGCCCGGCCTGCCGACGAGGACCGGAGACGGCCGCCGACCCTTCTGTCCTGCGGCCGGCGCGGCGCTGCTGTCGGTCCGCGCCGCGGCGGCTGCGCCCCGCTGCGCTGCGGCCGGCGCGGGCCGGGCGCCGGTCGCGCCGGGGAGCACGAGCGTGACGGGACAGCCGTCCGGGCCGACGCGGTGGCCGGCGGGCGTGTTGGGGCAGCGATCCGCGGCGTCGCTGACGCCGTCGCGGTCCGCGTCGGGGCCCGTCGTTGGCTGGCCCGGCCGGACTTTCTGTGCGGTCGCAGGTGGTGCCGCGGCCACGCCGGCCGCCAGCACGGCCACGGCGAGGGTGATTGCGATCCGGTTCACGACGCACTCCCGTGGAAGGTGATTCTCTCCGACGAATAAACGCGAACTCCATCGCGACACGCAACTTGCGCCTGCGAAGCCTGCGGCCCTACCATTACCCGGCTCTCAACTCCGGTGGCCCGATCGCCCTGCAACCCCGTCCCATCGCCAGTCGTCCCGGCCGGCTGACCGCGGCGACCGTTTTCGTAGCGGCGACACTCCTGCTCGGCGCCTGCCGGGGTGGAGGCGACACCATCGTCGTCGGCCTGTCGGGGCCGTTCAGCGAGGCGCGCGGCCGCTCGATGCTCCTCGCCGCCCGGCTGGCGGTGAGCGAGATCAACGCCGCGGGCGGAGTACGCGGACGCCAGCTCGTGCTCGAGGTCGAGGACGACTCGGCCTCCAACGCGCGCGCCATCGCCACGGCCCTGAAGCTGCGGGACGACCCGAACGTCGTGGCGGTGGTGGGCCACCTCACGTCGGGCACCACCATCGCTGCGGCCGACATCTACAACTCCGGCGCGAACCCCGTCGTCGAGCTCTCGCCGTCGGCGTCCAGCCCCGACCTCACCGGGATCGGGCGGTTCACGTTCCGCGTCTGCGCGACCGATCTGGTGCACGGGACTGCGCTCGCGCGGTTCGCGTTCCAGCGGCTCGGTGCGCGCACGGCGGCGGTCATTTACCAGAACGACGAGTACGGGCGCGGCATTTTCGGCACCTTCGGCGAGGAGTTCCGCCGCCTTGGCGGCACGATCGAGGAAGCGGACCCGGTGCTCGCCGGCGGCGCCGAAGTCGGACCCTACCTCGAGCGCATCCAACGCGCCGCGCGCGCGCAGGTCCTGATGCTTGCCACCGATCGCACTACCGGCGCCGTGATCCTGCGCCAGGCGCGCCAGCGCGGGATCGGCCTGCCCGTGATGGGCGGCGACGCGCTCGCGGGCATCCAGGGCGAGGGCGCCGTCGCCGAGGGCGTGTACTACAGCTCGAACTATCTGCCCGACCGGCCGGGTGAGAAGAACGCAGGGTTCCTGCGCGCCTACAGCGCCGCCAACAACGGTGAGCAGCCCGATCACCGCGGAGCCGGAGCCTACGACGCCGTGCACCTCATCGCCGACGCGATCCACGACGCCGGCACGAGCCGCGCGGCGATTCGCGACGCGCTGGCGGCCGTGGGCACCTCGCGCGCGGCGTACGACGGCGTCACCGGCCGGATCGCGTTCGATCGGCGGGGCGACGTGACGGACAAGACGGTGGTGATCGGCGTCGTGCGCGCGGGCCGCATCGTACCGGCGGAGACCCCGTGAAGCTCCCGGACTGGGCGTCGTTCCGTACCATCCGGGCGCGGCTGGTCGGAGCTCTGGCGCTGCTGGTCGGCGGCGTGGCGACGAGCGCGTTGTTCGGCTGGCTGGCGCTGCGCTTCCAGACCGGCGACATCGGGCTCGCGCTGGAGGGGCTGCGCGAGTCGGGCTCCGTCAACAGCGCGCTCCAGAGCGGCATCCTCGACGAAATAGCCGCTGCCGAAGCCTACCTTGCGTCACCGAACCCCGCGCTCCGGGAGCGCTTCCAGAGTGTGGGGTTGGAGACGCACGGGCTGCGCCGCCAGTACCGGCGGCTGCGCCGGCTCACGGCCGAGGACCGGATCCTCGTGGACAGCATAGCGACGCTCCAGGCGGCGCTCGAGGTGCACTACTCCGTTGCCCACGCGCTGCTCGACCTGGGCCGCGGCGGCGAGGCGCGTGACGAGGCGGTCGACGCGCGGCGGCACGCGAACCGGATCACGGTCGCGATCCGCAGCCTGAGCGACCGCGAGACCAACCGCGCCAGCGCCGAGGCCGACGTGCTGGCGCGCTCCGCCTCGAAGCGCCAGGCGATCCTTCTGGCGGTGCTGGCCACCAGCACGATTGTCGGCATCGTGCTCGCGGTCCTGACGCTGCGCGCGGTGGAGAGCCCGCTCGGCAAGCTGATGCGCGCCGCCGAGCGCCTCGGTCAGGGCGACCTGCGCGCCGTCGAGCCCGGCCAGATGGCAACCGAATTCGCGCTGCTGGCCGACGCGTTCGGCGCGATGGCGCAGCGGCTGGGCGGCATCGTCAAGGAGGTGGTGGACGAGTCCGAGCGCATCGCCGGCTCGGCAGGCGACCTGTCGGCGATCTCCGAGGAGCTGGCCGCATCCTCGGGCGAGATCTCGACCTCGATGCTGGAGATTTCTGGCGGCGCCGACCAGCAGGCGGCCAAGCTCGCCGAAGCCGGCGCGGCCGCGGCGCAGCTGCGCACCGCGGCCGGGGACAACGCCGCGGCCGCCGAGCGCGTCGCCGCTCTGGGGCAGGAGATCCGCGTCGTCGCCGGCAAGCACCGCGAGGACGTCCAGGGCGCGCTCGGCGCGCTACTCGACGTGCGCTCGGTGGTGCAGCGCTCGGCCACCGAGGTCAACCAGCTCGCACGCTCGAGCGAGGCGATCGATGAGTTCGTGACGCTCGTCAAGCGCATCGCCAGCCAGACCAACCTCCTGGCGCTGAACGCCGCGATCGAGGCGGCCCGCGCGGGCGAGCACGGCCGCGGCTTCGCCGTGGTCGCCGAAGAGGTGCGCAAGCTCGCCGACGAGAGCGCGGCCGCGGCCGAGCGCGTCACCGAGACGCTCGAGTTCATCCGCCGCCAGGTCGAGCAGGTAACCCGCACGATGGAGGAGGGCGCCGGCAAGGTCGAGGGCATCGAGTCGGTGTCGCAGAGCGCGGCGCGCGGCCTGGAGGACATCGTCACCGCGGTCGCGGGCGTCGAGGACGCCGCGCGGCAGGTGGCCACGGCCGCGGCCTACAACCGCGAAGCGGCCGTGGAGATCGAGTCGATCGCGCAGGCGGTGTCGGGCCAGGCGTCGAAGCACGCCGTCGCCGCCGAGTCGGTCACCGCCGCGGCGGAGCAGCAGAGCGCCTCGACCGAGGAGATGGCCGCGGCGGCCTCGGAGATGCTGGCGGCCGCCGAGCGGCTGCGGAAAGCGGTGTCGGGATTCCGGCTGTAGGGGGCTACTACTACTTCTTCTTCGCGATCTTCTTCTTCGCGACCTTCTTCTTCACGTTCTTCTTCGGGGCGGCCCTGGCCTTCGGGCGTGGGGCCGTCTTCTTCTTGTTCTTATTCTTGTTCTTTGGCTTCGCGGCGGCTTTCGGCTTGCGCGATACTGCCTTCACAGCCGGTTTCCTGTGAGCGGCCGCGTGGTGCGCAGCGGCCTTCCTGTGGAAGGGCGAGTGGTGCGCCGCCGGCTTCGGCGCCGGGGTCGGTACATCAACCTTCACGGCAGGCTTCGGCGGCGGCAGTCCGTCGATCTCGGCCGCGACCCGGTCACCCTCGTCGCTCCGGATCAGGCCCCGGCGCACGGCGTAGCGGATCAGCTCGTGCGCGTCCTTCGGGTTGAACGGGATGAGGCCCGCCGCCGCACGCGAGAGGTTGACGATGGCATCGGCCACCGGGCTGCGCAACACGGTGGCGATCCCCGGAACCGCCTCGAGGATGCTGGTAATCGCGCCGCTTGAGAGCTCGGTGGCCACCACGTAACCCCTTGCTAGTCAGTGACTTGCTGTGTCAGAGCCGCCCCAGGCAAGTGCGCGGGGATCGCCGTTCTGCGCGAAACGGTAGCGCAGCGACCGCATTGAGTCAAGCTACACTATCGCGACATCATGTCGATATCAACGCAACAGCCCGCTCCCCTGCGGGAGCGGGCTGCGGCATGCCCGCGAGACTAGTCGTTCCGGCGGATGGCGGGGGTAACGCTGCCAGCGCGCTCGCGCTGCTCCGCGGGCGCCGGCTACGGGCGGCGGATTTGGGGCGGCGGCGGCGCCGTTCGAGGAGCGACGAGCACCGCGGCCACGCCCCCGTGGCTGTCGCACCGGCCTTCGGCGGGAGCACCGGTGAGGTAGGTGCCGTCCTTGCAGTGCATGGTCGCGCCGGCGGGCGCGGCCGTGGCAGCGGGTGCGGCGGCGCGGGCCGCGGAGAGCATGGGCGCGGACCTCGCCGGTGCGGCCAGCTGCCGCGAGTCCACCCGGCGCGGCATCATCACTCGCACTCCACCGTGCGTTGCGCACCCGGTGGCGTTGCCCGGCGCAACCACGAACGTCCCGTCGCCGCACTGGGCGACGGCGTTGGCCGGCGGCGCAGCGATCGTGGTGGAGACAACCGGCCGCACCGAATCCGGCGGCGCACTCACACGGGCCGGAGCCTGGACCGACGCGAAGGTCGGCGCACGCGTCGCGGCCGTCGCTCCCGAGGGGGCTGACGGCGCCACCGACGCGGGTGGCGGCGCGGTCGTCGGTCGCAGCACCGGTGCGGCCGCGGCCGGCTGCGGCGCGGGCGGTGGCGCAGGCGCCTGAGCCTCGACGCGCGATGCGCCCAGCGTCGCGCCGAGCACGAGGGCGCCCAAGGCGGCCCGGTCCCGCATCAGGAGACGCATCATGGTCGTCATTGCACGGTCACCGTGGTGGAGTACGTCTGGTAGTCCGTCGCCGTGATGTTCACGCTCCCAGTGCCGGCGCTCACACCCTTCACATAGAACTGGACGTATTGCTGGTCCGCGAGGATGGTCACCTGGGTGATCACCGATCCGCCGGACCGGAACTCGATATTCGCGTTCGGAGCCAGCGTGAACGTGGTCGCGGCCAGCACGTAGTGCGTGTTCTGGTTCTGATCCCGCGCATAGAGTGTGACCAGCGCCGAGTCACCGACGGCGAGCGTCGTCGGCCAGCCGCCGAGCGGATCGACACGCCCCAGGTCGACGATGGTGTAGGCCGAATCGGGGATGTGCGCCGGCGACGTGGCCGACGCGACCAGCGTGTCGGCCCCCGTGGACGTGCCCGCCAGCCGGAAGTACTGGTAGTAGTTCCCCGCCGGGATGGTGATGCCGGTGATCGGCGTCGTCGTGAGATTCGCGAAGGTGCTGGTGCGCGGCGTGCCGACGTGCGAGAAGGCCACGGTCAGCGGTGCCGCCTGGTAGTCGGGGGTCGAGGCGTAGGCGTAGTCGTCGTACTGGCCGATGCCGAGGTACCGGGTGCTCCAACTGAAGCTCAGATACGGCGTCACCACCGCGACGTTCGCGGTCCCGGTGTTGTACTTGTAGTAGGCCGCGCGCGCGTCGGACGCCGAGAGCTGCGCCGTCCCCACCTGCCCCGGCACCCAGTGCGCGGTGTTGTGATAGTAGCCGCCGGTCGGGATCGTGACCGTCGTCGAGTCGATGTTCGCGACCGACGGACTCGACGACAGCAGGGTGATCGTCACGTTCTCCGCCACGTAGTGCGAGTTCCCGTTCGCGTCCGTGGCGTAGATCGTCATGCTCGGCGGCTGCGACGTGGTGTAGGCCTGCGTGCTGGTGCTGATCACGAACTTGGGCTGCGTGACCTGCACGTTCGTGGACGCGGCGTTGTAGCCGATGGCCGACGCCTGCACCTGGATGGTGCCGACGGTGTCCTGCGCGGTCACCTGGAAGTAGGCGTAGTAGCTCCCCGCCGGGATCGTGACCGATGCCGGCACCGTGACCACCCGCGGGTCGGTGCTGAGCAGGTTTACCACCAGGTCCGCCGCGACGTTGTTCGGCACGTACACGTAGCTGCCCGTCGCGCCCCCGGTCTGGCGCATACCCAGCATCGGCGTCCCGTTGCTCAGCCCCAGCGACGGCCCGGTCACCGTGATGCTGCTCGTCGTGGTGGGGCCGTAGCCCGTGCCCGCGGAGTCGGAGTACGTGATGTTCGCCGTCCCGGGGCCAACGACAGTCACCGTGGTGGACGCGTAGTACGCGTCCTTTAAAATCCGGAAGAACGGCTGCGTCGGCCGAATCACGGTTGTATCGCTGGAGACCGCCGCCACCACCACCGTGTCGGACGCGTAGTGTCCGTTGCCCAGGCTGTCGGTGGCGTACACCGTCATCCCGATCGGCGGGTTGGTCGTAGTCGTCCCGCCCGGCATGCAGCAGTTGGTGAACTTCGGCGTCGTCACCGTGACGAATGCGGTGTCGGGCAGGTAGCCCGGGGCCGACACGATGAGCGTGTCGGTGCCGTTGGCGAGCCCGTAGAAGCTGAAGTACGCGTAGTAGCTCGAGGTCGGGATCGTCAGCGCCGACGCGGTGAGCGAGTCCACGGTGCCGTTGCGCTGCGTGATCGTCGCGGCGAGCGGCGAGGGGCGGTAGTCGGGCGTGTAGACGTAGAAGTCGCTCGGGTTGCGGTGCTGCCGCCTTCCGATCGTGTACGAGTAGATGCTGAAGCTCAGCTTCGGCGTGGTGACCGTGATCGTTAGCGTATCGAGCGACTCGTGGCCGCTCGCGGCGAAGATGATGCGCGCCGTGCCGATGCCCACCGGCGTGAGGTGGGCCTGGCTGCTGTAATACTGCCCGGCAGCGATGGTCACGGTCGAGGAATCCACGCGGACGACGGTGGTGTCGGTGGAGGCGACCGAGACGACCAGCGCGGTGCTCCGATAGTGCCCGGACCGCAGCGAATCGGTGCTGTAGACCGTGACGTTGGAGCCCGGGCCGAAGTTACTGAAGGTATAGTTGCAGCACGCCGTGAGACGCGGCGACGTGACCAGGTAGGACGCCGTGTCGGGCTGGTAGCCCGCCGCGGAGCCGATCAGCGTCGCCGTGCCGGGCACGTTGCCCTGGACGGTGAAGTAGCGGTAGTAGGAGCCCGTCGGGATCGTGTCGGCGCTCGGCACGGTCACGCTGGTCGGGTTGTCGTTCGTCACCGTCACCACCAGCGGCGCTGTGAGGTAGTCGGGCGTGTACACGTACTGGTTGGGGTCGTACTGGCCGGCGCCGACCCGATTCTGGAACCAGCTGAAGTTCAGCTTGGGCCCGACGACCGTGAACAGCGTCGAGTCGGCCTGGTGGCCGCTCGCCGTGGCGACGATGTACGCTGTGCCGCCAAGCCCGCCCGGGACGACGCGGCCGGCACTGGTGTAGTACTGGCCCGGGGCGATCGTCACGAGCGTGTCGAGCACCCGCATCACCAGCGTGTCCGTGGAGCTCAAGCGGACCACCAGTGAGTTCGTCCGGTAATGCCCCGTGCGCACCGAGTCCTCGGCGTAGACCGTCACGTTCCTGAGCGGGGACGTCGTGTTGAGCGTCGTGCCGCAGCAGATGCCGACGTACGGCGTCGTGACGGTCACCGCGATCGTACCCGAGGCGGTCCATCCAGGAGCGGAGAGCGTGATGGTCGCGGTGCCGGTCGCCCTCGAGCTGGTGGTGAAGTAGGCGTAGTACGAGCCACCGGGAATCGTCACCGATGGCGTGACCGTCACGACGTTGGTGTCGGAGCTGGTGATGGTCACCGGAACGGGGACGTTCGTGTAGGTCGGCGTATAGACGTACACGTTCGGCTCGTACTGTCCCTGTCCGAGACGGATGGAACTCGTGCTGAGAGTCAGCACCGGCGCGTACGCGGTGAAGCTCGACGCCGTGCCGTTCACCCCGATGGCGCTCGGCGTGATGTTCGTGGAGCCCGCGGCGAGCCCACGGATCTGGATGTCCGCCGCGAGCTGTCCGGCGGGGATGAACGCCGGATCGGGCGAGATCGCCGCGATCCCCGGCGTGGAGTAGGTGAAGGTGATGTACGTGCCGCCCGCCGGCGACGGATCGGACAGCAGCACCTGCGTGGTCACGATGTCCGTGGCGTTGATCGCGTAGCCGCCCGACGTAAGCCGCATGTTCGCCGTGACCTTGGCGACCGCGCTGCCGCTACTGTAGCCCGCGCCGCTCCCGTCCACGGCCGACACGGTGGTGGTGCCGGCGTTGCGGCCGTTCAGCGTCGCGTTGATGGACGTCTGGCCCGCGGGAATCGTCACCGCCGCCGTGCTCCAGTAGGCGAAGGTGTCGGCCACGGCCAGGTTGACCGTCAGGTCCCCGGTGTGCGGCTTGCTGAGCAGGATCGGGATGGACGCGCTGGAGCCGCGGCCGACCGACACCGTGTCGCGGCCGAAGGAAATGATGGCCGGCACGGTGCTGCTGACCGTGATTTCGGAAACGTTCGACGTGATCGGGCCGCTCGCGGCGGTGATCGTGTCCATGCCGAGCGCCACGCCGGTCACCAGCCCCGTGGAGGCGCCAACGGTGGCCACCGCGGGGTTGCTGGACGTGTAGGTGAACGTCCCGCCCGAGATGTACCGGTTGTTGGCGTCCTTGCCGCGCGCCACGAGGCCGACTGTGCCGGTGACGGCGATGGTCGCGGCGGGCGGCGTCAGCTCGATGGACGCCAGCACCTGCGCCACCGTCAGGAACGCGCCGGGCGATGACGTGAAGCCCTGCGCGGTCGCCTGGATCTGGGTGACGCCGTTGGCCGCCGAGGTCACCGACGCCGTGTCGCCCGTGGTCGTGATCATCACGGCGACCGAGCCGTTGGTCGAGACCCAGGTGAACGTCACGCCGGTCATCACCGCATCGAGCGTGTCGTGCGCGATGGCGCGGTAGCGGCGCGTCAGGCCGAGCGACGTGAGGGTGAAGGTGTCGGTCGTGAACGCGCCCACGGTGTCCACGACGACCGCGATGCGCGTGATCGGCGTGATCACGCTCACGTTCGCCACGCCGGTGACCGCGCCGGAGGTCGCGCGGATCTGCGCGGAGCCCAGGCCGACCGCCGTCACGCGGCCCGCCGTGTCCACCGTCGCGACCGCCGGCGCCGTCGTGGACCAGGTGAACGTCGGCTGGCTCGGCAGCGGCGTGCCGCCGCCATCCACCGCGGTCGCCGTGAAGGTGAAGGTGCCGGTCAGGTAGATGCTGCGCGTCCCCGGCGTCACGGTGATCGTCGCGATGCGCTGCTGCACGACGATGAGGGCCGAGTCCTTGGTGCCGCCGGCCTCGGTCGCCACGACGTACGTGGACCCGTTCGCGACCGCCGTCACGAGCCCAGAGGCGTTCACCGTCGCGACGGCCGGGGTGCGGCTCACCCACGTGAACGTGCCGGTGATCGGGTTGCCCAGGGCATCCCGGGCCTGCGCGGTGAGCGTGCGCGTCGCGTTGAGCGCCGTGAGCGTATCGAGCTGCGGCGAGACGGTCGTGGTGCCGCCGGCGCCGGCGGTGGCCGATACGGTCAGCGGCGAGCCGGAGAGCCCGGTCGCCGTCACCGTGACGGTCTGCGCGCCCGGCGCCGAGCCGAGGGTCCAAGTGCTGCTGGCCAACCCCGCCGCGTCCGTGGTCGCCGACGGCGTGCCGACCGTGCCGCCGCCCGTCGCAATCGCGAACGTGACGGCGTGCCCGCTCACGCCGTTGCCGAAGGCGTCCGTCACCCTCACGACGATCGGCAACGACAGCAGCGTGCCAGGAGCTGCGTTCTGGCTGTCGCCCGAGACGAGCGCCAGTGTGGTCGCCGCGCCGGCGGCGATGCTGAACGCCGCCGACGTGGCGCTCGTGAGTCCGGTCGCGCTCGCCACGAGGGTGTATCCTGCGCTCGCGTGGCTGAGCGAGATGCTGCTGAAGGTCGCGACGCCGGCCACCGCGGCGACCGTCCTCGTGCCTGAGAGCGTGTCCGCGCCCGGATTGCTCGCGATCGCCAGCGTCACGCCGTTGGTGGCCGTCGTCACGGTGTTGCCGCTCGCGTCCTGAATCGCCACCTGGATCGCCGGAGTGATCGGCAAGCCGGCCCCTGTGAGCGTCGGCTGGACGAGGAAGGCGAGCCGCACGGCCACGGCCGGCGTGGCCGTCGCGCTGATGGGCGCCGTGGACAGCGCCCCCGCCGTCGCCGTCACCGTCTGCGCGCCCGCCACCGCGCCGAGCGTCCACCACACGGACGCATCCCCGTTGGCGTCCGTCGTGTCCGTGTTGGCCGTGAGGGTGCCGCCGCCCGCGGTCACCGTGAACGCCACGACTACGCCCTCGACGCCGAGGCTGTCGGCCGCGTTCACCCGCACAGCGAGCGGCTGGGAGAGCGCCGTGCCCACCGTGCCCGTCTGGGCGTTGCCACTCGTGATCGCGATCACGACCGGCAGCGGCTGGACCTTGAGCGTCGTCGTGTCCGTCTGGTGGGTAAGCAGCTCGGCGATGACGCGGGCCGGGCCGCGGGCCGCCTGCGCCACCACCCGGCCGACCGCCGGGTCGGGCACGCGGGCACGGCTCGTGTCCTGCGGATCCACCTTGTAGAGGATCGGCGTCCCCGCGAGCACCTGTCCCGAGGAGTCGAGCGCCTCGGCGGCGAAGACCGCCGTGTCACCGAAGAACGCCGTGGCGGGAACCGGGGCCCTGAACCGGACCCCTGCGGCGTTCGAGCCCACGCCGACGTACACCATCGGCACGCCCGGTGCCTGGCCACCGACCGGGCCTGCCACGGCGGTCACCCGGATCGGCCCGCCGCGGAACACGGTGTCGCCCGCGGCGTTGATCATCGCCAGCGTCAGGTCGAACGGCTCGGAGCTGGCGCCGGATTGCAGCGGCACCGTGAGCGCGAGCCGGACGCTGTCAGCGGTGGACGGGAAGTCAATCGTGGTGTCGAGCGCGACCTGCTCCGGGGTGGTCCCCGGCCGCACCAGCCGGACCCGCACCCGGGTGAAGTCGACGAGGCGGAGGGCGTTCACGCTGAACTGCGGCGCGAACGCGACGCTCCCGCGGCGCAACTCCCTCGGCCCCGTGGAGTCGCCGAGACAGCCCAGCGCGAGTACGCAGGCGGCCACAGCCGCCCCCATCACCGCCCGCACGCCGGTCACATGGTCGCCCGGAGACCCACCGCCGCGCTGAAGCCCTTGAAGCTCACGTCCGTCCCATTGTTCGCGATGTTGCCCGTGTCGAACCGCAGCGCGGGCAGCAGCGTGAGCCGCTCGCCCAGCGGCATCTGCAACCGCGCCCCGAGCGAGAGCAGGGTGCCGGCGGCCTCGAGCTTGTCCATGCCCAGCGTGTGGCGCCGGTATTCCACCGACGGCCGCAGCTGGCTGCGCCCCATCTGGAACGACACCGCGCTCCCCAGCACCATGACGTTCTGCTTCTCGGTCATCACGCCGTTGATCGGGATCTCGCCGGCGCTCCGATAGAGGTCCCACGCGTACAGCGACAGGCCGGCGTTGCCGATCGGGAAGCTCCAGCTGGCCTGCCCGATGTAGCGGTTCCCGGGGCTGAACGCCTCGAGGCCGGCGAACTCGTCGGTCGCGAAGCTCGAGTAGGTGAAGCCGAGCGACACGCGCCCCTGGCCGAGGACGCGGTCGAGCCCGACCCGGAAGCGCATTTCAGGCCCCGCCTGGTAGGAGAGGTTCGTGTCGGCCAGAGGCGTATAGCTGCCGCTGACGCGGTAGCTGCCCGCCAGGCCGATCGCCCAGCCGGCGACCGGCAATGCCAGGGCGACGCCCGTGGTGACGTTCGTGCCGTTGCCGAAGCTCGATACCGGGAACGGCAGGAAGTCGGAGGCGATGACGCCCGCGACCGCGAGCTCCTCGCCTTTCAGCTCGGTCTTTCCCGTCGGCAGGTTGGCGGCCACGGTGAACAGCACCCGGTCGGGCACCAGCTGCACCACCGCGCGCGCCTGCAGGTCGGTGAGCCCGCTCAACGTCCCGCTGGTGCCGTCCTCGTCCTCGCGCTTGACCTGCGCGAAGCGGGTCCCCACGTCAATCGTGAGGCGGCGGGAGATCGGCCACAGGATGCCGATCGGCACCACCATCTCGCTCACGCTCTTGGCGCCGAGGCCGGGGTCGAAGGAGAGCGTGCGGAACTCGAAGCCGGACACGAGCACGCGCCGCCCCTGGGCGGCCGCGGCGGGCGCCAGCGCCGCGGCGAGCACGGCGAGCGCCATCAGCGGACGAACGACGTGGCGGCGCATCATGGCCTCCGGATGATGATGACCACGGTGCCCGTCGTGCGCGTCCCCTCGCCCGTCGTTTCCGCCGTGTTATCGCGGTTCCCGGCGGGCTGCGAGGGTGCCACCTGCTGCGTCTGCGCCAGCTCCTGTGCCGTGGTCGTCGGCGCCACGCTGTTCGCGCCGTTCTGGAGCGCGGTGCTCTGCACGTCGCTGGGCGCGGCGGGACCGGCTTCCTGCGCCTCGTTCTGAACGACGGTCGCCTCGACATCGGTCGTCGTCTGCGTGGCCGCCACGCCGAGGTCGGAGGCCTGACTCGCGCTCTGCGCCGCGGCCTGGAAGTTCGGGTCGAGCTGCTGGGCCTGGGTGAAGAACTGCTGCGCCGCCAGGAAGTCGCCGCGGTCCTCGGCCTCGAGGCCCTGGCTGTAGGCCAGGAACGCCTGGAGGTTTTCGGTGGGCCGCTGGTTGATCGCCTCGCGCTCGGCGTCGGTGAGCTGGATGCCGAGGTTGTTGAAGATCGAGAGGACCAGCTCCTTCTCGAGATCGAAGAGCCGGTTCAGCTGGTCCTGTGTGCCCGCCGAGGCGGTGACGCCCGCCGTGCCGACGTCCACGACCGCCGCGTCCACGCGCAGCTGGTCGCCGCGCTCGGCGAGCGAGCCCTGGACGACCCGCGCCGCGCGCAGCAGCCGGCCGCTGCGCACCGCCGACTGCGGGTCCGCGCGGCCCTCGGCCGAGAGCCGCATCTCCTCGAGCATCGTCTGCATCCGCTCGCGCTCGAGCACCCGGACCTGCCGCGACTTCGCCAGGTCGGTGATGACGAGCTGCGCCAGCCCGCGCGTCAGCGGCTGGATCTGCTCGTTGACGCCCGTGTAGCTGAACGGCATCACCGCCACCGTGTTGGCCTCGGGCGGCTGCTGGCTGAGCGTCGCCTCCTCGGCCAGCGCCTGCCGCGCCTGGTATTCCAGCTCGCGCCGGCCGACCAGCGAGAGCCGCTGCCGCGCCACGGTGCGCAGGTCGCTGCTGCGCCCGATCTCGACGTAGTGCTCGTAGGCCGCGCGCGCGGCGGGGAAGTCACCCTGCTCCTCGGTCGTCATGCCGAGGTAGATGGCCGCCAGCCCGTTCTGGGGATCGTGCGCCACCGCGCTGTCGAGGGCGGCGCGCGCGTCGGCCCACCGGCCCGCCTTGAAGTACCCCACGCCGAGGCGCGCCACGGCCACCGCGTCCTGCGGACGCATGTCGCGCTGCGCCTCGTACTCGGGGATCTGCTCCGGCGTGATGTCGCTGACGCGCAGTCCGCCACCGCCCGCGCACGCGGCGGCCAGGACCACGAAACTGAAAGGGAGCACGCGGCGGGCGCCAAGACCAGCGCTCATAAGTCCACGCCTCGGTTTGGGATGCGATGGTGACCGGAGGACGAATGGCAATATGCAGACCCCCGGATGGGCCTGCAAGCACGGCGCCAGACCAGCTTCGGCCACGCTAACCCCGGCGCGCGGGCGCCGCCGTGACACCAGTCACGCGATCGTATCAGCGGGAGCGCCCCTTGGGCGCTGGCGCGCGCCACCGCATCACCCGAACCTCGCTCTGCGAAAGGATTTCGCCCAGCACCTTCTTGGTGCGGGCATCCACCGGCCAGTCGATGTGCATCTCCAGCCGGTAGCCCAGGCGGTCCGAGCCGCGGCCCTGCATCACGAAGCCGTCGGGGGTGGCCTGCACTTCGTCGATCGGGACGTCCGCGACGAGATCGAACTCCATAAGGCACCTCCGCCGGGAGAGTTATCTCCCGGCGGAGCACATCGCAAGCGACCCGGCCGGGAAGCGCGGCCGACCGGACGGAAGCTCTACAGACGCTACTGCGCGACCGTGATGATTCCCTTCATGCCCAGCGCCTGGTGCGGCAAGCAGAAGTAGTTGTACGTCCCGACCGGAGCTCCCGTGAAGGTGATGCGGTACACCTCGTTGGGGCGGGTCATCATCGGGCTCGCCGGCAGGTTCGGCGCCATCTTGGTCGCCATCGCGCGCATCAGGAACGGCAGCGCACCCTGCGGGATGTGGGCCGGGTCGAACTGCACGTTGTGCGGGAAGCCGTTGACGTTCACGAACTCCACGACGTCGCCCACGTGCACGGTGAAGTTCGCCGGGTCGAACTTGTACTGACTCCCTTGCTGCATCATGCGCACGCGGATCGTGGCGGGAGCCGGTGTGCGGCCCGGCCGCGCGAAGGCGGCGACGCCGAGGGCGAGAATCGGAAGGACAACGAGGGTCCAACGCTTCATGTCCGCAACACTCCTGTGAAAGGGTACTTGGGCTAGGTTGCGGCCTGATACCCCGGCCCCGTGCCGAAGATCGAAGCCACCGATTGTGAAGGATTTCACATGAGAGGCCCCGACGCAAGGACAGCCCGGAATCTCGCCGTTTGCGGGACCTTTCGGGCCCCGCTAACTTGCGCAGTCTCCGGAAGTTCTCCTCGGCACCAGCACGCGAAGGAGTGACGTGGCAGGCGACGCCATTCAGATGATGGGCACCATCACCGAGGTGCTCCCCAACACCACCTTCCGCGTGGAGCTCGAGAACGGGCACTCGATCCTGGCCTACGTGTCCGGCAAGATGCGCAAGAACTACATCCGCATCCTGCAGGGCGACCGCGTGGCGGTGGAACTCTCTCCCTACGATCTCACGCGCGGGCGCATCACCTACCGATACAAGTAAGTGGCGAAGGGCGATCGCTTCTCCCTTCGCCCTTCGCTGCCTATTCGCGCACGGGCGGATGATGTCAGTGCGGTCTGCTGCCGATGCGGCCCCAGCGGATGGCGGTCAGGAAGGGGAGGGCCCGCCAGGAGTCGTGGTCGAAGGAGTAGTAGACGAACAGCGGGCGCCCGCGGATCACCCGCCGGTCCACGAACCCCCAGTAGCGCGAGTCGTAGGAGTTGTCCCGGTTGTCGCCCATCACGAAGTACTGGCCCGCGGGCACGATTAGCGGTCCCCAGTTGCCGCGGGTGGGCCGGTAGCCGCCGCGGTCCACCTCGGGGAGCAGGTAGTCGACCTGCCAGGCCCGCATCTCGGGATCGGCGGGGTCGGAGAGCGAATCGGAGCGCTGCACCCACGGCTCGATCTGCCGCACACCGTTCCGGTACAGCACGTCGGCCCGCATTTCGAGCGTGTCGCCCGGCATCCCCACGAGGCGCTTGACCACCTTCACGTCCGCCTGGGTCTTGGAGTCGAAGACCACGATGTCGCCCCGCTGCGGCTCGCGGAATGCCGGCAGCCGGGTGTGGACGAGCGGCACCTCGGCTCCGTACAGCGCCTTGTTCACGAACAGGAAGTCGCCGACCAGCAGCGTGC
>Ga0214473_10003425_pt1 | contig 19265 bp, 11 predicted proteins | sample RVTome_7_FD_203509 | JGI IMG/M metagenome (GOLD analysis project Ga0214473, IMG submission 203509) | Soil microbial communities from uranium-contaminated site in the Upper Colorado River Basin, Wyoming, United States - RVT98D197 | ecosystem: Environmental > Terrestrial > Soil > Contaminated >... | reverse complement strand
ATCAGGACGTCGAGCGTGATCACGTCGGGCTGGACAGCCCGCGCCCGGGCGAGGCCCGCTTCGCCGTCGGCGGCCTCCTCCACCCGGAACCCGGCCTTTGCCAGGTGGCGGGCGATGAGGGCCCGGGCCGCGTCGTCGTCGTCGATCACCAGCACGGTGCCCGACCGCCCGTCGCCCGATGCGGCCGCCACCGGGCCCGCCGGGACGGGCGCGACCCCCTGGCCCAGCGTGGCCGGCAGCCGGACGGTGAACATCGAGCCCCGGCCGGGCACGCTCTCCACCGCGATGTCCCCGCCCATCATCCGGCAGAACGTGCGGCTGATGATGAGCCCGAGTCCGGTCCCGCCGAAGCGGCGCGAGGTCGTCACCTCGGCCTGGCCGAACGCCTCGAACAGACGGCCGAGCTGCTCGGGCGTCATGCCGATCCCGGTGTCCCGCACCTGGAATACCAGGGTCGGCCCTCCGGCGTCGTCGGTCCGGCGCACGGCGAGCGTGACCGTTCCCCGCTCGGTGAACTTCGACGCGTTCGACAGGAGGTTCAGCAGCACCTGGCGCACCCGGGTGAGGTCGGTGTGCATCGTGCCCGGGTCGCCGGGGCAGTCCAGCTCGAGGGCGTTCCCGTTGCGGCTCACGAGCGGCTGCACCGTGGTCAACACGTCGTCGAGCATGGCCCGCACTCCGAAGGTCTCGGGGACCAGCTCCATCTTGCCGGCTTCGATCTTCGACAGGTCGAGCACGTCGTTGATCAGCGACAGGAGGTGCCGCCCGGCGCCGTGGATCTTGCGGATGTCGGCCAGCAGCCTGTCGTCGCCCCGCTCTTCGATCTCTTCTTCCAGCATCTCGCTGTAGCCGATGATGGCGTTGAGCGGCGTGCGCAGCTCGTGGCTCATGCTCGCCAGGAACTGGCTCTTGGCGCTGTTGGCGGATTCCGCGTCCCGCCGGGCGCTCAGCAGCTCGGTCACGTCGTGATAGAGCCCCATCATGCCCACCCGCCGGCCTTTCACCACCACGGGCACGGCCAGTACCTCCACGTCCACCATGGTGCCGTCGCGCCGCCGCCGCCGCCCGATCCCGGTCACCGCATGCCGGCCCGCGGTGCGGGTGTACCCTTCGGCCTCGGCCCGGGTTTCCGGCGTGGTGATGAGGTCGTCCAGGTTCCGGCCCGCCACCTCCGCGCCGGTGTAGCCGTAGAGCCGCTCGAACGCCGGGTTGCACGAGACCACGTTATGGTCCACGTCCAGCGTGACGATGGCCACCGGGCTGTTCCGGACCAGCTCCTCGAAATACTGGCGCTGCTCTTCCGCCGCGGTGAACAGGCGGGCGTTCTCGATGGCGATCGCGGCCTGGGGCGCGAAGAGCTTGAGAAGATCGAGGTCGGCGTCGCGGAACACGCGCGACTGGTCGTTCATCCACACGCTGAAGGCGCCTACCCGCCGCTGGCCGATCAGGAGGGGGGCCACCAGCACGCTCCGGACCGCGACGCCGGCGTACTGCGCCGAGCGGCCGGTCCACTCCCGGTAGTCCGAGATGATGAGCGGCTGGCCGGTCTCTGCCACGCGACCCATGGCGCCCTCGCCCAAAGCGAGGCGCGTGCCCTTGGCCACGCCGTCGGCCGCGCTGGTCGCGACGATCTCGAGATCCTGCCGCGCCCGATCCACGATGGCCAGCTCGCCGGCCGAGGCGCCCAGAAGCTCGATGGCGCGGGCCAGCACCGCGTCGAGCAGGGCCGACAGCTCCAGCTCCGCCGACAGGGCGGTCAGGGTCTCGAGCAGCGCCCGCTGGCGGTCCGCCTCATGCCGTTGGGCGGCCTCGAGCCGGGCCCGCCCGATGGCGATGCTGGCGAGGTTGGCCGCCGCCGTGAGAATCTCGAGGTCGTCCGGGTCGAAGGCGTTGGGCCGCTCGCTCTCGACCACCAGGACGCCGGCCGGCCGCCCGTCGATCAGCAGTGGGACATCCAGCTCCGACCCCGAGCTCAAGCCCGGGATGTACCCGGGCTCCTTGGTCACGTCCTTGGTGTAGTGGAGGCGCCCGTCGCGGAGCGGACGGGCGCTCAGTCCCTGACCGCGCGGCAACCGCAGGTCGGCGGGGATGTCGGTCCAGCCTACGCCCGCGCGCATCACGCGGTCGCCGGTTTCCGGATCCACCAGGAAGACGCCCACGAAGTCGTAGCCCAGCGCTTCGTCGTGCAGTCCTTCCACCACGGCGCGACAAATGGCGTCCTCGGCCGGGGCGCCGGCGATGCCGGTGCTCAGCCGGAGGAGGGCCGACTGCCGGTGGGCGAGCGCGGAAAACGGCCGCTTGGCCGGCCGCGCGCGGGCTGGGCGACGGGATGGCTTCATCGGGGCGGGGTAGCATATGCGGGAGCGTACTCGATAGCTAGACTCCCGCTTGACCCGAGCTTTACTCTTCCCTCACACTGAGCGGCCCAACACCGGAGCCCGCATGCCCACCGACCGTCGGGAGTTCGTGAAACGCGGAGCCGCCGCCCTCGGCGCCCTGGGAGTCGGCCTTCCCCGGTTGCGGCCCGGAACGCGCCCGCGCGGGGCGCCGCTCCGGGTGCTGATCCTCGGCGGCACCAACTTCCTCGGCCCCCACCAGGTTCGCGTGCTGCTCGAGCGCGGCCATCAGGTCTCGATCTTCACCCGCGGCCAGCGGGAGCCGGTCATGTTCCCCGCGCTGTTCGAGCGGGTGGAACACCTGGTGGGCGACCGGAACGGCGACTTGAAGGCGCTCGAGGGCCGCACCTGGGACGCGGTGATCGACAATTCCGGCCAGCAGGTGAAATGGGCCCAGGAGTCTGCCGCGCTGCTCCGGAGCTCCGGTCTGTATCTCTTCGTGTCGTCCACCGGCGTCTTCTATCCCTACCTCACCACCGACATCCGCGAGGACGGCCCCGTGCTGCTGGCGGACGACCCGCCCCGCGAGCAGCCCACCTACGGCGTCATGAAGGCCCTGTCCGAACGGGCGGTGCGCGACGTCTTCGGCGACCGCGCCATCCTGGTGCGGCCCGGGTACATCGTGGGCCCGGGCGACTCGAGCGACCGCTTTCCCTACTGGCCGCAGCGAATCCACCGGGGCGGCACCGTGCTGGTGCCGGGTAAGCCCGACGACCCCGTGCAGCTCATCGACGTGCGCGACCTGACCGAGTGGATGATCCGGCTGATCGAAACCAAGACGGGCGGCACCTTCAACGCGGTGGGCCCGCTGGCCCCGCTCACCATGGCGGAGTTCGTCTACGGCGCCCGGGCCGCCGTGGCCGCGCCGGTCTCGTGGGTCTGGGTGGACGACTACGACTTCCTCGAAGCCAACCGCCTGCGGTATGCCATCCCGTGGATCCTGCCGCGCGGCGACGAGCTGGGCTCCCTGCGGATCAACCACGACCGGGCGGTGGCCGCGGGGCTCACCTACCGGCCGCTGGCGGTGACGGTTCGGGATACGATCGAGTGGTGGTACTCGGACGCCGTGACCGAGGAACGCCGCAAGAACGCCCGCTTCGCGATCCCGCCGCAGCGGGAGGCGGAGATTCTCGAGGCGTGGCGCGCCCGCGGAGCGTCGCGATAGGTTTGGCGCAGGCACCGGCGGATCGGGCGACCATGGGCTATCGGCGATTCAAGGACACTGAGGGCATCACCTGGGAGATCCGCGATCTGTCGGACGTGGCGTGGGAGTTCGAGCCCGTGTCACATCCCGGGCAGCGGACGCTGCGCGTTCCGGCCCCCGGCCATCAGAAGGACCCGTTCGATTTGAGCGTCGAGGAGCTGCAGCGACTGCTGGATGGGGTCCGGGGCGCCGCGCCACCGCGCGTCGCGCCCCGGAAGTCGCCGTTCACGGACTGAGTGACCGACCTCCTCGAGACCCTGCGCCCCGCGCTCGCCGGCCGCTACGAAGTGGAGCGGCAGGTTGGCCGCGGCGGCATGGCGACGGTCTTCCTCGCGCAGGAGCTGCACCCGCGCCGGCGCGTGGCGATCAAGGTCCTCGACCCGGAAATCGCGGCGACCGTCGGTCCCGACCGGTTCCTCCGAGAGGTGGACATCGCCGCCGCGCTCGCCCACCCGCACGTGGTCCCGATCTTCACCGCCGGGACGGCCGCCGGCCACTTGTACTACACGATGCCGTACATCGCGGGCGAGTCGTTGCGCGCCCGGCTCACCCGCGAGGGCCCGCTGCCCGTGCCGGAGGCGTTGCGCATCGCCGCCGAGGTAGCCGACGCGCTCGACTACGCCCACCGCCACGACATCGTCCATCGGGACATCAAGCCCGAGAACGTCCTTTTTCAGGAAGGCCACGCGCTGGTGGCTGACTTTGGGGTCGCCCGCGTGATCGCCGAGGCCGGCGCGCGGCTCACCCAGACCGGCGTGGCCGTCGGCACCCCCCTGTACATGAGCCCGGAGCAGGCGAGCGGCGAGTCCCGACTGGATGGTCGCTCCGACGTGTACGGGCTGGGGTGTGTGCTGTATGAGATGCTTACCGGGACCGTGCCCTTCACCGGACCGACGGCCCAGGCCGTGCTGGCGCGGCATATCGTGGACCCGGTGCCGCCGCTCGCGACGCTGCGGCCCGGGATCCAGCCCGGCGTGGTGACGGCGGTGAACCGCGCGCTCGCCAAGATCCCGGCCGACCGGTGGGCCTCGGCGGCGGACTTTGCCCGCGCGCTCAGAGGCGAGGCGAGCACCCCGGTGACAGACGCCCCGGTTCCGCCGGCCGACCGCCGGACCCGCGCCGCGCGCTTCGTCGCGATCGGGCTCGGCGCGGCGATTCTCGGCGCCGGGGCCTGGGCGGTGGTGGCCCGGTCGGCTTCGCGGGAATCCCCGCCGTCCGAGGGTGAGCCGCCTGGGCCGGTGCGGATGGTGCTGGTGCCGGCCGGCACGTACCGCCTGTTCGGCGGCGCCTGTCCCCTGTGCCTGCCGGAGCGCGTCGTGCGGCTCGATTCGGTGCGGATCGACCGCACCGAGGTGACGGTCGGTGCCTACGCGGCGTTCGTCTCGGCCGCCGCGGCCCGGACCCCCTGGAGCGAGCGTCCCGCATCCGACCTGCCGGTGACGGGCGTCCTGTGGGAGGAAGCGGCGGCGTATTGTCGCTGGCGAGACTCGATCGCGCGCCTGCCCACGGAAGAGGAATGGGAGGCGGCGGCCCGGGGCTCGGACGGGCGGCAGTATCCCTGGGGCGATACCTGGTTCGGCGATCGGACTAACGCCGCGGGCGGGCAAACCGGCCTGTCACCGGTCGGAGCGTTTCCCACCGGGGCCGCGGCGAACGGCGCGGTGGATCTGGCCGGGAATGCCTGGGAGTGGACGGCGACGGCTGGCCCGCCCGGCCCCCGAGGCGAAGGGCGATACGTCCTCCGGGGCGGCGCCTACGACTCTCCGGCGAGTGTCGTGACGACGTTCTTCCGCACGGCGCTTCCGGCCCGGGTGACGTCAGACAGTATCGCCGCGTACTTCGGGAAGACCGGATTCCGCTGCGCGCGCGCGGCGCCCTAAGCCGCCCGTGGCACGCTCACCCTACCGCTATCCTGCTACCAGTGCCTTGAAGTCCGCCCGCTCCTGCAGCGGCGCCCAGAGCGGATCCGCCCGGAGCGGCGGAAGGCCCCACGCTTCGCGATCACGGCGGAACGCGAGGGGGAGATCCTAGCGGCCTGGCGGGCGCGCCCCAGGTGACCGCGGCCGAGCCGAGGGTATTGGTCCTGGGGGAGGTCAGCGTCCTTTTCGGGAAAGCGACGGCGCCGCCAATGCGCTTGACCCACCCCGCCAGCCGGGACATCCTCTAGTGTGCCCCACGCAATCACGCGGACCGCCGCGCTAGGCCTCGTCGCCCTCGCGCCGAGGCTCTCCGCCCAGTGTCCTGACGGCACGTCGCCCCCGTGCCGCCCGGCGCAAGTGGCCGCTGCGCGCCCCGATCCCCCGCTCGACGACCGCCGCTGGATTGTGCTCCCGTTCACCAACGTGGCGCGCGCCGCCGATCTCGACTGGCTGAGCGCGGCGAGTGTCAACCTGCTCACGCTCGACCTTTCGCGCTGGAGCGACATCCGGGTGGTGGACGTCGAGCGCGTCGCGGACTTGCTCCGCGACGTTCCCGAAGCGGGCCGCACGCAGCTCGGTCTCCAGACCGGACTGGCGACGGCGAAGCGCGCGGGGGCGGGGAAACTCGTGATGGGCGAGTTTCGGAAACAGGGCGCGGGCATCACGGTGCACGCGCGCGTGTTCGACGCGCGCACCGGGGAGCGCGTGCGCACCGTCAGCGAGGTCGCGCAAACCGCCGACTCGGTCGCGGCGGCGTACCAGCGACTCGCGCCAGAGGTCGTGAATGTCCCGACACCCATCGGCGCGACCCAGGCGGGCATCGGCTCGTCGTCGTCGGACGCGATTCGGAGCTACACGCTGGGGCTGGCGGCGTTCAATCGCGGCCGTACCGACTCGGCGGGTCTCTATTTCCTGGAGGCGATCCGATCGGACTCGAGTTTCGCACTGGCGTATCGGGGACTCGCCGACGTCCTGCCCCGAACCGACCTGGGACGGCTCTATCCGGCGGGCGCCGCCCAGGCGCGGGCGGCTGCGGCGCGCCTCGCGGCAGGCTTGCCCGAGCGCGAGCGCCTCGTCATCGCCCCCGGCCTGACGGCCTGCGAGCGGGGGGCTCGTCTCCTCGCACTCGATTCCGCCGACGCGGAGGGCTGGCTCGCGATCGGCAACTGCTACCGCGACAACACGCGGGTGATTGTGAGCACCAACGGAGAGGGGCGGCGGGAGGTGAGTTTGGATGCCGCACGCCAAGCGTACGAGCGGGTCCTCGCGCTCCAGCCGAGCCGCGAGGCGATCATCCGGCTGCAAGTCTGGCGACATCCCCCAATGCTCCTGGGTTGCACGCTGACCACGGCGCGGTGCCCGGCGGAGAACAGCTACTGGGCCGCGCTGGTGTACGACGGCGACACGCTGAGCACCCGCTTCGAGCGTGTTCGCCGGTTTGATCCGCCCGCGCGGCGCCGCGAGCTCGCCGCCGGTCGCCGTGCGAAGCTCGTGGCCGGCCGCGCCTTCTTCGCGCAGTGGACCGCGGCGCATCCCGAGGACATCACGGCCCACGCGGAGTACGGGGACATGCTCACCCAGTTGGGCGATTTCGCGGGCGCGCAGCGTGAATTCGACGCAGGATCAGAGCTGGCGCGGCTCGTCCGCGATCCCAACCGCCCCATCTACAGCGGTTACCGTGCCGAGGTTCACTGGAAGCTTGGCCAGGCGGACCGCGCCGCCGCGATCCTCGATTCGATCGCCGGTCCGGGGCCGTGGCCGCACTACAACACCGCCTTCGGTCTATTCAGCCGCGGGGTCGGGTCGCGCGACACCGCGCGGCGCTCACTGAGTACCGCGTTCAATTCGGTGTACGCCGGGGTCGTTCCGGCAGGCTTCGATCGGACCATGCGTGCGTACGCGGCCGCTGACACGGCGAATCGGCGGGACATCCTTGAGGTGGGCACGACCCTCGCCTTTCATGCGCTGCGCACCCGATCAGCCGCTGACACCGCATCGGAGTTCTCCCTTTTCCGGTTCCAGGCCTTCCTCGCGCTCGCCGATAGCGTCCGAGCGCGGCGCGCGCTCGCCGAGTACGACGCGTGGGGAAACGACAAGGCGGACGACTACTGGGATGCGTACGAGATGTTTGCGGCGGAGTCGCACTTGGAGATCGGCGACACGGCGACCGCGTGGGCGCGCATCGAGCCGTTCGCCAGCCGCTGGCCGGGGTACGACACCAACTCGTCGTGGTTTTGGGATTTTCCGGGCGACGATCGCACCTCGAATGTTCGGGCCGGCGGAACCGTCCTCGGCCGCGCGTGGCTGCTCTACGCCGATCTCGCCATGGCCACCGGGCATCGTGAAGAGGCCAGGCGCGGATACGCGATGATTGTCGGGATGTGGGAGAAGGGCGAGGGGCCGGTGCAGCCGCTGGTCAAGCGAGCCAAAGAGGCGCTGGCGAAGCTCGGGAGTTGATGTTGTTGAGTGCAGCTTTCCAAGGGCCCGGACGAGCCAACCGACGACCGGCGACTCGCGTCGGTGCAGCCACGAGCGCCTCGGCGAAGCCAGCCGACCCACGTCCATGCCGTCATCCCGTCCTCCCGTCATCCCGCGGTCGAGCGGCGGCAGGACGTGCGGGTGATTCAGCCGGGCAGTGATCTTGACTTCCCGGAGGAACCGGTCGGGGACCGAGCGCGGCGGCCAGGTCGGGCTTGAGGACCTTCGGGCCACCGGGCGGTCGTGCTTCAACCCCCGGGCGAGGTAGACCGTGGCCGTGCCGCCGCGGCCGAGCTCGCGCTCCAGCGTGTAGCGGCCGGTAAGGGCGGCGGAGAGCCGGTCGGAGAGCTCAGACATGGCCATCCCGGGCCAAGTCTACGGCTCGGCCATGCTGCAGCAAGCAGGCGGGCTCGAGACCGAGCGAACGGAGTCACGGTCTGCTATCGGTTTTCCCCGCCGCCCCATATCTTCGCCCGCACCGCATGGCTCGGCTTCCTGCCTTCCGACTTGGCGTAGTTCTGGCCCTCGCCGCTCCGCCGCGGGGCGGGCTGGCGGCGCAATGTCCCGACGGATCTCCCCCGCCCTGCGCCGTTGCGCCCGCGGCGCACCGCGTCGCGCCGCCGCCGCCGGCGGACCGCGCGCGACGCTTCCTCATCCTGCCGTTTCGGAACCTGTCGCGGCGGGCCGAGCACGACTGGTTGGTGGAGGGAGCGGTCGCCCTCCTGGGCGACGCCTTGGGCCAGTGGCAGGAGATCTCCGTCGTGCCCGACCGCCGTCTCTTCCCCCTGCTCGCACGTCACGGTGTCAATCCCGGCGCGGTGATCGGCGAAGAGGTCATGCGCCGCCTGGCCGCGGAGACCGGCGGCTGGACCGTCGTGACGGGTGAGGTGCTAGCGGCCGGTGACGCGATCCGGCTCCGCGCGGTCGCGTACGACGCCGCGACCGGCCGGGACGTCGGCCGCGCCACGGAGCAAGTCCCCGCCGCCGAGGTGCTGAGCGGGTTCGAACGGCTGGCGGCGACGCTGCTGGGCACCGCGGAGCTGCGGCTGCGGCCTGGATGGATCGCGCCGAGCGCCACCACCACGTCGCTCGAGGCGTACAAGGCGTTCCTGCGCGGGCTCCAGTACACCTACCGGGTCGATCCGGACTCCGCCCGGGCGGCCTTTGAGCGGGCCGTGGCGCTCGACAGCGCGTTCGCCTTGGCGCACGTGGGTCTCGCGTTGAGCAGCGCGTTGGCGGGCACCTTGCTCGACGAGGAGGCCGACGCGGCGGAGGTCCTCGCCACCCAGGGGCGGGTGGCGCAGTCCGTGCTGCGGGCCACCCGCCATTCGACCCGCCTCCCTACGCGGGAACGCCAGTTGGTGCAGAGCGTGGCGGCGATGTTCCGCGGGCAGTTCGCCACGGGACGGGCGGTGCTGGACAGCATGGTGGTGACGGATTCCAACGACTACGAGGCGCTGGCGCTCCTGGCTGCCCTCGAGCTGTACGATCCCGTGCTGGTGAGCGGGATCGGCGGGGAGCGGCGGCGCGGCTCGCCCGAGACGGCGGCCCTGCTGGCCAAGCGGGCTCTACTGTTCAACCCGGCCCGCTCCGATGTCCTGGTTTTCCTGGCGCGTATCTATCGTGAGGCGGCCGGCTACTGGATCGGCTCGGCGGCCGGCATCCGGCGCGAGCCCCAGTCCCTCATGGACTTGATGGGTGGCGTGGTAGACCGCCGGTTCCTGCCCCTGTTGGACGGCGACACGCTCCGGCTCGTTCCGGTGCAGCCGGTGGATTCATTGGCGCTGATGGACTCCGACTCCGTTGCGGCGGCGCGTCGCTGGGCGCTGGTCGCGGCACACGCCTGGGCCGAGCAGTGGCTGGCTGGGGCCCCCGGCGACCATCGGGCCCTTTCCATGATGGCGCATGACCAGGAACTGGCGGGGGACTGGGTCGGAGCGCTCGCCACGCTGGACCGGGCCGAGTCCCTGCAGCCCCCGGAGCGTGACCCGGGAACGCAGCGCTACGCGGCCCGGCGCATGGTGCTGCTTGCGCGACTCGGCCGGGACGCCGAGGCCGGCAGCGTGCTCGATTCGCTCTGGGTGGGTGGGTTTTTCGGCCGCGTTCGCCGCGGGTTCAGCTTCCCACGAGACGGATTCATGTCCCTGGCGTGGGCGGCGGGACTGCTCCTGAAGCGGGGCGACGTGGCGCGGGCGGACACCGCGCTCGCATCGCTGGGCCCGTTCTGTGGGTGTGACGGGGCGGAGCGCGATCAGTTCGTAGTGGACGTGCTTGCCGGGAGGTTCCCCAACCCAAGCCGGCGGTGGTGGGCATATGGGGCAGCGGCGCTGTCGCCGGAACTGCTGCGGGCTGCGGTGCAGGCGACATCGAGGTCGGGTAGTCGCATCCCCGCCGCTGGTGTCCTGGAACGAGTGCTACCGGAATTGGTCCGCGCCGCTGATCGCGTCCCCAAGTAGCAGCCTCGCCGGTAAAGAGCGCGACCCCGCCCAGCGCGTCGGGTATCAAGCGGTGACGACGTTCGGCGCGGGCGCCCCCGGTGCCTGGGCCAGGGCCCGCTGCTCCTGCCGCCGTCCCAGCTTGACGCCGAACGCCGCCCAGAGCGCCGTGAGCGGCGCCGCGACCAGCGCGATGGCGCTGATGGTGAGGCCGAGCGCCGACAGCCCGGCGTACATCCAGCCGCTCACCAAATCGCCACCCCGGTAGATGGCGGCGTCCAGGAATGCCTTCGACTTGTACTTCTCCTCGCGGCTCACCACGGTCCAGAGGACCTCGCGGGCCGGCTTGGCCAGCCCATAGCGGACGCCGCGGTCGATCACCTGTTGGATCACCAGCACGGTCACCACCGGCATGAGGCCCAGCCAGAGGAATCCGACGCCGGCGATGATCGGCAGGATGGCCAGGCAGAATCCCACCCCCAACCACTTGATGATCCGCGCCGACAGGTACACCTGGAGCACGATGGTCAGCACGTTGGCCCAGAGGTCGATGCGCGCGAACAGCGCCGTGCGCGCCGCCCGGTCGCTGATGGCCGCCCCCACCAGGTCCGCCTGCACGAAGTACATCACGGTGGACGCGTAGGTCATGAGCCCGATGTACCCGGCGATGGTGAGCAGGTAGGGCGAGCCGAACACCACCCGGATGCCGCTCCACGCCGTCCCGCCCAGGGGCTGCGTGGCCGGCCGGCCCAGCTCCGCGCCGCCAAACCGCCGGTGCAGTACGGCCACGCACCAGGACGCCACCTCCAGCGGTACGCAGGCCACCAGCAGGAGCGTGAAGGCCGGCAGCCGCTCCACCAGCGACGACGTGATGGCCGACCCCACGATGCCGCCCAGCGAGCTGCCCACCGCGATGAATCCGAACAGCCGCCGCCCCTGCTCGTTCCGGAACAGGTCGGCCATGAAGCCCCAGAACACCGTCACCACGAACAGCGCGAACACGCTGGCCCACACGTAGAAGGCGCGGTCGATCCAGGGCCGGGCGCTCTCCGGCAGGAACGTCAACGCGAGATAGAAGAGGACCAGATTCAGGATGAAGAACCGGTTGGCCAGCGGCACGAACACCCCGCGTTGGTAACGGGATGCCACCCACGAGTAGGCCGGCACCGCGACCAGCATGACCAGGAAGACCACGGTCCAGAGGATCTGCAGGTTGCCGCGGTTGGTGGTGCTGATCTCATCCCGGACGGCGCGCAGGATGTAGTACGCGCTCTGGATGGCGAAGCCGTACGCCGTGGCCCAGAGCATGGGGGCCAGCTCGTCGTCGCGCGCTGAAACGAACCTCAGAACGAGTGTCTTGAGCACGACGACGGGGCTCCGGGCTGGAGAGGACCTCTGGAATACGTCGGCATCTGCTCCGGCGTTGGACCCGACCGCCTAACCGCCTAACCGCCTAACCGCCTACCTCGGAAACGCGTCGGGCAGCCCGCCGTCCACGGTCAGAATGTCGCCCGTGGTGTAGCGGAACCGCTCGCTCGCCAGCAGCACCGCGAGGTCGGCCACGGCCTCGGCCGGAATCAGCGACACGCCCATCACGTTCCGCTGGCGATAGCTCTCGAGCTGCTGCTCCACCGACACGCCCCGGGCCGCCGCGCGCTCCGCCGCGAACCGGCGGAAGAGCGGCGTGTCCACCTGGTCGGCGTTGATGGCGTTCACCCGGATGCCGTCGGGCCCCAGCTCCACCGCCGCCACCCGCAGCGCCTGGAGCAGTGCCGCCTTGCTGCCCCCGTAGGCCACCGCGCCCTTCCCGGGCGACAGCGCGGCCTTGGACACCGACGCCACGATCGAGCCGCCCATTCCCTGCCGGCGCATGATGGTCGCCGCCCGGCCGATCGCCGCCACCGCGCCCAAATAGTGGACCTCGAGCTGCCGCTGGAGATCCCCCCGGGTGACCTCGGTGAAGGGCGCGAACCGGGGTGCCAAGCCCGCGGTGTAGAACAGGCAATCGAGCCCGCCGAACTCGAGCACGGTGCGCTCGAACAGCGCGTCGAGACTGGCGTCCTCCCGCACATCGAGCCCTACGCCGACCGCGCGGCCGGGCGCCGCCTTCGCGATGTCACCCGCCACGCCCTCGGCCAGCGTGGCGTCGAGGTCCGCCACCAGCACGTGGGCGCCCTCCTCGACGAAGCGCCGCGCGGCGGCGGCCCCGATCCCGCTCCCGCCACCGATCACCACGGCTACGTGCCGCGGCAGCAGCCGGGTGGCGCGCTCCCGCGCCAGCTGCTCGTCCACTTTCCGGCGCTCGAGCGGCCAGTGCTCGAACTCGAACACCTCGGCCTCAGGCAGGAAGGTGAATCCGCCCAACGCCTCGGCGTTGGCCACGGTCTCGAGCACCGCGCGATAGCACACCGCGGCGGTCGCGGCTCCCTTCTTGTCGGCGAAGGCCGTCACCATCCCCAGTCCGGGAACGAGCACCACCTTGGCCCAGTCGTCGAGCGGCGGCGTGGCGTCGGCGGCGTGGCGTCGGTGGTAGGCCTCGTACTCCCGGCGCGCGGCCGCCACCTGTTCCCGCGCCGCCGCGGCTAGCCGGTCGGGCGGGGCCGAGAGATCGAGCTCCAGCCAGAGCGGAAGCCGGCCGGCCCGGAGAACGTGCTCCGGGGTCGCCATCCCGCGGCGCACCACCTCCGGCGTCCGCTCAGCCGCCAGGGCCGCCAGGACCTCGTCGCCCTGATCGAGGTGCAGCACCACCCGGCCGGTGGCACCCAGCGCGCCGCGCACGGCGGGCAGGACCGCCTGCGCCGCCTGAGCGCGCAGGTCTCCTGAAACGGCCGGACGACGTGACGGGCCCAGGACGAGCCGGCCCCGCCGGCTGGCGTCCAGATATTCCTCGATCCGGCCCACCAGGCGCACCAGCCGGGCGTGACACTCGCGGGCGTCGTCGGCCCAGACCACCAGGCCGTGATGCGCCAGTGCCAGGCCGGCCGCACCGGCCGGGATGGCGTGGGCCATCTGCGCCACGGCGCGGGCCAGCGGGAAGCCGGGCCGCACGTAGGGCACGTACACGATCTCGCCCTGAAACACCTCCTCCACCAGCCGCCGGCCGGCCGGGTCGGCCAGGTTGGTGAGGCTCATGGTGGCGACGTCGTGCGTGTGGGCGATGACCCGGTGGGGCAGCAGCGCGTGCAGCGGGGTCTCGACGCTGGGCGCGGGCCCGTCGGCCACGGCGCAGGCCGCCATGAACTTCATCATCTCGGCGTCCGACATGGACTCCACGCTCGCCAGCGCGCCCAGGCGGGCCAGCGAGAGGCGGGTGAACCCGTCGGGCCGGATGGTGCGGAGGTCGGTGCCGCTGCCCTTGACCAGCAGCTCGACGCCGCCGGCCGGATCGCGGGCCGGCCGCTTGATGGACGTGTTCCCGCCGCCCGGCTGGACCAGCCGGGGCTCGGCCCCGATCAGGTGGGAGAGATGGACCAGACCGTCGAGATCGTCGGCGCGCGCCCGGGCGGCGTCCCAGTGGTCGGCGAGCCGGTCGTGGGCGAAGAGATCGCTCATGGGCCGAAAGATGTCGGGCCGGGCCACCGGCCGCGAGCGGTCCTTTGCGCCGGTGGGGTCGGGTCCCTTAGCTTCCGGCGACCCTCTCAACCCGATCCTCAGCAGGAGGCAGGTTCATGCGCACGCTGCTCGCTCTCGCGGCCCTGAGCACCACGGTGTCGCCGCTCGCGGGCCAGTCTCTGGCCGACATGTGCCGCGGCCTCGCCAGCCGGCTCACCCAGGGGGACTGGGCGGAATACCGGATGAGCGGCCAGCAGGGAACCATGGAGATCCGCTTCGCCATCGTGGGCAAGGAAGCGGTGGCGGGCAAGGACCACATCTGGTTCGAGATGAAGATCAAGAGCCCGCAGGGCACCATGATCACCCAGGCCCTCGTTCCCGGCTACCCGTACGAGCAGACCAGTGTGGCAGCCATGGTGATGAAGATGGGAGACCAGCCCGCGATGAAGGTGCCCACGTCCATGCTCGGCATGACGCAGGGCATGCGAGGCCAGAATCCGGGCGCCGGCGCTTCCGCCGCGCTTCAGAACTGCGAGCGCGCGACCATGATCGGCCACGAGACCATCGAGGTGCCCGCCGGCCGCTTCGACGCCATCCATTTCAGAAGCACCGACGCCGGCCAGGAGGGTGAAGGCTGGGTGTCGGAGGCCGTGCCCCTGGGCATGGTGAAGATGACCTGGGCCGCGAACGGCGGCGGCGAGATGGTGCTGCTGGGCCACGGCAAAGACGCCAAGTCCTCCATCACCGAGACGCCCATGGAGATGCCGGGCCGGTAACGGTTCCGGGACATCGATCCCGCAGCGGACCCGTCGGCCCTCAGGAATCGCGCCAACCGCGTTGGACAACCCGGCGCGGGCGCCTTAGGTTGCCCGCGTCGCCTCGTACCCCGAAACCATCAGCCGGACCTCTCGCATGACGTCATCCCGTCTCGCCGTCGTGGTGCTTGCCGCCGCCACCGGCATCGCCGCCGCCGCTCCCCGCGCCCAGGCCCAGCGGGAAACCGAGCGCGCCGTCACGCCCGCGCCCAACCGCCCCGCGGGCGAAGGCGAGGGCCCGTTCGAGCGGCTCATCATTCGCGGCGCCATTCTGATCGACGGCGCCGGGGGGCCGCCCCGAGGCCCGGTGGACATCGTGGTCGAGGGGAACCGCATCGCCCGCATCGTGAACGTGGGCGCGCCCGGCGTCCCCATCGACACGGCCCGCCGGCCCCGCAACGCCACGCGGGAGATCAATGCCGAGGGGATGTACGTGCTGCCGGGGTTGGTGGACCTGCACGTGCACCAGGGCGCCGTGCCCAAGTCGCCGGAGGCCGAGTACTACAACAAGCTCTGGATGGCGCATGGCATCACTGCGGCCCGCGGCGTGCCCTTCGTCACCTCGGTCGAGTGGTCGCTCAGCGAGAAGGCCCGGAGCGCGCGCAACGAGATCACCGCGCCGCGCATGTTCGCCTATCACCGGCCCGGCACCGGCTGGGACAAAGGGCCCGTCCGCACGCCCGAGCAGGCCCGCGAATGGGTCCGCTGGCTGGCCCGGCAGGGAGCCGACGGGCTCAAGCTCGGCGCCGAAGAGCCGTCCGTGATGGCGGCGCTGCTGGACGAGGCGAAGAAGCTGGGGCTGGGATCCACCGCCCACCTCCAGCAGACCGGCGTGGCCCAGATGAACGCCATCGACGCGGCCCGCCTGGGGCTCGGCACCGTGACGCATTACTACGGGCTGTTCGAGTCCATGTACGACCGCCACGACGTCCAGCCCTGGCCGGCGGACATGAACTACAACGACGAGCAGCACCGGTTCGGCCAAGTGGCCCGGCAGTGGCGGCTGGTCACGCCCCACGGTGAGAAGTGGAACGCGCTGCTCAAGGAGTTCCGCGATCTCGACGTGACGCTCGATCCCACCATGACGATCTACGTCGCCGGCCGCGACCTCGCGCGCCGGATGACCGAGGTCTGGCACGAGAAGTACACCCTGCCGTCGCTCTGGGACTTCTACACGCCCAGCCGCTCGGACCACGGCGCGTTCTTCTACAACTGGACCACGTGGGACGAAGTGGAGTGGCGGAACTTCTACCGCGTGTGGATGGAGTTCCTGAACGAATACAAGAACATGGGCGGCCGCGTGACCGTCGGCTCGGACGCCGGGTTCATCTTCAGCACCCCCGGATTCGGGACGATCCAGGAGCTGGAGCTGCTGCAGGAGGCGGGATTCCATCCGCTGGAGGCGATCCGCGCGGCCACACTCCACGGCGCCGAGACCCTGTTCAAGCCCGGCGGCAAGCCCATCGAGTTTGGGGTGGTGCGCGAGGGGCTGCTGGCCGACCTGGTCATCGCACCAGAGAACCCCGTCGAGAACCTGAAGATGCTGTACGGCACGGGATGGATCCGGCTCAACGACCAGACCGGGCAGTTCGGCTGGATGGGCGGCATCAGCTACACCATCAAGGACGGCATCGTCTACGACGCCAAGAAGCTGCTGGCGGACGTCGCCGCCATGGTGGAGAAGCAGAAGCGCGAGCGGATGACCGCGGCGGCGGGATCGCGAGAGCCGTGACCGCGCGCCTCCGCGCCGCCGGCCTCGCGCTGGCCGCGCTGGCGGCGGCCGTTCCCGCGCGGCCGGCCGCGGGCCAGGACGTCGCCGCGCGCCGGGAGCGTCTCGAACGGCGCCTCATGCCGCGCGTCGTGATCCGGGGCGAGCCCGCCCGGTCGGCCACGCTGGCCGACCGCATGGCGCACTACGGGGTGCCCGCGGTGAGCGTCGCCGTGATCAACGGCGGGAAGACCGAGTGGGCCCAGGCCTGGGGCCTGGCCGAGGTCGCGACCGGCCGCGCGGCCACGCCGGCGACGCTCTTCCAGGCCGCGTCCATCAGCAAGCCCGTGGCCGCGACCGCGGCGCTGGCACTGGTGGAGAAGGGCCGGCTCGATCTCGATGCCGACGTGAACCGGTACCTCGAGTCCTGGCGGCTCCCGCCGAGCGATTCGCAGGCGGGCGAGCCGGTCACCATCCGCCGACTCATGACCCATACGGCCGGGCTCACGGTGCACGGGTTCCCCGGCTACGCCCGGTCGGCCCGCATTCCCACCACGGCGGAAGTCCTGGACGGGAAGGGCAACACCGCGCCGGTGCGCGTCGATCTCAAGCCCGGCGCCCGGTGGCGGTATTCGGGCGGCGGCTACACGGTGCTCCAGCTCGTGCTGGCCGACCTCGCCGATCGGCCGTTCGCCGCGGTCATGCGGGAGCTGGTGCTCGATCCGGCCGGCATGACGGCCAGCACGTACGAGCAACCCCTGCCCGAGTCGCGCTGGGACGAGGCGGCGACGGCGTACCGGCCCGACGGCCGTCCGGTGGAGGAGGGCTGGCACGTCTATCCGGAGCAGGCGGCGGCGGGACTGTGGACCACGCCCTCCGATCTCGCGCGTTGGGGCCTCGCCATTCTGGCGGCGTACGACGGCGGCACCGGTGGGCCGCTCTCCCCGACGATGGCGCGGCAGATGCTCCAGCCCGGGCTCAACAACCAGGGCCTGGGCCCCGCGATCGGGCCGGCGCGCCGCTGGTTTGGACACGGCGGCTCCAACGAAGGCTTCCGCTGCCAGCTCGTGGTGTTCATGGATGGGCGCGGCGCCGTGGTGATGACCAACTCGGACCGCGGCGACGCGCTGGCGAGCGAGGTCCTGGCGACGCTGGCCGACGAGTACGGCTGGCCCGACTTCCGCGTGACCGAGCGGACCGTCGTGCCCATCGCGGCCACGGCGCTCGAGGAGCTGTCCGGCCGCTATCGGGTCGAGGGGTCGCCCATCGAGCTGGTGGTGTCGGCCGAGGGCGGCCGGATCTTCGCGGAAGCCGAAGGCGCGCTGCCCCGTGCGGAGCTGCTGGGGGAGAGCGCCACGGTGTTCTTCACTCGGGACGAGGGAATCACCTTCCGGTTCGTGCGGGAAGGGAAGGACGTCACTGCGGTCGTGGTGATGGGGCGGCGGGCGATCAGACAGCGCTGATCGGCCACCGCCCCATCCGAGGCGACCGGACTACCGCTTCTCGAGGATCGCTTCGAACAGCGCCGGTTCGTCGGTGCCGTCGTCGTCAAAGTCGAACGTGAGATCGTTTGATCGCACGGTGAGGGTGGTTCCCTCGAGCGTCACGTCGAACGCGTCGCCCACCGTCTCGCCGCTCGCCGTCATGACGAGCAGATCACCACCTTCCAGGACCCACGTCCCGGATTCCACCTGAGGCTCGCCGCCCAGGAACGTCGTCGCGATCTCGAAGGTACCGCCTTCGCTGATCTCGATCGTCACGGTGAAGTTCATCGTGATCAGATCGACCGTGACCACCGGGTCCCCGGTGGTCTCCTCGAACTCGAACTTGCTGGCGTCCCACACACCGACCAGGTCGACGACCTCGATCCCGGTCTCGCTGCAGGCCGGCAGGCCCAAGGCCAGCGCGAGCGCCGCGTATCGACTCCACCGCATGGGTATCCTCCTGATGGGGGTAGCGCCACCCATGATGGCGACTGCCCCGGGAAGGGAGGCTGAAGATCAGGTGACCGATTCGTGAAGCGCATCCATGGCCGCCTCGAGCTGGCGGTCCGAGAGGTACGGGGCGGGGCCCAGCCGGAGCACATCGCCGCGCGCGTCGGTCGATACGCCGCGCGCCTTGAGCGCGCGCGCGAGGCCGGGAGCCCGCGCGGCCCGGAGCGCCAGGAACCCGGCCACCGCGTCGAGCGGCACGGCGCGGTCGCGCGAGATGACTCGCGGGTCCAGATCGAGCGCGTCGAACCGGGCCGCCAGCAGACCGACCTGGTGCCGGCTCACCTCGCGCAGCAGCTCGGGAGAGAGGGCGTGCTCGCGGAAGAAGTCGAACACCCGGGCGGCCCGGTAGTGGCTGGTGGGGTCGTACGTCGCGCCGGCGAACTGGGCCGGACCCTTCCCATACTCCACCCCGCCCCGCGGTGACCGCTCCAGCTCGGCGAACTCGCTGAACCACCCGGTCACGACCGGCCGCAGGTCCCGCCCGGGGGGAACGCGGAGAAAACAATTCCCTTCGCCAAGCTGGCAGTACTTGTAGCCGCCGCCCGTGACGAACGCATCGGTCAGGCCAAGGGATTCCGGACGGAACGGCACGGCATTCAGCGCGTGGTAGGCGTCCACCAGCAGCTCGGCCCCGACCGCGCGGCACCGCGCGGCCACGTCATCGAGGTGGGGCACGATGTGCGCGTTGGCGTAGAGCACGGCCGACACGAGCACGGCCGCGGTCCGGTGATCGGCGGCCGCCACCAGCCGCTCGGCCACGGCCG
>Ga0214473_10003424_pt1 | contig 19272 bp, 17 predicted proteins | sample RVTome_7_FD_203509 | JGI IMG/M metagenome (GOLD analysis project Ga0214473, IMG submission 203509) | Soil microbial communities from uranium-contaminated site in the Upper Colorado River Basin, Wyoming, United States - RVT98D197 | ecosystem: Environmental > Terrestrial > Soil > Contaminated >... | reverse complement strand
ACCGCCTTCACACCCCGACGGCGACAGAACTCTGCCTGCGTCAGCCCGCTCTTCGCCCAGGCCCCGACAAGCTGCCTCCAGTACTCCGCTCGATTCGACATGCCGCACCTCCGACCGCATCATCGCGCATCGCCGGTGCTCAGCTCAAGATGTGATTAGTCGAACGCTCACCTCACGCGAGCAAACAGACCGTACGGGGCCGGGTGGCCCATCCTTGGCGAATGCACAGGGTGGGCGGCACGATGATCGCTTGGGTGGGAGGCGCCGATCCGCGCATATTCCCTCGCTCGCGGCATGCGTGGGACGCTCCACCACCGGCCACGAGGGGAACCGACTCCGCGAGCGACGGCGCCCATGTGGACGGGCTCCACGATCACCCCGGACGATTCCGCCCCGACAAATCTTCGTGACCCCACCCGTCGCTGCGCGATGGATGGGCCAACACCCCGCCCCAAGAACACCATCCTCCGCCGCCAACCCGGTCAGGTCCAACCCATCGTCACCCAACCCACCGGCGACTGCGGCTGCCGCGGTCTCTCAGCATCAAGCGGCGCTCCCGCCGCGCCCACGGGCGTGCCCGCGCCGGATTCATCCGGTCCCGGCGGCACCTCGCCCGAACCCGGTCCATACCACGTGCCCGTCACCCGCGCTTCGTGCCTTGAGTGCGTGGCTAAACACGTTGGCGCAGCATACGTCCTGTTGACCGAAACGCGCGACGGCTACGCCCACCGCCTCCGCGCCATCGGACACCTGCACGAAGCCGAGGACGAGTCGCAGGTCTGGCCCGACCTCCACGCCGCCATCCGCGCCGCGCGCAAGGCGTACCAGACCGACGGTACGATGCCCGACTGGGAAGCCCTCGCCCAGACCGCCGAAGCCGTCCGTGAAACCGGCCTCTGAGGGTCCCGTCGTGGGCAACCCGCGGCAGGGCTGGGCTCCCGACCGTGCTCGAAAAGAATGATTGACAACCGTTGCGAACAACTGTCAAATGTGCGGGGCGATTCGCACGGGTCCGTCCGCCGCCCCAGAAGAGAGAACCCTATGGCCAAAGCGCCGCCCGACACCGTGATGACAATCGAAGAGCTGTCGAAATACTTGAAGATCTCCCGGTCGACGCTCTACAAGCTGGCTCAGGAAGGCAAGCTCCCCGCCCAGAAGGTCGGCCGGCACTGGAGGTTCCACCGCGAGGCCGTGGACGCGTGGCTGAAGAACCAGAAATCGAACGGGTGACAATGCATGGCGAAAAACAGCAACAACGGCGCGAATCTGGGTTTCGAGACCGAGCTGTGGCGTGCGGCCGACGCGCTCCGCTCCAACATGGACGCCGCCGAGTACAAGCACGTCGTGCTCGGCCTGATCTTCCTGAAGTACATCTCCGATGCCTTCGAGGAGCAGCACGCCAAGCTCGAGGCCGACCGCAAGAAAGGCGCCGACCCTGAAGACCCCGACGAGTACCGCGCCGTCAACATCTTTTGGGTGCCGCCTGGGGCGCGATGGTCGCACCTGCGGAAGATGGCCAAACAGGCGACCATCGGCAAAGTCATCGACGATGCCATGCTCGCCATCGAGCGCGACAACCCGTCGCTCAAGGGCGTACTACCGAAGGACTACGCCCACGTGCGTATGGACAAGCAGCGCCTTGGCCAGCTCATTGACATGGTCGGCAACATCGGTTTGGGCGACAAGGAGAGTCGCTCCAAGGACATCCTCGGTCGGGTCTACGAGTATTTTCTTTCGCAGTTCGCCGGCGCTGAGGGCAAGAAGGGCGGTCAGTTCTATACGCCCAGGTGTGTCGTCCGTGTGCTGGTCGAAATGCTCGCGCCCTACAAAGGCAGAGTGTTCGATCCCTGCTGCGGTTCAGGCGGCATGTTCGTGCAGTCTCTCAAGTTCGTGGAAGCCCATGCCAACGGCAACGGTAACGGCGGCAGGATCAGGGGCGGCATCAGCGTCTATGGCCAAGAGTCCAACCACACGACCTGGCGGCTGGCCAAGATGAACCTGGCCATTCGCGGCATCGACGGCAACCTCGGCAAGGAACACGCCGACAGCTTCCACCGCGACCTGCACCCGGACCTTAAGGCCGACTACGTCCTGGCCAACCCGCCATTCAATGACTCCGACTGGCGCGGCGAGCTGCTCAAGGACGATAAGCGCTGGAAGTACGGCACGCCGCCCGCCTCCAACGCCAACTTCGCCTGGGTGCAGCACTTCATCCACCACCTCGCCCCGACCGGCCTAGCGGGCTTCGTCCTGGCCAACGGCTCGATGTCTTCCAACCAGTCCGGCGAGGGCGACATCCGCAAGAACATCATCGAGGCCGACCTCGTGGACTGCATGGTCGCGCTGCCCGGCCAGCTCTTTTACTCCACGCAGATCCCCGTGTGCCTCTGGTTCATCGCCCGCGAAAAGAAGAACGGCCGGTTCCGCGACCGGCGCGGCCAGACGCTCTTCATCGACGCCCGTAAGCTCGGCACGATGATCGACCGCGTCCACCGCGAGCTGACCGCCGAGGATATCGGCACGATTGCCGACACCTATCACGCCTGGCGCGGCGACAAACCGAGCCGCGTTGATCAGAGCCGCAACCGTAAGACAGCGGTCCTTCCCGCCTACAAGGATGTGCCCGGCTTCTGCAAGAGCGCCACGCTCGAGGACATCCGCCACCACAACCACATCCTCACCCCCGGTCGCTACGTCGGCGCAGCCGAGGTCGAGGACGACGGCGAACCTTTCGAGGAGAAAATGTCCCGCCTGACCGCTGAACTCCGCGAGCAAACCGCCCAGTCCAAGAAGCTCGACAAGCTCATCTGGGCCAACCTGGAGGACATCGGGTATGACAAGTGAATCGGCACCGGCGCCCCCCGAAGGCCAAATCCTGATCTATCAGGACGGCAGCCTGAACCTCCAGGTCCGCCTCGACGGCCGGACCGTCTGGCTTCCCCTGCGGCTTATCGCCGAGCTGTTTCAGGTGGCTGTTCCGACCGTAAACGAGCACCTCAAAAACATTTACGATGAGGCCGAGCTCGACCGGCAGTCAACTATTAGGAGTTTCCGAATAGTTCAACGCGAAGGCGCCCGCGAGGTGGCCCGTCAGGTCGATCACTACAACCTCGAGGCCATCCTCGCCGTGGGCTACCGCGTCCGATCCTACCGCGGAACCGCCTTCCGCCAGTGGGCCACCGCCCAGCAGGGCAAGCGGATCCCCGCCAACCTGAGGGAGATTGGCTATGGTGCGTAGGGTCCGAACACGCCGCCCATTACTGCGTCCCAATACGAGGCTCCGGGAATCCACACCCACGCCACGATCGGGCTTGACAACGCGGCACCGCGCGACGATACTATATGTATCTACTCCCCGCTGGATCAGCCCTTTGGGCCTCTGGCGGGGTTCTGCTTTTAGGGGTCGGCGAGCGCTTTTCTCGCCCCGCAGGAGGGACGGGCATGCCCGCTGAGCCCGCCACCAAGCGCGCCATCGCCTTCATCGACGGCCAAAACCTCTTCTACGCCGTGAAGTACGCGTTCGGTTACACGTTTCCGAACTACGATGTGTCCGCGCTTGCGGCGGCGACCTGCCAGTCCCGCGGATGGACCTTGTCACAGGTCCGCTTCTACACCGGCATCCCCAGCGTCCAGGACGACCCCTTCTGGAACCACTTCTGGACCGCCAAGCTCGCCGTCATGGGAACGCGCAACGTCGCGACGTTTTCACGCCACCTCAAATACCGCAATCAGACGGTCCGCCTTCCCGACAGCTCGACTACGACCGTGCTGGTCGGGCAGGAGAAGGGCGTCGACGTCCGGCTCGCCCTCGACGTCGTGCGCCTGGCCCGCGAAGCCGCCTACGACGTGGCCGTTCTTTTCAGCCAGGACCAGGACCTCTCCGAAGTCGCCGACGAGGTGCGGGCGATTTCTGTAGCGCAGCAGCGGTGGATCAAGGTCGCCTGCGCGTTTCCCACCAGCCCGACGTACCAGAACACGCGCGGCGTGAACAAGACGGACTGGGTGCGCTTCGACCGCGGCCTCTACGACACGTGCATCGACCGCACCGACTACCGTAAGGGGTTCAGGCCATGAGCACGCCCGACGAGCTCATCTGGGCCAACCTGGAGGACATCGGATATGGTGGGTGAGTGGGAGCGTGCAACTGTTCTCGAACTTCAAAAGCGCGGAGTGATCCTAGTTGAAGACGGGAATCACGGAGAGTATAGGCCTCGACCTAATGAGTTCGTCACGGACGGCGTCGCGTTCATCCGCGCCGCCGACATCGACAACGGTCAGGTGGTGTTCGATTCAGCGTCCAAGATCAACGACATCGCGCGTCAGCGAATCACTAAAGGAATCGGAGCCCCGGGTGACGTCCTACTCTCACACAAGGGTACGGTGGGCAAGGTTGCACTGGTCAGCGATAGTGCCCCGGCGTTTGTGTGCAGCCCGCAAACAACGTTTTGGCGAACACTGAATCCCGCTGTATTCGACCGGCGATATCTCCACGCTTTCCTTCGCTCGCCCGCATTTCACCGACAACTCGACACTCGGGCGGGCGAAACGGACATGGCTCCGTACGTGAGCCTCACATCGCAGCGAGGGCTTTTCGTCACACTGCCGCCAATCAGAATCCAGAAGGCAATCGGTATTATCCTCGGGGCGTTGGACGACAAGATCGAGTTGAACCGGCGGATGAACCGGACCTTGGAGGCCATGGCGCGGGCGATCTTCAAGAGTTGGTTCGTGGACTTCGACCCCGTCCGCGCCAAAGCCGCCGTCCGCCGCGAGCATCCGAAATGGACCGACGAGAAGGTCAGCAGCGCCGCCTGCCCCGACCTCAAACCCGACCTCGCCGCCCTCTTTCCCGAGGCCTTCGTGGATTCCGAACAGGGCGGGATTCCGAAGGGCTGGCGGGTGATCGGCTTGAATGAGACCGGCACCTTTCTGAATGGATTGGCACTCCAGAAGTACCCGCCTGGTGACGGGGATTCGCTCCCTGTTATCAAGATCGCACAACTACGCAAAGGGAGCACCGACGGCGCAGACAAGGCCAGTGGCGAAATCGACTCGGCCTACATTGTGGAAGACGGTGACGTTTTGTTCTCTTGGTCTGGTTCTCTCGAATGCGTCCTTTGGACCGGCGGGCGAGGCGCTCTGAACCAGCACTTGTTCAAGGTCACGTCGGATCGGTTTTCCAAATGGTTTTACTACCTGTGGATTCATGAGCACTTGGCATCGTTCCGCCATATTGCAGCGGGCAAGGCTACCACGATGGGGCATATTCAACGACACCACCTGGCGGATGCGAAGGTCGTTGTCCCACCAGTACCACTTCTTGCTCGTGCGGATCGGCTCATCGGTCCTCTGATAGATGCCACTGTGTCACGGTGCTTGGAATGTCAGCACCTTGCGGGGTTGCGTGACGCCCTGCTACCGAAGCTGATCTCCGGCGAGTTGGGGGTGCCCAATGCTGAGCGAATCGCGGGGAGAGTGTCATGAAGTCGAGAAGGGGCGACAAGCGGTATCGGATGCACATCACCGGGCGCGAGCTGGCGGAGCTCAAGAAGTTTACCTGGTCAATGGCCGAAAGCTCCGGACTGGACCGGCGGATCGAAGAGTACCAGGGCAAGCGCCCCATCGGTTTGTACCGCTGGGATCTGGACTGCCTGGAAGCCGTGGTCGATCTGGCGCTCGACGACGCCCATGAATACCCGAAGAACTCAGGACCCGGCTACGACGCCATGACGCAGTTATGCGCCCGGATCAAGCACCTGCGGGCGCAGGCCTACGCCGACATCCCGAAGGGCTAACTCGATGAGTGACTGCCCCGTTCGTTTGCACTCTGATATCCGCGGGGCGTTGCTGCCGAAGCGGATTTCCGGTGAAATCGCGGTCGCGGAAGCTGAACGGATCGCGGGGAGGTGCGCGTAGGCGATGTTCCCGATCTTCACCGTTGATCCCCGTCAGGCGCTGAACATCGAGCCGCTGGGCACCAAGCGGAAGTTCTGGTTTCGCGACGGTGACCGGCGGATGCTGTTCAAGGCCGAAGAGCGCGGGACCGGCGAGGACTGGGCAGAGAAGATCGCCTGCGAACTGTGCGGGCTGCTCGGGTTGCCGCATGTGCATTACGAGCTGGCGGTCGAAAAGGACGGACAAACCCCCGGCGTGGTGTGCGAGACATGCGCACCGCCGCCGACGGTGCTCTTCCTGGGAAACCAGTTGCTGTTTGCGATTGATCCGAACTACCCGGGCGAGCCGGGACGCCGATACAAGGTGCGTGAGCACACGATTGACGCGGTGGCCGACGCGCTCCAGTTACTCCAACCCCCGCCCGCGACCTGGAATGTGGGGATGCCGCAAAGGATCGCGTCGGCCTTGGACGTGTTCGCGGGTTACGTGCTGCTGGACGTCTGGGTCGCCAACCAGGACCGGCACCACGAGAATTGGGGGATGTTGTTGAGCGGAGATCGCCTGCATCTTGCACCGACCTTCGACCACGGCGCATCGATGGCCCGGAACCTGACTGATGAAGAACGGCACGACCGGCTGACGACGCGGGATCAGGGCCGGCGCATCGAGCGGTTCGCTCGGCGGGCACGGTCGGCACTTTATGCGGACGCAGCCGGGACACGGTCCCTGACGACACACGAGGCCTGGCGAGCTTTCGCGGGCCGCTCGCCCGACGCGGGGTCCATTTGGCTTGCGAGACTGGCCGCGATCAACGACGATACAATCAGAGGGATCGTGGATGAGGTTCCGCCGCACCGGATGTCGTGGATCAGTCGCGACTTCACGGCCGCCCTTCTGGCCGAAAACCGGCGGCGGCTTCTGGCGAACGAGGACGAATGAGCAACGCGTTGTTTATCGCATGGCGATCCGGTGGCCCGGATGCGGGCCAGTGGGGTCCTGTCGGGCGGGTTGACCTCGTAGCCGGTGGATACCGTTTCGTCTACACGAAGGGCACGGAGAAGCTTCCCGACTTTCGGCCGTTCGCGGGGATGCCCGATCTGAACGCGGTGTACGTATCGTCCGAGCTCTTCCCGCTGCTGGCCAATCGGGTGCTTGCCCGGTCACGGCCGGAGTATGAGGCTTTCCTGACTTGGGGCGGGTTCGATCCAAACGACCCGCCCGATCCGCTGGCACTGCTTGGAGTCACCGAGGGACTACGGCAAACCGACTCGTTTGAAGTGTTTCCGTGCCCGCAGCCGGATTCGGAGGGCTGCTATCTGAGCAAGTTCTTTCTGCACGGTGTGCGCTGGATGCCGCCGCCGGCGCATGAGCGCATCGCGCGTTTGCAGCCCGACGAACAGCTCGCGCTAATGCTCGACATTTCGAACCGATACGATCCTCATGCGGTTGCGGTACGCACCAGCGATCCGATCGGGCGATTCATGATCGGCTACGTGCCCCGCTACCTGGCGCAGGACGTCTGGGAGCTGTGCGCACGGTGCGAGCCGGACTTTGTTGAGCTGCACGTCAAACGTATCAATACTGAGGCGCCACTTCAGCACCGGGTGTTGTGCCGGATGAGAGCATGTTGGCCTGACGGCTTTCGACCCTGCAGCCGCGAGGAGTTCGAGCCGATTGTCGAGGCACCCCTGCCAACTCCGGGAGGCGTACGTGCATGAAAGATCGGTCGAGCTTGCGGTGCTGAGTTGGCTTCAATCGCTAGGCTACGGCCTCCGTCATGGGCCTGAAATCGCACCGGGTGCCCCGGGAGCCGAGCGGGAGGACTATGCCCAGGTCGTGCTCGGACGGCGTCTGCGGCAGGCGCTCCAGCGTCTCAACCCGCAGGTGCCGCCGGATGCGCTGGACGAGGCGTCCCGCAAGCTGATCCGCTCCGACTCGCCATCGCTGGTGGCCAACAATCACGCCATCCACAAATACCTGGTCGACGGCGTACCGGTCGAGTACCAGCGGCCCGACGGTTCGATTGGCGGGGACCTCGTCCGCGTGTTCGATTACGACAAGCCGGAGAGCAACGAGTTTCTGGCGGTCAATCAGTACACGGTCGTCGAGGATCAGCACGAGCGCCGGCCGGACGTGGTGCTGTTCATCAACGGGCTTCCGGTGGCGGTGATCGAACTCAAGAACGCCGCCGACGAAGGCGCCGACATCTGGAAGGCGTTCAACCAGCTTGAGACATACAAGCAGCAAATACCGTCGTTGTTTGCGTTCAACGAGGCGCTGGTCATTTCCGACGGTGTCCAGGCGCGGATCGGCACGCTGACGGCCGACCGTGCGTGGTTCATGCCGTGGCGGACCATTGAGGGCGAGGAATTGGCCGACACGCGGCTGCCGCAGCTTCAGGTCGTGCTGGAGGGCGTGTTCGAGAAGCGACGGTTCCTGGACCTCATCCGGCATTTCATCGTGTTCGAGGACATGGGCGGTGGGGTCTTGTCCAAGAAGATGGCCGGGTATCACCAGTACCACGCAGTCAACCTGGCAGTGGACGAAACTGTTCGGGCGGCCGGGACAGGCGGCGACAAGCGCGTCGGCGTTGTGTGGCACACGCAGGGTTCAGGCAAGAGCCTGACGATGGCGTTTTACGCCGGGCGGGTGGTGCTGCACCCCGCGATGGAGAACCCGACGCTGGTCGTGATCACCGACCGCAACGACCTGGACGACCAGCTCTTTGGCACGTTCGCGCGCTGCCACGAGTTGCTCCGCCAGCAACCCGAGCAGGCAAAGAGCCGGGCGAACCTGCGGGAGCTGCTGACGACGGCCTCCGGCGGCGTGGTGTTCACGACGGTTCACAAGTTTTTCCCCACCGAGGGCGAGGACCAGCACCCGCTCTTGTCGGACCGGCGGAACATCGTGGTGATTGCCGACGAAGCGCACCGCAGTCAGTACGATTTCATCGACGGCTTCGCCCGGCACATGCGCGAGGCGCTGCCGAGTGCTTCGTTCATCGGCTTTACCGGCACGCCCATCGAACTGACCGACAAGAACACGCGCGCCGTGTTCGGCAACTATGTCAGCATCTACGACATCGAACGCGCAGTGAAAGACGGGGCGACGGTCCCGATCTACTACGAGAGCCGCCTCGTCGAGTTGGAACTCGACGAGACTGCTCGGTCCCTTCTGGACGAAGACTTCGATGAGGCCACCGAGGGCGAAGAGGTCGAACAAAAAGAGCGGTTGAAGACCAAGTGGGCGCAGCTCGAGGCACTGGTCGGCACCGAGAAGCGGCTGAAGCTGATCGCCGAGGACCAGGTGAGGCACTTCGAGACACGCCTGGAAGCGATGGACGGCAAGGCCATGATCGTCTGCATGAGCCGGCGCATCTGCGTGGAACTCTACAAGGCCATCGTGGCGATCCGCCCCGACTGGCATCACGATGACGACAACGCGGGCATCATCAAGATCGTGATGACCGGCTCGGCGTCTGACCCGGGCGAGTGGCAGCCGCACATCCGCAACAAGGCGCGACGAGAACAACTGGCCAAACGATTCAAGGAACCTAGTGACCCGTTCCAGATCGTGATCGTCCGCGATATGTGGCTGACGGGGTTTGACGCACCGTCCTTGCACACGATGTACGCCGATAAGCCCATGCGCGGGCACGGGCTCATGCAGGCCATCGCGCGGGTGAACCGCGTGTTCAAGGACAAGCCCGGCGGCCTCGTGGTGGACTACCTGGGCCTCGCCGACCAACTCAAGTACGCCCTTGCCAACTACACGGAAAGCGGCGGCAAGGGCGAGACGGCCATCGACCAGGAAGAGGCCGTGGCCGTGATGCTGGAGCGGTACGAGGTCTGCTGCGGCATCTTCCACGGGTTCAACTGCTCGACGTGGAAGACCGGCGGTCCGCAAGAACGGCTGTCGGTTCTTCCGGCGGCGCAGGAGCATGTGCTAGCCCAGGATGACGGTAAGAACCGGCTGGTGAAAGCTGTGACGGCGCTGTCGAAGGCTTTCGCGCTGGCCGTGCCGCATGAGAAGGCGCTTGGGATTCGTGACGACGTGGCGTTCTTCCAGGCGGTGAAGTCGGTGTTGACGAAGAGTGCCGGGGCAGGTCGGCGCAGCCCCGAGGAGATCGAGCACGCCATCCGGCAGATCGTGTCGAAGGCGATTGCATCGGAAGAGATTATCGACATCTTCGCGGCAGCCGGGCTGAAAAAGCCTGACATTTCCATTCTGTCGGACGAGTTCCTGGCGGAAGTGCGCGGCATGCCCCAGCGGAATCTGGCCGTGGAAATGCTGCGAAAACTGCTGGACGGCGAGATCAAGACGCGGCGCAGGAAGAACGTGGTCCAGGCGCGATCGTTCGCGGAGATGCTCGAGAACGCGATCACGCGCTACCGGAACCGGGCTATCGAAACGGCGCAAGTGATCGAAGAACTGATCAAGTTGGCGAAGGACATGCGGGAGGCTGACCATCGAGGCGAGGACCTGGGCCTGACGGAAGATGAAGTCGCCTTCTACGACGCACTGGAGGTAAACGACAGCGCCGTGAAGGTGCTCGGCGACGAAACGTTGCGGACCATTGCCCAGGAGTTGGTGCGGGCGGTGCGAAACAGTGTTACCATTGACTGGACTGTCCGCGAAAACGTCCGCGCCCAGATGCGAGTCATCATCAAACGCATTCTGCGTCGGTACGGATATCCGCCGGACAAGCAGGCCCGTGCGACCGAGCTGGTGCTCGAGCAGGCCGAGGTGCTGTGCAGAGACTGGTCTGACAACGGTCAGTGAAGGGATCGAGCATGACCGGCAAACGGCCACAAACGATCCAGTTCTTCTTGCCCCAGGGCGAGCCGCGGGGCATCCGCATCGCCGACATCACTACGCGGATCGTCCAGGCCGTCCTCGTCCCGCGCAGCAAGCTGGCCGAGGCGGCCAAGCGCGAGGAGATCAAGAGCGTCGGCGTGTACTTCTTGTTCGGCGAGCCGGAGGAGGCCGCCAAGCCGGTCGTCTACATCGGGGAGGCTGAGGACTGCTACAAACGGTTCATGCAGCACAACGCCAACTGATAGGAAATTTGATTCCGCGAGTGGCGGCGGCGTGGCCCGGGGGGTAGGGGGTTTCAAACTACAAAGCCTGACCCTGTCCTCCGGCCTCTCGCGCATCGCATCGCCGACACCGCCACCTCCGCGGCAAATACAATCCGCATAGCGGACCGGCTGCTCCCCACGCCAAGGCTTGTTCAACAAGCGTCCTGTGTCGCGCTACGGCGACACAGAACTCTCAGGGTTCGGCATATCATTGCTGCGTCACCAGCAACGAATAGTGGTTCGCCACCAACTGCCATCGATGTTGCCGCACTACCCATACTCTGGTGAAGCGATTGTCACGGGGAACGGCTTTGCCTCGGTCTTGCCCAATCATGGTTGAGCGGCCAGTCTCCACCGCCGTGTCTCCATAGACGCGCCAGCGCACGTCGTCCGTGGTGATGGACTGAAATCTCAAACTTCCCGACGTAAAATCTGCAATCACCTCTGCCTTTGTTCTCACGGTGCCGCTTGGGCCTATGCCGATGAAATCCTCAGCGTAGAGGCGATCGAGGGCCGCCGCATCAGCGCCGATCTGCGCTTGAATGCGTTCTTGATCCAATTGCCTCAGGGCCGTGACCGGATCGCTCTTGATTCCCGATGCCGGTGAGACGCAGCCGGTCACAAGACCAGCGAAAAATGCCAAGCTGAATAGTGGGAGTTTCATGTAAGCAGAGCCTTTCTTTTCCAGGGCAATAGGGCGTGGGGATTTTTTTGCCGAACGATTCAGATCACTGATAGGAAATTTGATTCCGCGAGTGGCGGCGGCGTGGCCCGGGGGGTGGGGGGGGGTTGGGGGGCGGGGGTAATTTGGCGACCCATGCCGGCCCTCCAGGGTGTCCATTCCCACCGGTGATCAGACGCTTTGTGCCCGTTTCGCGGAGTCATGCCGTCATTCCCGGCGCACGTGGACCATCCACGGGCAACATAGGCGCAGCGTACCCGCTGAACCCAGCCTGTTCAAGGCCGAAATCGAGGATGTTCCGCTCGGATTCAGGCCTCCCAGGGCAGTTCGGGCTGCTCGACGGCCTCACGGCGGAGGTGCTCCAGGAAGTCGGGATCGACCTCGTGGGTGATCCCGGGGTCCGAAGCGGGGCTTGACCGAACCGGCGGGGAGGGCGACGAGGGCCGCGGTGGGGCGCGGGGTGGCGGGTCGTGCCAGAGTCCGCAGTGTTCAAGGATCCGGCGGATAAAGTCGGGCTGGTTGGCCTCGATTACCCGTCGTCGAATGCGACATGGACGATCCGGAACACGACCTCCGGCTCGGTCCATGCGAGGCGGCATAGAAAGCCGTTCCCGCCCGGAACTCGTCCTGTACATCCCGAAAACACGCTCCAGACTTTCTGGTGGCACGAAGTGCGGGCAGCACGAGCGCATGACCGGTCAGCAGGCAGTCCTTCTGCAGTCGACTTGACGCGAAACCGCCTGGCTTGTTAACCTCTTTTTCGGCGGCTCTCCGCTCGGCCAAAGTTAGAGTGGTTATGAAGAGGGTTACGTTCGGGGAGATCGACGATCGGTCGCGAGTGGCGCGACCGACGAGTTTACGCGCGAGGCGCGGTGCGAGCATGCATGCGACGGTTGGTTATAACGCAAGGATTCGCAAGGGCTTACTGCTGAGGCCGGTGCGGGGCGATCGGCCAGTGAGCGCGTTTCTCGGCGGCTCGAACGTGGAATCGGGCGTTCGCGGGTTCTTTCGGCCCCGGCGCTCTCGAGTTACTCTCGTTAACAGCCTACCGGCCGGTTAACGAGCCGTCCGATGACGTACCGCCCGGCCCCTGCCCAATGTTCAAGACGTCTCAGCAGCGCGACCGCTCAGCCCCGAGTGGTTGTCGTTCGAGCACCACCGGTCGAGCGTGCGAGCCCCCAGGTCCAGGTTTTTCAGAGCATCGTGAAGCAGTAAGATACCTACTTGGGACGGCGGGGGACGCCCTGCCAAGCGCTCCGCCCGGTGCGTAAGCCTGCACGATCCGAAGCGCTCCGGGCGGAGCAGCGCAAGACGGATCGTGCGAATGCCCAAACGACCGAAGCGTAAGGAGCTGCAACGGGCGCCCCAGGCGGAGGCGAACGGCGACGCCCTCTCAGGGCGGTCTGCGGAGTTGACAATCGCGGAACCGGTCCGGCCCCGCCCCATTTCACTAACGCTCTGGCGAAAAAACCTCAGGCAGCTTCGAAAGGATTTTCTCTCCGCCCGAAACCAATATGGCTGGCTGCGCTGCCCGCTGTTTCAGGACAGCCAGAGCCGGCGCGACGATCACACCCCGCCGCTTGAGGTGGACGTCAAGTGCACAAGTAGTCATACAGCGCTTTACCACGACATCCGGTGGTACTCGACGCCGGACGGCAAGCCGATCTATCTCAAGCATCCGATTGTCGACGTCGAAGGAAAACCGATCGTCGACGTTCAGGGTCGGGCTATCAAGTGCGATTTGCCTGCCACGCGGACATGGACCTATTTCGGATCGACAGCGGGAGCGGAATGTTTCGTCGAATTGGCCGAGCGGGCGGGCAGGGCGCTGCGCGCCTCGCCCAAACCGACCATCGCCTGGATTCCACACGAGACACTACGCACTCGATCGGACGACTCCCGCTGGGTCTGGTCGGTTTTCGATCTGGCCTGGCAGGGGTGGCATCCGTCCCTGCGAGCGGAGCGATGGACGTGGCTTCCGCCACCCACGCCGATGCCTGATTTCGCCTCCGTTACGTACGTCCCGTACGATCTACATCGGCTCCGCGCCCTGCGCAAAGGCTTACACAGGGCGGATCCCGGTTTTCCCGACGAATGGACCGAACACCTGCCCGGCTACTTCATCAGCGAACTCCCCGACCTGTTCCAGGCCTCCGCCGATCTGATCGACGTGCTGCTCGACCTCGCGGCGCAGGCAGACAATGACGAGCAACGAGGTCAGCTTGGGTGGCAGGCCGGCCACACCGCGGCGTCTACGCCTGCGGAATCGGTGCAGCAAGAGGCGGGAAGGGCATCACCAACGTCCCGGACGAAACGGGGCCGAAAACCGAGCGCTGACCCGAAAGAGGACGAGCGCATCGCGCTGGCATGGGAAACTGGGGAGTACCGGACTTTCGCTGCCCTCGATCGCGAACTCCATCGTCCAGAGGGTACGGCACGAAGGGCGGTCGATCGGCGCCGGCACCGACAACGTAGGTAGTTCCTGGAAATCCCCCCAATTCCGTACGCCCTGTCAAGTCCCCTGAATTATTCCGGCGCAGATTTCTACCCCTGGCCATTGCCTGCAAACGCGGATTTCCTGAGTCGTTCGCCGGAATAATTCGCCGGAATAATTCCCGCGAATTATTCCTTCCATTCCATCGCTGATCCTTGCGGCGACGGCGAGCGATGTGTTCGCCAGATACGTCTGTTAGTTCAGGATACGGCGATGAGTCGGACCACGACGAACGCAACCGACGGGCGAACCGTCGGGCCGGAGCCGCATCCGGCTGTGCATGCGGAACTTCTCGACGTGAGAACTGTTGCCGCCCTCCTTGGCGGCTGCTCGACGCGACACGTGTACCGGTTGGCAGATGGTGGTCAGATGCCGCGGCCGGTGAGACTCGGAAACCTTATCCGCTGGCGCAGGGCCGAGGTGCTGGAGTGGATTCGATCCGGCTGTCCGCGGGAGCAAGCCAGAGGTAGCCGGCCGTGACCGATGAACAAGCCGCCGTCCCGCTGCTCCTTGGGCTCTTGGACGGTGCGACGTTCGCTAATGCGATGCGACGCAACGGCACGCCGTGCCCAATTCGTCTACCCGACGACCCCGGAGCACGTGCGGCTCTGGTCGACGCGCATCTGCGTGGCACACCTGCGAATCTGACATTCGACGCCGACCGACACAGCCCCTGGGACGAGCGGGTCGATGCCGTATCGTTGGCGACGTTTTGCCCCGCGGCCGACGGGCGGTGTCGTTGGATAGGGATCGACCTGGACGGCGCTGATCATGGCGAGCGCGGGCTGGCCGACCCCGTGCACGCCGTGCGCACCATCGCCGAGCGGGCTGCCAGCGCCGGGCTGAATTCGGGGCTGCTCGTTGCGCGCTCGCGCCGCGGTCGAGGTCGACACGTGTTCTTGATCCCAGCCGAGCCCGCCACGTTGGCTGATGCAGTCGTCGGTGTTGCAGCACTTGCGGCGGCGGCATTCAAGATCGCCGCATCGGACGTAGCCCAATATGGGGCGCAGCACGCTTTCCGTTGTGCGGACGGCGCCGTCGCTCGCCCGGGCGACGCGGGGTCCGTCGAGCTCCTGCCGCGCTCTACCGCGAGACCACGGCACGGTTGGGCGTTGGCCCTGCCTGGCGCGGGCGCATTCGCAGCACGTGGTGGCGGCGTTATCGTGGATCCCCTCAGCGATCAGCCGATCCACCATGAGTGCGTTCCGCGCTGCGACCAACAGGCTTGGTCCTGCTTCGTCGAAGAAGCGCGGATGGCGCTATCGAAGCGGGATAGCGCATCTGACCCTCAACATACAAGACGATTCGCGAACGGGGCACGCAAGTCCGATCGCCGCATCGATCCCCGTACAGAGGCGTTCCTCGAAGGACGTATACCGGAGGGGACGCGAAACAACGCGGCCTTCGCCGCGACGGCCAATCTGCTGGGCTGTGGGGTGGACGAGCCCGACGCACTGCGCCTCATCATGGTTGGTGCGGACGCATGTGGGCTGCCTCCGCGCGAAGCGATGAGCGCGTTCAGGTCGGCAGCGCGAGCAGTTGCGCAAAGGCAGCGTCGTACATGAACCGAGCGATTCGAGCCGCCGATATCGCGCGAGCACTGAGCGCCCCGCCCGGTCCGGCGCCAGTTTCGTCTGGCAAGCAACCCGAGCCCGTGCTGACAGTATTCCGGCCATTCCCGGTCGATGCCCTGCCAGCTCAGATTGCAGGTTTGGTCCGGGCCGTGGCGGGGGCGACAGGCACCGACCCATCGTGGGCCGCACTCGCGGCGCTTGCCGTGATGGCTGGCTGCCTGGGAAACCGCGCCGCCGTGATCCTCAAACGCGGATGGGTGGAACCAGCCATTGTCTGGGTCGCACTGGTCGGGAAGTCGGGCTCGATCAAGTCCGTGGTCCTGCGCCTCGTCACCCGACCGCTCGTCGAATTGTTTACCGAGGAGCGAGCGGCCTTCGCGGACAAGTCGCGGACATACACCGTCGAGTTGGAGCGTTACAACGTCGCGATGTCGACATGGAAATCCGCGCAGAAGAGCGGACCGCCCACGGATCCGCCAGTGGAACCAGAGCAGCCCAAAGAAAAACGGGTCCTCGTATCCGACGTCACCATCGAAAAACTGGCCGCGCTTCTGGGCGACAACCCGCTGGGATTGCTGCTCGTGCGCGACGAGCTCGCCGGCCTGGTCAACTCGTTCGACAGATACGCTCGGGGCAAGGGGAGCGACCTGCAGTCATGGCTGTCCATGAACGACGGGGGAGCCTTACTTGTTGACCGCAAGAGCGACGGCTCGACGTTCGTGGAACGAGCTAGTGTGTCACTTCTTGGCACAATACAACCGTTCACCCTGGCGCACGTCTTTGGCTCGGTGGAACGGGAGACCGGACTCTTGGCCCGTATTCTGCTGGCATACCCTCCGGATCGACCAGCACTATGGAGCGACTCCGAACTACCTGACAACGTGGTCGCCGCATGGAGAGGATTACTGGCCGCGCTGCTGGCGCTTGACCCCGCCCGCGACGACGTCGGTCGACCGAGGCTACGCCTGATCCCTCTGGCGGACGATGCCAAGCAGGTTTTCGTTACCTGGCACGACCGGCACGCTCGCGAACTGGCGAGTCTCGCCGACGATCATCTCCGGGCCCATTGGTCCAAACTAAAGGGGATGTGCGTACGCATAGCGTTGCTGTTTGCGTGTACCGAAGCCGCGAACGGCAAGAGCGTATCCGCCGTCTCGGTTGATTCCCTCGAGCGGGCCATCCGCGTGACGGAATGGTTGAAGCAAGAGTCCGCGCGCATCTACGCCCGGCTCGGCGAGTCGGACGAGGACCGGGACCGCCGACGGCTGGTGGAGTGGATCGCCCGGCGCGGTGGGACTGTGACCGTCCGGGAGTTGACCCATGGGCTGTGGGCATTTCGGGAGGATGCCCCGGGTGCGCGGGTCGCCCTCGACGACCTGGTGAAATGGGGCGTCGGCCAGTGGGTCTACCCGGCTCCGAGCCCTAGAGGTGGTCATCCCGGGGAACGGTTCGAGTTAATGAGTCTCGACGACATCACCATCACCAAAACCCCATCTGGCGGCCCCGGGAGCGGGGGTTTCGGTGATGGTGATGCTGGTGATGGGCCTCGCGGCGACGACATCGGCGGTGCCGGCTCCGAGGCCCCGGACGCCCCGCCAGGCTAGGTCACAGCTGGACCAGCGGTGAGAGCCGCACGGCGTTGCGACCGGCGGACGCATCGTCAAGGCCCGAGGAAATCCGAAAACAGGCCGAAAGTTGGCCTTGCTTTCCTCGGCGGCTGGCCGCTCAGTGTGACCGTCCGGCAGATGCCGGGCGAGGATGAAGAATGAGCACGGTCTACCGCAAAGCCTACACCATGCCAGTGCCCGCTGGCGCTCAGATCGTCGAGCGCGACGGCGTGCGGGTCGCGCGCTGGCGCTTGCGCAACGGCAAGATCCGCTCGGCCGAGGTCGTCGATCACCGGAATGGCGACATTCGCGTCCGCGGCCGGTCGGCCTACTTCACGGCCAAGTACCGCGATTCCAGCGGGCAGATCGTGGAGGTTTCCACGAACTGCCGTGACGAGACCGCCGCCCGGCACCTTCTGGGCCAGTTCGAAAGGCAGGTGGAGCTCGTCAAGGCCGGCGTGTTGTCCGACAGCGAGAGCCAGGCCGCAGGCCACGCCTTCGCCCCGCTCGACCAGCATTTCGCGGCGTACCAGAAGCACCTGGAAGCCAAGGGCAGTGCCCCGCGGCGAATCCAGATGGTACGAGCGCGGCTGGAACGCTTGGCCCGCGAGTGCGGATTCTCGCGGCTCAACAGGATGTCGGCCGCCGGTCTCGAGGACTGGCTTGTGCGGCAGAAAGACGTCGGCATGTCGGCCGCGACCCGCAACGGATATCGCGAGGTGGCGATCACGTTCGGGAACTGGTGCCGGCGCACGCACCGATTGACGCACAACCCCTTCGTCGATGTTCCCCGGGCGGACCAGAACGCCGACCGCCGGCATCAACGTCGGGCGCTCACGGAGGCGGAATTGCTGCGCCTCCTCGAGGTTGCCCGGTGGCGACCATTGGCCGAGTACGGCCGCGAGATCACCGCGAAGGAGGACGACCCCAAGCGACCGCGGCGTTGCCGGGCCACGTGGAAGCGAGAGCCTCTGGCCTTCGAGAACATCGACGCAGCCGTGGTGCGGGCACGAAGGGCGCTCAGGGACAACCCTGCCCTGATCGCCGAGCTTGAACGGACCGGGCAGGAACGTGCCCTGGTGTACCGGACGCTGGTCTTGACCGGCCTAAGGAAGGGCGAGCTGGCGTCGATCACCATCGGACAACTCGATTTCGGTGGTCCCGTGGCCTACGCCATCCTGAACGCCGCCAACGAGAAGAACCGGCAGGGCTCCAGCATCCCTCTGCGAGCGGACGTGGCGGCCAAACTGGCCTCGTGGTTGGAGGAGCGGTTGGGCGACTTACGGGAAGAAGCCCGCCAGAGCGGAAGGCCGATACCCGTGCGCCTGCCAGCTTCGATTCCAGTACTCAACGTCCCCTCGGGGCTGACCCGCATCCTCGACCGCGACCTGGCCGCTGCGGGCATCCCCAAGCGCGACGAGCGCAACCGCGTCGTCGATGTCCACGCATTGCGCGTAACCTTCGGCACCCACCTTTGTGCGGCGGGCGTTCCGCTTCGAACGGCTCAGGCCGCGATGCGGCACTCCAAGCCCGAACTGACCGCGAACATTTACACCGACCCCAAGTTGCTCGACATCGCCGGTGCGATCAATGCGCTCCCGGCGCTGTTGCCAGGCGCAGCGGCAGCGGCGGGGGGGAGGCATGTCGGTCCCTGAATTGGCCCGATCGTCGCGACAATCATCGCCGTCTTTTTGGTTTACCCTTCGCCAAACCTTGCACCAACGGGTGACCTTCCTGGTCAACTCGTGGCCACTGCTGGCAATACGGACGGCTTGTGGAGGTCTGTGGGAAGGCGCGGCGGGGTCGTCGTAACTAAGTAGAAACGCAGAAGAAGTCATGCGGCTTGTCTCTGGACATCGTCATGATCGAACATGAAGCCCATCTTGTTCCGGTGTCCGTTGATGCGGGCGACGCCGCAACGGAACGCGGCGACCAGATC
>Ga0214473_10003423_pt1 | contig 19273 bp, 24 predicted proteins | sample RVTome_7_FD_203509 | JGI IMG/M metagenome (GOLD analysis project Ga0214473, IMG submission 203509) | Soil microbial communities from uranium-contaminated site in the Upper Colorado River Basin, Wyoming, United States - RVT98D197 | ecosystem: Environmental > Terrestrial > Soil > Contaminated >... | reverse complement strand
GGCCGCACTACTCGGGCAATCTGATCGTCGGCCGAGATCTCCTTGAGGTGTGACCGCTGCCGCGCCGCCGTTCTGCGTCGAGTTGAAGACCCCGTATATTGGTTGGCGGCCGCCTTCATAGGCACCTTCGCCGCATCTGCGTTCTGGGGGATTTCGCCTCTTCCGGTTCTGGGAGTCATTGGGTTCGTGGCTGCGGGCGGCGAGTGGATGTTGCTGATTCGCTTGCGGCTCCGGCGGCGGCGAATTGCCACGGAGTTCCCGGTCTCATGCGGTCGCGCACTCGATCGTCGGCACTTCGCAATACTCGTCGCTATCAGTGCGTTCAACCTCGCGATGGAATTATGGTTCGGCAGTCGGACGGGTGGATCCATTTGGGATAGGGGGCTCTCCGCTTTCGGCCTGTCGACGCTGATTGTCGTCTGGCATGCGTGGTCGAGGCCGGTCCTGGCGGGACGCCGTGGTTTGATGCTCGGCGTGACTTACGTAGGCTGGAACGGTGTGGAAGGCGTCACGGTGAACCGTGAGACCGGAGGAACTCGCGTGATCATCGGGTTGCGAGAGGATCACCCTTTCTATCAGAGGACTGTTGTAGGCGCGACAACAACAGAGCAGGCAGATCTTCTACTCAATTGGGTGCCGAAACAACTGCTCCGCGAGAGGGGGCACATACCATCGTTGGAGCCTGTGCTGCCTGCGGCCGCTCCGGAGAACCCGCCGCGGCCGTGTGCTGAAAGTTGGTGAGGCTTCTGCGGTTTCGAAGGCGGCCGAGCGCCGGAGGCCACGGCGCTCAATGAGTCCGTTTGCTCAATTATCGCCTTGAACTCCTATAGTACTGGCTGATGGTGGGTGAAGTTCGAATGGCAAAGCCGGAAGCCGGGAGGCTATGGAGTTCGCGCTCAAATCGCGCCGTTGCTGAACTCCTGGTGATCTTCGTTGGAGTCACTGCCGCGTTCGTGGTGGAGGGATACCGCGAACGGCTAAACGACGCCCAGGAGCTCCGTCAAGCGAGTGAGGGTATTCTAGCCGAGTTGGCTCGCTACCAGGTGCGCGCCGCGGAGCACGCAGATTCGATTGATGCCAGCATTGGTCGCTGGCGTGCGGTTGACGAGGGCGGAGGGAGGTCGGTGCCCGGTTACTATCGGATACCCGGAGCGCCCTATCCTCCCACGGCCGCTTGGGATGCGGCGGTTGCGTCGGGCGTGGCAAGCAGGTTCGAGCCGGAACTCCGGCTTGCGCTTGGCTACTTCTATACCGAGTTCACTGGAGTCCATGACAATTACGTTCGGCGTTTGGCCTTCATCGAGGATGTGATCATGCCGTCCTTGGATGGCGGGGCGGGCGCCTTCTACGAGGCCTCGGGGAGTATCCGGCCAGAATTTCGGGTCTTCATGATCCTGATGGCAGAGTTCGCCGCGGATCTACGCGGCATTGTCGACCAAGCCGGATTTCTCGAGGAATGGCTCCGATCGGGCCAGCGCCCGGAGGAACAGCGTGCAAGCGCTGTCTAGCGGATTGGACGACCGTGCCGATTCCAGGATTGGGCTCCATACCCGCCAGGACCTGGTGCATGGCCTCGAGGGCGCAGGTCTTCGGCCCGGCGACTTGGTGATGGTGCACTCCTCGATGCGCTCGGTGGGTCCGATACTGGGCGGTCCCAATGAGATGATCGAAGCGCTCCTGGAGGCGGTCGGGGACATCGGCACCGTCGTGATGTACGTCGATTGGGAAGATGGGGCACAGGGTTACACCAGAACCGACCGCGAGGCAGCCCCCTCCCCCGCCCAGCTGGACGCATGGCCGGCGTTCGATCGCCAGAAGGCCAGGGCTGATCGATCGTACGGAATCCTGCCTGAGTTCCTGCGCACCTGGCCGGGAACCGTGAGAAGTGGGAACCCCGGAGCATCCGTAGCCGCTTTGGGCGCTCGGGCGGACTGGATCGCTGCCCACCATCCGCTGGACTACGGCTATGGACCGGGGTCGCCTCTCGCCAAGCTGGTGCAGGCTCAAGGCCGTGTGCTTCTGCTCGGATCCCCGCTGGAGAACGTGACGCTGCTTCACTTCGCAGAGCACATGGCACGCTTACCGGACAAGCGCGTGATCCGTTATCGAGAGAAGTTGGTTCGGAACGGCAAGGCGGAGTGGGTCGAAATCGAGGAGTTCGATACGGGCCGCCCCGTGGTGAAGGCGGCACCGGAGGACCATTTTGATCGGCTGATGAGGGCTTATCTGGAGCGGGGAGAGGTCTCCACGGGAATGGTCGGCGGCGCCCCTACCTACCTGTTCGAAGCGGAGCCTCTGCACAGCTTCGCGGTTGGTTGGCTCGAGCAGAACTATGGACTGGCACACGGTAAACAATGAAGCTCACTGACAACGATATCCGCGAGATCATCGCGCGCGCGGAGGAACTTCAGCAAAGCGGCAGCACCCCGGGCATGGAGGCTGAGACCCTGATCCGTGTAGGTGAAGATGTGGGCATTTCTCGTCATGCCATGCAACGAGCGCTCAAGGAGCGGTTGGAGTCACACTTCCAACCAGTGGTAGGAGATCTCGTGTTCGCCAGCTCAACTGACGGTAGGTTCTACGCTGCCGAGGTCCTGGCCCAAGGTGAGCACACGCACACTGTCCGCTTCCTGCAAGGTGGCGAACGGAAGGTGGCCTCCGATGGACTGCAACCACCGCCATTGCTGCCTGGTGACCGAGTGATGTGCCCCTGGCCTGGCTGGGGTGACGCACCTGGTACTGTAGTCAGTTACAATTCTGAGGAGCAGAATATCACCGTATCTGACGGCTGGCACCAGACACAGGTGCCGGTTCGAAATGTATGGGTGGCATCCCCGAGTCTTGCTCGAGATCGCCGCGGCCGAATCTATGCGGCCATCTTTGTAGCGGGAGTTGCTGTGGGTTCGGCGATCGGAGCCATGATCATGGCCTTTGTGTAGAGCTGCGAAGCAGGGCTGTTGCCCGCCGACTTTTATGCTGAGAACCCGGCCATGTCTCGCGCTCGCGCTCGCGTTCGCGGCCATTGGTCTGGCGACCAATGTGGTTCCACTTGGAGCCCAGGAAAGTCGCGGCCCGACGCGGATCTGGGGCGCATTAGGTCTAGGAAGTGGCGCGGGAGGCGAGGTCGAGGATCCGGGGGCCACGTTCATGATCCAGTTGGCATGGCAAAGGCGTCCGCACCAGGCGTCCCTCCGCTCTGTACTCACGTTCGATGGCGGGTCTCCTGACGGGGGCGGTGGTAGCCTGTCAGAAGTTGCGCTACTCTATGGTCGGATGCGATCGAGTGAGTGGGGGCATGTTGGGATCGCCACTGGGCTCGCCTTTGGGACGTTCAATGGCTGTCCCGGTAATCAGGAGCGCGCGTGTCATTTCGTGGGCATACCGATCGCGGCCGAGGCGGCCCTCACCGCACGTGTCGTCGGCATCGGTCTTCAAGGGTTTATTGATCTCAACCCCAAGTCTATTCTTGGTGGTGTGTTGTTCTTCATTCCCATTGGATGGATGCCTTAAGGGCACTAGCTCAGGCGCCACAAGGGTTCTTCATGGAATCGGAGAGATGGCTCAGGATCGGTCGTGCCCTGATTGTGGCGTTCATTTGAGGCACGGGTGATCGCAATGAGGCGTATTGCAATAATCACGGCGCTTGTCACTGTGATTGTATTCAACGCGGTCATCTGGATGGGAGTCATGGGACTGGATGGAAGTACGTGGTTCGAGGCCGGTGTGCTCGTAATGAATATCGCCATGCCGTTATCCAGCGCTCTACTCGGCTGGTCCCTGTTGAGAATGGGGCGCCGTGTTGGCGCCGGTTTCTTCGCCGTAAACCTGGTGCTCCTTGCGTTGCTATTCGTATTGCAGATTGGCGGGGTAGTCGCGTCACGCGGCGTGCTGTTCGCGCTAGACCTGTATGTGCTAAACATTTACGTAATACTCCTGGCCCGTCACGGTCACGAACTCATGGATCTTGAGGCCCGTACTTCATGATCACTGGTCGGTGGGGCAAGCCCTCGGAGGTATTGCTCGACATCGTGGCCGAACCGGATGGTATAGTGCGTGGTATCGTGAATCCCGGCAGGCACGACGCGGCGATTCGGCATGGGCGGTTCGACGTCTCCAGCGGAGCCGTTCATCTCGCGGGTGATCAGGTCGCGCCCGATGGAGCCACCGTTCCGTTTCGCATCGAGGGGCACCTCACCGGACGAACGCTGCGGTTGGCATACCAATACGGCGAGCTGCAGGGCACAACCGAGCTCGTACGCGTGGAGGACTACAAGCCGCCGCGACTGACCGTGGTGGATCGACTCAGGCCAGGCCTTGCCCGCCTGAAACGAGCCTACAACGCGCGGCTCCGACCCAGAGGCCACGACAATCGACAGCGGCTGAGTGACCGTGGTGAGTCGCTCGATACAATTGTCTTCCGTGACGCCGTTCGGTCCGACATCCCAGCGCTCGCAGAGCTACACGTCGCGACCTGGAATGCAACGTACCGCACGACGAAGGGTCCAACGATCGCCACACGCACGTGGCAATGGAATGAGGTGTTCGGGAAGGAGTCGCGCCGTGACTTCGTGCTGGTCCTGGAGAATCGCGAGGGGCGGCTCATCGGATTCACGTGGGGGAAGCCGCATGAGGGTGAATTCCCCGGCCAGGTGAGCAAGATATATCTAAGGTGGGAGTACCACTGCCTCGGTCTTGGGCGGCGCATGTTGGCCGAGACAGCGCGCAGGTTCCAGGAGCGTGGGATCGACTCGTTCGTGCTCTTCACGGAGCTCAGCAACCCGACCGTGGGATTCTTCGACCATATGGGAGGGGTGCGATTGCTGGATGAGCACGGCCGGTTCGCCGGTGCGTTCGCCTGGCGTGACCTGCGGACGCTGATCGAGTAGACGGGAGACCTGCTTGTCTGGTCTAAGCCTCCGGTGTTGAGGAATGGCTGAAGAGTACGATGGCCCAGGCGTGACCCGGGAAGGAGCGATTGCCATATGCCAGCGTCAGCTAGATCTGGCTACGTATACGTGTGGCGATACGTAGTTCCGGCAGCCAATCGAGCCGCGTTCGAACGAGTCTATGGAGCTACCGGCGCCTGGGTGGAGCTGCTTGGAAGAGCCGGCGGCTACCGAGCGACCCAGTTGCTTGCAGAGGCCGAACACGAGGGCCGGTACATGACGATTGATGAGTGGGATTCTCGAGAAGCCTTCGAGCTGTTCCGCGCGGAGCATGCCGAGGCCTTCGATGCTCTTGACGCAAGGTGCGCCGAGCTGACCTCCCAGGAGGAACCATTGGGCCACTTTCGCGTCGTGTAGGAATCGCTGAATCGAGGGGTACCGCGGCGGGAGGTCCGCGCCGCGGTGAGCCGGCAACGAGAATTCTCCTTGCATCTGAACCATGGACCGTTGTATTCGGGAGCGTTGCAGCAGGTGCTACACTCAGTGCGCCGTCACGCAAACCGAAAGGATGCACACGATGAACGTCCTGTTGTGGGTCTTGCAGGTCCTCGGCGCACTCGTGTACGGAGCGTCGGGCGTCATGAAGGTCTTCATGTTCGACAAGGTAAGCCAGGATGTCCCGTCCTTTGATGCGTTGCCGCGGGAAGCCTGGATGGCTCTCGGCATCCTGGAACTCGTCTGCACGGTCGGGCTGCTCGTCCCTGCCGCTTTCCACTGGAAGCCGACGCTCACGGTGGTGGCCGCCACGGTCCTGGCAATCGAGAGCCTCCTGTTCGTCTGGGTGCACGCCCAGTACCGCGAGATGACGCCCATTATCTTGAGTGGCGTGTTGGGCATCCTGATGGCGTTCATTGCGTACGGCCGTATGGTCCTGAAGCCGATTGTCTGAACGGCCGGCCGGCGCCGGTGCCTGACGCATGGTCGTGAGGGCGCCCGCGAGCCCTACCGCCCCACCACCACGAAATCACCCGTCCGCGCACCAGCCACCAGCTCCCAGCCGTCCCGCAGTTCGAGGGTCCAGCCGTCACCCCGCGTGGGGTCGCCCTGGCCGGCGCCGGGCGCCGGTAGGATGATGCGGGCTATCCGGCCGCCCTCGCGAATCAGCAGTGCACCGCCCGCCGTGACCTGCAACAGCCCCCACGCGTCACGCACCTCGGTGGTGAGGTAGACGGTGCCGCCCTCCCCGAACGGGACCACCTCGCCGGGATTGAACGTGTACCTGACATCCTCCGTGGCCGGCAGCGTGAGGGTCGGGCTATCCACGAAGCGCGCCCGCATACGCTCGTCCCGCGCCGCGATCGCGCGGCTCCGTTCGCTCTCCTCCGCGGCCAGACGCTCACCGTCATAGGGACCCCACCGCTCCGCCAGCCCCCGTTCGCTGCCGGGCGTGATGCCGTACGCCTCCGCCAGCAGGCGTGCCAGGTCCGTCCCGCCATCCACGCGCGTGCGCCACGTGTCATCGGCGGCATCCAGCAGGAAGCCCAGCGCAGGTCCCGTGGCGTACGCAAAGCTCCGCCCCACGGCGCCCTCCCGCGCCCGCGCGTCGTAGTTCTCGATCTGCACGGCCGCCCAGCCCGCCCGAGCGTTCGGCGGCACGGCCACCCTCATGCCCGTGTATTCCGCCAGCCCTTCGTTCAGCTCCAGCGCGCGCTCCTCGGCGGCTCCCGCCGGAAACCGCTCGTGGCGCCGCCACCTGAACCACACCGCGTCCACGAGCGCGCGCCGGCGCGCCGCCCCCGTGTCGGCCAGCGCCAACTGCAGCGCCCGCCACTCCAGCCGGAGCAGCAGCCGGCCTTCCTCGGTGTCGAGATGCGCGTTCGTGGCATCCGCGCCGGGCAGCCCAAGCTCGGGCTGCACGCGGTGGAACATCTCGTGGACCAGCAGCTGGCCCCGCGACAGCCGTCCGTACGGGAGCGGCCACACCAGCATCGTCCACCGCCGCCCGCCCCACGCCAGCGCCGTATTCGCCACACCCACCTCCGGCGGCAGCACGCCCACCCACACGCCAGCCACCGCCCGCAGCACGCCCAGCGTGTCCACAACGTTCGCCACGGCCTCCCGCGTGCGCGCGTCCACGAAGATCATCGGCCCATCCAGCCCGACCCCCCACAGCGGCCGCGCCGCACGGCCGAGCGCCTCCGCCTCGGCAAAGTAGGCCTGCGCCAGCTCCGTATCGATGACCTGCTGCGCCGCCGCGCTCCCGCTCCATCCGAGGGCGAGCAGTCCCGCGCTGAGCCAGGCGTGCGCGCGCCAGTCCGAAGCGCTTCGGAGAATATGTCGTGCTCGCATGTCGCTTACCTCCTCACGGTGTGGGTCAGGATGCGCCGGGTGAACGGGCGTCCCAGCGGATCCCGCCGGGGACGATGTGGACCACGAAGGGTCGGAGCGGCGGCGGGGGGATGAGCGTGACTTCGGAGTTTCGCTGGCGCAATTGCCCCGCGCGCAGTTGCTGCTGGGCAACGCTGGCGCCGACGGCTCTGCCGGCGCGCAGCAGGAGGGTGAACTCCCCGGCTGGATCCGTGGCCGTAATGGTGAGGACGGTCGCGGCCTGCGCGGCGCGGTCGATCTCCCGGGCGGTTGCCGGCAGGCAGGCGGCCGCACCCCCGATCAGCGCGAGAGCACAGACCAGGATCACGCCACCCAGCCGGAATCTGCCGGTAGCGGTGATGCCGGTCGGAGGCGGCGCCGCCAGGCGGCGCACGCGCTCGATCAACCCGGAGCCGTTCGCGGCCGGCGCAAGCGCGGCTCGCGTGACGCGCAGGATCTCGAGCTTCGCCAGCGAGGCCGCATACCTCCGCCGATCGTCGAGCACCGCGGCTGCCAGATCATCGCAGGCCTGCTCGCGCTGCTCGTCCAGCCGATCTGACATCCAGACCATGCCCGGGTGGAAGCACAGGAGGGATCGCACCAGCGCTTGAACGGCCTTGTGCAGATCGTCGCCGCGCTGGACGTGGGCCAGCTCGTGCGCCAGGACGGCACTCATGTCGTGCCACCCGAACCGCTGCGGAAGCAGGTCCGGCAGCAGGATGGTGGGGCGCCGCAGACCCACCACGCAGGGGCTGTCCACCGCGCCGCACACGCGCAGCCGCACGGGTCTGCTGATGCCCATGCGGCGCCTGCCCTCGGCAGCCCGCAGCGCCAGCTCCCCGCCGGCCGGCCGCGAACCCGCGGCGGCCAGGCGGCCAAGCAGCCACAGCCCTCCGCTCCACCGCACCAGCGCCAGCAGCGCCCACACCGCCCACACCGCACCCAGATACGGAGCCGCCACGCTCAGGAGACGCACCGCGCTGCCCGGCGCCGCCGTGTACGGCCGCCTCATCGTGGCAACCTCCATCAAGTCCGCCTGGCCCCCCGGCCCGGCCGCCCCCACAACCGCAAGGAGCAACAGCGTGGCCACGAGCAGCGCCGGAACCGAGAGCAGCGTCCAGAGGGTCACCCCGTAACGGGTGGCCGGTGCCGCCTCCACCGCGGCTGCGTCCGCCAGCCGCAGCATGGCCACCAGCACCGCCACCTGCCACGTCAGGTGGACCAGTCCCCAGCCGAGCGCCTCCGCGCCGAGGCGCGCCGCCTCGATCATCGCTCCGCCTCCAGGCGATCGAGCAGGCGCCGCAGCTCCTGCAGCTCCGCGGGCGTGCACGGCTCACGTGACAGTGCCCGTAGCGCCAGCTGCGCCGCGGAACCGCCGAACGCCCGCTCCGAGAGATCGCGCGTCAGCCGCCGCTGCACGTCCGCCTGGCTGTCGACAGGCGCGTACACGTGCGCGCGCGCGCCCGCGTTCACCCGCACCAGCCGCTTCACCGTCATGATCTGGAGCAGCTTGCCCACGGTGTTGTAGGACACCTCATGCCCGCCCGGCAGATCGTCCTGCACCTGCCGCACCGTGCTCGGCCCGCGCGCCCACAGCACGCGCAGGATCTCCAGTTCCCCATCCGAAGGCAACGGTCGCATGTGGCGCCACTCCGCGGTCCGGTTCAATGCCGTCCGGCAAAGCTATCTCCGAAGCCGTTCGGATGTCAACGGCAGGCCGAGTATCACCAACCCCGCTCACGCGCCCTCGAAGATGTCCCCCATGGCGCGCTCGAGAGCGCGGCGCATGTCGTCCGCCGAGGCGCCGAGGTGGAAGGCCGCCACGGCCACCGGACGGAGCAGTCCGGTGAGCGTCTCGGCGCGCTCCGCGTCGGGTACCGCTGCCCGCTTGTGGGCCGCCACGCGTGTGCCGCGGGCGCCCTGCGTCGTGACCAGCCCCAGGCGCTCGAGCTCTCTGTAGGCGCGGCCCACCGTCCCGGGAGCAATGTCCAGGCTATCGGCCAGCCTCCGCACCGTCGGCAGGCGCTCGCCGGCGACCAGTGCGCCCACAGCCACCTGTTCCTGGACCTGTTCCACGATCTGCTCGTAGATGGAGCGGTCGGACGCGTCATCGATGTGCAACGCGAGGCCACCGGTCGACGGCCGCCCACCCGCCGGCGCGCTCAGCAGGTTCTCGGTCGTCACGCCCGCCTCGCGGAGGACCGCCGCGGCCAGCCCGTCCTCCACGGCCAGCAGCGCCTGGAGCAGGTGCTCAGGGGCAATTTCTGATCGCCTGCCCTTCCGCCCGGCCGCCATGGCGTTTTCGAGCGTCTTCTTGGCGCGCCTGGTGTAGGGAAGTTTCTGCCCCGTGGTTCCAGCAGGACTGGTGGCCGGTCGAACGCGGGACTTCACCACGTCGAAGAGATCGGCCGGCTGCACACCGTGCCTGGACAGCAGGCTCACCACCACGGGGTCGGCCACGTCGATCAGGCCGAGCAGGATGTGCTCCGTGCAGACGCAGTCATGGCCCAACCGGTTCGCGTGGTGACCCGCCGCTGCCAGAGCCTGGCGCACGCCATCCGTGAAATTGTACCTCATCCGTGCCTCCCTTGTTTGTACCAGTGCTTGTGAGCAAGATGGAGACATGATCCGTTTGTGTCAATGCAATAGATACATAATGGCCACGAGTCGTCCTCTTATTGCTCCATGGTAAGCGACCCGGCGCCATTCCAGATGCGCGCGTATCCGTCCGCAGCCCCGCGCCGGCCGGCTGCTACCCTTTCCCGGGCCGCGAGCGGCCCGCCACGAGCGCGCCGAGCGCCGCAGCGCTCCCAGCCAGAAGAACCTTGACGCAACCGCCGCCCCTCCCCACGTTGCCCATCAACCGCACACAAGCAGCATCAAGCAACGACGCCCAGCAAGCACCCCGCCCACGGTTCAGCATAGAGGCGCCACGCAGCGTTGTACGCGCGTGTGGCCCACCACAACCCCCGGGAAGCCACCGGGAACTCGAGCATCGGCGTCCGCTGGGTCACGAGGCGCCTGTGACTGAGGGGCACGGAGTGCGGAGGGGGCTCAACGCACAGATCGCGCAGCGGCCTCGAATCGCTGATCTTATGCGTCGCGCGTCGGAAACCGGACGACGCGGTGTTCGTTTCCGACCTTCCGGTTCACCAACAAGCAGTTAAGCGAGAGAGTGCCTGACCCGTGCGCAGTCCGGCACTATGGGTGGCACAAGACGGACGGCACGGTGCAGCAATCGCAGCCCCCATGCGTTCTGGAACCAAACGAGGTCACCGGCTATACTTGAACTTAGTGTCTCGACAAGTAGAGGTCACGATGGATTCGACAATTGACATGCTCGAGGCTGCCGCGCTTTCGCTTCCGCAGGCGGAGCGCGCCCGTTTGGCCGCAACACTGTTAGCGAGCTTGGACCAGGATCCACGCATTGAGCAAGCGTGGGTTACTGAGGTTCGAGAGCGTATCGCTGCATATGACCGCGGTGAAATCAAAGCCGTCCCTGCCGACGAAGTCTTGGCTCGGGCACGAGAGATCGTAGGACATTGAGACCGCGTTTTCTCAGCCCTGCGGAGCTAGAAGCGAGTGACTTGGAGACAATGACAGTGCTGTCGAGGTTCTGTACTCGCGGGCTGATTTTGGTGCTCCTGATCGGCTACTCCTGGTTCGGTGCGGGTCGGGCCAATGCTCAACTTCTTCCAGACGCGCGCGCCCACCACCAGCTCGTCTATGACGAGGGGGAACGGTTGGTTTACCTGGTGGGCGGCAGCACTCGCAGGGGTTCGCAGTACCATTACTTCGCCGATATCTGGAGTTGGGATGGCGAAGAATGGGCTCGCGGTACGTCGCTGCCCTTCCCCCGTAGCAGTCACCGGGTGGTTTATCATGCCGAACGTAGGTCGCTGGTCTTGTTTGGTGGAGGATTTGGACGGGCCGTGAAGGCAGAGGGCGTGATCTGGGAGCTACAGCAAGGCGAGTGGCGAGCCGTCGCAGGTGACTTCGAGGCCGGGCGAGACGAGCCGGGTCTCTGTTATGATCGGCGACGTGACCGCATCGTCGTATTTGGGGGATGGGACGGCGCAGCCACGTATCGCGGTGATACGTGGGAATGGTCGGGCGGCGATCTAGTTCGGGTGGATAGCGCCGGCCCGAGTCCGCGCGCCGGACACGCGTTTCTTTACGATCCGGTGCGCGAACGCTGTTTGCTGTTCGGCGGACGAGGCGTCGAAGGGTTTCTCGCCGACACGTGGGAATGGAATGGAGCGAGTTGGTTCCGTTTGGAGGTCGCTGGCCCTCAGGGCCGCTGGTTTTTCGGATCTGCCACCGATCATCGGAATGAGCGGATCGTCATTTTCGGAGGAAGCGCTGCAGAGGGCGACTTAGCCGACACTTGGACCTGGGACGGTCAGCGTTGGTCGCGTCTTGAGACTGCAGGTCCTGCGGCGCGTGGCATGGCGAAACTGGCATTCACCGGCCGCAGCCTCGTGCTATTCGGCGGCCGTGGGAGAACCGGTGAGGGATTTGTTGATTTGCAGGATACGTGGGTGCTGGTCGCCGACTCATGGGAGCGCCGACATTAAAGGTGGCAGTTACAGGCAGGATCGCCTGCTCATCCAGCTCATCCCGGTGAGACACGATCGATATCAACGTCGTAGAGGAGCCGATCGGCGATGTCGCAAACCTCGCGTCGATTCCCAGCCGACTTCTAGTCGCCTCAGTTCTCGAGGTCCAACTATTGGATCACGGACTCGGTGGAATCCTGCTTGTTGAGAGGCGGCTAGCAGAACCTTATGAGAAAGACTATGACCGCTACCTAGCTGAAGGTCCTTTGCGATGGCATCGACAGTTCGATACGTCGAACTGGGGATTGCTCATCGCCAGAGCCGGCGAAGTCACAGTCGGCGGGGCGGTCGTGGCTTGGAGTACTCCCGGGATTCACCTGCTGGAAGAGCGTGACGATGTGGCCGCGCTTTGGGACATCCGAGTCCGTCCTGAGGATCAAGGGCGGGGAATTGGAAGAGCGCTTTTCTCGGCGGCGGAAGGGTGGGCTCGTGCACGCGGATGCGACTTACTAAAGGTCGAAACCCAGAATGTGAACTTGAGAGCGTGTCAGTTCTATTTGCGCCAAGGGTGCACGCTGGGCAGCTTCAACCGGTTTGCATACCCCGAGTTGCCAGATGAGACTCAGTTGATCTGGTACAAACGGCTGTGAATGCCCGCTCTACAGATATGGGGACGTCTGCATCTGGGCTATCGCTGTGATTCTCGTCCTGGTCTTCTGGTTTGCCAGAAACTATCGAGTGCCGCGCGAGCGCCTCCCGGACGATCGCGAAGCCGCCCAGTGACGTAAGTAAACACCCGCTTTGCGCCGGGCGCAGGCGCGTGAGGCGCCTGGCAAGATAGATCCCCTGAGCTGAGGCGGATGATGTTCTCACGCGGGATACCCGTGTATGAGCAGTTGAATAATCTCGATCAGTTGCTGGGGAAGCCGCGGCTATTCTTCACAGGCCCACCTATCAATATAGCGGGCGGAGATGGGATGCTCGTCAGACCGGTCGTATTTGAATATTGACTTCTGCCGGTCGCAGGAGACTCCCTGTAGTAGGAGGTGAGTGATATGACTGAAACTCCTGATCGAGAGGGTGGCCGTGAGCTGTCGACTCCCAAGCGAGTCCTGCTCGGTGCGTGGCTTCTCATTTTAGCGGTCGTCCTGGAGTTTGAATTGAGATCGGAGGCGGTTGGTCTTGCTGGTGCTGGTCTTCCTAGTGCTTGCCGTCGGAGCGATTGCGCGTGCGGAACCATGACGTCAGATCGATATCGCCGTCCGCATGTGGCACTACAGTGGAGGTGCTCGTGGCGGGGAATTGGGTCCACCATCGTTCTTGTCGTTCTGGCTCCACAAGTTCAGGCACAGGATACGCCGTACACCATAGTAGGCGACGCGGTAGGCTACTTGCAAAGCCAGTACGGTGGCACCTGTGCAGATGACCAGAGCCCATTGGTAGGCTTGTACGGTGGAGTGGGCCTCAAGCGATCCAAAATGAGCGTCGAGGTATCGTACCGTCGCAATCAGAATGTCGGAGGAGTATCCTGCGCATTGGGCGTCCTGGTCCGGGAGGACGGCGTACATGAAGTGTCTCGGTTCGATCGGGACGCGGGAAAGGGGCTTAATGCACTGATCGCGGAGGCACCGCGTGCCCAAATGTCCAAGCAAAGCTGGTTAGCGTAGCTTCGAAGCAGGAGTAACTGAAATGAGATCTGGACGGCTCTTGCCCTCGATCGTTGTTCTCTCGGTAGCCGCGGGTTGCGCTAGCGCGCGCTTGGCCGTTTCGCGCTCGTCGCTACTCCAGGACGGATGGCAGCCGGCTGAAAGCCAGGAGTGCGCCACAATGAACGAACCGCTCGTTCTTCCTTCGGCCGATGTCGTGATGGAGGTGTCCGGGCTCTCGAACGTCCTGGGCTCAGGTGCTGCCGGTCTGGATCGAGCGAGCCCCTACGCGGTCTTTGAGCTGATGTACGATTCGGTAGGCGGCCGGCAGGGGCTGCGAGTCGTGGAAGCGGAAGCGGACTCGGTAGCCCTTCGCGAATTGTCCTCACTATTCTTCCCCGAGATCAGGGGCGAGCCGCCATCAAGAGCCCGATCCTGGGGAGTTCTCGTAAGGGTGGCCTCGAGAAACAGAGAAACACTAGTCACGGTGGGCAGAATGGAGTACTGTGCCTGTGCGCTAATCAACCGCGCAGAAGTTACACGGCTGTTGACCTGGCTCACTCGCGAAACACGAATACCGGGTGTCACCGGACGGCGCCAGGTTACGCTTCAGGTTCGTTCGGATAGCACGGGTGCTATCCTCGAGAAGCGCCTTACGCAGTCGACCGGCAATATGCAGCTCGACCGGATGATCTATGATCTGACGGACTCGATGAAGGTGGCGCCCGCGCTGCTTAACCGGCGGCCTCTCAACGGGTGGAGCCGACTCCCGATCACGCTCAACTTCCCCGCCCGGTGAGTTGGGAGTGAGGCCATCCAGGCCTACCCTATTGGCGGTCGAGTAAGCTGGAGCGGGTCGACTGGAACGCGCAACTCGTGCGCGGGAATCTGAAGGAAGCCGTACAGCAGCTCAAGCGGGAGTCGGGCAAGGGGCTCCTGGTGGGAGGCGTGAAACTCCCGATGGCGTTGGCAGACCCGGGAATGACCGACGAGTATGAGTTCGTCGTGCAACTCGGGCTGGCGCGTCACGGGCCGACGTTGTTCGCGGGGCTGTCAGAATATGGCGATTTGAAGCTCGTAACCCGGCTGGAGTTTGGCCCCGGGGCGGTTGCGATGCGGTACGAGCCTAGAACTTAGCCGTCCCGTTTGCCACTGAGTCGGCCACCCATCCCTCCATTGTAAGCGACCCGGCTCCATTCCAGATGCGCGCGTATCCGTCCGTGCCCACGCGCCGGCCGTCTGCTAACCCTATCCCGGGCCGCGAGCGGCCCGCCACGAGCGCCGCAGCTGAGCGTTCAAGCAAGAAGAAGCGTCGGAAACCGGACGACACGGGGATCGTTCCCGGCCTTTCGGTTCACCAACAAAGAGTTGAACGCCAGATTCAGAGCAGGAAGATTGGTGACCAGACCTGTCCGTCGATCGGCATCATTGAGAATCCGGATCACTGCTTTTGCTGCCCAGGAGGGCCCATGAGGCGCACCTGGCCAATTATTGCCGTGCGTGATGTTCCCACCAGTTCATGGTGGTACCAGTCTGTTTTGGGTTGTCCGAACACGCATCCAGACGGATCGGTATTTGACCAAATCATCGATGACGACCACACAGTCCTAATTTGCCTGCATCGTTGGGGCGACCATGGGCATCCCTCCTTGCTCAGTGCCGATGTTGCCGTCCCGGGTAACGGCCTCCTACTGTTCTTTCGCGTCGACGACTTTGAGGCAGTGTTGACCCGAACACGTGCCCTTGAGGCGGAGTTGGAGGAGCAGCCTCACATCAATCCGAACACCGGCACCATGGAGTTCTCCGTGCGCGACCCCGATGGGTATTTTGTGACGATCAACGAAATGCCTACAGGCTAGTTGTGGGAGGAGATCGAAGTACTGGCAGCGCGCCACAATCAAGTTGTTGCACTGACGCCGATGACAGAGTGGACGTTACGACGGGCGATCCGGTAAGGGGCTGATCGAGTCGAGAAACGGCAACGCCGGCCGATAACAAAGGAGTTCCGCCTACGCGGCCTGCAGCCGCTCCGGAGAAACCGGCGCGAATGACATCACTCGATCGGGAGAGATCTGAATTGGAAAGCAATCCGATGGAATGCTGGCGTTGCGAAAGAGAGCCTGAGTACCAGCGGTGCGGATGGATTCATGGTTGCTCCCTCACGTTGCCATGAACTGACTCGTGAGTCGAGACGACGGTATGGCTGAGCGGGATGCCTATGAGCCATTTCCCAACCTGAGCCACCGCAATTTCCTGCAAGAGTCCATCGAGGTGCCAATCTTCGTCCGAGCTCTTGGCCTGCATCGAGGGGCACGTGTCCTTGAGGTGGGTTGTGGAAGAGGTGTGGCTCTCCCGGTGATATCCAGGATGCTTCAACCTACGTTGCTCGTCGGCTTGGACATCGAGCATCTGTTCCTACGCGAGGCTGAGGCCAGGTGCGGAGATCGCGTAGACATCCTTGCGTGCGCGGATCTCCGCGCGATGCCGTTTCCGGACTCATCGTTCGATGTCGTGATCGACTTCGGCACGTGTTATCATGTGGGGCACCCGCGGCGCGCGATCACGGAGATCACTCGCGTCCTGGCTCATGAGGGCGTTTTCGCCACTGAGACGAGGTTTTCCCAGTTGTTGGCGCATCCCATCCGGACCCGAGGTCGACGGTTACCGCTCCGCGCTTCACATGCTCTCCGCCGGCGGCGTCACGCCGGCCTCTGGGCCACCTACATGAAGCTAGGGTAGCTCCGACGAGGGGAGTGGCGAGTGGGCAAGAGATATGCATAGGATCGTATCGATTGGCCGGGAGCCAGCTGCGTACCCCTTCTCCCGCGGTGTTGCTTCGGTGGTCCCACAACCCGCGCGAATCCTGTCTCATTGGTACCGTCTGGCTTCAATATTTTCGACGGTAGCTTCTGGCGCAGCGCAAACGCATCCCCCCCCGAATAGCTGAGAACATGACAGTCAAATCAATCAGCCGCCCCGCAAGATCGTTGGCGTTCCTCACGACGGTTCTGGCCACGAGCGCCTGTGGAGCTGAGCCCGGGCAAACGGTGGCCGTCGCCGTCGCCGACACGCTCGATAGTGGTGTGGTGGTCATGAACACCCCTGCGGAAGGGTTGTGGGCTACGTCGGGCAGATGGTCGCTCGTCGCGGACCTGACGATCGGCTCAGCCGACGCCGCCGGTCGGGAGATCTTCGGGCGGATCGGCGCGGTGGCCGTTGACAGCGGCGGCCGCATCTGGATCGTTGATCAGTCGGTCCCTGACGTACGGGTGTTCGCACCTGATGGAGCCTTTCTCCGCACTGTCGGGCGGTCGGGCCAGGGGCCTGGTGAGTTCCGGCTTCCCTCCGGGATGCACGTCAGCCCTGCTGGCACCCTGTGGGTGGAGGATGGGCAGCTGAGGCGTATCGAGATATTCGATACGGCTGGCGTTCGAGCTGCCGGGGTGCCCACCGGGGACAGAGGCGTGCGCACAATCGCTCCTGAGTCCGCCTGGCCTGCAGAGGACACCTTGTACCGGGCATTGCCCCGTCGGGACGGGGGAAGGACGTACACGCTCGACAACGGCGTAGCCATGACCCTTGGCGCCGGCAAGGACGTAGTTCGCTACCACTGGAGTGGAACGGAGCTGGTCCCCATCGACACGGTTCCGCTGCCCGAGGTTCCGCATGCCCCCTATGTTGTGACCACCAGGGTGGTGGATGGGCGGAATATGCCGGGGACGGGGCCGATGCCGCACGCAGACCCGGGAACCCTCAAGCTTGGCCCACGTGGCAACCTGTGGATCACCGCCGGCGGAGGCGTCTACTCCATCCGCCAGCAGGGGCTCAGTGGTGACACGGTTCGCATCATCAACCGTGCGTTCGCGCCCGTTCCGTTGCCGGACAGCACCAGGGATCGCGTTCGCCAGATGGTGACCAGGGGAACGCTGCTCGGGGAGGGCAGCCCACCTGAATCGTTCCGCGCCATCCATGCCATCTACCCGGCGCCTGATGGTACCCTATGGGTTCGCCGCCAGGTAGGAATTCAATCCTACACTTATGAAGTTTTCGATTCTGAGGGCCTGTTCCTGGGCGAGCCGACGTTCGATCCCACGATCGATATGGGCCTGTTTCGTCTGCAGGTGGTGACGCCCCATGCGCTCTACGGCGTAACCCGCGACGACCTTGGTGTCGAGCGGGTTGTCCGATTGCGCATCGAGAAGCCCGCGGCGGAGCGTGATTAGCCCCGGCACGCCACCGAGTCGGCCACCATCTCTCCGTTGTAAGCGACCCGGCTCCAGTCCAGATGCGCGCGTAACCGTCCGCGGCCGCGCGCCAGCCGGCTGCTGCCCTTTCCCGGGCGGGGCCGTGGCAGTTGCTCGCCGGGGCCTGCCACTCGTATTCTAGTGCGCGAGACGCATGAAACCGGGCTGCCATCTCGAGTGAGATCCCATTGCTGGCGGCCAACGACAACGCGGGCGCTCTGCCAGAGGAGCTCCTGAGGCGAGGTCCAATTCCGGAGAAGGCTGGCGGCGTATGTCGGCAAGCATTCGCTCCGTGCGCTCCGCGTTCGCCGCGGTGTTGGCAGCGGCCATCCCCGCGTGCGCCGCTGAGGATACCATCTCGGCCAGGCACATCGGGGATCTTCCTGAACTTGCGCTGGAGGAGGAGATCCGAATCGGGAGCCTCGACGATCCGGAGGTCGGCTTCACGAGCATCGGTGACGTCTGGGTCTCGCCATCGGGCCAAGTATACGTCGCCGAAACACGCGAGCTCGAGATCCGCGTCTACGGCACAGACGGAATGCTACTCCGAACGTACGGACGGGAAGGTGACGGTCCCGGGGAGTTCCGGGCGATCGGCGGGTTCGGCGTCGTTGGGGACACCCTTTGGGTCAGCGACGGCCGGCTACATCGCACCACCCTCTTCGCTCTTGACGGCCAAGTGCTAGCCACGGTCACCGCACTACTGGAAGTGCCGATCGGCGAGGAATTTGGTCGTCCGCTGACCGTCAGCGTGTTCCCCCATGCGCTCCGTTCGGACGGGCTGATCGAAAGTATCTTTGTGAGGGCCAGTCGTGCGAATCTGCCGGACAGCGTTGCGGAGGTGCCGAAAGTTCGGTTCGACATGAACGGTGAGGTGGTCGACACGCTCGAGATGGTTCGGACGCGAGTAAGCCGCACGGCGAGAGTTCTCCAGCTTGGTAATACCAGGACGTTCATCTACCCGGACCCGCCTGCGTCCGATAGCGGCACCTACCAGGTCCAACTCGACTCCGGATCCTTCGCGGTCCACTGGACGGTGGACGGCAGCCCGGCGAGCGGATCGCTCGTGGCCGTGCACCGAACTTCCGCCGGGGACACTACGCTGACCAGCCTCTCGTATGATCCCCGTCCGGTCACCGAGAAATACCTGGATAGCCTGGCCGCCTCACGGGCGCGGGGCCGGCGGAGTCGCAGTGACAGCCTGACGCTCGTCGAGGCCTACCGGTCCGCCACGCAGCTTCCACCCCACCACAGGCCTGTTTGGCCTCCCATCACCGTTGGGGATAGGAGCGTTTGGATCCGCCTCGACCCTGGCGTTGCGGTTGCCGACCGGTGGCTGGTCTTCGGAGAGGAGGGCCAGGTGCTGGGCACCCTGAGTCTCGGCCCGGGGGTCTTTCCAAAGTGGAGTCGCCGGGACAACGTCTGGTTGGTAGAGCGCGACAGCTTTGACGTGCCTTGGCTGGTTCGATACCGGATTCTGCCGCCCGGAAACTGACCTGCCGCATCCCGATGAGGTCCTACGGCTAGCGACGATGCGGGTACGTACCAAGCTCTCCATCCGCAACTGAGGG
>Ga0214473_10003422_pt1 | contig 19278 bp, 14 predicted proteins | sample RVTome_7_FD_203509 | JGI IMG/M metagenome (GOLD analysis project Ga0214473, IMG submission 203509) | Soil microbial communities from uranium-contaminated site in the Upper Colorado River Basin, Wyoming, United States - RVT98D197 | ecosystem: Environmental > Terrestrial > Soil > Contaminated >... | reverse complement strand
TCCGGCGACGCGCCACCGCGACCACTTCCGTGCTCACTGGGACAACACTTTCTGACATCGTTCGCTCCGCTTCCCACCCTCCATGCTTCTCTCAATCCGTGTCCCACTATTATTGGCACAGAGGGCTGGCGCGGCAGTATACATCCTTGTTGTACGTCCAGCACTGGCGTTTGTAGAAGCTCCAAGGGCTGTGGTGACACAAACGATCGCAGCGCCACGCTATCCCAAAGACGAAGTCGCCAACTCGGTCGGAGCTCTCAACGAACTTGTCGATCATCTGCGCGACTCGTTGAGTCGTGAACACACGTTCGCACCCGGTCTGGCGGAGAGCTGTATCCTTCTCCAACGCATGGGTGATTCCACCACCGTCATACTCCAGTTCAATCTTGACTGTGGTTGCCCAGTGGCAAGCGAGAGGTTCGATGCGTTGAGCTTTGCTGTTGAGTGGATCGCGGGTAAGCCTGCACCCACACAGAGGACGCTCTATGAGAAAGTGCCGCCTCTTATGACTCACGTTGATGCGCATTCATCAACGGATTCTCGCAACTGAAAAAACATGGCAAGGGAGGTGAAAAGATACCCGTTTTTCGAATTTGACACTTGATGCCACGAAACGTCATTATTATGGAGAGGAGGTCAAATGCTCAAGAAAGTGACAACCACGATATGTCTCGTGATGCTGGTACTCAGCATTTCTAGCGTGGCGCTCGTCAGCAGCAGTCACGCTGGCAGCACGCCGCTAAGTGCGGCCAACTACAAGTGTGATTTCACTTACTGTGGAACACAGAACTGCGTCGTGTTGATGGTGTTGTCCTGCGTTCAGGGCTGGTATGTTTTCGGGGCATAGCGCGTTTTGCATCGTTGAGAGAGGGTAATCCCACCCTCTCTCTAACGCGCTGCAAGGACAGGATCAAGTGCCTGGCGAGTACAAACCTAGTAGCGTTATCTCTTCGCTTTACGAACAGAAGAAGAGATACCAACCCAACATGTTGATGGCGATGGGTGTTTGGCTACTTCTGTCCGTGCTCGCCGCCGTGTTAATATCGACCCTACCGGGGGCCGATAAGGCCAGCATAGAACGGTCTGCGTCCATTTTAGGCGGGGTACCGCCTAGCCCAGGTGATGAGGCAATAGGTGACACCAAGGCTGCTGCACCCGTAGATGTCAGGCCCACAGCGTACCGCCGGCACGAGGGTTTCGCTGGGTTTAGAGGCTACAGATTAACCCCTTCCGGACCCGCCGCTGTCAGAACCTCGATGGCGCCGCAGGAGTTACCCATTGGCCGGCTTGTGGCGATGAACACCGATTACATCGGTGAACCGTCCGCACACGCCACCGGCGCAGGCGATGGCTACAATGATGGTCTTCCTGGGCTCCCTACTTTCATGGATATTGAATTCCCTGGCGCTCGGTCGCGACACATACGGAGTCCTTTGTCGAGTGATCGTCAAACTCAGATCGACCTCGCAGAGCGTGACCGCCCACCGGTTCTAAAGCTCGAGCCTGTCAGGTACCCAAAAAGGGGCTGGCATGTCAACGGCGTTGTGAAGATGGTCTTGGTGGTAGATGCCGAGGGCAACATCAGAGAGTGCCAAATCGTTGAGGAGGACCCCGACGGTCATGATTTCGCCCAGGCTTTGAAAGACGCTCTCTACGAAAGCAGGTTCTTCCCACCGCGCGTGAACGGCGCGGAAGTAGGAGCACGTTATGAGTTCACTTATGAGTTCTGCTGGGAATGTCCCCAGAAACCGGAGATCGTAGTCACCAGGGGTGACCTCGTTGTAAACCCGTCGGTAGGCGAGTGAAACGCGTCGCTCAGTCGCGCAAACGCGTCGCCCGCGCTGTGTGGAGACACTGGGAGCTACTCTGCGCTATGTCGCACGGTGCGGAGGTCGCATCACATCCCAGCGTAGTCACATCCGAAACGATTTCGCATTCCGTGACACGTTTGGCACGGATGTTGTAATGCAACAAGGCGACAGTAGAGAATTCCCAACCTCTCTGCCGCTTACGTGCAGACGGACCAACGGCCAGGCGCAGGTGGCCTCTCCGTTGGCCCGTCCCTAGTCGACATCCTACGGCTATTACGAAGCCCGGCGCGCCTTGCGACACACCGGGTTCAGTTGATACCATATTCAAAAAGGCAGACGAGGGCGTCTGCCGCCCACAGGACTATTTCAGCAGCACCATCTTCTTGGTGTCGGTGAAGTCACCGGCCGTCAAGCGGTAGAAGTAAACACCGCTGGAGTAACCGGTGACGTTCCAATCAACGCGCTCCAGACCGGGGCCGCCGTGGCCGGTGAAAGTCTCCACCGTCTGACCAGGAGCGTTGTAGACTACAAGCTCATAGTCGACCGATGAGGCCAACGCGAACGATATCGTGGTGATCGGGTTGAACGGGTTCGGGTAGCACGGATAGAGCGCAAACTCTTCCGGCACCAGCTTGGCCGTCACCGGCGCGCCGTCGTAAGTGGCCATCTCCAGCGTGATGACGTTGCCCTCGAGGCCGCCGAGGAAGTCACCCCTGAACCGTCGATTCGGCTCCATAAGAGCCAAGGTTGTGGGTCAGATTTTTTTCGTCAGATTCCCCCGGAAAAGATCGGGGGCCAAACTGACCCACTACAAGATTGTTGGCCGGAGACGGACGTCTGCGGCTGATGCCATAGGGAGATACCTGATTCCTGCGGCGCCACCGTACGAAATGGCGCTTAGGGGATGCCGTTAAAGATGATGTGCTACCGGCTGCGGATGTGTCCCGAACCGGTGACGCTCCGAGAGACGTGCTCCGGGTCGCCGTAGTAACTGATGTCGCCCGACCCGGAAACCCTGGCGTCCAGGGATTCGGCGGCGTGAACCTGAACGTCACCCGATCCGGAGATCCTGACATACGCCTCCCGCGCCACTAGATCGCTCGTGTCGATATCACCCGACCCCAAGAGACTAACCTCCAGTTCATCGGTTTTGCCTTCGGCGGTAAAGTTGCCGGAGCCGGACAACTCGAACTCGAACGACTCGGCGTCGAGCCGCTCCACGGCTATGTCGCCGGAGCCGCTGCATGAGACTCGCTCGAGAGTCGGGACGGTTATCACGATCTCGCAGCGGTGCCGCGAGGAGAACGACTGGGTCGGTCTGATCTTCAGGGTCTTGCCGCGCACCTCGGTTTCAATGAAATCGATGAGGTTGTGGTCGAAGGTCATCTGCACCGATTGCTCCGGGCCGACCGTCACGGTGATGTCGGCTGAGCCGTTGGTTTCGATCCGGGTGAACGCCTTGACGTCGCGCGTCTGAACCACCAGCTCGCCCGACCCTTTTCCGCCTCCGCTGAGTCCGCTGAACCAACCGCCGGCGGCCGCCGAGGCGGCCAACACGAGCACCACCAGCGTCCCTGGTAATGTCGTCTTCAAAAACTGTCGCACGTTATCCTCCTGACAAGAGTCTCTGTCACATCCTTAATCCTGGATACGTGATTCGAACCGGTTGGTTGCACCAAGACAGGCAAGTCCGCTCTTCCTTAGCACGCCACCAACCTCATCCTGATCGGAGTCGAAGGATGAGCGAAGTCGAAGGATGATGCTGTCGGAATGATCTATCTCGAGGCGCGCCGTGCCGTTACGTCGACGAGGCTTCACTGCCGAGCAGCTTGCCTTTCGGAGTAGTCTCTTCGCCGCCGATTTCGATGGGTTGGCCGGTGTGTTGCTCCACCGTCTCGACGATGGCGATGATCTTGTTGTCCTTGTCGCGAATCGGGGAGGTTGTGACCTTGAGAATATGCAGTGTCTCGCCCACCATGCGTCGTTCGACCGCCTGGTGCGTGCCGCCGTCCTCGAGCGTCATGCCGCCGGGGCAGTGGGCGCATCGTTCGCCCGGAGCGGAACTGTTGAACAGGTCGTGACAGGTGGGCGCCTTGGTAAGGTCCGCGTCGGGATACCAGTCCTTGAGTCGGCGGTTCATGTAGAGCAGTTTCATTCGGGGGCTGATGACGGCGACTCCGTAGACGGTGTTGTCGGCGAAGTTCTGGAAGCTGCAGATCGAGGTCTCCTCCGACTTCCGAACGCGCCTCTGTTCGGACATGTCGCGAGCGTGGGCGCAGTTGTACTCGTGGCCCTCGAACTCCACCAGGTTCACCGAGATTTCGACCGGAAAAGTTCGACCATTCTTGGCGCGGTGATCGGACTGGATCGTGAACGAACGAAACTTCCGGAGATCGTCCCAATGCTTGGGCCACACCTCCGGCGGAAAGTTGGGATCGATGTCGTGCACCGTCATCGTCAGCAACTCGTCCTTGGTGTAGCCGAGGGCGCGACAGGCCGCGTCGTTGACGTAGACAAACCGCGCGTCGCGACCCATCCAGTAGACGGCGTCGGCCGCTTTGTCCACGGCGAACCGGGTGAGTCTAAGGTCGTGTTCGACCTTCTTACGTTCGGTGACGTCGCGCGCGGCGGTGATTATGCGGACGACCTGGCCGTCCTCCAAAACAGGGATCCTCTGTATGTCGATGGTGAAAGGTGTGCCGGCCAGCGGGTAGCATTCGGTGACTGTTTGAGTTTCACCGGTCTCGAAGATTCGGTGATACTCCTCCACTGTTTTTTCGGACACGAAGGGGAACGCCTCGGTCAGCAACTTCCCGACAAAATCGGTCGGCAGGCCTGTCTCGTGGAATCGATCGACCAACATGCGGTTCACCAAAGTTATTTTCAATCCCTTGTCGATCACCAGGATGAAATCGGACATGGCGTCGATCGTCGACCGATACAAGGCCTCCGACGAGCGCAGAGCGTCTTCCGCTTTTCGGCGCTCACGCACATCCTGTTCGAGTTGGTCCATGGCCGCCCGAAGCCGGACGGAAACTTCGCGGATCCGGGCCGAGTGACGCAGCCCCACGACGGCGCCCAGAGCCAGCAGCAAGGCCAGGACGGCGCAGGCTGCAAACACGATCGGTGCTTTCCCGGTGGACTGGCTGCGTAGGAATGACTCTGACGGCAGATAACGCGCGCCCCACAGCCGGTCGGCCAGGTTGAGAACCGCACAATGAACGATCTCATCGGCGCCGACCTCTTCGTTGGGGTCGAAGCGAAGGAGTCGGGTTCCATCGAGGTCTTTCGATTGATAAAAGAGCTGGGATTCGGTGGGCGCCATCATGTCGTACACGGCCAGTATGAACTGGTTTCTGTCCTGAGGCGTGAGCGTCTGGCTGACAATACTGTCGGCGCGGTAGGTGGCGGCCACGAAGCCGACCAGGTTGTCACGCCTTTCGCCGCTCGCGGTTTTCGGCTCTTCGGAGCGATACACCGGCTTCAGCACGAACATCACACCGGCAGCGCCTGTGCGGTCGTCAAAACTGATCGTCTGGGTGGCCGCAACGGCGTCTTGATCGCAGGCCCAATCCAGAGCCTCCGCCAGTTTGGGGTGAGAGGCCAGGTCGATCCCAAGCAAACCCGCGTACTCGTCATGCGGCTCGACGACATAGATGGGGAACCTGAAACCGTCATCTCGGTCGGCAGTCTCGCTGTTGTTGCCCTGCCACGCGGATATCCTGAATCCGCTGATACCCTCCTGGCGCGCTGTTCGTTCATACACCGGCGCCTGATCGGGTCGGACGCACGGGATCCATTGGAGCGTTTGAATCTCGCGGTGATGAGCCAAAAGCGGTTGGACGAACGATCGGAATTCGTCGCGGTAGACCGAGTCCGACGAGCGGTAGAAGGAGTGAAGGGTCTCCAGCGGCAAAATACTGGAGTGGATCGTCCGCTCCAGCAGACTACGGTGCTTGAGCGCCACCATCCGGAAGTTGTCCCTTAGTCGGCTCCGCTCCAGTCGTGTTACCGTGCCATACAGCGAGTATGACGCCGCCAGGCCGATGACCAGGACGACCAAAGCTGTCAGCACAGGGTGCGAAACCAGACGACCCATCAGCCGTCCGGCCTGCCCCGCATGGGAGCGATTCGGCTCAGACACAGTCAGAAACCTCACTCGATAAAGCGAACATTGATATCACAGCGGACAATCCGTGTCGGGGACCGGACTATACTCTATCTTTCGGCACTCCGGGATCAGCTCTTCACCCTGGCCCGAACCGAGTGGCCGTTATGTTCTGAACCGCCCCGCCCCGTCGATTCCGCCCGCTGTTGCCGCACCTTGAGGGCAAAGAAAAAGGGGCCGGATAAAGCCGGCCCCAGGCCAGTCTGTTTCTAATCCACTGACCCTGCCTGAGGTGGATTGACCACCTTCAATCTGAGTGAAACATCAACAAACCGTATGCCTGCAGTCAACTGTCTGCGGCTAAACGGGTTACCGATTATCGACCTCGCTGGACTGTGGTGATGTTTCCATAAGTCCGGAACTGGCCCCTCGGTGAGTTTTTTTGGTTGCTAATCTCTCGGCGCCCCGTAAATTTGCCCCAACCTGAATTGGAAAGGGACTTCCATGTCTGACTTTGCTTATATCCATGCTCGCCAAATCCTGGACAGCCGCGGCGCACCGACAATAGAGGTCGACGTTTGTCTCTCCGACGGTACGCTGGGGCGCGCCGCGGTGCCCTCCGGCGCCTCCACCGGCGCTCACGAAGCGGTCGAACTCCGCGACGGCGACAAAAACTACTACTTCGGCAAGGGGGTCACCAAAGCGGTGGCCAACGTCAACGACCAGATCGGTCCGGCCCTTATGAACGAGGGGGTCGATCCCTTCGATCAGGTGACGCTCGACAATTTCCTTATCGATATGGACGGCACCGAGAACAAATCGGAACTGGGGGCCAACGCCACCCTCGGTGTTTCTCTGGCCACGGCCAAGGCGGCCGCGGAGTCGCGCGGGCGTTTTCTCTACGAATACATCGGGGGTTGCAACTGCAAGCTGATGCCGGTGCCGATGATGAACATCCTCAACGGCGGCAAACATGCCGACAACAACGTCGACCTGCAAGAGTTCATGATCATGCCGGTGGGGGCTGAAAACATCCGTCACGCTCTGCAGATGGGGGCCGAGGTGTTCGGCCATCTCAAAAAGGCGCTCAAGGCCATAGGCTACAACACGGCGGTCGGCGACGAGGGGGGATTCGCGCCGGATCTGAAATCAAACGAGGAAGCTTTGCAGGTGATAATGGAGGCTATCGACGCCTCCGGTTACAAGGCTGGCGAGGAGATCATGCTGGCTTTGGACCCGGCCTCGACTGAGTTTTACGATGCCGCCACCGGTAAGTACATCCTGGCCGCCGAGGGGCGCGAACTGTCGTCGGAGGAAATGATTGATTTCTACGCCGGCCTGGTTGAGAAATACCCGATCATCTCCATCGAGGACGGCCTGGCCGAGGACGACTGGGAGGGATGGCGCGAGTTCACGGCCCGCCTGGGCGACGTCATCCAGATCGTCGGCGACGATCTCTACGTCACCAACCCAAAACGGTTGGCGCGCGGTATCCATGAGAAATCGTCCAACTCCATTCTGATCAAGCTCAACCAGATCGGCACCCTCACCGAGACGCTCGACACTATCGAGATGGCCCAGAAGGCCGGCTTCACGGCGGTGGTGTCGCATAGATCCGGTGAGACGGAGGATGCGACCATCGCCGACGTGGTGGTGGCGACGGCGGCGGGTCAGATCAAGACCGGGTCGATGTGTCGCACCGACCGCATCGCCAAATATAACCAACTGATCCGCATCGAAGAGACGATCGGCGAAAACGCCATCTACCCCGGCCTGTCGGCGTTTTGCAACTTGAGAAGTTGATAGATCCGCAGGCCCCGAACTTTCCGCTGTTGATAACTCCCGTGGGTGGCAGACGCCCGCGTCTGCCCGGTCCGCCTTCTGCCATGCGAGTACCGCGAAGCGCGATGTGGCGATCTCAATCCATTCCGTGGACGGCGGATGTCCACATCTGCCGTCCTGACAAACCCAGGCGCCGGGCGGCGCATGGGGACATACGCCGCCCACAGAGTACAGTAGGCTTCCTGTCCCCCAACATCCCCCTTGCTATCGCCTTTCGATTGCCTTAGCTTCTCAATATGAAGCTGGGTATTATCGGCAAACCGCAGTGTGGGAAGACGACCGTCTTCAACGCCGCGGCCGGTCAGACCGAAGCGGTGGGGGATTTCAGCCAGTCTTCGCATCGGGCCATCATCAAAGTCCCCGATGAACGAGTCGACAAACTGGCCGAACTAATCCAGCCGGACAAGAAAACCCACGCCGAGATCGAGTTTCTGGACGCCCCCGGTTTCACCGGCAAAGGCAAGGAATCCGGCGATCTCAAAATCACCAACGAACTGCGCGAGGTGGATGCGTTGATAATGGTGATCGACGCCTTCTCGCCCGACGCCGACCCCGAGCGGTTCATCGGCAATCTCATCGATGAGATGATGCTGGCCGACCAGTTGGTGGTCGAGAGCAATCTTGAAAACAAGACGCGCAAGATGAAACTGACAGGTGATCGGTCGTTGTTGCCGGAGATTGATCTCTTGGAGAAGTGTCTGAAATCGCTGGCGGCCGAGCAGCCGCTTTTGGACGTCGATTTCGAGGCGTCTGAGGAGAAGCGTTTGCGCAACTATCAGTTTCTGTCGCGCAAGCCGCTGTTGATCATGCTCAACATCGCCGAGGAGGATCTGCCGAACCAGGAGACGATCTATCAGAAGCACGCGCATCTGATCGCACCGGGCAAGCGCGAGGTCGCCACGCTGTGCGGCAAGCTCCAGATGGAACTGGCGGCTCTTTCGCGTGAGGAACAGAAAGCGTTCTTTGATGATCTGGGCGTAACGGCCTCGGCTGTGGACAAGGTGATCCAAAAGTCATACGCGCTGCTGGGGCTGATCTCGTTTCTCACCACCGGCAAGCCGGACGTGCGCGCCTGGACGATTAAGTACGGCGCCACCGCCCACAAAGCGGCCGGGATCATCCACAGCGACATGGAACGCGGCTTTATCCGCGCCGAAGTGACGCCGTACGAGGACTACATAAGACACAAGACGCCGGCGGCCCTCAAGGCGGCCGGCAGGACCAGGCTGGAGGGAAAGGACTACATCGTGCAGGACGGCGACGTGATTCTGTTTCGATTCAACGTTTGAATGCGAACATGCGGAAACATAAGATCGAGATGTCCTGTTCAATACCCGGACAGACATGCCGATAATCGTATGGTGGCAATGAGCAGGACAATGAATCCGATAAGAGGTTGATGTGATAAGCGTGACGGACAAACCGGACAAAGAAACCACCGGCACCAAAACACTGTCGATCCTCCCGCTGAAGGGAACCGTCGTCTATCCGTATCTGGTCGTCCCGCTGATGATCCAGGATGCGGATCAGACGCGCATGCTCGACGAGACGCTGATGCGCGGCGCCCGGATCGGGCTGTTTTTGCAGAAGGACATGGAGCAGGAAAACCCCGGTCCGGACGACCTTCACCTCGTCGGCACGGCCGGCAACATTCTCAAGATGCTGCGCTTCCCCGACGGCAGCGTGCGGTTTCTGATCCAGGGGTTGTCGCGCATCAGGATCAAACGGTTCATCTCCACCCAGCCGTATCTGACGGCTGAGGTAGAGGAACTGTCCGAGGCGGTGGACGACACGGTGGGGACCGAGGCGTTGCAGCGCAATCTGCTGGAGCATATCAAGACCCTGACCGAACTGGCCCCATACCTCACCGAGGAGTTCCACGTCTCGGCCATCAACCAAGACACGCCGTCGAAACTCACCGACTTTGTCGCCTCCAGCCTGAACATTCCCCTGGCGGAGAAACAGCGGTTGCTCACCGAGTTGAACGTGTTCAAGCGGATGAAGCGGCTTTATTCGGCGCTCAACAAAGAGATCGAGGTGCTGGAGCTGTCGCGCAAGATTCAGGCCCAGGCGGCCAGCGAATTGGGCAAGTCGCAGCGCGATTATATCCTGCGCGAGCAACTCAAGGCCATCAAGAAGGAACTTGGGGACGGCGACGATAAGTCGGACGTCGACGAGTTCGCCGTGAAGATTGAATCCGCTCACATGCCCGAGCACGCCGAGCAGGCGGCGCGCAAGGAATTGGACCGGCTTTCGCACATGGCGCCGTCATCGGCGGAGTACACCGTCTCACGCACCTATCTGGACTGGCTGGTGACCCTGCCCTGGAGTGTGTCGACCGAGGACCATCTCGATCTGAGGGAAGCCAAGAAGGTTCTCGACGAGGACCACCACGACCTGGACAAGGTCAAAGACCGCATCCTCGAACACCTGGCCGTGCGCAAGCTTAAGTCGGACGTGAAAGGACCTATCCTGTGTTTTGTGGGTCCGCCCGGAGTCGGCAAGACATCGTTGGGCAAGTCGATCGCGCGGGCCATGGGTCGTAAGTTCGGCCGCGTGTCGCTGGGCGGCATGCGCGACGAAGCCGAGATTCGCGGTCATCGCCGGACCTACATCGGCGCCATGCCGGGCCGCGTTATCCAGATGGTCAAGCGCTGCAGCTCCAACAACCCGGTGATCATGCTCGATGAAGTCGACAAGCTGGGCAACGATTTTCGCGGCGATCCCTCATCCGCCTTGCTCGAAGTGCTGGACCCGGAGCAGAACGACTCGTTTTCGGATCACTACCTTGAACTGGCGTTCGATTTGTCGAAGATCATGTTCATCACCACGGCCAACTGGCTGGAGCCGATTCCGGCCGTCCTGCGCGATCGCATGGAGGTCATCCGACTGCCCGGCTACACCGACATCGAAAAGCTGGCCATCGCCCGCAACCATCTCATCCCGAAACAACTGGACAACCACGGCCTGAGTCCGTCGAAACTGACCATCACCGACAAAGCGATCCAGACTATCGTCGACGGTTACACCCGCGAAGCGGGGTTGCGCAATCTGGAGCGCGAGATCGCGTCGGTGGCGCGCAAAGTGGCCCGGCGCGTGGCTTCCGGTCACAAGAAGAAGATCACGGTCGACGTCAAAGATATCGCCAGACTGCTCGGGCCGCAGCGGTTCGTGCGTGAGGCCCTCACCCGCCAGGGACAGGTCGGGGTGGTGCCGGGTCTGGCCTACACCGCGGTCGGTGGGGAGCTGCTGTTTGTCGAGGCCACCTCCATGCCGGGCAAGAAGGACATGATCCTCACCGGACACCTCGGCGACGTCATGAAGGAATCGGCCCAGACCGCTCTTTCGTTCCTGCGCTCGAACTCCGCTGAGTTGAAGATCGATCCGGAACTGTTCGAGATCAGGGAGATTCATATCCATGTCCCCTCGGGCGCCACGCCCAAGGACGGACCTTCGGCCGGGATCGCCATGCTGGTGGCCATCGCATCGTTGTTCACCAACCGCTGCGTCAAACCGTGCCTGGCCATGACCGGTGAGATCACCCTGCGCGGCCAGCTTTTGCCCATCGGCGGACTCAAGGAGAAACTGCTGGCGGCCTATCGAGCCGGCGTGGAAACGGTTATTCTACCCGAGGAGAATCGCAAGGACTGCTCCGAACTACCGAGTGAGATCAAGAAAGGCATCAAGCTGAAGTTCTTCGCCGAGGCGCTGCCGGCCATCAAATTCGCACTGGAGAGCAACTCCAACAGTAAGGCGACCGCGAAGAAACGGACGGCTGCCAAGAGTCGTGCGTGAGAATCAAGGATGATTCATGAAGCTCGTGACCGCCGAGCAAATGCGCCGGATCGACCGTGAGACCATCGAAGGCCGCGGTATTCCGGGCGATCAACTGATGGAAAACGCCGGGCGTGGTATCGTCGGCGGCATCGCCACACTGGTCCGCGACGCCCGGCCTGGTGACTCCTTCGTCATCTTTTGCGGCAAAGGTAACAACGGCGGCGACGGGTTCGTCGCCGGTCGCTATCTCTTTCGCTCCGGGGCCAATGTCACCATCTACTATCTCGGTCCGCCCGACAAACTCTCGCCCGACGCCAAACTGAACTACGACCGCGCCGCCGGACTGGAGCTGGACATGAATGAGCTCAAGTCAATCGACGATCTGCCCGACCGATTAGACTGCGATTTCATCGTTGACGCCGTCTTCGGCACCGGCTTCAGCGGCGCGCCGCAGGGGCTTGCCGCTGAGCTGATCGAATACATCAACCGTCAGCCCCGGCGCATTATCGCGGTCGACATGCCGTCCGGCTTGAACGCCGACAGCGGTGAGCACGCCGGGGTGGCGGTCCGAGCCGCCTACACTTTCACGCTGGCCCTGCCCAAGTATGGCCTGTTCGTCTCGCCCGGACGCGAGTTGGCCGGCGTGGTAGTGACACTGCCGATCGGGATTCCCGATGATGTCGTGGCCGGCTTTGATCTACCGGTCGACCTGATCACGCCGGAGATGGTGGCGGCGCGTCTCCCCATGCGCAAGCCGGACGGACACAAGGGGGACTTCGGTAAGTTGTTCGCCCTGGCCGGATCAACTGGCTTAACCGGCGCGGCGGCCATGGCCGCCAAAAGCGCTTTGCGCTGCGGCTGCGGTCTGGTCAAAATAGGCTGCCCGCGCAGCGCTCTGCCGTTGATCGCACCGTTGGTGATCGAGGCCACGTCATGCCCCTTGCCCGACGTCGTCAAGAAAGGGGCGTTGGCTCTGCGCGGCTTGGGCGAAGCACGCAAGTTGATTCGAGAGCACGAAGCCGTGGCCATCGGACCGGGCGTAGGGTTGCATCATGAGACACAGGAGCTGGTGCGACGAGTGATAGCGACGCTGGAACGCCCCGCCGTGATCGACGCCGACGGTCTCACGGCCTTGGCCGGTCACCTCGATGTTCTCAAAGAAAGCTGCGTGTCGGTGGTTCTTACACCACACCCGGGCGAATTCAAGCGATTGGCCGACGGCGCGACCGTTCCCGACGACATACATGAACGAATTGAAACAGCGAGACAGTTCGCCGCCGACAACAAAGTCATTCTGGTTCTCAAGGGCAGCCCTACCGTGGTTGCGGACGTGAGCGGCGACTGCTATGTTAACCCAAGCGGCAACAGCGGCATGGCCACCGGCGGGTCGGGCGACGTCCTGACCGGGGCCATCGGGTCGTTTCTGGCGCAGGGGATGAGCGCGGTCGATGCGGCCGTGTGCGGTGTCTACGTGCACGGTCTGGCCGGCGACCTGGCGGCCGATGAAATGACTGAGCGCAGTGTTATCGCCGGCGACCTGATCGACTTCCTGCCGCAAGCCTTCGAAACGCTGGGCTGCTGACCGGCAAGCAGGCCAGCCCGTTCTGTGCGCAGCGCACGCCCAGTCTTCGTATTTCATGTGCAGCGGACTATCTTGATTTGTGGTTAAGCTTGGGCGTAGGTTTGATAAAGCTCGTCGGCGACCTTGAACGGATCGGCCTGGCCGCGGTAGACGTCATCAACGATACGATCAAAATCAACCTCACCGGCCAGCCGATCGAGAAACTCCCGTTGAAACCTGTGACCGAGGATGGCCAGGATTCTCTTCTGTATCTGCAGCCGCCGGTGAGCATCGAAGTGGCCGTTGGTTTTGATGAACCCGAGATGCTCTTTGATCCGCGTGCGCAGCTTGTCGATATTCACTCCCTGATTGGCCTGCGTGGTCACCACCGGCACTCTCCAGGCGTCAACCGCCGCCTTTCGCAGGTGCAGAGTGTACTTGAGTTCCGCCGCCAGACTCTCGGCTCCCTGGCGGTCGGCTTTGTTGACCACCATGATGTCGGCCACCTCCAGAAGGCCGGCCTTCATCGTCTGAACACCATCGCCCGACTCCGGCACCACGATGACAACGACGGTATCGCAGGCGTCGACAATGTCCAGTTCCACCTGGCCCACCCCGACCGTTTCGATAAGAATGTAGTCGAACCCGAAAGCGTCCATCACCACCGAGACGTTGTCGGTGGCCGCGGAAAGACCGCCGCTGGCCCCGCGGCTGGCCATGGAGCGAAAGAACACCCGTCCGTCGGCGGGCAGGTCGGTCATGCGCACGCGATCCCCCAAAAGCGCGCCGCCGGTGAAGGGTGACGAAGGATCGACGGCGACGACGCCGACCCTGACGTCCTCGTCGAGCAAGAGAGGTATCAGACCGTTGACGAGGCTCGACTTACCGGCGCCCGGCGGACCGGTCAGTCCGATCTTCACGGCGCGACCGACTTTGCGGTACAGCTCGCCCAACCGTTCGCGGTAACCCTCGGCGCGATTCTCCACCATTGTGATCAGACGCGACAGGGCGCGCATATCCCCCCGGGCGAATCGGTCGAGCGGGTCCATTGTCACTCAAAGCCGGTTGACAGGTTGCCGGCCGTCAACTTGATGTCCTTCAGGCGGAGTTGTTTGCGGGTGACGTCGTTGTAGGTGTTGTACTCGATGACGTAAGCCAGGTCGACCAGACAGCCCTTGGACGAAATTAGGGTGGCCATGTGGCCGAAACCGAAACCGATGACGTCGAAGACGGGATCACCTTTGCGCACCCGCATCTTCAGATGGTTTTTGCCCACCACGTACGGTTGGCCCACCACCTCGCAGTTGCGCGTCAGAAACACCGGTCGCATGTTTTGCGGGCCGAAGGGGGAGAATTCCTCGATGGTTTGCATGAGGCGGTCGTTGATATCGGTCAGTTCGATCTCGAGGTCGATGTTGAGTTTGGGTGTGATGTCTTCATTGCTGAGGTAGTTAACCGAGACTCGTTTGAAAGCCTCTCTGAACTCCTCGATGCGATCGTGTCTTATGGAGAGTCCGGCCGCATACTTGTGACCGCCGTACTTGACGAGCAGATGTTCGCACTCTTTGAGCGCCTCACACAAATGAAAACCGGGGATGGACCGCGCCGAACCCTTGCCCTCGCCGTCGATCACCGATATCATGATGGTCGGCAGGTGGAACCGTTCGACGATCCGGCTGGCGACGATACCGATCACGCCCTGATGCCAGTTTTGTCCAGCCAGGACGATGGCCCGGTCGGTGTCGAGATCGACGATCTCATCGATCTGGTCCAGAGCCTCGCGGAGTGTCATTTCATCGATCTCCTTGCGCCGTTTGTTTTCCTCGTCGAGTTTACGGGCGATCTCGGAGGCTACCCGTTCATCCCGTGTCGAGAGCAAACGGATCGCATCGCCCGCGTCACCCAACCGTCCCAGGGCGTTGATGCGCGGCGCCAGAATGAACACCACCTGACCGGTGCTGATATCCTTGCCCATCAGACCCGAGACGAAAGTCAGCGACTTCAAACCCGGCTTGGTGGTGCGGGCGATCTGCTTGATGCCGAACTTGGTCAGGACGCGGTTCTCGCCGACCAGCGGCACGATATCGGCCGCGGTGCCCATGGCCACCAGATCGAGGTGCTCGTCGAGGTCGCGTTCGTCCTGGTTGTGCGAGCGATACAGCGCCTGCGCGAATTTGAAAGCCACCCCCACGCCGGACAACTCGTCCGGATAGTTCTCGCCGTCGGTCTTGGGATTGATAACGGCCGTGGCGTTGGGTATCGCTCCGCCCGGTTCATGGTGATCGGTGATGATGACATCGAGGCCGACCGAGCGGGCGTACTCGACTTCGTCGACAGCCGTGATGCCGGTGTCGACGGTGATAATCAGCGAGACGCCGCGTTCCTTGGCTTCGTGGATCCCCTCCTTGGACAGCCCGTATCCCTCGATGAGCCGATTGGGCAGGTAGTACTCGACGTTGCCGCCGAGCTTACCCAGCACCATGTACAACAGAGCGGTGGCGGTGATGCCGTCCACGTCGTAGTCGCCGTAGATGACCATCTTCTCGTTGTTGCAGAAGGCCCGGGTCACCCGCTGGATGCCGGCCAGCATACCGGTCATGTCATAGGGGTCTCTCAGGTCGGTCAACTTCGGATGGAGAAATCCGTCGATGGTCTCGGAACTGTCCATTCCGCGATTGATCAGAATCTTGACGACGTCGTCCGGCAGGTCGCACTCGGCGGCCAGAGCGGCCACCTGCGCCTTATCCGGTTCCGGAGCCAGCACCCACTTCAGCGGGGAGGTCCGTTTCGTGAAGCTCATATCAGCCTCCAGAGCTTTGGAGGCTTGGAAAGCAGGAGGTAAGCCGAGTTCTGTATCCCCTCGCAAGGAGGGGCCAACAGTCATTTGTCTTGATAAACCGGTTGCCCGGTCATTCTACGCGGCCCACCCGGGAATGGTAGCGGGGCGAATCGACCCCTCTTCCCCTATTTGGCCTTGCTCCTGGCGGGGTTTACCCGCCGTCGACATTTCTGCCGGCGGCCGTGGTCTCTTACACCACGATTTCACCCTTACCCGCGCGCGGCGGGCGGTATAGTTTCTGCGGCACTTTCCGTCGGATCACTCCGCCCCGGTGTTACCGGGCGCCATGATTCTTTGGAGCTCGGACTTTCCTCACTTCAAACTTGCATCTAAAGCGCGACTGTTTCTCCTGCTTTATCAAGCCAACATCTATAAAACAACAAACACTAACATTCAAAATTGAGCCATCACAAATCAAATCATCCGCCGATAATTGGGCGCTTCTTTAGTTATCGGCACCGAATGGGGATGCGATTCGGTGACCCCGGCCGCCGTAATCTGCACGAAGCGCGCCTTGGCCGCCAACTGCTTCAGGTCGGCCGCGCCGCAGATACCCATACCGGCCCTCAGCCCGCCCACCAACTGGTGGACCGACTCGGCCAGAAGACCTTTATACGGCACGCGCCCTTCGATTCCCTCCGGCACCAGTTTGCCGGCTTCCTGGTCCTCCTGGAAATACCGGTCCTTGCTACCTTCCTTCATCGAGCCCAAAGAGCCCATGCCGCGGTAAACCTTGAACGAGCGACCTTCATAAAGGACCGTCTCGCCGGGCGATTCATCGGTCCCGGCGAAAAGCGATCCGATCATAGCCGCCTGGGCACCGCAGGCGAGGGCCTTGGTCACATCGCCCGAATACCGTATGCCGCCGTCGGCCACTACCGGAACTCCGGCTTTGGCCGCCGCGGAGACGGCATTGATGATCGCGGTCACCTGGGGCACGCCGGCCCCGGTCACCACCCGCGTCGTGCAGATAGAACCCGGTCCGATGCCTACCTTGACACTGTCGGCGCCGGCATCGATCAGCGCCTGGGCTCCTTCGGCGGTGGCGATGTTGCCGGCCATCACCGGCACCGAGGGAAACTTCATCTTCAGCGCCGTCACGGCTTTGAGAACGCCTTCGCTGTGCCCGTGCGAGGAATCAACCACCAGCAGATCCACTCCCGCGGCCACCAAGGCCGGCGCTCGCGCCTCCAGATCCTTGCCCACGCCCACCGCCGCGCCGACCCGCAGCCGCCCCTTGTCATCCTTGCAGGCCAGCGGATACTGGATTTTCTTCATTATGTCTTTAACCGTGATCATCCCTTTGAGGTTCTGCTGCTCATCGACGATTAATAGCTTTTCGATGCGGTGCTGGTGGAGCAGGTCTTTGGCTGTGTCCAGATCGGTGCCGGGTCTGACCGTCACCAGCTTCTCACGGGTCATCACTTCCGAAATCAGAACCGTCGGGTCGCGGTGGAAACGCAGATCGCGGTTGGTCAGAATGCCGACCAGCCGGCCCTCTTTGGTGATCGGGATGCCGGAGATGGAGAAGCGGTGCATCACCTCGAGGGCGTCGCCGATGGTTTTGTCGGGCGGTAGGGTTATCGGGTCGACGATCATGCCGGACTCGGATTTTTTGACCTTGTCGATCTCACCGGCCTGGGCCTCGGGCGTCAGGTTCTTGTGAATAACGCCGAGGCCGCCCTGGCGGGCCAGCGCGATGGCCAGACCGGATTCCGTCACCGTGTCCATGGCGGCCGACATCAGCGGAATGTTCAGCTCAATCCCGGGGGCTATGATAGTCGCGATGTTCACCTCGGACGGCAGCACCTTCGAGTGCGCCGGCAAAAGCAGGACATCGTCAAAGGTAAGAGCGATTTGTTCGAGTATCTCGGTCATACGCTGCAATTCCGTAGGTCGCCGGTCGCGCCGCCGCCTAGTTGGATTCCTTCTCATCCCAAAACAAGAGCCGGCCGCAGTTTTCACAAGTATGAATGCGGTCGCCTTTCTTGATCTCCTGCACCCTGCGCGGCGTAAGTGACTTGTAGCAGGAGCCGCAGGCGCGCTTCTTGACCATCACCACCGCCGTGCCCCCTTTGCCCTTGCGCACCCGTTCATATATGGACCGGGTGGCGTGCGAAATCTGTGTGGAGATCTGAGTGCGCTCGTTCTCCTTTTCCGCCACCTTGTCGCCGATGGAATCGATTTTCTCCTGGAGGATGGCCAATTGTTTGGTGTTGGTGTCATCCGCCTGTTTCGATTTATCCCGATACCCGGCGATCTCTTTCTCCAGTTCCGAGAGGCGTTCCTCGGTCTGTAACAACTCGGTCTCCTGGTTGGAGATGGCCTCTTTGATGGCGTCGATCTGCGCCACCAGAGCGTCATACTCTTTGTTGGTCTTGATCGACATCATCTGCTGCTGATACTTCTGGAGTTCCGCCTCCTTGCTGGCGATTTCCAACTCAAGGTGCTTGACGGCGAGTCTCTTTTCATCGTATTCGACGGTGGCGGTTTCCAGCTTGGTTTTGGCTTCCTCGATCTCGCTGCGCAGATTATCCATCATGTCGGGCAGGTAGTCCTTGGATCGTTCCAACTCACCGAGATCATAGTCGATAACCTGAAGTTTCAACAGCAACTCGAGATCGCTGGGCATCACACCTCCTTGCGCCTGAAGCGGCTTATTCATCGGCATCTCAAACGAGAAACGCATCCCCCTGGGATACCAGGAGAATGCGTTCTCAAGTTTTCGCCTCGGACCGTGCCTCCGCCCGCCAGGTGACAGGTTTCAACCGGACCGCCGGCATACCGTTTGTCTTTTCTCAATCTCTGCATTCTGCAAAATGGGCAATACTGGATTCGAACCAGTGACCTCTCGGATGTGAACCGAACGCTCTAACCAACTGAGCTAATTGCCCTGAAATCATCCTTCCTCATCATGGGCCCAGCAGGACTCGAACCTGCGACCCGCTGATTATGAGTCAACTGCTCTAACCAACTGAGCTATGGGCCCAAATTTGGCCGAGTCATATAGTTTAACCAACTCACGCCTCAACGTCAAGCCTTTAATATCAACCACCGACCGGTGGTGACAGTTCCTCGCTTCCGGTCTGGTCGGGGAGTTCTGCCCGGCCCCGGGGATATTCATATACGTTGGTATCGGCAACCGCCGGTGGGCGGTTGAGCGACGACAGCCTGGTGCCCTCAAACATGTTTGACGCGACTCTCTGTCTTCGAATCTGAACCGCCCCGGTTTTCCCGGAGACTGTTTTTGTTGAGTCAGGCCACGTGGACCTGCGCTTTTCCACTGCGATAATATACCTCTTCGAACTCCGTCGGGGGAATATTCCCGATCGGCTCCAGC
>Ga0214473_10003421_pt1 | contig 19279 bp, 8 predicted proteins | sample RVTome_7_FD_203509 | JGI IMG/M metagenome (GOLD analysis project Ga0214473, IMG submission 203509) | Soil microbial communities from uranium-contaminated site in the Upper Colorado River Basin, Wyoming, United States - RVT98D197 | ecosystem: Environmental > Terrestrial > Soil > Contaminated >... | reverse complement strand
TGGTACTGCCGGTCCTACCGGAGCAACCGGAGCAACAGGAACAACAGGCGAGGCCGGACCCACAGGCGTTACCGGTGCCACAGGAGGAACCGGCCAAACAGGTCCCACGGGTACAACAGGCGCAACCGGTCAAACCGGCCCCACGGGTGTAACAGGTCAAACCGGTCCTACCGGCGCCACAGGAGCAACAGGAGCAACAGGAGAAGTTGGACCAACCGGAGCAACCGGGGCAACAGGAACACAAGGATCCATCGGCCAAACCGGTCCTACCGGAGTAACCGGAACAACAGGAACTGCCGGTCCTACCGGTGCAACCGGTGCTACCGGTCTTCAAGGGAACACCGGTCCTACCGGTACAACAGGAGGAACGGGTGAAGCAGGGGCAACCGGCGCAACAGGAGGAAGCGGCGCTACCGGTCAAACCGGTCCCACCGGTACTACGGGTGCAACAGGAGCAACAGGAGAAGTTGGACCAACCGGTGCCTCCGGCGCAACAGGAACCCAGGGAAGTATCGGACAAACTGGGCCAACCGGTGTCACCGGTACCACCGGCAGTCAGGGGAGCATCGGTCAAACCGGTCCCACCGGATCAACAGGCACTACCGGCTCAACAGGAGAGAAAGGTACTACCGGTGCAACCGGAGCAACAGGAACAGAGGGTGCTGTGGGTGCCTCCGGTCCAACAGGTGCAACCGGAGCAACAGGAAGTCAGGGAAGTGTCGGGCAAACAGGTCCCACCGGTGCAACGGGAACCACCGGCGCAACAGGCGATAACGGCCCCACCGGAGTAACGGGAGCAACCGGAACAGAAGGCGGTATCGGGGCTTCCGGTCCAACAGGCGCTACAGGATCTACCGGAACCCAAGGGAGTATCGGGCAGACCGGTCCTACCGGAACCACCGGTTCTACCGGCGCAACAGGGGAGAAAGGACCTACCGGCGCAACAGGTGCATCAGGAGCAACCGGTGAGGTGGGTCCTACGGGATCAACAGGTGCTACCGGAACCCAAGGGAGTATCGGACAAACAGGACCTACCGGAACTACAGGGGCAACCGGTGCAACAGGTGATGCAGGCGCTACAGGTGCAACCGGCGCTACCGGAAATCAGGGGAGTATCGGACAAACCGGACCAACTGGAGGAACAGGAGCAACCGGCACTCAAGGAACCATCGGTCAAAATGGTCCCACCGGCGCAACCGGCGCCACTGGTACGCAGGGACCTACCGGAGCGACAGGAACAACAGGCGCAACAGGAGAAGCAGGACCAACGGGATCAACAGGAGGAACAGGAGGAACCGGTCAAACCGGACCCACAGGAACAACCGGAGGAACAGGTCAAACAGGACCTACCGGCGCTACCGGTCAAACCGGTCCTACCGGAACTACGGGTGCAACAGGAGCAACTGGTGAAGTAGGACCAACCGGTGCCTCCGGTGCAACAGGAACTCAAGGGAGTATCGGGCAGACCGGACCAACCGGTTCCACAGGTACAACCGGCAGTCAGGGAAGTGTCGGGCAAACAGGACCCACCGGAACCACAGGTGCAACCGGCGCAACAGGAGAAGCCGGTCCAACAGGTGCTACAGGAGCAACCGGAACAGAAGGAAGTGCGGGTGCAACCGGATCTACCGGTGCAACGGGATCTACCGGAACTCAAGGAAATGTCGGACAAACCGGTCCCACCGGTGCAACAGGTACTACCGGTGCAACAGGAGAGGCAGGACCAACAGGAGCAACGGGCGCTACCGGAACAGAAGGTAGTATTGGCGCCTCAGGTCCAACAGGCGCAACCGGACCTACCGGAACCCAAGGGAGCATTGGTCAGACCGGACCAACCGGAACAACAGGGGCGACCGGAACATTTGGCCCTACAGGTGCAACAGGTGATAACGGTCCCACCGGTTCAACAGGTACAACCGGCGCTACCGGACAAACCGGTCCCACCGGAACTACCGGCGCTACCGGAACATTTGGCCCCACAGGTGCAACCGGCGCTACAGGTCCCACGGGGGGCATCGGCGCTTCCGGTCCGACGGGATCAACGGGTGCCACAGGTCAAACCGGTCCAACAGGATTTACCGGAGCTACCGGAGCAACCGGTCAAACCGGTCCAACAGGATTTACCGGAGCTACCGGAGCAACCGGTCAAACCGGTCCGAGTGGTGCAACTGGAGCAACCGGTGAGACAGGTCCTACGGGAAGTACCGGTGCTACAGGCCCCACAGGCGGCATCGGTGTTTCCGGTCCTACAGGATCAACAGGAGCTACCGGCCAAGCAGGTCCAACAGGATATACCGGTGCAACCGGCACAACCGGTCAGACAGGACCTACTGGGGTCACCGGAGCAACCGGTCAAGAAGGTCCTACGGGATATACGGGAGCTACAGGTGTCACAGGTCAAACAGGACCTACAGGTGCAACCGGTACAACAGGTTTATCAGGTCCTACAGGTACAACCGGGGCAACCGGTACTACGGGTCAAACCGGACCAACTGGGTATACCGGCGCAACGGGTGCTACAGGTCAAACCGGCCCCACCGGAGCAACCGGTGTTACGGGTTTACCAGGTCCTACAGGTACTACCGGCGCCACCGGACCCACAGGCGGCATCGGTGCCTCCGGTCCTACCGGAGCAACAGGCACTACCGGCCAAGCAGGTCCAACGGGATATACCGGAGCTACCGGAGCAACCGGAGACTTCGGTCCCACAGGTGCAACAGGTGCAACAGGACAAGAGGGTCCTACGGGTACTACCGGCGCCACCGGACCCACAGGCGGCATCGGTGCTTCCGGTCCTACCGGATCAACCGGTACTACCGGTCAAACCGGTCCAACTGGTGACACTGGAGCTACCGGACAAAATGGTCCAACCGGATCAACGGGTTCAACCGGCGCTACAGGCCAAACAGGACCAACAGGATATACCGGAGCAACGGGAGCAACAGGTCAAACAGGCCCCACGGGATATACCGGTGCAACAGGCGCCACGGGTCAAACAGGACCAACCGGTGCAACAGGTGTAACCGGACAAAATGGTCCCACAGGTAGAACTGGTGCCACGGGTGCTACGGGCCAAACCGGTCCAACAGGATATACCGGTGCAACCGGTGCAACAGGTCAAACAGGACCGACAGGATATACCGGAGCAACGGGTGCTACAGGTCAAACAGGACCGACAGGTGCAACAGGTGCAACAGGGCAAAACGGCCCGACAGGATATACCGGTGCAACCGGTGCAACAGGTCAAACAGGACCGACAGGATATACCGGCGCTACCGGTGCCACCGGTCAAACCGGCCCAACGGGATATACCGGAGCAACGGGTGCTACCGGTCAAACAGGACCAACGGGATATACAGGAGCAACGGGTGCTACCGGCCAAACAGGACCCACGGGTGCAACAGGACCGACAGGACAGAACGGCCCGACAGGATATACCGGAGCAACCGGCGCCACCGGCCAAACCGGACCAACAGGATATACCGGAGCAACCGGCGCCACCGGCCAAACCGGACCAACAGGATATACCGGAGCTACAGGATCCACCGGGCAAACAGGACCCACGGGAGCAACAGGACCGACAGGACAGAACGGTCCAACAGGATATACGGGTGCCACCGGTGCCACCGGCCAAACCGGTCCAACAGGATATACGGGTGCCACAGGTGCTACGGGACAAACAGGACCAACGGGTTATACCGGCGCCACAGGAGCAACAGGTCAAACCGGTCCTACCGGAGCAACAGGAGTAACGGGACAGAATGGTCCAACCGGCAGAACCGGAGCAACCGGTGCTACCGGTTATACAGGTCCCACGGGTGCAACAGGATCCACCGGCCAAACCGGTCCGACAGGCTATACCGGTGCAACCGGTGCCACCGGCCAAACCGGCCCTACGGGATATACCGGTGCAACCGGCGCTACCGGTCAAACAGGACCAACCGGCGCAACCGGTGCAACAGGACAAAACGGTCCGACCGGCAGAACCGGCGCAACAGGCGCAACAGGAGAAGAAGGGCCTACCGGCCCGACTGGTCCGCCGGGGGAAATGGGTGCAAGCGGTGAGTTTCTGTTTACCGCGACAAGCAATCTTATTTATCCCTATCCGGTCGTCAACCGCAGTATCGCCTTGGGTAGCACGACATTCAGCCCGGCTGATGATCCCAGCATTACCGCGACCACGAGCGCCCTCATACTTCTCAACGGCGATACCGGCTCCGCAAGCATATCCGGACTCCTCACCCTTCGCGGAGGAGACAGTGTCATAGAAACCCAAAGGATGTCCAAGTTGACCATCGGTTCTGCGACCACCGGACCGGTGCAAATTTCTCCGAAAGGCACGACCGGATTGTTCGTTGACTCAACAGGATTTGTCGGGATAGGGACGACAGAACCCGCAGAACTTTTCAATGTGGTGCTAAACTCAACGGACGGTTCAGACGTTCTTCAGTATGCCGGATTGTTTACCTATGATAATTCAGTAGATGCACCCGGCGTTACAGCAAATGCCTGGCAAGGCCAAGCGCGCTATTCGGGCACAGGTGCCAATACCATAGATAGTCTGAGGGGAGTCCGGGGTACTGCGACCAACGTCAGCAGCGGTACCGTTACCACTGCGATTGCCATGTACGGGACGGTACAGAATTCCAGCAGCGGTACGATATCCAGCGGAGCAGCACTCACGGGATCCGTTTCCAACGTAGGATCCGGAGCAGTCACCATAGGCCGCGGTTTATGGATTGCAACGCCCGCAAACAGCGGGGGAGGAACCATTCCGACCGTGTACGGCATTCAAGTAGATGACCAGACGCTTTCCGGTGCAACAAGCTATGCCGTCGTAACCAATGGCGGAGACATAGTCTTTAATATGCAGGCGACCGACACCACGACGGTACAGTCGGCAGCGGTTCCGACCGTGGACCTGATGGCGATATCCAATTCCAGTTTTCCGGTTACTTTAACCAGCGGTGTTGACGGGTTGACCATTGACTACCGCCAGGGGACAAACGGAAACAACATTACCGGCTCTGCCATAGATATCAACCTCACGCCGTCAGGCGACGCGGGCGACACCATTCGCGGCATTACCCTTAATAATGTAACAGCGGGAAGCTCTGTGGAAACCGGTGTTTACATCGGCACCGGTTATGATAAAGACATTGAATTTGCCGATACATCGCCAACTGTCGCCATGGCGAATTCCGGAACGCTCTCTTTCACCGACAACACCAACACACTCGTATCCATAAAAGACCAAGGAACGTACGCATTCCTCAATCTGGCCGGTAAATCGACAACGGGGGATGATGCTACCTGCGCTGAGGGCGATATTTACTACAACAGCAATGACGATACCATAAAAATTTGCCACAGCGGCAATACGTGGGAGTCGTTGGACAACAACGCTGACTGGATTACGACAAAAAGAAAAACCGCCAACGAAAGCGTCGTTAACAGTACTACAGTCCAAAGCGATGATGATCTCTACTTCTATGCGGGTGCAAACCAAGACTGGATATTCCGCTTTGACACCATGGTTCGCGCAGGCGGGACAACTCCGGATATCAAGTTCAATATTGCTACGCCTGCATCACCGACGTACTGTCGGTTTATGATAGTTGATGAAGAGGCGGGCAACTCGTTTGGCGACCTCGCCTGTAACGGAACGGGCACCGGCGGAACGGTGATTATCTCGACTCAGACAGACGTTATGTCCGTATCCGGTTCAGTTGAAAACGGCAGTACCGCAGGCAACGTCTATTTACAGTGGGCGCAAAATACCCTGAATGCAACACAAACTGTAACCGTATATCAGGGAAGTATAATGAAAGCATTCCGGATTCAAGGAGCGGACTTGGCGGAATTTTACAACACGATGGATCCGACGATTGTTGCCGGAGACGTGGTGAGCTTGGACGCATCCAAGTCCGCAGGAGTGCGCAAAAGTAGCCGCGCCTATGACCCGATGGCACTGGGGGTCGTTTCAACCAAGCCCGGATTGGCTCTGGGGGACAGCGCCAACAATCAGTCAGGCATGCCGGTACCGGTTGCTTTATCCGGTCGGGTTCCCATAAAAGTGAACCTGGAAAACGGGCCCATAGAGCCGGGGGACTACCTGACGACGTCATCGATTCCCGGCGTTGCCATGAAGGCGGCGAAAGCAGGTACGGTTATCGGCCAAGCACTCACAGCCCACAGCACAGGAGGACAATACCAGGGACTTATCTTGAGCTTTATTAAAAACAGTTTCTTTCAGGGGTCACGCCAGGTGATCGTCGGTGGCCAGAATATTGCGACCGACAGCGGTCAGATACTCACGCCAAGCGACGAAACCTCACGGTTTTTCAACACCATACTTTATAGGGACGGTGGGGTAGGGCAGTCACTGAATGCATCGGAAATTGTTACCGACCGGGTGATTGCGGGCATGGAGGTTATTGCACCCAGCGTTTCCGCACAGGTTGTACATACTGATGCATTTACCCCGGCGACCGGATCAGATATAACGCTCAGTCTTGGGGCGGACGGCGCGTTTATCATACGAAATAAGGACGATCCGGAATACAATGAAGCATTCCGTTTTGACAGCGCGGGCAATGTCCACATAGCAGGAGTGCTTACCGCCGATACCATTCGTGCAAATAGGATTGAAGGTTTGGAAATACTGACGGACAGAATAACCAGACTTTCTGACTATTACAACGAAATTGCCAGTCAAAGCGGGCAGGCAAGTCCATCCGCTGGATTTACGGAGAACATCGTCACCACACTCCTTTCGCTCATCGTTCGCGGGCAGACGACTTTTGAACAAGCGGTAACAGCTTTGGGAGAAGTGACATTCAGGAACATCGCTACGTTCGTATCTGATGTTATATTTCAAGGGCGCGTGACGTTTAATAGCGATACAGCCGGTATTGCCGTCATACCCCAATGGACGACAAGCGTTTTTGTTCCGTTTGAGAAACCCTATGCAACGGCGCCGATTGTGACTATATCTCTCCTTTATCGTGACGCCACCGACAGTGCCTTTATTACCGAAGGGGTGCAAGTGGCGGTTGCCGACGTTGCAACCGACGGATTTACCATAGTCCTGGGCGGTCCGTCACCCCGAGACCTTGAATACAGCTGGGTTGCCATAGCAGTTGACAATCCGCGCCGAATCGTTGGAACACCGATTGACACCGGTGATGTGGCGGGTACGCAAACTACGGGAACACCCACGCCGACACCTGCCGAGACACCAACACCGACACCACTGCCCACACCCACGCCCACCGAAGCGGTCATGCCAACGCCCACTCCAACCCCGGAACCGTCCGTATCAGCCACGCCGTCTCCGTCGCCTGCCCCGTGAGTATATGATACAGTGGGAGTTACAGAGGTATGACAGATTGGCATAATCATATTCGCCGCTGGCATCTGGGCGTTGTTCTCCTGGCGTCACTGGGGATCAGTTTTCTCGTGTACGCCAATTCGCTTTGGGGCGAATTTGTCATTGATGATTACTTTTTTGTCGATAGGCCGCAATTTACCGATGTTTCACGATTGGGGAAACTCTGGATCGAGCCGCTTCTCCCATGGCATCGGGAAGCAGCTTTATACCGTCCATTGATTGCATTTACGATGGCAGTACAGCTTATTGTTTTCGGAAAGAATACGTTTCCTTTTCACCTCGTGAGCGTCATTGCAAACGGGTTGGTGGTTTTTTTGGTCTACCTCCTGACAAAGAAACTATTCTCAAACGGTTTTCTTGCTATTGCAACAGCGGTACTTTTTGCCGTACTGCCCATTCACACGGAAGCTGTTGCGTATATCAAAGCGCGTGATGAGATATTCTCCGCTCTTTTTGCCCTGAGTTCATGGGTGCTTTTTGTCGATGCGATTATCATAAACGGGAAACACAGAGTTGTACGATGGAACCGCATATATGCCAGTTCAATACTTCTTTTTCTTGCGATGCTTTGTAAGGAATTCTCTGTCGGTGCATGGGTGGTATTTTTGGCAGTTGATTTCGTGCGTAAACGGATTAACCTCAAGACTGCCGTACGCCTGAGTATCCCGTTTATCCTCGCTGTTGTACTGTATAGCATCATGCGTTATGTCGCTCTAGGTGACGCATTTCTGGGAGACGATATTCACTATATATCCAACCCACTCAAGTGGGAGACCGGAGCGGTACGGATTTGGACACCGTTTCTTGTTGCCTACATATATATTTCTAAAACCTTTGTACCTCTGGTTCTTTCCGCATCGTACCATTTCAAACAGTTACCTTTAATATCAAATCCTTTGATATCGTTATCAACGATGACGGGAATAATATTCATTATAATTCTTCTTCTTTGTATCGTTCATCCCAGGGTACGCACATCCTCAATCGGCATCGGTGCTATGATATTTTTGCTGCTTTACTTCCCGTTTTCCCAATTCATACAGCGCGGAGGAGACATCGTCGGAGAACGTTGGATGTACTTACCTTCCTACGGCCTCGTGCTTATCGCAACCGCCGTATTGGAAAAACTGTATCGGAGAAACCGGACATTCGCCTTTCTATTGATTCTGGCTATCGCAGTTGCATACAGCTGGCGTACTATAGAACGCAACCGCGTCTGGCAACACCCGGAGACGTTGTATCTGAACATGATACAAACCGCACCCAACAGCATCAGAGGGTATGTAAGCGCCGGGTATTTGTATCTGGATCGGAACAAGCTGGACCTTGCCTGGCAACACGGACAAAAAGCCCTCACTATCTATGACAAATATGCACCGGTATATGACATATTGGGTGGTGTTGCCTATAAGCGCAAACAGTATGACGAGGCACGCATGTACCTTGAGAAAGCCCATGTGATAGATCCGGAGTTCTATAACGTGTATATGAATCTCGCACGCGTTTATTACCTCAAAGGCGAATATGATAAGGCATACAATCTAGTTGACAGTTATTTCAGTCTGTCTCCAGTGCTGCCGGAGCTCCAGGACCGGATTTTTTATGCGTATGTCCTTGCAAAAACAGGGAGGTTTGAAGAGAGTCTTACGGTTTCCAAGCTGTTTCTTTCGGATGATGTGAATTATCCGGAAGTGCAGTTTATTATCGCCGTTGCGCTCTACCACATGGGAGAAAAAGAAGAAGCAAAAAATTATTTCTATTGGAGAAAGAATACCAACGAGGCAGATTTAATCCGCGAAATTATCGAGTTTCCGGCAGAAGACACGAACAACGGCACTTATTCTACAACAGACAAACCACCTGGGATTTCCGAATAACCTATGGTACGACTTTCCATGCTGCGTCAGACATCACGCAAGTCATCGCGTTTGTTCATTGTCGGGATATTTATCGCGTTATTGCTTGTGGGTTTCGTTATCTTTGACGATTACGGCATATCATGGGATGAGTATATTTCCCGAATGAACGGCGTAATAAGCGTACGATATGTCTTTGACAGAGACCCTTCGCTTCTGACGTATCGGGACCGGTTTTACGGAACAGCGTTCGAATCACTCTTGGCATTGGCAGAGCGTGCGTTTGATCTTCAGGCATCGCGGGATATTTTTCTGATGCGACACGTGTTAACTTTCCTCATGTTTTTCCTCGGTACAGTATGTTTCTACCAGCTCGCGCGGGATTATTTGAAAAGACGTATTTGGGCTGTTGTTACAGTCTTTTTTCTTATTATAAGCCCCAGAATTTTTAGCGATGCGTTTTATAACTCGAAAGATTTGGTGTTTATGGCCGCATGGATTGTGTCGATGCGGACTCTCCAGCTGTTTATTAAAAAACCGTCCTACACGAGGGCCATACTGCATGCTGCAGCGAGCGCATACCTTACGGACATACGCATGATGGGAATTTTGGTACCGCTCCTGACGCTTGTTATCGGCACCATCCGCGCTTTAGGTACCGATAATAAAAAGACGGACTTTCTTCGAGTAATGTGCATCTATGTCGGAACATGCATCGCACTGACCGTAGCATTTTGGCCAATCCTGTGGTCAAACCCTATCGGAAATTTCATTGCAGCCCTGCGCTCCATGAGTTACTTCAGCCCATGGCAGGGAATGGTGCTGTACTTCGGTCGGTACGTACCCGCACCGGATCTTCCGTGGCATTATATTCCGGTATGGATCGCAATTACGACGCCCATAAGCTATCTGATTTTGGCTTTTTTTGGCTTTGGGATAGTATTCTATCGATGTGTGAGATTTCCCAGAACATTCCTGCGTGTCCTGTCCTTTGATGCAGTTATTGTCAGCTGGTTTGTTTTTCCTCTCGCCTATGTTGTTCTCACGCGGCCCATACTTTATGACGGCTGGCGGCATCTCTATTTTATCTATCCCAGCCTCATTCTTTTTGCCGGTATAGGAATACAAAAACTTATGGATATCAGCATAAAGAAACACTTGATGATGGTGATTGTTGGTCTGGTAGCAATTGATATGGCCCTGGTGTTCGGATTTATGGTTCGTAATCATCCGTACCAGAACGTCTATTTCAATCCTTTTGTGGGGGGCATGAAGCGAGCGAAAGCCAGCTTTGAACTGGATTACTGGGGATTGACATTCCATGAAGGGCTTTCATATATTGCCAGAAAACATCCGAATACTCTTATCAAAATCTACGCACCGTTTTCCGCGGGGGAAAGCATTGCCTATATGCTGCCCGAAGAAGACAGATTGCGAATGATTATATCAACAGATGATCCGAAAGGTGCCATGTACTTCATCAGCAACTTCCGATGGCACAAAGAAGAATTTTCTTTTCCCGTTCCTCCGGTTTATAGTCACGAGGTAGACGGTACGTACATTATGGTGGTCTACGACATCACATATGTCCGTATCATAGAGTAATTATCGGTTTCGTTGAGTATTCACCTCGGTATAGACAGTTTTGGACAGCAAAGTAATGATGCGGGCAAGCTTTTGTATGTCGGAACCTTTTGTCATGACACAGAGTACATACGGGTAGTTCGGGTAATAGATAATTCCGCAATCGTGCAATTGATTTTCTCTTCCGTCATCATAAGAACGCTCTCCGTACTTATGTGCAATAGACAGTTCTTTGGGTACACCGGCCTCAAGGCCGTAGGGGAATTGCGTTTTTGTGAGTAAATCAAGCGCCCGTTCCGAGACCTCTGGGTTTAGAAACGAACTGTTGTAGAGGAGTCGGAAAAAACCGGAATATTTTCGGACAGGAATACGAAAATTTCCGATTTGGTCGTACGGAGGCTCTAATGCCAGCGCTTTGTACGGTTCCGCAAACAGCTTAGGATCAATGTTGTCGTACAACAGGTGTGCTGCCGCATTATCGGAGAATATAATCATGCGATTGATGAGGTCGCCCACAGTATATGATTTACCCTCTTTGAGCGTGACAGGAGTTTGGGATTCCTCTGGGTTGAGTAAACCACCCTCGTAGCGGAATTCTTTCGCCATAGTATCCGGATCTTCTTGTGCACGTTTGTAGTAAGCCATCATGAGGGGTACCTTGAGGAGACTTGAGGGAGTAAATTCTTCATCTTCATTGATGCCGATCCACGGACCGTTACTCAGATCCCGGAAATAGAGAGATATGTGTGTTGCTTCTTTATTTTTCAATATATCGTTTATCACCCGCTCGATGGCGCTTCTGAAAGGCACAAGTTCTTGTGAGGCAAATTGATTCTCCACGTCACACTCAAGAAGGGGGCTCGTGAGGCGAAATCCTTTTTGCCTTGTCTCCGTACGGGTGACAGATTTGGGCTGTCTCACATACACATATGTAGTTATCGCCCACCCAAGGCCTAGGCCGAGAACAAGGGTTACGAGTGGAATGAACCTTCGTACGGTATCAGAAAAACGGAGGAGTTTCACCATGGTCAATACTCCATTCTACAAAGACGCAGCCGTATTGCCAAGAGGTCATATATACTCCGAAGCATATCCGTCAGAAATCGCACCTTCGTATCGGGATAATTGCGCCAGACTACCGGCATTTCCCGTATGTTGAGCCCTTCGCGTTGTGCGAGAATTAAAGCCTCCGTATCAAATACCCAGCCGTCAGTTCGGAGTTTTGGAAAAATGCTCGCTGCCGCTCTTTTTGTAAAAAGTTTGAATCCGCATGTCTGATCCTTATAGGGCAAGTTCAAGAGCATACAACTGAGCTTGTGATACAGAATGCCGGCGTATTCCCGTAAGAACGGTTGGTGCACGAGCACGCGCGATTGCGCATGCCGTCGTGATGCGATAACGACATCGTTCGTGCGGGATAAAACCACGCAGGGCTGGATAAAAGAGAGCGGTACTGAAAAATCAATGTCAGTCATTATGCGTACCTCCCCTCGTGCAGCAAGCATCCCTAAGCGTACCGCACACCCTTTTCCCTTATGGCGTGCATAGGAGAATACACGGCAAAACTGCCTTTTTTGATATAACTGAAGCATAAGACCCGTTGTATCGGAAGATCCGTCATTCACCACAAGAAGTTCTGTCGCATACGGGAGGCGTTTGAGAAACCGGACTACTTTCGGAATATTGCCTAGAGCACGCTCTTCGTTGTAAACGGGGATAATAACCGACAGGAATGGGTGTTTTATCATGTCTGTGCTGCGACAAAAATACTTAAACCCCAGGGAATCGGTATGTGCCATCGTAAAGCGACATACCGCTCTACCTTCGTGAGGGCAAGGAGCGTCTTTTGGATCAAACCATTGGTGATGGCAAAGTCAGAGGGATACTGTTGATCGGCATACAACAGGGACTTAAGGATCCGGATCAGGATTACCGGCAGGAGGGCAAATATATACGCATGAGTGACAAAACGAGGTTTGAATCCGGACTTGCGAAGTACGGAAAGTAGGGTTTGTGCTGTATAACGACGACGGTGTCCGAGGACCGTGTCCCATGAACTCCATAACCACGGGTATGCAGGGACACTCGCAATAAGCAGGCCGCTCGGCTTCAGAACACGTGTAACCTCAGCAATGACTATTTCATCGTCTGTATGCTCCAAAACATCCATAAGAGTGACAACGTCAAATGAACGTGCCGGGAAGGGGATTTTTTCGGCGCGACCAACAACCGCCTGACGCAACCCCCGATTATGGCATATGGCGATTGCTTCTCGCGAAGGGTCAATGCCTCGTGTTTTTCCAAAAAGCTTCAACTCCGCTAGCAAGCTTCCCGTACCGCACCCCACATCAAGAAGCATGTGTATTGTTCGTGGTGCATATCGCAGGAGCAACTGTTTTACCCACTTTCGCTTGGAGACATGCCACCAGTGAGAATCTCTTGTCAGGAGGTCTTCGTAGAGGTCTTTTCTCATGGGTATCACACTATCATCTGAGAGGCTGTTTGACAACGGGGGGATACAGTATAATAAAAAAGACACGTTCTTCCATCTAACATATGTTTATGCTGCCCAAGGTTCGGACACGTTGCGTCGGTTCACTCTGGAGGTTTGGGGTTGGTGTTTTGGGTTTGCTACTGACACTGTGCGTTGCTCCTTCTGCGTATGCTCTCGACGATTGCACGGCTTCTGTCGACACACACTCGGTATCTCCCTCAACGCGTGTGACGTTTTCATTTACCGTTGTCAACAACGGACCCGAAGACGCGCTTTGGATAAAGGTGACTCGTCCCTCGAGCAATTTTCTACTTGTCGCCTATGAAGCGGCGAATTGGACTCTTGATACTCTAACAGAAGAAGAGGTCGCGTTGACCGGAGGTACACTGTCCATGAGTGAAGGGAATACCGTATCCATTATCGCCGACATTGAGAGCGCCGCCGCATCGTCTGCTGACTGGATTGTAGAGCTGGCTCCGACCGCATGGGGGAGCGATTCGGCATACTGCACCGGCTCTCTGGGTACGGCGATTGTTTCTCTAACCGGTACTCCAACACCTGCTCCTACCGCTACGCCGACACCGGTTCCGGCAGACACGGTATCACCCCAGGTTGTGCTGCAGGTTCCTTCGTCCGCTTCCTATAAAGTTTCGCCAACAATTACCGGTCGGGCAGTAGATGACAAAGGAATAACGAGCGTCCAATTCAGTACGGACAATGGCGTAACCTGGAGGGGACCGGTGGAAAACGTAACGACAGGAGCAACCTCAACACCGTTATCATTCAAACCGGCATCCCTGAAAGACGGGAAATATACCGTGAGAGCACGCGCGACTGATGCAGCCGGAAATGTCGGAGTGAGCGCATCGTTCCTGCTGACTATTGACCAGAATGGTCCCAAGATAACGGTTTATAATGCACCAAACACACCGGTTGCCGAAGCACCGGTACTGTCGGGTATTTTGGCGGACGCGAGCGGTTTTCAGACGCTTTCCTACAGCACGGACGACGGAGTAAATTGGACCGAAGTTCCCATTCAATATGCTATCGGATCCGTGCAATTGCCGTTTACCATCGATACGGGACTTCGTGATGACGGGAATTACCGTATCCACATTCGAGCAACGGACACCCTGGGAAATACCGGTTCGGATACGGTGATATCACTCGTCGTCGACCGCTTGCCGCCGATTGTGGGAGGAAATCTGTTTCGCATGGGGTCCTTTATTCTTACACCTGACCAGGATGGGTCAGTTACCGTTCCGGCGGGAGTACCGGTACATCTGGTGTTGTCGGCTGTGGGCGGCGCCACATCTATTACTCTGACCGGACAAAACGCAACAGACAATCTGTTTGATGCACCGCTTGATATGAGCCAAATTCCCGACAGCACGCTCTGGTGGACCGAGTTTCAGGCTCCGAGAGCGGGGACATACACGATAGATGCTCACGCAATAGACGGAGCACTCAACACGACGGATCGTACCATTGCAACCATAATATCCTCCCGGCAGGGACTGGTTCTGGGGAATACGGAACCCATCAGTGGAGCCACAACGACAGTGTACGTTTTTGACCGGACACTGGGGCGGTTTATCCTCTGGGATGGGGCGGCATTCGGCCAAACAAATCCCCAAACAACAGACACCAGCGGACGGTATGCATATTTTTTGCCGGCCGGTAAGTACTTCATCGCTGTACGAGCGAGAGGATTCCGGCCGTTCACTTCTGCGATATTCGAGCTTAGCAAAGAACAATCCGTGTCAAGTCCAGTGACACTGATGCCCGGGTGGCGACTCTGTTTGGGGTCGTGGTGCTTACCCATTCCGGATTTACGGGAAACAACCGGCAGTGTTACAGAAACGAATACGGAAATTTCATCTGCCGAAGCGAGTACGAATCCGTTCATCGGAAATCAATTACCCGAATTTTTACTTGAAGGAGCAGAAGGAGACATTACACCCCTTACACTTCGCGGCAAGGATACGATTTTGACGTTACTCAATACCTGGTGGCCGCAAACAGCAACACAACTGACCGTCCTGGATGCTATTGAAAAACAAGGACACTGGCATTCCGTTGTACTTTTTCCTGAAGAATCACGTTCATTTATTGCTTCGTATCGGAAGCGCGGTAACTATCTCGTGCCTTTGACGGCTGATCCGGATGGGAGTCTTATCAATATATTTCAGTATAAAACTATTCCAATGCATATACTAATAAATCAACAAGGAGTAGTTTTGAACGTTTTATACGGTCTTTTATATCCGGAAAATATAGTAGATAATGGAGGAGGATAGACGTCATATCCTGCCCGTATGTGGTCGTTACTCATTTTAGAGCAATTACATTTTTCGATCTGTGTATTTGCCTCTCTCGTATTTTTTGCGGCATGTTGGCTCTACCATGATGCATGGAAAGAGAAACACGGGAATAAAGAAGCGATTCGAATGGTCGGATTCTTCATACTTTCCATATCATTCCTCGTGAATGCTACCATGCTGGAACCTCCGTTTATATCATTCTCCATTTGGAACGGTTCAATCGTGCAGTTTGTATTTCCTCTGTTACGGCTCTTCGGATATGGTGCTATCACCATCAGTTTAATACTCGACCCTATTGCCAAGCGTCCCGATGAACCATCAACACAAGCCGTTCCAGCGACTGTTGCTGCGCCTTTGGCAGCTCATCCGGGGCTCGCCTGGATAACACCGTTCGCCCAGTGTATCGGGGCTTTTGCTGTCGGCCTACTGTATCTGCAGCGGGCAACTAAAGGACTTGAGCGCCATCTCAAGCCCGTTGCCGCAGGATTTTTGCTTCTTGCTCTGGCTGAACTTATAGGCATAGGTGCACTGTATCGGGATACCACGAACGTCAGACTATATTCCTTTGTTGCAGCGTTCGGTCCGCTCTGGATAGTGCAGCACATAGTACTTCTGACTGCGGTACTCGTTATGCAGCGGTGGGTTTTCGGGTACCTTTTTAAGCGTTTTGAAACTCAAATTATCATGATTCTGACCTCCGGCATTGTCCTTATTTTCTTACTGGCGGCGGTGACCATGACGACGATGTTACTGCGCACTATGGAGGATGAAACATTGCGGCAACTGACCACTGACGTCAAAGTGCTCTCCTATGCAATGGAGGGGAAAAAAGCTCAGTTACTCTCGGATGTGCAGGTTATTGCTCAAAATCCCAACCTTCCCGCATACATGGCGTCACAATCCCGAGAAGAGCTAAAAAATTTTGTTGCGGGTTATTATTTTGCCAAGCAGGAGAGCCATTTGGTTGTTATAGATTCTTCCGGCAGGGTACTCACACGCGGCGAGGATCCGGAACGGTACGGTGATTCTTTTTCCGGTGATCCGCTTGTCGGGCGCGCTTTGGCGGGAGAAGAGGCAGTTACAGTAACCGTCAAGGATGCTGTTATTAGCCGGGAGTTATTTATCCGTGCTGCGGCACCAATACGCTCAGGCGGGTCCGTTGTGGGCGTGGTACTGGCGGCAACTGTCATAGACAACGCATTTGTCGATGGTGTGAAGAAGGTTACCGGTTTGGACAGTTCCATATATGCCGGGGATAGCATCGCTGCAACAACGCTTACCTCAAGCGACGGGAAAACACGACCGCTTGGCGCATCAATCGGACAGAAAGAAATAGTCACATCAGTCCTTTCACTGGGCAAAAACTACAGCGGAGAACTGCGGTTTGCCGGGCAGCCGTTTATCGGCGCATTTGAACCGCTCCCTGATATTGATAACAGCGTGGTCGGGATGCTGTTTATCGGCCAACCGCGCGCGGCTGCACTTGCGACTGCCGGCACATCATTCGAGCTGACATTCCTGGTTCTCATCGTTCTTATGCTGGTATCAATCCTGCCGGCTTTTGCCATCGGCCGGTATATCACGACGCAGATTCGATAACAGTCCGTTGGTTATTCCTATCTATGACGGATACCTCACACACAAGTTCCATCGGTATATTCGAAGAAAAATTCGGCCAACTGGCGGATGCGATTCAGGACATGCTCTTTGTCATCGACAAAGACGACCGTGTCATATTTACCAACGCTATTGCTGCCGCCCCTTTCGGCAAAAAACCCAAGGACATGATCGGCTTACCCCGCTCGTCGCTTTTTTCCAAAGAACAGTCCGATGTGCAGAAACGTACCATTGACGAGGTATTTCGGACAGGAAAACCGCAGAATGCAGAATTAACCGTTTCCTTCAACGGAAAGACCATGTGGCTCAATACGTGGCTTGCACCACTCAAGAACGAGCAGGGAGAGACAGTCTCGGTACTCGGAATATCGCGGGATATTACCGCGCAGAAAGAAACTGAAACGGCACTGCGGGCGTCGGAAGCAAATTACCGTGCGATTTTTGATAGCGCCAATGATGCGATTTTTATCCATGATCCCCAAAACGGACGAATTCTTGATGTCAACCAAAAGATGTGTGAGATGTACGGCTACACGCACGACGAAGCGCTGGCAACCGATATCGGGGTTATGAGTGAAGGGACACCGTCGTACTCCCAGCCGGAGGCAACGGAATATGTGCGGAAGGCATTGCAATCCGGTCCGCAATTATTCGAATGGAGGGCAAAAGACAAATCCGGACGGCTTTTCTGGGTTGAAGTTAACCTGAAAAAAGCTGTTCTGGGCGAGTCTGAACGTGTCGTAGCCATCGTTCGTGACATAACGGAGCGCAAAAAGATAGAGGAGAAGCTGCAGGAATCGGAGGAGCGCTACAAGATGCTTGTTGAGACATCGCCCAACGCAGTCACCCTGACGGATCTTAGCGGAAACATAACGTTTGCTTCCGCGCAGACGTTTCAATTACACGGATACCGGGACTCCGATGAGCTTATCGGAAAAAATTCCTTTGACCTTATAGCGCCGCAGGATCGGGAGAGGGCACGTAACAATCTGCGCCTGGCTTTGGATAACGGCAGCATTGATGATGTTTCCTATACGTTAGTGCGCAAAGACGGCTCACAGTTTCCTGGGGAACTGAGCGCCGCACTGATACGGGACAGAGAAGGGAAACCGAAGGCATTCATCGCCAACGTCCGGGACGTAACAAAGCGCCTTCAGCGTGAACAGGCATATATACGGTTGTCGAAAGCAGTAGAGAGTTCAACAGAAGTTATATTTATAACAGACGTTGACGGCATCATAACCTATATCAATCCTCAGTTTACCGTTTTATACGGCTATACAAAGGAGGAGATAGTCGGGAAAGTGACCCCCAGAGTCATCAAAAGCGGTCTGTTATCCAAAGAACAATATAAGGAATTCTGGGATAAACTTCTTCGCAAACAATCGGTAGCAGATGAGATCGTCAATAAAACAAAAGAAGGGAAACTGGTACAGGTGGACCGGTCAATAAATCCGATACTGGACGAAAAGGGAAATAGCATCGGATTCGTCGCCATTCAGCACGATATAACCGAGAGGAAAAAGCAGGAGAGTGAGAGCAAAAAGCGTCTTGATGAGATAGAAAAACTCAACCAGGTGATGGTCGGCAGAGAACTCAAAATGGTCCAGATGAAGGAAGAACTGGAGAGATTACGGGGTAAGACGCAGACCCGCGATACGACATCGGACAACCCAGATACACCGTAACCATGTCTATACGATACAAAGTATTCGGCAGTTTATTTATCGCCTTCCTGATGCTGTTCGTCGTATTTTTCCTAGTCGCATCACTCATTATCATGGTCGGGTTTCGGCAAGTTGAGCATGAACAGGCAGACCGCAATACGAAGCGGGTGAGAGAAGCGATAAATGAATCGATCTCCTCCCTGAATACCAAAACATCCGATTGGGCTAACTGGGATGATACCTATCGATATATTCAGGACAAGAACACGGCGTATGAAACATCCAATTTACAGTATGAAAGTCTGGAAAATCTGGACATAGACATCATGCTGTTTTACGACAAA
>Ga0214473_10003420_pt1 | contig 19280 bp, 16 predicted proteins | sample RVTome_7_FD_203509 | JGI IMG/M metagenome (GOLD analysis project Ga0214473, IMG submission 203509) | Soil microbial communities from uranium-contaminated site in the Upper Colorado River Basin, Wyoming, United States - RVT98D197 | ecosystem: Environmental > Terrestrial > Soil > Contaminated >... | reverse complement strand
TCCGGGGGCAATGGCGAGAGATGGATTCCAACCAACGTCACCCGGGGCGTCGATGGTGCCAATGAGCCACCCCAAACCTGTCCCGTAGGCATAACGCAGACTGGTTTCTGCGAGGTTGTAGTAGGCGATATGTAGGTGACCAGTACTATCCACTGCCAGTGAGGGGAAGAATCCGGTGTTTCCAATTGTATCAATCAACTCCTTGTGCCAGCTGAGGCCATCAAACCAGGCGTACTTCAGGTCATCGTCGAAATCAGAGAAGTAGGCTATGTGTGGGTGATCAGCTCCATCCAGGGCAAGGGAAGGATACATCCCAACTTTCGGAGTATCGATGGTTAACCTCACAAAAATAGCGCCATCCCAGTAGGAATATCTCAATGCTTCCAGGGTCTTATCGTAGTAGGCAAGATGAGGGCGGTCTATTGAATCGAGTTTGAGGGAGGGGAAAAGACCCGTGTCCTCACTATTATCATCAGCGATGATCGTGACCCAGGCACTACCGGACCAGTAGACATACTTGAGTCTACCAATTCCCTCATCATAATAGGCAATGTGGGTTAAATCATTGCTACCCACAGCAATGGACGAATAGGACCCAACCTTGTTACTGGGATCTAATATGGAGGCTGACCAGGCGCTGCCGGTCCAATAGGCATATTTCAGGTGCAGGTTGGTAATGTCATAATAGGAAATACGGGGATTGCCAGCAGAATCCAATGCCAGGGAGGGATGCAGACCGACTTCACCAACGAAATCAACCACCTGGTGTTGCCAGGCAGCGCCATCCCACCAGGCATATTTCAAGTCGTCATGGGTGTCATCAAAGTAGGCAATACGCGGATTCCCGGCAGCATCCAACGCCAGGGAGTTGTTAATCCCAACATCCGCACCCTGAGCAAGGTTCGTGAAACTCCAGTTTATCCCATCATAATATGAAGCATAGTTCAGGTCACCCTCGCCGGCATCAAAATAGGTTATGCGAGGTCGATCCAATGTATCCAAAGCAAGAGAGGTATGCAATCCGAGAAACCCATTGCTGGCGACATTCTGAAGCTGCCAGTAGCTACCCATCCAGATGGCATATCTCAGGTTGGCTTCATCGCCGTCGAAATAGCTGATGCGGGGCTGATAAGTGCTTGACATGGCCAGGGAGGAATACTGACCAACATTGTTATCAGGATCAACGGTTTGAGGTGTGGCCCAACTGCTGCCATTGAAAGATATATAACGGAGGTGCCCGTTGGTCTTATCGAAGTAGCTGATGGCGGGTCTCTGACTTTGACCCAATGCGATGGAGGTATATTGACCGGTATCTCCTGCTGTGTCAAGGGGTTGTGAAACCCAGGTGGAGCCATTGAAGGAGGCAAACTTCAGATCACCGTTGGCTGTATCATAATAGCTGACCTGGGCATTACCGGAGCTATTCACCGCTAATGAGGAATAAGAACCGACATCGCCGGTGAAATCAATCGTCTGGATACTCCAGGAGCCAAGCAAGGTACGCGCATATTTTAGATTACCACCGACAGAATCGTAATAACTGATGTGGATATTCCCGGCGGGATCGATGGCGATGGAACTGTACAGCCCATAACCAGTCAGATCAGAGATGGGCGTGATGGCATTGGGATCATTGCCATCTCCAGGCAGACCGCTTGAGGAAGACCGCCATTGCCGCTCACTTACATAGCGGTTTGAAGTACCCGTGACTGCTTCGGGGTTATTAGAATCACCTTCGCCAGAAAGTGCATATTGGTCAAGGGTAATAATGATCCACTCTGCGCCATCATAGTAGGCGTATTTGAGCGCACCATGGATGGAATCGTAATAACTGATATGAGGCCGCATGAGGCTATCCAATGCCAGAGAAGCGAACAAACCCACTCCATCGGCTGGATCAACAATCTCAAAGATCCAATTTGAGCCATTATGATGAGCGTAATACAAATGGTCACCACCGAATGCAATGTGCGGGTGACTGTTAGTATCCAAACGCAAGCTGCGGTCACCCATATAGTCGAAGAGCATTGGATCATCCGCATTCTGTTGAGTCCAGGCGAAGTTATCGATCCCGGCTTGGTCTAAAGGGGAAGCGGTTGCCCCTCGATTGGCTGCTGGAGAAAGCATCCCTACAAAGATGATCAGGCCTATTAAAATTCCAAACCAGTTGGAATGGTCCTTAATCCACAATTTGCATTGATGTATAGGATGAATTTTAGATGGAAAAGACATGTTAACCTCCTTATCTTTTAATGTCAGAAGTTATTCTACCAAATTAATCGTTGAAAATCGGAACTGCAGTCATAGGTACGACGTATTAAGAATGGAGTTGGTTCCAGCGGTATAATGGAAAAGAAAATATAGTTGGGACGCAATTGCTTTCATAATGAGGCATGGTGGCTGGATTAAAAGACATTTCTTCGGTTTGGAAGAATATCAAAGAAATTGATCTGAAACCGATCAGGGATTCAGCAACGCATCCTATCAGAATCGCACTGGTAGGTGAGGCAGGTTCTGGAAAGCACACCCTGGCGGAACAAATGCATACCGACCCGGCGCGACCAGGGATTCACACGCAATCACCAATAGCAATCCTCAATTTGGATACTTCCATGGAAGCACCCATAGCTCATATAATCATCGTCATCGTGGATGCAACCTTGAATGATTTCTCGGATGAACAAATCCTGGTAAAAAAATGGAGTGAGGCCGGAAAGAACTTGCTGGTATTGATCAACAAGATTGATCTGGTTGAGAACAGTATTATCGGGGATCTCCAGCAGGGATGGCAGACTAACCGGGTATTATGTTGCTCAGTCAATGATATTCGTTATCTACAACGCGAATTTATCCCGACCATGCTGGAGCTGCTCCCTCAACAGCATTTAGCGCTTGGCAGACAATACCCCATGTTTCGACTGACCATTGCCCGCCAGCTGATTAACGATGCCTGCTTTTCCAATGCAGCCTATTCATTCAGCACAGGTTTGGCTGAAATTGTCCCCGTTCTGGATATCCCATTAAACCTGACTGACATGATCGTGTTGACCAAATCACAGGCATTCCTGGCTTATCGGCTGGGTTTATTGGTGGGATTTTCAACCCGCTGGCAGGATTATGTGACCGAGTTTGGGTCGGTGATTGGTGGGGGGTTTCTGTGGAGGCAGATCGCACGACAATTGATCGGTCTGATCCCGGCATGGGGAATTATTCCCAAAGTTGCCGTCTCTTATTCCGGAACGTATGTGGTTGGGAATGCCATACTGGGTTGGTACCTGACCGGACGGAACCTTTCTCCGAAACAAATGCGCGCATTATCCATGCAGGCTTTTGCCAGAGGTAAGGACTATGCCCGCAAGCTTGGAGAAAAATTTCCCAAACCCCGGTTAGGGATACGAAGAAAAAACGCCTTGCCTGAACCCCGTAAGGTTCCAGAGCTGAGCCAGGGTGAAGCTATCATCAGCACAGACAACGGACTATCCCAGGCTATGATTGCTCAGGAGACTGCTGGGGTGATGATCCTGGGCAGTAGTGAGCAGGTTGGATCTGAATCAAAACCTACTCAGACGACAGCGCGGGAATTCACTCGAAAGCAACGTCAGGAAAAACGACAGCGTTCAAGTTGGCGTAAGAAAAAAGATACGGCCGAATTGGTAAATAACCGTGTCTGTGAAAAATGCGGAAAAATCTCTTCTGCGGATGCAAGTTTTTGCCAATATTGCGGTAATCATTTTAACAAGTAAACCTGTCAGCTGGCTGGTTTGACAATTCGAGCAAAATTCATTAATATAGAAAAATATCAGACAGAAGTGATCGTCGGTTGTGGAATTAAAGGAGGATGTCATGGCAAAAGCACAATATCGCCTCGTGGTGCGGCAAGGTCCGGTACCAGGTCAGATTATTGAGCTGAACAGGAATGAGATTTCCATTGGCCGGGATATTGCGAATGATTTTGTGATCAATGATGCAGAGGTTTCAAGGATGCATGCCAAACTGACTTTGGAGGGGGACCGATATAAAATCGAGGACCTTAACTCGACCAATGGGACTTATATCGATGGGCAGCGGCTGATTGGTCCACACCTGATGGCTATCGGTGAAATCATCATGTTTGGGGATAATGTCGGGGTGGTTTTCGATGGGGAACCAGCCACCCCCGACCTTACCGTACCGAGCGCGGTTGACCTGGGGTCTACCCCTGTAGCGGCAGTCCCTGCTCCGGTGGAAAGCTATGTACCGCCGGTGACACCCATGCAAATCGAGGAGATAGGTTACCCCATACCTCAAGGATCAGTACCAGAAATTGAACCGGAGACCCAAGAAGATACTGGTAAGAAACCAGTCAACACATGGCTTTTGGCCGGGTGCGGATGCCTGGTGGTCATATTATTGTTGTTAATTGCGCTATTCGTTTTTATCGACCAGCCCTGGAACACAGGGGGGGGGTTATATTGTAATCCACCCTTTGATATCATCTTCCGAGCATTAGGTTACTGCCCGTAAATCAATAAAATCTAAACGACCTGCAGGCCTCACTTGCAGGTCGTTTTATATGGTCAGGGAGATATTACCCACTCACCCCCCGAACGGGTGAGATGGAATTCAATCAGGTCAGACCCCGTTGAGCTGGTGACATTGGTTATTGCACCATCCCCATTCATGAGGATGCCTTGAACTTCGTAGCCCTGTCGCTGAAGGGTAGCGGCAATCGATAGATAGTCGGCTGCCGTGACGGAGACGGAGAATGGATCGGTGGTGCCATGTTCAATGGCGTCCAGAACGGAGTTAATAACTTCAAGAGTCTGGGAGGCATCGGTAAATTGCTGAACAGACATCTGGTCACCTGCAGTGATGAATAGGGTTTCCAGGGCCAGGTTGATATCCGTGTGAGGGTGCCGCAGATAATCAGCCACGATGCTACGCTCACGCATGGTTTTGTTGTCCAATAACCAGGCGGTGCGGAAATAGGCTGAAGGATCCAGGAGCTGTTGGTAACGTCGCAATGTGTCAAAATAGACTACCGTCAGACGGACGTCATCCATCCAGGTCGAGGCGTCTGGATCCTGGCGCAAGGCAGACAGATAATCCTGTTCAAGCTGGGTGAAGGAAATGGAGAAATGGATTTTTAGGGCTGCATCAATAGCATCTGATTGTTTTTCACCCTGATTGATATGTATATCCCGGTAGAATGCTGAGAACGCCTCCCAGCCATAGGTTTTAACCATATATTCAATGAGAGAAGCGCCTTCCAGATAGCCAATCTCATGCTGAGAAGCATAAAAGCCATCGGCTAGGGTATTCAGGGGGATGTACTCATTGAGATAGCCATCCAGCAAGGCGGCAGCGCGCGGGATGAGCGGTTCTGGCTTAAAATGACCACCGGTCAGGTAGACTGCCAATCCTTCCACAAAAATCGTGGGGCGAAAGTCGCCTCCCAGGTGACCATCGATGGCGTGGACCATTTCGTGGTGGACGACTATTGCCCACGAGTTGGAAGCGTAGTTTCGGTCAAGGTATGAGACGCTGATCTCACTGCTGGTGAAACCTCCGTGCCCCAGCAGACGTGGAAGGATGGTGATGGTGATCGGTTCGGTGAAGTTTGTACCCATATCATCGATGGAGAGCCTGGCTTGCTCATCGATTTGAGTGACCAGGGTGGACAAATCACGTTCAGCGGCAGTACTCGTAATGTAGAAAATGGTACAACATTGGGATTGCGTCGAGGACCATTGGGCATCGACCTGATTTGGAGGCATGTCGCCGGTTGGCAAGAGGGTTATTTGCTCCGACCAGCCATACCCTTGAGGCTGGACGGAGAAAGCAAGGGTGTGCTGGCCTGGATCGAAGTCGCGCGTATCCCACGCCCACAGCAAGGTGGCTTCATCCCGCCCTTGAATACCCCAGGCAGCGAAATTCGCCGGGTCAAGATTGGGTCCATTGGGAGGGTCAACCTGAACCTGGAGGCTGGCATCCTTCAATTCCAATCCGGGCGGGGAAATGACCTCGATACTGACTTGATCTCCCACATAGAGCATATCATCCGGATGGTAGAGCACTGTGAATGACTCGCTGGGAGGGAGGGGTGTTGAGCTGGCTGTAGTTGTGGCCGGTGCAATGCTTGGACTGAGAGTCGGAGAGGCTGTTATGGTTGGCTGGGGTGATGGAAGGATGGCTGTCCGCGTAGGTGGCGGATTTGTAGGAGTGATCATTGGTGCGGGTTGGTTAAACAGGAGAACAAAGCTCCAGCATGCACCCGAAAGGATGAGGATGAAAATCATAATAAAAAAGCGACGCATGGGGATATTATAAAATACCTTGGGGTGGTAGAATAAAATAGATAAGATGAAAAATTCCAACTTTATATTCTAAGGAGGTTTCCATGTCACCGATGTTTGTACCTGGTCCGGTGGATGTGTCCCCGGACGTGTTGCAGCAACAGACGAAAGCAATGATGCCACATCGCAGCAAGGATTTCGAGACTATTTTCCAACGCTCAGCGGATAAATTGCGCCAGATTTTTTACACCCAGTACCGCATCTTCATCATGACCAATTCGGGCAGTGGCGCGCAGGAATCAACAGTGCGCAACCTGGCAAAAGAGCGCGTGCTGAACTGTGTCAATGGAGCTTTTGCCAAGCGCTGGTATGATGTGGCGATTGCGAATGGCAAGCTTGCAGACAAGGTTGAAGCACCCATGGGGCAGGCTATCCTGCCTGAGATGGTTGAGGAAGCCCTAAAGAAACAGAAGTATGAGCTGATCACGATTGTTCACAATGAGACTTCCACCGGAGTCCAGAATCCGGTGAGGGAAATTGCTGAAGTAGTGCATCGGGTAAGCCCGGATACTTTGATTGCCGTGGATGCAGTCTCATCTTTGGGTGGAACGAAGATCGAAATGGATGCCTGGGGACTGGATGTGTTGTTTACTTCATCCCAGAAGTGTTTGGCACTCCCACCTGGCATCGCTTTGACAGCCGTCAATGACCGGGCGATGGCTCGAGCTGCTGAGGTGCCTTTTCGTGGCTGGTACTTTGATTACCTGTTACTGGAAAAGCACCGACTCAAGGATTCCACACCGATGACTCCCGCCATGTCCCTGGTGTATGCGCTGGATTACCAAATTGACCGGATGCTGGCAGAAGGTATCGAAAATCGGTTCGCACGCCATAGTGCGATGGCGAAGTATTCTCAGGAATGGGCGACGAAAAATGGCTGGCCACTATTCGCCCCGGAAGGCTACCGCTCACAAACCATCACAGTGGTGGTCAACCCTGCCACCTTCGATTGTGGGGAGTTCAATAAGTTTGTTGCACCACGAAAACTGCGCCTGGCGAATGGCTACGGAGACTTGAAGGGGAAGACTTTCCGCATCGCACACATGGCTGAGATCCAGATGACTGATTTGGAGAATCTGCTGAGCAGCATTGATGAATTCATGCAAGGAAAGTAATCGTACAAGATCAAGTAGAGACGTCCCTGCGTGGGACGTCTCTTTGTTTAATAACAATCGATGAGGGGCACATTCGACGTCAGGATAAACAGACCGGTTTAAGGAGGGGAGGCAATCGGCTGGCTACAGTACGGCATTTTTATTTGTTTTGGGAATTGCCAGGAACCTGGTATATATCCTGCAATATAGGGAATGGAGAACCAAACTGCGATTTCCTCTTGACATAGAACAAATGTTCTGTTATACTATAAATAGTGATCAGATATCAAGAGAAATTGCGATGATTTGTGAACCGGATTATGCAATAGGAGATCGGCTGGTTCGCTTAACTATCGCAAAACCTGCGGAGGACCGGTAATGAACATAGGAATGTTATGGTTTGATAATGATAATAAATCTGATCTGGCAACCAAGATCCAGAAGGCAGCCAGCTACTACCATTTGAAGTACGGAAAAGCCCCCAACCTTTGCCTGGTTCATCCCAGGACATTGGGCAACAGCTCCTGGAAAGGGGCTGGTATTGAGGTTCGGACCACGCGTTCAGTCTTGCCGAACCATTTTTGGCTGGGGGTAAATAATAATGGGAACTCGGTCACGCGGTAAGCTCAATGACTAATAGCTCAAGGGCTAAATCTGCATTAATGCGACCGGTCTTAATTGCTTCGTCAAGCTCCAATAATCGATGATAAATTAATTCCAGGAATCTAATAGGAAAGCGCTCCGCGCTTTTCATTGCCAGCTGGGCGGGATAACTACCAATCTTTAGCGATTTTGGGATGTTATTAATCGTGCTGTGTTCCTCCAAAATCTCATGCACAACGAGCAAAGTACGGATTTGTGAAACGATGCCCTGAAAAATCCAACTAGGATCACCTTCCTCCAAACTCCGGTGAAGCAGGGCTTGCACCTTGCGTCCGTCACGGTCTCGCAGGGCATTCACCAGCTCAAAATCGCCTATCTTGGCTGTCAGGGGGGTCAGGTGCTCAACATCATCGGCATCCACTGGTCGAGCGTAATTCACATAGGTCAACAGTTTGGTGATCTCCTGGGTCGCCATGCGGGTGTCATCACCAATCTGGTTGGCGAGTGAAACCGAAGCCTGGGGGGTAAATTGACCTCCGATGCTCCTGGCATGTTCTTGAATCCACTTAACCATCATCGCCCCACTGGGTTGTGGGAAATGACGGAGAAAGACACGCTTTGCCTGTTCGGGTGAGGTAGCCCATTTTTCGAGCCAGTTCAGTTTACCCTCTCTACGGTCTCTCTCACTGGTCAGGAAGTCATATTCCACCAATACTAATTTTGTGGTGGGTTTTTCTGCATTGAGAAAGTGGATAAAATTCTCTTGGTGCTGTTTGTCCTTCAGTTGGGCAGCCGGGTGGGTGAGAATGACCAACCTTCTGGGGGCGAGGAAAGGGACAGTCACGGCAGCATCTTCGAGCTGGCTCAACGTGGAGGACCTGCCATCCAGGTGGGTGGTGTTCATCCCGGCAATATTTGCATCGCCAAGCCGGTTTTGGATTTTCCCTATGGATTCGTTGATGGCATATTCATCATCCCCATCAAAGATATAGATGACCGGACCTTCTTCAGCCACTCTCAACCTCGAGTTTGAACACGATGGACGGTCATTCGACCTTGCATCCGGTGCTTGATAGCGATGACTTCCAAAGATCCTGGGTACCCTGATGTTGTCAGGCGTGCCTGGAGGAGCAGACCCAGGGGTTGTGCGACAATTAAAGCCAGGGTGGCAAGCACGGCTGCAAGTGGCAAGCGGTTAAGTTTATCCCGTAAATGCTTGCCTGTACCCAGCATTGCGGCAGCCCCAGCCAGACCAGACAGTGCACCTGCAGTCGCATAATTGGTCCCACAATTGGGGTGGATCGCCAAACTGCTTTCACCGGCCCTCAAACGGGTTATTGCTTCCTGAACAGCCACATGTAAAGTCTCTGGTGGCACATCCCCGATGATCCAAAAACCACCCGTATCCGAATGACCTGCCAGCATGGTCCGGGGAAGGTATTTTGCCAGGGTATGCAAAGTGGCGTGTTCCAGTCCGTGATTACGCCGGATGCGTGAAATAATGGGGAGCTCTAGGAGATTGGAAATATTGATGTTCAGTGGTTGCGTCATGTAGGCCTCCCTTCCGGGATGATTATACACGAATACATATCAATGCAATCGGCTCGTGCTTCAATTGAGTGAGAACAACAACGCGTTCCTGGTCGCCCGTCAGGCGTAATTGGTGGATGAGGTAGTCGGGTTCAAGAGGCGAGCCGCGTTTCTTCACGGTCACCTGCCCGATGTGATGTTGGCGCAGGTAGGTACGCAATCTTTTAAGCTGGAATGGGAACCAATCTTCTATCTTCCAGGCGCGGGCGAAAGGTGTAGGGGAGAGTGTTTCGGAAGTCAAATAAGCGATATCAGGGTCTAACTGGCTGGCATCGAGCATTTCCGCCAGGGTGGTCACCAAACCAGCGCGCATGACTGCAGGATCAGGTTCGTAAAGGAAGGATTTTGGCTCGCTGAGGTGGCTGGAACTCCTTGTTGGTTGATCAGGGAGACTCGCTGATAATTGGAACGCGCCGGGCAAGATGGTGGCGCGTCGTAAAGCAGACTTGAGCGGACCGAACCATAAGACGGCTTCCTTCAGCTCCCCATGTAAGGAGATAAATTCAACCTCGGCGTCATACCCAAACAACTCAGACAGGTCCACCCCGGGGGAGATTTTAACCCCCAGCGCCGGGTAGTGTGGCAGCCAATCCCTTATGGTGGATAAGGGAGGCTGATATTGCTGCACCGAAAAGAGGCGGTGATAGTGCGCACGCCGGGCAGGATCGAAGAACAAGGCTGTTGATCCAGACCGGGTGGGTAATGGACAGGTCAGATCTGCTTGGACCAGCTGGGCGTTATCTGATAACCCCAATGCATGCAGATTGGCGGAAGCCATTGACAGGCGCACAGGGTCATTGTCAATCCCGAGAGTGGGGGCGATTATTGCTAGTGAGAAGGTATCCCCACCGATGGAGCAGCCCAAATCGGCAAGATAAGAAAATGAGTGGAAGCGCTCTGCCCGGTAGGAAGATACTTCATGGGAGGAAGCTTGTTCCATAGCCTGGCGAGTGAGATATAACTGGTCGGCATATGGGAATTTGACCGCGGCTTCACGACGCAGGATGGCTGTTTCCAAGGCAGCCCGCGCCAGGTCGGTCGGAAAGCGCCGGCTTAAAGATTGAAAATGGATCAGGAAGTCAGGTTCCTTAGGCGCAAGCGCTACGGCAGTCCGGAGGATTTCCTGACCAGCCGGAGATAGCAGATGTTGAAACGTTGTGTGATCCACTGCTCACAATGCCTGGTGAGAGGAATAATTCACACTACCAGGAAAACTCCCGAGAATTAGCGGGAAATATACCTAGGTGTTGGATCCCATCATTAACCGCGCGGCTCGGCGACCAATCTCCACGGCGAAGTTCGTCCCCCGATCCCACGGGTACACCTGGCTCATGCTGGCAAAAAACAGTCCCGGGATGGGTGTCTGGATGGGGGGGATATTGCGCGAATGGTTGAGCAATGGCACCGGTTGGGCATAATTGGTGCGGTATAACCAGGTTTTATTGATCCAACTGGACTCAAATTGGGGATTAAAGCGCTTGAGAGCCGGCAGAAAGCGCCCCAGCAACTCCTCCTGGCTCAAATTGAAATATTCGTGGTCGGCTTCCAGGTAATCCCCGCAATAAACGAGGTGGTCTCCTCCAAAATGCTCGGGTGAGATGAAATTGGTATGCTCCACCAATGCCAGGAAGGGGAAACCAGCCGCTTTGGGAAGGTTATACCAGTAATACCCCTGTTCTGAGAGCTGATGCTTGAGGGAAAGGGTCATCACCACCGCCCCCATGGATTTCAGCTCGAGCAAGCCTTTGAGATAATCTGGAGGCAGCGCAGGCGCCAGCCTGGCCAGTAAATTGGGAGAGGTGGTAACCAAACACTGGTCGTAATGGACCGGACCGCTGGGGGTAAGCAGGTCGATGCCGCCTTCGGGTGAGGGCAGGATTTGTTCAACCGGCGAATTCAGATTTAAGGTTACCCCCAAATTTTGTAAGGTAGTGGCAAACTGATCCGCAAAAGCCTGAAAGCCTCCCTGGAAGGTGCCCAGGCGGGTGGTACGGGCTTTCAGGCGTGCCCACATCCAAGCCATATTGACCTGTTTGGCATATCGCTCGCCAAATTTCCCGATCATCAATGGCTCCCACATCAACTGGTAGACATGCTCGCCAGCCCATTTGCGCATCCAAGAGTCTACGGTGTGCTGCTCGAGCGGCTTCCAATCATTGCTCAGGCGTAGGAAAAGCCCAACCAAACCAAAGCGAATTTTGTTGAGTCCCCAACCCAGACCGGGAAAGAGGATGGCTTTCGAGATCGAATCGAAAGGGTAGAAGCGCTCCTTATAATACATGACCGTGAATGGGCGGGGAAAAATGACTTTATCACTCCATCCCAGCTCATCGATCAAACCGAGCATGTGACGGTCTGAGGCGAACCAGTGGTGATAGTACTTTTCCACAGACCAATCCCAATGCGGTTCCTTGAAGCCAGCAGCCAGACCACCGACATTCCCGGAAGCTTCAAAGATGGTCACCTGATTCCCTTGTGGGACCAAATCGTAAGCAGCAGCTAAGCCGCCAAAGCCGGCTCCTAAAATGGCAATGTGTTTCATATTCAGTTTATACCCTCTGGTTGTAATGGCTCATCTTTGGCTTGAAGGGTTTCCGTCCACTTGATGCCCTCCCGGAACATATAATAAAGACCCAGCGCGGTGACGGGGAACCATAAGGCAAAATGGAGCACGAAGGTGTAGCTTGCAGCCGTCTCATAGGAGATATTGTAAGCCTGAAGGACTGCGATGCCCGGCAGGTCAAAAGTGCCCAGGTACCCAGGGGCAGAGGGGATGGTGGTCGCCAGATTGACCACGCCGTTCATCAGCATCAGAGCAAAGAAGCTGACTGAAAAGCGGAAGGCGTGCATCACGAACCAATATTTGACCGTTTCCAGCAGCCAGATAAGGACGGAGGTAAAAAAGACCATCACTACGTCAAAGGGGGACCTGAGCGATTCAAGACCATCGAGGAAGCGCCGGCTGATGCCGAGGGTTTTTTCACGGATGCGCATGGGAGCCAAACGTTCGACCAACCAGGTAACCAGTCGATCGGTGGGAGAAGGGAACATGGCCGCGATGAGGAAGATGGCTAATGCGCCAAAAAAAGCCACGCTGCCCCAGATGGCGACCTCCTGGATGCCGAACTTATACCTGCCTATCTCGATGGAAACACTGGTGAGGCGGGTCAGCTCAGAAAGGTTGACGAAGACAAATGCGAGCATCACGATACCGTCGAAAACACGCTCAACAATGATGGTCGCCAAGGAGGCTGAGATGGGCACACCCTGCTTGCGTTTAAGCACCACGGCGCGCACCACTTCTCCTGCTCTGGCAGGGAAGATGTTGTTCCCTGCGTAGCCCATGGTGACAATGGGGAACATGGTGCGGGTAGGAATGGCTTTTAATGGGCGTAAAAGGTAATGCCAGCGCCAGGAGCGCACCCACAAGGCGATGAAATACACCCCCACACCGGGTATCAACCACCAGTAGTTGGCAGTTTTCAAAACCTGCCATAACTGTGAGTAATCGATTTTGTTTAATACCAGGTAAAGAAATATAGCGCTGATCAGTAACCCGAGCCAGAATTGCCAGCGTTTCATGCGTCTCATTCTACCATAAGAGATGGTTTCACTTTGAGCTGCAGTATTTGTAAGAGGAACCATCAAACCATATAACGCAACAGTTCTAAAAGGCTGACAATTATCGATAAATAAATACCATTTCCGCTTATCGCAGGACAGGATACGAGGGATTATAATTTTCACTGTGAAGACCAGAGTGGTGATTTGGGGAATTGCATTGGTCGTGCTCCTCGTAGCAGGACTGGGCAGTTATGCCTGGACAATGCGACCGGAATTGATTGAGATCTATCCTGCGGCTGGTGCAACAGGCGTCCCAGTCACAACACAGATCCGCATGGCATTCTCACGACGGATGAACGCTGAGATGGTGATCAGCCATCTGATCATTGAACCCGCCGTGGACGGCGAATATGGTTGGGAAGAGAATACCCTGACCTTCACCCCGGACCAAACCTGGCCTGGCGGGCAGGAGATCAACCTACACTTTAAGGCTGGGGTGAGGGCAGCAAGTTGGCTGTCTTTTCCCATGCAGGGACAAAGCTGGTCATTTAAGACCAGCGGAGCTTACCTGGCATACCTCTGGCCCTCCGATGGTCCGGCTGACATTTACGCTTTGAACCCAATAACGGGAGAAGTTCAGCAGTATACCCACGGTAGGGGGGTTTTGGAATTTACCGCTAGTAGTGATGGGATCACGATATATTTCTCTGCCAGTAATGCCCAAGGCGGGGCAGATCTTTATCAAATAGATCGAAAAGCGGCTATGAATTCGACGGACGATTCGTATAAACCCCGGAGACTGCTCAATTGTCAAGGGGCACAATGCAGGTCACCGGCGGTGTCTTTTGATGGCATGTCTCTGGCATATGAATACCTCATTCCCACGCCAGCGGGAGGTTTGGGTCCAGCCCAAATCTGGATACTGCATCTACCAGGTTTAGAGGCATCACCAGTGGATGAGGCAACTCATGAAACTGTTCAACCTGTCTGGTCTCAGACAGGTTGGTTAACCTTCTACGATCGAACCAGTTCTACCTATGAAGTGATCAATCTCCAGACCCAGGAACGCGTGCAGCTACCCAATCAGACGGGCAGACCAGGAAACTGGAGTCCGGATGGTGAATTTTACCTGGCTGCTGAGATGACTTACCATCCAGCAACTGGATATACTGAAACCGGAACCAGCCATTTGTTACGCTATAGACTACAAACCGGGACCACGGAAGATATTTCAGGAGTAGATGATGCGGAAGATGTGGATGCAGTCTATTCACCCGAGGGTGGATCGATTGCATTTGCACGAAAATACCTGGATAGCGAGCGCTGGTCATTTGGCAGGCAGATCTGGATGATGGACCCAAATGGGTCAAACTCACGCCCGGTTACAGATGAAGCGGATTACAATCATTATGATATTGCCTGGAGCCTGGATGGTCTGGTGCTCGCCTACGTGCGTTTCAACCAGGCAAAATTATCTGAGCCACCTGAATTATGGATGATAGATGCTGATGGAGGCAATCCGGTTCAGCTGGTGATCGGAGGATATGCACCCCTATGGATCCCATAATAGCGACAGGAGCGCTGGCTCCACTATTCCAATTAACCGATTTGAGCGGAGAAATCTACAAATTGGAAGACTTTCAAGGTAGGATTACCTTGTTGACCTTTTGGTCGGCAGAATGTGAATGGTGCGAGCGAGTGGATCATGAGTTGCTGGATTGGCTGGATTCATGCAAAGAAACAGTGAAAGTGCTGTGGATTGCATCGAATTTAAACGAATCGCACGGCTTGATTGAAAGGGTGGCGAACACGAGAAACCTGCCGACGGTGCTCCTGGATGAGCACCAAGTGGTGGCTGACCTGTATGGTGCGGAGACGACACCCCATTTCTTTATCGTGGAAAGGATGGGGAAACTTGCCTATCAGGGAGCCTGGGATGATATTACTTTCAGACAGCGAGTGGCAACGCGAGTTTACGTAGCTGAGGCGGTGGAGGCATTGAGGCAAGGCCTGACACCACAGGTCATGCAGACGCCACCATACGGCTGCATACTCGTGCGCTATTCTGATTCAAATAGTTAATCCATCTGACTGCGGGCAAGGCTCTCTTGAGGCAGGAGGCTGTGATAGATAAATGCATGTACCGGAGTGGGGATATTGTAGATGCGACCCATCTGCACGATGGCACCATTTTGGGCTTCCAATTCCGATGGACGACCTTCGATGATGTCCCGTTGCATAGAGGCCATTGTACCCGGGGATAACGTATCGATGTATGCCAGGGTATTTGTGACACTCTCGGCTGGTAGATGGATGCCTTGTGCCAGGGCAACTGAATAACATTCCTGTAGAGCGCTTTCAAGCATCTGGCGGGTTCCCGGCCGAGAACGGTAATCACCCACGGGTACCCTGGTCACTGCCCCAACACCACTGACTGCTGAGATAAACAGGAATTTTTGCCACATGGCAACATTTATATCGGTAGGAATTTCTGCCAATACCCCAGCTTGCTCAAAGCACTGGAGTAGATTACGCGAGCGTGAACTTGAACGGTTATCCAGTTCTCCAAAGGCAATATAGGGATCGATCCCGGTATGCTGGATATGCCCTGGTGCAACCTTGTGGCTAGCAATGCGGCATAACCCACCCAGGACATGCTCTCTGCCGAGGATCTCGGCAAGCTGCGTGGGAGCATCAACGCCATTTTCCAAAGGAACTACGCACGTTTCGGAACCCAGCATGGGTACGATCGCCTTGGCAGCCCTGGTTATATGCCATGTTTTCACACATAGCAAGATGGCATCTGCAGCTTCCACTTTGGATGGATCGTCAGTCACCACGACCGGTTGGACGGTAAAATCGCCTTTGATGCTATCCACCCTGAGGCCTTCAGCAAGCATGGCTTGCAGATGCTCACCGCGTGCAATGAATGTTACAGTCTGCCCGGCTTTTGCCAGGCGACCGCCAAAATATCCCCCAACACCACCCGTTCCAAAAACTACGATGTGCATGGAAGCCTCCCAACAGTAAGATATCTGATTGTAACAGGCTTTGATGATGGCTGGATGAATCCTGGTTTTATGCCACAACTCTATTAAAATCGAGTAGAATTGTTTGGAACTAACTCTTGTAGATTAACGTCTATTAACTTTGAGCAGAATGGATAAGGGAAACTTGTTTCCTATAATTGTGAGGAGAGTCAAATGAGTCAAAAAGAATCACCCCAAAAGGTAATCGAGGCACACCGCAAGCGCCAACAAATGCGGCAAAGCACGCCGATGGCCGTCATGATCGGGGCAGCAATCCTTCTCATTGCAGGAGCGGCAGCGTTAATCTTCTGGTTATTGGGGGATAATTCTCCGTTCAAGGCAGCAACTCCAACACCGACCGTCACATTCACACCGACCATGACCGGGACGTCAACACCCCTGCCTGCCACCAATACCCCAACAATCACACCAACGTCTCTGCCGACAGATACTGCAACGCCAACTGTGACCCCCACCCCTTCTGGTCCATTCGAGTACACGGTTCAACAGGGAGATAATTTGGGGGATATTGCCACACGTTTTGGGACAGATATCCTTACTTTGCTGGCGTTGAACCCATCTATCGACCCGGCAACCCTGATCATCTATGTTGGGCAGAAAATTCTCGTCCCACCACCCAACATGCTGTTACCCACAGCCACATCTGTTTCCACAACAGTGCCACCGGGCACGTTGATCAATTACACGGTTATTCCGGGGGATACTGTTGGTGCGATTGCTGTACGATTTAATAGCACGGTGGAAGCCATTGTAGAGGAAAACGATCTCGCCAACGCAAATGATATCTTTGCCGGGCTGATCCTGAGAATTCCGGTCAATATCGCCACTCCAATCCCGACCGCCACGGTGGGCACGGTATTTCCGACCGTAATTATTCCGTCAAACACCCCGCTGCCTCCTTCGGCCACACCTTAATCATCAAAAACCCAAGCGAACATCAAGTCACAACGTATGTAAACACTCGTTGTGGCTTTTTTTAATTGCTATTGAAACCATAAAAGTGAGAAAGTGCGCCTTCTACATCACCATTCCGGGATGGTGGGATTCACCGACGTCCGAGGCTTAGCTTAATCCAGCCATTCGATAATGGTTGCCTCGCCTTGACCTACCCCGACACACAAAGCCGCCAGACCATAATAAGGACGTCTTTCGGAGGGAGCCCGGCGGCGCATTTCGTGCAGCAGGGTGGTAAGGATGCGCGCACCCGAACAACCCAAGGGATGCCCCAAAGCAACTGCGCCTCCATTCACATTGGTAATTTCAACGGGCAAGCCAAGCTCCTTCATAACAGCCAGGGATTGCACCGCGAAAGCTTCATTCAGCTCAACCAGGCTGATATTTGACAAGCTTAATTTCGCCCGCTCGAGGGCTTTCCGCACTGCACCGACCGGTCCCAGCCCCATAATCCGGGGGGGGACGCCAGCGGCAGCAGAGCTGACCAGGCGCGCCAGAGATTTGAGACCCAATTCGGCAGCTTTCTCAGCGCTCATGATGAGTACAGCAGCGGCGCCATCATTTAGACCGGATGAGTTGCCGGCAGTTACGGTACCTTCCTTACGGAATGCCGCGCGCAGGCGGGAGAGAGACTCCAGCGTGGTATCGCGACGCGGGCGCTCATCCGTATCAACGATGATGGGATCACCTTTCTTTTGAGAAATGCTCACCGGAATGATCTCCTCAGCGAATTTGCCCGAATCGATGGCTGCAATGGCGCGTTGGTGGCTTGCCAGGGCAAATGCATCCTGATCCTGGCGGGTGATCTCAGGCATCATTTGGGCTATATTCTCGGCCGTCTCACCCATCGATTCGGTGCCGTAGAGCTCCTGCATCTTGGGGTTTGGATATCGCCAGCCCAGGGAAGTATCCCAGGCGGTCAGATTTCCAAAGGCGTATGGCTGCTCAGATTTTGGCACTGAATAGGGTGCGCGGGACATACTTTCTACACCCCCGGCTATAAAAACATCCCCTTCACCAGCGCGTATGGCACGGGCAGCCTGGTTGATGGCGTTTAAACCAGAAGCACACAGGCGGTTGAATGTGACAGCGGCCACTTCTACGGGGAAACCTGCCAGCAAGGTGGCCATGCGGGCAACATTACGGTTGTCTTCACCAGCCTGGTTGGCGCAGCCAAGATACACTTCTTCCACCAGGGCAGGGTCAAGGTTGTTGCGAGTGATGAGGGCTTGGAGGACGTGTGCGGCCAGGTTGTCAGGTCGAACGGGAGCTAATGCGCCACCTAGGGCACCGATGGGAGTGCGGATGGCATCAATGATCACAGGGGTTGGCATAAAGTATCTCCTTCAAATCCAATGGTTTCGATGGCAAGATGGTCTGTAATGATTTTACCATTCCAGCGTTAATTAAACCAACACGGCATTCATCCCGACCTCTAAGGATAGTTTTCAGCTGATTTTCCCTTGCTAATTGTTAATTAATCCAGTATCCTTATACCTAATGCCTTGTTAAGATGATTTGAGGAGAACTGCATGCAAGAACGGAGAAAATATCCACGAAAGGACTTGCTCCTATTCGCCAATGTCTATGAATCAAAGAGTGGGCGGATCATAGGGACATTGCTGAACATCACCCTGGACGGTGCCATGGTACTGAGCGAAAACCGGATCGATTCGGATAAACCGATGGAATTACATATCAAGTTACCCGAAAACTTCGTCCAGAAACATGAGCTTATTTTTTCAGCCAACAGCCGATGGTGTGCACCGGATATCAATCCAGAATTTTTTGATGTGGGGTACCAATTTGTGAATGTAAGCGAGGAGGACGCTAAGATCATCCAGGCAATCATCGAAAAATATGGTTTCAAGGAGTAGTATCGGGGAATTATGAGCACCTGCGAGCATAAGCTCGCAGGTTTTTTTTAATCATTCGTACGTTCCAGATTTAGAAGCCAGGCCTTCAACTTAATCCCTCCCGGTCCGCCATAACCATGTAAGCTTCCGTCAGAGCCCAGGACGCGATGGCAAGGGATCACCAACGGGATGGGATTGGTGGCTTCTACACGACCGACTGCGCGGGCGGAGTGA
>Ga0214473_10003418_pt1 | contig 19282 bp, 11 predicted proteins | sample RVTome_7_FD_203509 | JGI IMG/M metagenome (GOLD analysis project Ga0214473, IMG submission 203509) | Soil microbial communities from uranium-contaminated site in the Upper Colorado River Basin, Wyoming, United States - RVT98D197 | ecosystem: Environmental > Terrestrial > Soil > Contaminated >... | reverse complement strand
GATTGGACCAGTCCCGCCAGTTTCCTCAAGCGCCGGCAAAGGGCAAATGCAAAGTCGTCCAAGAGATTGGTGGCAGATCACATTGATGTCATTGCGAGTCGCTGAGCCGCTTCGCGGCTGACCGACTCGCAATGACATACCGGGCAGTGCAATCGAACGACTCTGCGTTTGCCCTGAAGCGCCGGCATGAAGCTCTCGACATTCACACGCGAGCCGGGTATGCTGCCAAGTCACACTGGAGGATTGAAACGACTATGGTGCTGCATGGGACATTTCGAATGATATGCCGCCACACGGGATTTCTGTCGTTTGTCTGTTTGGCACTGCCGGCGCTGTGCATGGCTGCGACCGGCGAGGATTTGCCCGTTGAAAACGATTTTGTTCGCCTGGTGCTCACCGCGACCGGCTCGACGAAGAGTCTGCTCGAAAAGAGCGACGCTCATGAATGGCACGCGAAAGAGCCGCGTCCGTTTGCGTCCGTGAAGAAGGCCGGCAAGTATTATCCGGCCGCCGGCTTCACGCGTGACGGCGAGTTATGGCGCGCGGACTTCGGAGCGGCGCAGATGCAGGCGGACTTTCGCATCACGGCAGCGCCGCACTACGTGCTCTTCGAGTTGGTGCGTGTACAAGGTGAGGGCGTCGAGGAGGTACGATTTGGCGAGATGCAGGTCACGTGCCGAGAGAACGCTGGATGGTGGCTTGGCGCGTATTGGAATGAGCGGTTCGCCGTGGCGCTGGCGGGTTTGAGCGACCGCGTCAACGTGCAACTGCTCGGCAACGGCGTGCTTGGCGCATCGGTGTATCCGGAGTTTGGCATGGAGGGACAGCGGGCCGTCCTCGTGGCGGCGCCGAAATCGCAATTCCTCAACGTCGTGCAGGAGGTGGAGAAGGACTTCGGCTTGCCCTCGCCCAGGCTCGGCGGGCAGTGGGCCAAGACCTCCCGGGCCGTGCGCACCGGATATCTCTTTACCGACCTGACCGAATCCAACGCCGACGAGACCATCCGCTTTGCCAAGCTCGGGGGATTCGAGTACATCATGACCTATAGCGGCACATGGTCCTCGTCGCTCGGCTCATACCCGATCAATACGAGCACCTTCCCGCAAGGCGAGGCGAGCCTCAAGGCCACGGTGGACAAATGCCACGCCGCGGGGCTCAAGGTGGGCTTGCATTTCCTGACGAGCTTTGTCGACAAGTCTGATCCGCTGGTCCGGCCCCGGCCCGATCCGCGGCTGCTGAAGGATGATCAGGCCATCCTGGCGGCGGACATCGATGAAAAAATGACGGAGATCACGGCGACCGGCCCCTTGACGAGTTTCCCAACCGAGGGTGCATTCTACGGCGACACGAAGGCCGGCTTCGACATCCAGATCGAGGATGAGCTGATTCAGTATCGCGCCATCGGCGGGCAGGATTCGCACACGTTTCTGCGGTGCACGCGGGGATATGCCGGTACACGTACAGGGCCGCACAAAGTGGGCGCGAAGATACACCACCTGGTCGAGCGATACGGCTGCTACCTGGCCGATCTGCGAACGACGCTCAAGGGTGAAATCTCCGAGCGTATCGCGGGCGTAATCAACCGCTGCGGGTTCGACATGGTCTACTTCGACGGCGGCGAGTGCAACATGGCCAACGGGCCCTTCTGGTACTGGGTGAGCCAGCAACAGGACGACGTCTGCCGGCGGGTGACTCGCGAGTTGCTCGTGCAGGGCAGCGGCGGCACGGCGTGGACCTGGCACTGGTTCGCCCGCGGCTGCTGCGACGATTTCGCCGCCATCGCGCCCAAGCAGTACCTCGATTATCACAAAATCGCCGACTCGTGGACCTACTACACGCAGAGCTTCGTGCCCGCAGACTTGGGTTGGTGGGGATTCCTCGCCGACGAGCCGGGCCATCCGGCCACCATGCCCGATGAAGTAGAGTACTACGCCGTGCGGATGCTGGCGCTGGACACGCCCGTATCACTGGAGACGAATCTGGCTGCGCTCAAGCGAAACGGCCGCACGGAGGAGATGCTCAAGCTGCTCGGCGGATATGAACAACTGCGGCTGGACGGCACAGTGCCAAAGACTGTCCGAGACAAACTGCGTATGGGCGAATGGCACCTCACGCGGGACGGCTCGAAGCCGGCGTTCTCGCTCATCCGATACGACGTGCAGCGCGTGACTGTGCCCGGCGAGTTGACCGTGACGAATGCGTTCGGCGCTCAGCCGCTGAAGTTCCGTCTGCAAGCCGTGCCGGCGCTGGCCCCGGCAGGCGACAAGGCGAATCTCATATTGCTGCACGCGGAGCCGGTGACGGCAGGTGGAGAGACGCAAGATTTTGCGTCTCTACCGGCGGCAAAGGACCCCATGCCTGGAGCGCTGGCCGGTCAAACCAACTTCGCCAAGCCAATGGATTTGCTGCATCATCGTGCGCTGGCCGTTCGACTGCGCGTTGACGGCCCGGTCCCAACCACAAATGGACAATTCGCCGTATTGAACGTGCAGTTGGAGGCCGCCGGCAAGACCTATCGGGACCACTACATCGACCTGGACTTCACGGGCGAGAAGACGATCGTTCTCCCGGAGCCGACCACGGAGCGCATGCTGCCGGAGTTCCGTCCCGCCCCCGCCAATTACGCGTTTAAGGCCGCCATGTACGGGTTCGATTACCGTCACATTGTCGCCCTGAACCTGCGCTGGATGCGGCTCGGTGCCGATCAGCCGCCCAAATGCAGCGTCGCGACCGTCGAAGCCCTGGCCGAATCCGAAGTCCCCCTGAAGCACCCCGAAATCACACTCGCCGGCAAAACGCTCGCCATCCCATTAGACCTGAAGACCGGCGACTACGTCGAGTTCTGGGCCGACGGCTCCCTGAAGGTATTCGACCGCAATGGGACCCTGCTTTCCTCCGTCGATATCCCAGGCGACCCATTGACACTACAGCCGGGCGAAAACCATCTCGTGTTACGGACCGCGGCTCCGGCTCCCGCCAGGCTCACCTATATTACCCTCGGCGATGCCTTGTCCTGGTAATCGTTGTCCAAGGACTCGGCTGGGACAAATCTCCAACAATTCCGTTACATACTGGGGCGATTGTGGCACTCTATTGCATCGGCCGGCCCGTAGGGGCGGGTTTCTAACCTGCCCGTACATCCCAGCCGAGAGTCAATAGAGGCGGCAACCCCATGGGGGAGCCGCCCGGATGTGGTTTTGACTGAGGGCGGCTGGGAAGGCCGGTCCGATAAATGGAGAAGAAGGTGAGAAGTGAGGAAGGTTAAGAAGGTCGGCGAGCCTCTTCAATGTCGTGCTTGCTTACGTTCTTACCCTCCTACCTTTGTTTCTCCGCATTCCGGGAGGTGGTTGACGTGATTTTCACTTCAGGACCTTGCTTTTTGCTTGAGGAGAGAGCCGCACAGGTCGATTCCTTCTGGGACGAATAACGGTCGCCGTGCGCAGTTATATTCGAAATCCGAATTTCGAAATTCTTATGGGAGGTATGTTATGAGCGGTCTGAACGTGCTGAACAGAGCCATGTTTGCTATCCTCGTGCTGGTCCTGTGTGTGGGACTGGGCACGGCGGGCGCCGTGCAGGACCAATTTGCGGTTGATATCGGTCAAAACGGGGAAATCATGGATGGATCGGGGACCGGGTACAACCACGGCTCCTGGTACTACTACCCCAACTCGGACTGGTTGGCCCAATGGTTCTTCAACGACAGGCCGAATCGCGACCTCAAGAAGGTCATCACGGTGGACCTCTCCGTGGACCTGCTGAATTCGACGGAGAGCGGCACCATCGAGGTCGCCGTGAACTGGACGAGCCTGGATTGGCCGGCCGTGCAGACCGAGCCTCCCCTGCCGGCGAGAGTCGTGAATCCCGACGACGAGCGGCGCTACATCCTGCGTCAGACGATTCTCCCCCGGACCTCTCTGCGCGGGGCGCAGGCCATCAGCACGAACTTCGAGATCGAGGATTTCTGTCCCCAGTGGGTCTCCATCGACATCCGCGGCGAGAATGTCACCCTGCAGGGGCGGATTCAGCATGAGTGCGTATCCAAAGGCACGCCCGTTCCTCCCACGGGCAATCGTGACTTTGGCGACGCTCCCGAAGGGGTCATGGCCTATCCATCCACGGGCGTCGTGGGCCTGTTTCCCACGTGCGTGACCGTGGGCCCGGCCTCCTGGATCGAGCACGCGGGCCAGACCTGCTGGTTCGGACCCAAGCTCGATGTCGAGGCCGACGGCAACGGCGGCAAGTGCCCCGCGTTCAGTCCGGACCTGTACAACCAGGACGAGAAGCAACAGGACGGCGATGCCGGCCTGATCAAGCCCCGGGGCTTCACCGTCAAGACATCCACCGGGACCGTGGGGGCCTTGAATTTCACGGTGCTGGAATCGCTTGGGAACGCCTGCCTCACCGCCGTCTGGGATGCGACTATCGACATCGAGGTCACCAACAATAGACCCGATGGACGCGACGCCTATGTGAACATCCTGTTCGACTGGGACCAGGACGGCAAATGGCAGGGTTCCGCGCAATGTCCCGACGGCGCGGTGCCGGAACACGTGCTGGTCAACTTCCCCGTGCCGGCCGGCTATAGCGGGCCGCTGTCCGCGCTTCGGCCCCCGAATTTCAAGATCGGGCCGCTCGGCGGATACGTCTGGGCCAGATTCACCATCTCCGACCGCAAGGTCCTGCAAGGCTGGAACGGCGACGGCGTCTTTGCCGACGGCGAGACGGAAGACTACCTGCTCAAGACCCACGAGCCGTTGAAATTCTGTGAATGGCAGAACGGCGATCCGCACAAGATGCACTGGGCCCAACTGCCCGACAAGCAGAGGACCGGCATGGATGTGAGCATGTTCTCGACCAGTCTGGCGGATGACTTCCGATGCACCCAGAACGGCCCCATCAACGAGATTCACTTCTGGGGTTCTTTCCTCAACGACCAGTTGCCGCCGTTCAGCGTGGACAGCCTGGCCTTCATAATCAACATCTACTCGAACAAGCCGGCGGACATCCAGACGCCCTGGAGCCGGCCCGGAGATCTGCTCTGGACCAGGGAAATCCCGCCGTACAGCTACGATTTTCACGATGTCTCCACCTCTGTGAAGAGGGGCTGGTTCCATCCGACGACCAAACAGTACCTGCCCGATAACGATAGACGCCTCTTCCAGTACAGCATTTGCTTCGAGGACAGCGACAAGCCGTTCGTTCAGAAGCTGGGCACGATCTACTGGATCGAGATTCAGCAGAAGCACGAGGAAGACGCCCCGTATGCGTTCGGGTGGGAGACGACCGAGCAGAGACTTCAGTTCAACGACAAGGCCGTCTGGCGTCATCCCACGTACGGATGGCTGTCCATGGCCTATCCGGATGGACATGACTACGCGGGCAAGCCGCTCGACCTGGCCTTCGTCATCACGGGCCCGGACATCCCGGACACCGATTTCGGCGATGCGCCCGATCCCACATACTCGACACTGTCGATCAGCAATGGCGCCAGCCACATGATTTCTCCGACGGTCTACCTCGGCGTCCGGGTGGACGGCGAATTCGACGGCCAGCCCAACGCACTGGCCACCGGCGACGACAGCAATAACGTCGATGACGAAGACGGCGTGACGTTCGCCGCCCTGGTCGTCGGTGAAACCGCCGACGTCCAGGTCACCGCCTCCGTGCAGGGCAGCCTCAACGCATGGTTCGACTGGAATGCCGACGGCGATTGGGACGACGCGGGCGAGCACGTCTTCGTCGATAGTATGCTGACCGCCGGCGCCAACAGACTGACATTGACCGTCCCGGCGACGGCCCCGGCGGGCGAGACGTTTGCACGCTTCCGCTTCAGCACGGTGCGAGGCCTGGATTACGACGGTCCCGCCGCCGACGGCGAAGTCGAGGACTACCTGGTGCGCGTCGAGGACGCCCTCGTGCCGGTCAAGCCGCCGCTGGAGCATGTGAAGTGGTCGCAGCCGCCGATCGAGTACGATCCGGATTTCCAGGTCCCCGTGTACTGCGGCTGGGACCAGCCGGCGTACGTCAGCAAGCCGATCGGGACCGGCACCGCCACCTGGAGACTCGTCGCCGATGATTTCCGCTGCACGGGCGACATGCCGGTGACCACGATTCACTGGTGGGGCTCCTATGAGGGCTGGGACCAGGACGCAACGCCTCGCAGGAAGCCTGATTCCTGGCGAATTGCGTTCTGGAGCAACGTCCCGTCGGACGCGGCCTACCGGTTCAGCCGGCCCGGCAAGCTCCTCTGGGTGATCAGTGTCCCCACTGACAGGGTGCAGGAGGAACGCGTCGGCAGCGATCAGTTCCCGCACAAGCCGGCGGACACGACCTACCAGTACCTGCTGGAACTCCAGGACCGCGAACACTTCCAGCAGGCCGATTTCGTAGAGACACAGACGACGGACCGCATTTTCTGGATCAGCATCACGGCGGTCTACACCGGCCTGCCGGAGCCGGAGTTCGTCTGGGGCTGGAAGACCCGTCCGCAGTCGTGGATGGACGCCGCCGTCAAGGCCGATGTCCGACGCAACGAGTTGGCCACGGGCATCACGTTCGAGGTAGCCTCGGCCCAGCCGATCACAGATTCGCTGACCTGCCAGAGGCTGGACCCGTACGATATGGCCTTCGAGCTGGCCACCAATCCCGAGTTCATCAAGTGGGAGCAGGCCTTTGGCGGAATCCGCAACTGGCCGCATTATGAGGACGAGAAGTCCCTGGCCGTCGAAAGCGCCTCGGCCGTCACCAAGTGGACCCAGAACCCCGACACGACCACGACCGGCGTCGATGTCGATATCACGACAGACATCCCGCCGACCGGGCCCGACACGATCTGCGGAGATGATTTCGAATGTAAAACAACCGGGCCGATCACGGGCATCACGCTCTGGGGCTCCTGGTACGACGACGTGCTGCCCAGCGGCAGCGCGGAGAACGTGGAGTTCACGTTGAGCATCCGCGAGGACATTCCGGCCGACCGCAGCCCGACCGGCTTCAGCATGCCGGGCAAGGTCCTGTGGCGCAAGGAGTTCTCTCGCGGCCAGTTCACCGTCCAGCCGCAGCAAGGACAGACCGAGAGCTTCTACGGCCCGGCTAACAGCGCCTATGATCGAGACAACCATCGAATGGTGTACAAGTACACCTTCAAGATCGCCTCGAGCGAGGCGTTCCGGCAGACGGGCACTTCCGGCCAGCCGGTCGTTTACTGGCTGGTGGCCCAGACGTCGCTGATTCACCCGCCCGGCAGTATCGCCACGCGCTTCGGCTGGAAGACGGCTGCCACCCATTGGAATGACGCCGCCGTCTGGGGCAAGGGCATCGAGCCTTTCCAGGGCGCCTGGCGAGACCTGACCTACCCGCAACAACATCCCTCCTCGCCGAGGCGGATCGACCTGGCGTTCGCCATCGAGACCGAGCAAGCGGGGACCAGTCAGACGCTCCAACGCATCGTCGCCGACGACTGGAGATGCCGCGGAACCACCCCGATCACCGGCATCGCATGGTGGGGCTCCTACATTGGCTACGGCTATCAGCCCTGCGAGTGCACGCAGATGGCCGCTCCGCGAAAGCCCGACTACTTCATGCTGTCGATCTGGACGGACGCCGCCGACAGCGCCAAGGGCTTCAACCATCCCGGCCAGAAACTCTGGGAGTACAAGGCCGAGCAGTTCGACGAAGTCATGGTCGGCTTCGATAAACATCCGGAGCCCGCCGAGACGAGCATCAAGGGCTTCGAGCCGGTCTACCGCTACGCCGTCCGCCTGCCGCAGGCCAATTGGTTCCGCCAGGACGGCAAGAACGGCGTCCTCTGGCTCGGCGTCGTCGCCGTGTACAAAGACGCGAGGACCATCGTCTATCCGTGGGGCTGGACCAACCATCCGCACACCGACTGGGACTTGTCGGGCGCCGACATGCTGGGCTACTGGAAACTCGATGAGCGGACCGGCACCGCCGCCGCCGACAGCTCGGGCAACAACAATCACGGCACTCTGATGGGCCGGCCCGTCTGGAAGCCCGATGACGGCTGGCTCGGCGGTGCGCTCGATTTCGCTGCACGCGGCGACTACGTCAAGGTCGAGCGGCCCAGGGGCTTCAACTTCGCGCCCAACTCCTTCTCCCTCTCCGCGTGGATCTTCCCGAGAGAGACCCAGGGGCGGTGGCACGCGATCATGGAGTACGATCGCGCCAGCCTCAACGGCAACCGCTTCGGTCTCTGGCTCGACCTCCAGGGCCGACTGCACTTCCGCGTCGGACAGAACACCTGGCAGGGCCCGGGCAGCCTGACTCCAAACCAGTGGTACCACGTGGCCGCCACGTATGACGCGACGACCCACGCGATGGACATCTACGTCGATGGCCAGCTCGTCGCGACGGCGACGCAGGAGAGAGGCTTCAACGCCCCCGTGGTTTCAACGCTGGCGATCGGCGCCAACGGCGCGGGCGATGACGAGTTCTTCAGCGGTCTGATTGACGACGTCCGCGTCTTCAAAGTCGCTCTGAGCGAAGAGGACGTGCTGATGCTGGCCGGCGCCGGAGCCAACAGCGACGCCGTGGCCGCCGACCTCAGTACGACCGCCAGCAGTGCGGCGTGGCCCTGGACCGAGCTGTTCGACCAGACCGGCCGCAGTGAAGACATGTCCTTCACACTCTTCACCCGCCCGGCGTCGTTGACTGCTCAGACCGTAATCCTGACCGGGACCCACGACGACCAGTCCGTAGGTACACCGCGTACCCACGACTTTGAGCCCGGCCAGCCAAAGAAGTAATCCGCGCCGGAGAACACGATTCGTTTTCACTCGGGGCGTGAGCGACCAACCGTCGCTCCCGCCCCGTTGCGTTTTCCACAGGGCCTGCTTCAAGGGCTTTGAGGTCAATCCCGAACTGCACACCATTACATGGCCGAATGGAGCCGACTTCACACCCGAATTCCTGTACGAGAAGGTCAAAGTGCCAGCCTGATCCAACACCCAGGCGAATGAGCCTGGTGTGCAGAACAAGGCGTAGGCCGGCCTCCGCTTACCACTTGCCCGTTGGTGCAAGAGAAATCACGAGATCGAACAGCGACAATGAACGATGAAAACCCGCCCCCCTCTTCCCCTCAGGAGAAGAAGGCAAAGCGCCACGCCAAGGTGCGGCTGATTGCCGAAGCCCAGATCAAGACGGACAAGATCAGTGCCCGTGCCTTGGCGACCCTGCTTCGCCGGAACCTCAACGTCTTGGACGCCTTGGACAAGGAGATCGGCACCGATGAACAACCGATCCGGCAAGATGGTCAGGCAGATCACGCTGTCCAGATTCTCTCCAGCATGCCCGGCATTGGCTTGATTCCGGCCAATGTGATCGCCACCGAGACCGACGGGATCAAGCGGTTCAGCGACGGCCAGCACTACACCAGCTACAGCGGATTATCCCCGACGGTCCACAGTTCCGGCGGCAAGACCTACACCGGCCACATGGTTGCGCAGTGCAATCGCCGGCTCAAGTGGGCCTATGTCGAGGCCGCCTGGATTGCGGTGGGCTGCTCGGCATACTTCGGAGGCTTGTATCGTTACCATGAATCTTCTGAACTGACAAAAACGCCGATCAATGAGTTGTACGGGGTTGACAATGTCTTTCCGAGAAGGCCCTGAGCGGAGCCGAAGGATGAACGGGGATGCTATCCCCGAAGCCATGACGCTTCCCACCTTTTGACGATAGGCAATTGTCCTTGCATCGAATGCGGCCCTTTCTTAATCTGTCTGCACCGGGTCGGCAGGAATGCCGGACGGCGACAGTCACTGCAATGCCCCATCGTGAACAGACGGGGTCGGCGCAGAGTACACATTGATGGAATACTGTGGTGCGATTGCACGGATCGTAAGAACGGCGGTGAATTCGTGGACGGTGAGCAGTTACTATACGATATCAGTGAGTTGAACCATCTCTTCCGGGATAGCGCCAGCATCGAGACGCTGCTGAGCAAGGCGGTCGAGATGGTGGCCCAGCGCACGGGGTCGGCTGTTTGCTCGATCTACCTCTACGACCCGCAGGAGCAGGAGCTGGTTCTCCGGGCGACCAAGGGCCTGAATCCGGAATCCGTCGGCCGGGTCCGGCTGAAACTGGGCGAGGGGCTTACCGGGCTGGCGCTGAAGGAGATGCGCCCGGTCTGCGAAACCGAGGCCAGCCGAAATCCCAACTACAAGTATTTTCCAGGGATTTTCGAAGAGCGCTACGACGCCTTCCTGGCCATGCCGATCACGCGGGGCGTCTCCAGGTTGGGCGTCCTCGTCCTTCAGCGCAGCACCGGGCAGAGCTTCTGCGCCGAGGATATCACTGCCCTTGAGACGGTCGCCTCGCAGTTGGCCAACATCATCGAGAACGCCCAATTCCTCCTGGGAATGCACGAGCCGCATCGAGAAGCCATCAAGAGCGTGCCTGCCGAGCTCAGGTTCATCAAAGGCAAAGCGGCCTCCGAGGGGTTCGCCTACGCCCCGAGCATGATCCTCGCCAGGGAGAACACGCTGACGCTCTTCCTGCACCATGACACTGGCAAGACCTGCACGCTGGAGGATTTCCGTCATGCCGTCGCCGCCACGGAGAACCAGCTTGAAGAGCTGCAGGAGCAGGTGGAGCACAAGCTCTCCGATGCCGCCTCGTTGATTTTCGCCGCCCATTTGATGATTCTCAAGGACAGGGATTTCATCGGCAAGATCACGCAGCGGATCGAAAGCGGCGTGAACGCTCCCGCGGCGGTCGCCGGGGTGGCGGCAGACTACATGAAAGGCTTTCTCACCAGCAACAACGCGTACATGCGGGAGAAGATCAACGACATCGAGGACCTCGCCGTGCGGCTCATCAATAACCTCGTCAGGGAGGGCGAGGAGGTGAGCGTCTACAAGGATCACGTCGTCATCACCCAGGGGCTGTTCCCTTCCGACCTGCTCAAGCTCTCCTCCGAGGGCGCCAGCGCGATCATCCTCGTCGGCGGCGGCGTCACCGCGCATATCTCCATCCTGGCCCGCTCGCTCGATATGCCCATGGCCATCGTAAATACCCATGAGCTGCTCAACCTGCGCGACGGAACGCCTGTCCTGGTCGATGCGGAGGTGGGCAACGTCTTCATCGACCCGGACGACAACATCCTGGGGAAATTCGGGTCCCAGCAGAGGGCCCGGCTGACGCTGGACGAGCAGAAACGCATGATGAAGCCTTTCACGGCGACCACGGACGGCTACCGCGTGCAGCTCATGGCCAACATCAACCTGCTATCCGACCTGAAAGTGGCCTGCGAGCTGGATTGCGATGGCGTGGGCCTCTATCGCACCGAATTTCCGTTCCTCATCCGAACGACCTTCCCCACGGAGGCAGAGCAGTACGTGATTTATCGCAAGCTCGTCGAGGCCATGCAGGACAAGCCCGTGACGTTCCGCACGCTCGACGCGGGCGGCGACAAGATCCTGTCCTACTATCACGACATCCAGGAGCAGAACCCGGCGCTGGGCATGCGATCCATCCGCTTCTCGCTGCGCAACAAGGCGATCTTCCTCGAGCAGCTCCGGGCGATCCTGCGGGCGGGCGTCGGCGCCGACCTGCGGATCATGTTCCCGATGATCTCATCCGTGGACGAGTTCCACGAAGCCCGGGAGGCGGTTTCCGAGGCCATCGAACAACTCGAAAAACAGGGCATCGAGCATCATGAAAAGCCCAAGCTCGGAATGATGGTGGAGCTGCCGTCCGTGATTGATCTCATCAGTGACTTCGCCCGCGAGGTGGAGTTCTTCTCGATCGGGACGAACGACTTCATCCAGTTCATGCTGGGCGTGGACCGGACCAATGAGAGCGTGGCGGATTTCTACCTGCCGCACCATCCAGCCGTGCTTCGCGCCCTGAACAGGATCGTGCACGGCGTCATCGAGCACGGCCGGGAGGTCTCCGTCTGCGGCGACATGGCCCATCAGCCGGAGTATATCCCCTTCCTGCTCGGAATCGGCGTGCGAGCCTTCAGCGTGGACCCGATTTACCTCTTGCGGACCCAGCAGGTGATCACATCGACATCGCTGGGCTATGCACAATCCCTCGCCCGCTCCGTGCTCGCCCAAAGCCGCATCGGCGATATCGCCGCGCTCCTGCAGACGCAGACGACAGCCAACTTGATGACGCGTTGACCGCGGGCTTACCTGCCCTTGATGTCGTAGCACATCAGGACGTCGCCGTGGCGGACGTAGAGGCGTCCGTCGCTGATCGCGGGATGGGCCCAGTGCTCGCCGCCTCCCTTTTTGATCTGAAAAGAGCTGACCAGCTCGTAGCCATCCGGCTTGATCTTGATCAGCCCGACCTTGCCGTTCTCGCCGTAGCCGTAGAGCATGCCGTCCACATAGATGACCGAGCCTTTGCCGACGAGCTTGTCCGAGAACGCCACTTTGCCGGTCGCCAGATCGAGACAGATCCACTCCCCCTTCGTGCTGGACCCGTGGATCTTCCCATCCACGAGGACCGCCCCGCCGTGATGGATGTCCAGCGACTTCTCCGCCCACTTCTGCTCCGCACTCGTCCCGTCTCCCGAAATGGCAAACCCGACACTGCCGTGCCGATAGCCGTTGCTGACGAATACCATACCGTCTTTGTGAAGCGGACTGACGGCCTGGATGTCGTAGCTGACCTGGTGAGGCATCGTCCAGTACACCTGCCCCGTGTTTGCGTCGATGCCGGTGAAGGCCTTTTCCACAAGGGTCAGAATGAGGCGTTTTCCTCCTCGCTCCACGAGCATGGGCGAGCAATAGGCGGACAGTTGGCTGAGGCCTTTAGAGGTCCAGAGGATCTCGCCGGTCATCTTGTTGAGGGCGACCACCGTCGCGTCTTTGCCGCCCGGCGTGCAAATGGCCTTCTCGCCATCAATCAGTACGGACTCGGCGATTCCCCAGCGGATGTTCTGGCCGCCGAATTTTTCGAGGGTGTCCACGTACCAGATTCGCTTCCCATCGGCGGCGTTGTAGCAGGCGATGCGGCCTTGCCCGCTCATCAGATAGAGGCGGTCGCCGTCGATGGTCGGGGTCGTGCGGGTGCCCGGATGGTTCCCGGCCTTATCCCACTCCGAACCGTAGTTGATCTTGTGTTTGACCTTGCCCTGGGAGTCGATGGCTGACAGGTAGCCCTGGTTGCCGATCATTCCGCACGTATAAACTACGCCATCGACTATGGCTAACGACGAGAAACCCTCGCCAAGCCCCTCGCAGGACCACAGTTCGACGGGCCCGCCGTCCGGCCACTGCTTCATCAGCCCCGTTTCGGACGATGTTCCATCGCGGCTGGGCCCCCGAAACTGAGGCCAAACCGCCGCTTGTGCCGTCCCGATCTCAGCCAGAACAAGGGAGAGAATAACCAGGACTCTTCTTGAACGCTGCATGGGCAATCACTCCTCCAACTTCCATTTTGCAGAACTCCGCTGATAAACCTGTTACAACGGGTCAGGCCTTGTGCGTCCCCGGCTTACGCTTCTTGTGGCCTGACTTCAAGGCACGCTGCCGGTTTATCACCTTGCGCCCCCCTTTGGTGAGCCTGCGACTGCGAAACCCCTGGCTTCTTTTCTTCTTGCGATTGCTGTTGCGATAGTTCTCTATCATACTTTCCTTTCGTCTTCTCTTACACACCGCGTCGCGCCTCATGCACGACGCATCCGGCACCACGCAACACCCATTGCACACCATGCACGACAAAGCTCCAGAGCATACCAAACCCGCCGCCAAGTTTCAACGTCTTTTCGACCGTACCCACATGGTGCATGGCTGCTGAATGTGCCGGATGGCCCCGCAGGCGAGGTAATCAAGGCTCGGCCTCGATCACCACGCCCTCCCGCCGGGCGATTTCCAAGATAGGCCGTCCGTCGCCGCTCTCCCACTCCTTCTCCCCGCAAGGAATCGGCTCGATCCGATTATCAGCAAGAAGTGTTGTCTCCCAAAGCCGCATGACCGTGTCGAAATCCCGTCCGGCGTCGAACTCCGGGGCGATAACAACCAGATCAATGTCGCTGTATTGGTCAGCCTCGCCTCTCGCGAAAGAGCCGAAGAGAACCGCTCTGTTGGCGTGAATGCCAGCGGCTGGCAGCGCTGCAAGATACTGCCTCACGGTGTTGATAATTGCGCTTTCAACCACTGCGACATCTCCGTTGCCTTCTGGAGTTCCTGTCTTGCACGAGCGGGGTCGAGTGCCACCTGCTGTGAATCCGGGTACCGTGCCTCCAATTGATATAGATCGAACCTCCGCAGAAACTTCTCTTGCTCATTGTCAGGCTTCAACCCTGCGAGTTGGGCCAACCGGACAAGGTTGTGGATGCAAGGTGGAATATCATGCGTCGCCCGCACGACATGAGCCTTGAGCATCTTCTCAAGGGCCCAGTGGGCGAGGAATAGCCCTTGCCTCAAGTGGCCCTTCTCAAGCAGCGTCTCCGCTGCCACAAGGTCTTCCGCAGAACCTTTCGTCCAGTATTCAACTTGTTTGTCAACGTCCATAGATGTACGCCTGAAAACGGCGACTTATTGTCTTCCAGTATGCGCACGGCCAAACGGAAAAAGCAACAGGCCCCGCCATGTTCTCAGGGATTTGTCGAGTCGCACCGATACGACTCCGGCACCTCCTTGAGACACGAAAACACATCCTTCTCCGGAAACGCCGCACGAGCCAGTGGCTCGACCAGCTTCTTGTCCCTCGTGATGATGCCATCCGCCCGGCTCAAGAGTAGGACATACTCCATATCTTGACAATCGTGCTCAGCCCCCTCTTCTCCTCGTCGGCCTCCTGTTTGGCGCAGGTAGTGGTAGTTGCCTCCGATTACATCGGTCAAGCGTCTGGATTGCCAAGTCATCCATTCGGGTGACAAGCAGAACTGCTCTTCATTCTTAATCCAGTCACAGCGAACAGAATCTACACACATCTGGTGCAGATTGCTCGAATCGACAGATTCGAACAATATCCGAAACCGCTCATATCTATTGGAAGGCAATTGTCTTATCGCCTCACCAACAAGAGGATCCTCTATATCAATTCTATTCTTGACCTTCTCACTCACATTCAAAATCGCTTTCGCAACCTTATAATGCGGCTGAGACATTTCGCCATACGTGCTTGAATGAAGCAAGTCCGCTGGATGTTTTTCTCCTGTCCGGATTTGTACAGTTGCGGCCAAATCTGGCAGAAACCACGAGTAAGGCCGACAGTGCCTGCATTCCCACTCGACGAATCTCCGGCTCATCGAACAGTAATACGCCCCTCCTTTGATGAGGCATTCGTATTTGGCGAGCAAATCGGCGGGGTCCTGTCTTTCGCTCTTCTCGGCAGTTGCACATTCGTAGAACAGTGAATCAGAAGCCAACAGGAGATGTTGCTTCGCAAAGCTGCAGAGGGAATCTAGTCTGATGCCTTGGAATGCACTCTTGTCGAGGACGATCTGTCTGGGCTTCGTCAACATCGAAGGCGGTCCAAGACGACTTTTCGCATGAGGTCGGTGCTGGCGCGGTGGTTGGTAAAGAGCTGGAACTGGGCGGCGGCCTGGTTGACGAACATCGTGATACCGTCGATGGTTTTGGCGCCTTTGGCCTTGGCCTGTTTCAGGAGCAGGGTCTCGGCGGGGTTGTAGACGGTGTCGAAGACCGCCATGTCCGGCTTGATGTACTCGGCGGGGACAGGGGTCGCATTCACGTTGGGGTGCATGCCGATGCTTGTGCAGTTGACCAGCAGCCGGGCGGCAAGTTGCGGCAGAGCGTCCAGGCCCCCGAACTCACAGCCGAAATCGGCGGCAAGTTCTTTGGCGCGTTCCACCGTACGGTTGTAGATCATAACTTTGGCACCGGCGTCAGTCAGGCCGGCAACGATGGCTCGGGAGACGCCCCCGGCACCGACCACCGCGACAGGCACGTCCCGCAGGTCTTTGCGTTCGATGCCCATGCCTGCGGTGATGGCATCGAGAGCACCGGCATAGTCGGTGTTGTAGGCGCGTAGGTCGTGCGTCCCCGCACGACTATTCGTGGCGAGGGCATCTTGCCCTTGCACTTCTGCACCGTGAGTTGACAGAGCGAGGCCAAGATGGCCTCGCGACACAAGGGCGGGACGCCCTCGCCACGATGGGGGTGCTACGACCAGCGTGTTGGCGGCGCCGATCTTATCGGCAAGCGGCTCGACAGAGCCATGCCTGCTGTGCACGTACTTCAGGAGACTGTGTTTGTGCGGGATCGTCACACTGAAGCCGCGGAAATCCAGCCAAGGCCGGGCGAGGATGTTGTCGAGGAACTGGTTGAACTGTTCCCCCCCGCCCTGCACGTGCAGGGGCAGGTAGAGCTTGTTCATATTCAGGTCGGTGAAGCACGCGTTGTGGATCGCCGGACTGAGCGAGTGGCCCACCGGGTCGCCGATCACGCCGAAAAGCTCGGTGTCGGCATCGATGACGTCATAACGATAGAGTTCCCTGAAGGTGGCGATGGTCAACTGCCCCGGAGCCGTCGCGGCCGGCTCGTCGATGCCGGCAAACGTCACGAACGCACCGAACTTCTTCGCGAGGATCCGGCTGATCAGCCCCGGTCCGCCCATGCAAAGCACGATGCGGTCCCCGCTGGTCTCATGGAGCATGTCAAAGGCGTCAAAACAGTCGTTGATGTGATTGGCCGTGTAGACGAGCTTGGGTATGGCATTGGGGCAGGCCTTTACGATGTCCCGATAAAGCTGGCGGATATTCGGAAACGGGCCTTTGAAGTCATGTGCCGACAGAATGAGCCGGCTGCTTGGCCAGGCGGAAAGGGCCGCCTGGATCTTCTGTGCATTCCCCTTGCGAGTGAAGTTGGCGTACTCAAAATCCACGAAGTCCGCTCCCGCCTCAAGGGCCGCAAGCAGGGTTTCCAGCCGTGTCTCCTCGGGATAAGGCATGGCTCCGCCCTCCCGTGAGTCCCGGCAGGTCACAATCACCGGCACGCGGGGCCCGCTCGATTCTCTGACCTGTGCAATCAGTCTCTTCACGCAATCCCCGCTGAGTTGCAGAAGATAGTCCGTACGAAGCTCGATCATCTGGGCCCCGGCCGCCAGAGCGGTTTCGATCTGCCGCCCGGCCGCCTCTGCACTTTCCGCCGAAATGGGAACTGCCAAATAGGTCATGATAGCCCACAGATATAGCCAGCAGGCGCCCCCAAAGCAAGGGACAAAAAGCACCGAGCCTTCCAAACGTTTCCCGGTGAAACCTGACCGCTTGTACGCAAGCCTCTGAAATCTCAGTGTACAAGTTGGCTCACGCGCGGGATTTCTCCCCGCCGTATCCTCCTTCTCTCCCCACCCGTCAATACAGCATCAGATTCAGCGACACACGACAGGAAGTGGACCAAGTCCCGTAGGGTGTGCCGTGCACACCCTTCCTCCAGCCCTAATTGCCAACTGATTATATCCGAAAACAATGCCCGTCCCCGTTAGAGCCCCTGGGAGGCATTGCGCGCCTGTATCTCGTCGGATACCCGCTTCGTGAAGGCGATGGCCCCGTCGCGCGAGAAGTGCCCGTAGTCAACCAGAACGGAATCGTCGAGGCCGCAATCCTCGACTTTCTCCCAGCATATAGTCTGACACTCTTCGGCCAGATCACTCATGAAGCTCCGGTACTTCTCGAACTCGGTCAGCCGTTGTGGGGTCGAGACCACATAGTCATAGTACTCCTTTTGGGCGGGCGGATGGAGCACCACCACATTGACGCCACGGCGGCGGAGCAAGGTAAGCAGTTCCTGCATGGTCATCGCGGTCTGTTTGCAGAAATGGTAATTCCGCAGGTGGCATCGGGAGACAGTCACGGCCTGGAAGACCGGGTCCCGCGCGAGGATTGCCGCCTTTTCGGGGTCCGCATGGAACGGCGGGGGCGACATGTCGCCCGCCCAGGGCTCTCTGGTCAGTATGGCTTTTCCGATCTTCACCCACCTGACGAGATTTCTTCGGTACGTCAGCGAGAAAACGTGCCCCGCAAGCAGTTCGTATCGAAGCGCCGGATCGCTGAGGCGCAATCGTTCCCGCCATGTGGCCCACGTGGCGAATTCAGCCGGGCATCTTGCCCTTTGGTGGGTGCGGGGGTGGACAGCGTTGTCATTGAACGACACGGGGATGGCCTCGATGAAAACGGTTTCCACGGAATCGAGGATGGACGGCGCGTTCCTCAGGATCACGAGTGTCTCCCACAGCTCCATATCTGGACGTGCAACGTTCAGAACCGCACGGGGCGGCATTCCGGTCTCGCGGGCGAAAGTCTCCGCGTCCACGCATGACATCGTGCGAGAGCTGCCGAAGAACAAGACCCTGGGTCTCGTGGCCTCCTGCGATCTCAGATACCGGATCGAATTGGCGATCCGCGACTCGGGGTCTCTCATATTGATGATAGCTCCCAATGGATGCATCGCGGCGGTGAAAGCCAGGACCGCCGCGAGCGACAGGCCGAGTGATTTCCTCAAGCCTGAAAGCTCCTGGAGCGTGCTAAAACTGAAAATAGATGAATGGTTCCGCATGGGTGTCGCCAACGTACAGGATCAGTAATACGAGGCCCGCATATGATAGACCTCTCGCGAGCCACCGCTCGGCATTCAGCGGCAACACTTCCAGATTCCCCTTGTAGAGCGGCAGGTCAACCGCCATCATGAGCATGTAGTAGAATGGCGTGACCACCAGCAGGTTTCCCGAGAGCGGGGTCAGGACGTGCAGCATGGCCCCAAGATAAGTGACGGCATCGGCCAGCGTATCGACTCGGAAGAATAGCCATGTGAACACGACCAGGTGGAAGGTCCCCACGATCTTCAGGATCTTCCATCGCGGGGTATTCCCGCTCGCTTCGCTCGCGCCGTACAGCAGCCGCTGGATCGAGAGATAGAATCCATGGAGTCCGCCCCATAATACGAAATGCCACGCCGCGCCATGCCACAGCCCGCCCAGCAGCATCGTCAGCATCAAATTGCGGATCGTCGCTGCGGTCCCGTGCCGGCTGCCGCCCAGGGGAATGTACAGGTAGTCTCTCAACCAGCCGGACAGGGAAATGTGCCAGCGCCGCCAGAATTCCCGGATATCGCTGGAGAAGTACGGCTGGCGAAAGTTGACCATCAAGTCGATTCCCATGACTTTGCTGACGCCTCGCGCAATGTCGCTGTATCCGCAGAAATCGCCATAGATCTGAAGCGCGAACAAGTACAGTCCGAGCAGCAGATTGATCCCGCGCGAGTTCTCAGGATTCGAGAAACAACTGCTCACATAAGGGGCAACGGCGTCCGCAATCGCAATTTTTCGCAGGTAGCCGATGAGCATG
>Ga0214473_10003417_pt1 | contig 19288 bp, 16 predicted proteins | sample RVTome_7_FD_203509 | JGI IMG/M metagenome (GOLD analysis project Ga0214473, IMG submission 203509) | Soil microbial communities from uranium-contaminated site in the Upper Colorado River Basin, Wyoming, United States - RVT98D197 | ecosystem: Environmental > Terrestrial > Soil > Contaminated >... | reverse complement strand
ATGCCCGGCCAGGTGCTCCAGCAGCGGCCGGTAGCAGTCCTCGAACGCCTCCTTGACGACGTGATCGAAATTCCCCACCGGCTGGTGGTTGTGGACGGCGAACAGCAAGACGAGCTCGTTCATTCGAGCTCCTTCACGCCCGCGTCCCGGCAGGCTTTCCGGATATAGGCTTTGAAGAGGTAATCGAACTCTTTCTTCCCCTCCTCGCCGTACCACCAGAACCAGTCCGAGCCTTCGGCCACGGCCATCTCTTCCGACGGCCCGCAGGCCTCGCGGGCCTTCGCGAGCAGGTCCCAGGCGGCGTTCTTGGCCGGATGGCCGACCCATTTGGAAAAGCTCCCCAGCCAGGTCCCCGGAACCAGGTCGATCTCATCCCGGGCCGGTTCGGCCGCGAGGTAGCCCTCGAGAGAGGTCAGGGTGAAACCTTTGAGACGCTTGACCCTGTCGTAGAGGGCGCGCAGGAAAGGGACGCCGTTTTCGGGATAGCACTCCCACGGGTTCTCGCCGTCGAGGACAATGACGAGGATCGAGGCCTCGTCGGCGATTTTTCTCCGCGCCTCGAGCTTGGCGACGAAATCCTCGACGGCCGCCGCGGCCGGCCACTTCTGGTACTCGAAGCTCAGCAGGTCCGAGAGCTCCCGGTCGCGGAAAAAGAGCGCGAGCGACTCTGAGAGGTAGGGCTTGAACAGGTCGGCCGGGGCATGCGGCGCGGGCCGGCTTTTCCAGAGGACGTTCTCATCCGTCAGGGCGAAGCGGAAACCGGCGGCCGCGGCGGCGCGGGCGACCTCCCGGCTGACGCCGCCCTCCGACGGCCAGAGGCCTGCCGGCTCGAAACCGAAGATCTCCCCGAAATAGGCCCGGCCCTTGGCCAGTTGGCTCTTTCCGTCCTCGGGGTGCCGGAATGGCAGCTCCGGAAGCGAGTCCCCGTCGGCCGACCGGACGTCGAATACGAGGGGCAAGAGGGGATGATAGTAGGGCGTCGTAGTGAGCTCGGCCAGTCCTTTTTTCCGGAGACGAAGATAGCTCGGCAGGAGATCGGCGAGCACCTTTTTCCTCAGGTCGAGCAGGCCGTCCCGGTCCCTCTCGGGAGTCAGGGGCGCAGAGAACAGGGCCTTCACGGCCAGCTCCTGCAGGCGGCGGGCGTTGGTCTCGCCGGGGACAATTTTTTCGAGGAGCCGGACGTCCGCATAGGTCAGCTTGACCGGGTTTTTTTCGAGTGCGGCCTGGAAGGGGTCGTTGGCGGAACCATCGACGTATTCGAGGACCTGTTCGAGGAGGCAGGGGACGAAGTTGTAGGTCCCCGGGAATTCCGCCTCCTCGGCCAGGCGGGCCATCTGATGATAATTCTTGACGGCGTGGTAATTGACCCAGGGGAGGATGTATTCCCGCGTGTCTGGGTCGCGGTAGATCGGCTGATGGAAATGCCAGACAAAAGCCAGGTGCATGGTCAGATTCCTTCCTGGGCGAGGATGTAGACGAAAGCGGCCAGGATGACGGCTTGGAGCTCGATCTCTCGCGGATGGACGCTCGAGACGATATCGAGAGCGGAGTGGTGGACGTCGAAGTAGGCTTGGGAGTTGATCATGACGGCGGCCGGCTCCGCCCCCTGCTCGACGAGGGGCGCGACGTCCACTCCCCCTCCCCCGGGGACGATGAACGACACGCCGAGCGGCTTGAAGAGGCTTCCGTACGAAGCGATTTTTTCGAGGACCTTGCTGTCGCGCCCTCCGACCGCGAGCCCGACGGGGGCGAAGCCGCCCCGGTCCGATTCCGCCGCGACGAGATGGCGTTCGCCTTTCCTCTGCGGGGCGCGGACGTAGGCCCGGCCTCCCGTTCCGCCGAATTCCTCGTCCATGAACAAGACGACGCGGATGGTCCGCAGCGGCCGCAGGCCGACGGCTTTGATCAGCCGCAGCGCCTCCAGGCTCGCCGCGCATCCCGCGGCGTCGTCATGGGCACCCACGCCAAGGTCCCAACTGTCCAGGTGCCCGCCGACGAGGATGACCTCGTCCGGGAGATCGGTCCCGGTGAGCTCTCCGACGACGTTGGCCGAAGCCACACGGCCCATGTCCCGGCAGTTCATTCTGAGCGATACGGAAACGGCCTTTTCCTTCTTGATGAGCGTGCTCAGGACTCCGGCGTCGAGGGTGCTAACCGCGGCCGCCGGGATCCGGGGGACGCTGGGGTCGTACTGCATCAGCCCGGTGTGCGGATTCCCGTCTTCCCGGAATGTCAGCGAGCGGACGAGGACGCCGACGGCGCCATGGCGGGCCGCTGCCGAGGCCCCGTTGACCCGCTGGTCGGCCGCGCCGCCGTAAGCGGCGAACGAGTCGGCAAGACGCCTGTCCATCGGCCGGTTGAAGAAGACGATCTTGCCCTTGAGTCTCGGCCCCAAGCGGCCGAGCTCATCGAGACTCTGGACCTCGATGACCGGCGCGGCCAGGCCCCCTTCCGGTGTCCCCACGCTGCCGCCCAGGGCGCAGACGGCGAGGGGGACGGCGGCCCGGGTCCCGGAGGCGATGATCTCGGCCTTTTCGGCATCCCCGCGCACCCAGTGTCCGACTTCGACCGGCTCCGCGTGGATGTTGGCGAAGCCCAGCTCTTTCATGAGCCGGAGCGACAGGTCGACCGCGGCCGCGGCTCCGGGAGACCCGGTCAGACGCGGACCGACCGATGTGATCCGCTTGAGGAGTTCGAAGCCTTGTTCGCCCGTCAGGCCGGCGTCCCGGAGCTCATCGACGAGGCGTTGATACGGTTGTCCGCCGCTCTGACTCCCGCCGGCGCACGCAGGAGCCGCAGAACATACGAGGGCCAGGGCGATCAGGGTCCGAACGGATCTTTTTTTCATGTCACGCGGCCCCCTTTTATCCCCTATTCGGGGATTCCTGTCAAGGCGGACCCAAGGCTTCGGCGACCGCGGGCACGTCGGCGGTCAGGGTTTTTCCGGCTCCGCTTCTTTTTCTTCGTCCCAGTGCTCGAAACAGGCCGCGTCGCAGAAGTGATAGACGTAATCCTTGCCCTCGGCGTGGAGGGCGGCAGCTTTGGGGATCTCGGCTCGGCAGACGGCGCAAGTGACTTTTTTGGTTTCGGCTGGTTTGTCCATGGGTCCGTCCTTTCATCGCCCGGAATCCGCCAGGGACGTCCGGACGGGACTTCCTCAACGATGGAGGAAACAGCGTTCCGAATCGAGCTCTCCCGGCTTCCGGGTGATGATCATGGCCAGTCCGAGCTCGTTGGCCTTGTCGATGACCTCCTGGTCCTTGACCGAACCCAGAGGGTAGATGATGGCCGTGATGCCGTGCCTGGCCGCGAGCTCGACGACGTCGGGGAAGGGCATGAACGCGTCGGAAGCAAGGACGCAGCCCTCCGGGCCGTAGCCGCGCTGCGAGAGACGGATGGCGTTCTCGGCGGAGTCGATGCGGCTGCGCTGGCCGGAGCCGATGCCATGCGTCCTGTCCGAAGTCCCGATGACGACGGCGTTCGACCGGGTGAAGCAGGCCACCGTCCAATTGAAGATGGCGGCCAGGACCTCGTCGGGAGTCGGCTTCCTGACGGAGACGACGTCCACGGCTCCCGGCGAGACGATCTTCGAATCGAAGCGTTTCTGGATGAGCAGTCCCCCGGCCACCCGCTTGACTTCGAGGCCATTATCCGTCGAGGGCGCGTCGAGCGACGCGCCCATCTTGACCACCCGAAGGACCTTCCGCGCGGCTAGGACGGCCAGGGCCTCGGGAGCGAAATCGGGGGCATAGACGACCTCGACGTTGCGGGGGCTCTCGACGAGGAGCCGGGCCAGGGGCTCGGTCACGCGGTAACTGAAGACGTCGACGCTGCCGAAATTGGAGAGCGAGTCGCACTTCCAGGCTTTTTCGAAGGTCTCGACGGGGTCGTCGCCGAGGGCGACGCCGCTCGGCATCTCGTGCTTGATCAGGACGCAGGCCTGACGGCCCTTGAACACCTGGACGAGCTTCCGGGCCAACCGTTGGCCGAGGTCCATATCGCCGACATTGATGTAGCTCAGACCCTTCGTACCCTCTTGAAGGACCTCGAGGTGACCCATGTTAGGGCCCGCCGCACCGGCCTCCTGGTAGAAGGCCGCCGGATAGCCCGGGTTCTCGCCGTAGCGCATGGGGAATTTCTTGACGAACCTGTCTTCACCCAAGTTGAGGGTTTCCGGGAAATCCTCCCCCACCTTCATCTGGTACTGGCTGCGGGCCGTCCGCTCGGGCTTGCTCATCGTTCATGTCCTTTCGTGGCGGTTGATGATGTGGACTTCAGGATCGTTCGGGTGGGAAAGAGGCGACAGGACGCAGGCAACGGCGACGCGGAAGTCCTTTTCCGGAAGGACGGGGCCGAGTTTGCGGTAGACCATCTCGGCCATCTTTCGGGCGCTCCCGCCCGCGAGCTCGAGCCGGCGCGGCTCGCCAGCGAAGGATGGCAGAGGGTCTCGGTTGGGACCCTCATAAGTGGACACGAGCCGGCCCTCCCCTTCCCGAAGCGGGACCTCGAAGTAGCTCCTCAAAGTCTCGCCCGATTCACCCCTGCGGAGGACGCTCAGACCGGCCGCCCCGTGGACGAGACATCCGCTGACCCGCGGCGTGAAGATGGGCGCGTCGGGCTCGTAGTCCCAGGCCGCCAAAGCCTTGGACAGCACGGCGATCGGCCCGGCCCCGGACGCCAAACCGTCTCGGATGTCGGCCGTCTGCTTGCCGTTGGATACGGCGACTCCCGCTTGTCCGAAAAGGAGAGCCGGGTAGACGAGGAGGTCGACGTTCCCCTTCTTCAGCACGTCCTCGTCGGTGGGTTGGACCCAGATCCCGCCATCGCGGTGGACCAGATTGCGGGCCTGGCTCGAGGGCGAGCGCCCGGTGATGGCGTAAACGATCGCAGCCTTCCCAGCGCCGGACGGCACGCCGAGGATGATGAGGCGGCCGGGGTATTCGAGCGTCGCGAGCAGTCCTGTCGTCCTGTCCATCGGGTCGTCCTTTCGCGCCTATTGATAGCACAGCACCTCTCTTTAAGTCAAAAGGCCAGAAGCTCGCGGTTCTATCGCCGCCTGGGGTGTGAATAGATGGAGCGAATTTGCTGAGGAGTTGGATACAAGGCTTAATTCAGATATTTACCAGAATTACGGCTTCGAATCACTCCGCCGCAATTCTGCTGGTCGCTCTCAAGGGTCCGCTCCCTGCCGCTCCCCGCCGGTCCCCGTCACAACAAACAAGGGTGGCGTCGTGATACTTGAGAGAAGTCCGGCGAATTTGGTAGAATCTGAAGGAGATTCCGGTGAAGGAGGCCGAACCGACGATGAAGAAGCCCGACTACCACGAGGAATCCTTCCGCGACTCCGAATTCCTGGAATCCCTGGAGGGACGGACACTGCGCATCCTGAGCGAATACCTGGGCCCCATGACCCGCCTGGGCAGGGCCAAGATCAACAGCACGATCCTCTTCCTCGGCTCCGCAAAGGCCGACCCGACCGACGCCGATTCCGACTTCCATCGCTATTATTGGGAAGCGGAGGAACTGGCCTTTCTCCTGGCCAAGTGGGCCATCTCGCTGAAGAAACCCAAGGGCAAGGATTTCGTCGTTTGCACGGGGGCCGGCCCGGGCATCATGGAAGCGGCCAACCGCGGCGCCTCCCGGGCGGGAGGAAAGACGATCGGGATGAACATCTCGCTCCCCCAGCCACAGAACCCGAACCCTTACGTTACTCCCGAACTATCCTTCTCCTTCCATTATTTCTTCATGCGGAAATTCTGGCTCGTCTACAAGGCCAAGGCGGTGATCATCTTCCCGGGAGGCTTCGGGACGCTCGACGAGTTCTTCGAGATCCTTACCCTGCTCCAGACAAGCAAAATCTCGAAGAAGGAGCTCGCCCTCGTCCTCTATGGCGGGGACTACTGGCGGGACCTCATCAAGTTCGATTCCATGGTCGAGAAGGGAGCCATCTGCGCCGACGACCTTAAGCTCTTCCACATCGCCTCGACGCCCCGCCAGGCGTTTTCCTACCTCAAGAAGAGGCTGACGGGGTTCCTTGTCTGAAAGGCCGGCGGGACGGCGGAACGGATCCGGTCGGAGATCCATCCTCTGTCTGTCCGTGGTCCTGGCTCTGACCGCGGCCGCCTGCGCGCGGCTGCCCCGCGCTCCGGCTCCGAAAGCGGGCGTCGAGGTCGGCATCGCCTCCTGGTACGGGCAGGAGTTCCACGGCCGTCCGACCTCGAGCCGGGAGGTTTACAACATGAACGATATGACGGCGGCCCACCGCTCGCTTCCGTTCGGGACGCACGTCATGGTGACGAATCTCGACAACGACCGTTCGGCCGTCGTCCGCATCAACGACAGAGGGCCGTTCGTCCGGGGCCGGGTCATCGACCTATCCTACGCCGCCGCCCGAGTCCTGGGCATCGTCGGTCCGGGCACGGCCCCCGTCCGGGTGGAAATTCTGGGCGGATTCCGGGAGCCGGCCCTGACATCGTCGCCGACATGGATCCAGGTCGGCGCCTTCTCGGCCCAGGAGAACGCCTTCGCCCTGAAAAATCGATTGGACAAGACCTATCCGGGAGTGGTCGTGACGACGCTCAAGACCGAGAACGGGACTTACTACCGGGTCAGGGTCCGGACCGACGGGAATTCGGCCGATGCTCTGGCCTCGCGATTGGCCGGAGAGGGCTTCCCCGTCATCCTCATCCGCGAATAAAAGCCGCCACGCCGAAACTTTACCGGTTTCTCTCCCGGCGCTTGTAAAGATAGGCGGCGTCCCTAAGCTTGTTTTCAATGCCGTCGTGGACGGCGTATGTCCCGCCCTGTTCAAGGCAGGCCGCGCCGAACTCGCCCTTTTTATTGAGAGCGTAGAAATTAAGGCCGAACTTCGGCCGACCCTCCCCGTCGCAGAGCCGGGGCACGAGCTTGGTCTTCGCGGCGATGGCTTCGCAGACCTTCAGACAGGCTTGCTCGGGGGAAATGCCGCGGCCCATGAGGTCGACGATCCGGAAGCTGGCGCACGTTTGGAGGTTGGCCTCACCGCGCCCCGTCGAACCGGCTGCGCCGATGTCGTTGTCGACATAGAGCCCGGCCCCGATGATGGGCGAATCCCCCACTCGTCCGGAGAGCTTCCAGGACAGACCGCTCGTCGTGGTCACGCCGGCCAGTCTTCCCGAGGCGTCCAGGGCGATGCAATTGATCGTCCCGTGCGTGCTCATGACCGAGCGGAGCTCTTCGGGGACGTTGTCGGACTTCGGAGGGAACCAGTTGTCCCGGTCCGACATGGTTTCCTTCCAGCGCAACCAGGCGGCGCGGGACTTCTCCGTCAGGAGGTCCTCCTCCTTGAAGCCGTGGGCCCGGGCGAATTTCAAGGCCCCCTCGCCGACGAGGAGGACGTGGTCCGTCCTCTCCATGACGAGCCTGGCCACCTTGGACGGGTTCCTGATATTCCTCAAGGCGGCCACCGCGCCGGCCGTGTGCGTCGGCCCATACATGACCGAGGAGTCGAGTTCGACGACGCCGTCCTCGTTCGGCAGGCCGCCGTAGCCGACGGACATGTCGTCGGGGTCGTCCTCGACGATGTTCACGCCGGCGATGACGGCGTCGAGGGGGTCGCCGCCGGACTGGAGGATCTCCATGGCCTTTTGAGTGGCCCGGATCCCGTTCCCGCTGGACACGACGCGGGGATGCGCACCGGCCGCCGCCCGTCCGAGCCCGACGGGGACGAACGCTGCCGCGCCGGCGCCGACGCCAGTCTTGAGAAAATCCCGTCTCGTGAATTTCGACATTTCGCTGACTCCCTTTCTATTCCGGTGGATTCTGTTTTTCCAGATCATCGAGCAGCTGGATGAGGACGGTGTGGTCGCCCTCCGGGACTTCGAACTTGCGCGAATTCCCGCTGAAGACATCTATCTCCCGGCCGTCCACGAGAAGCTGGTACTTGCCTTTCTTCAGAAAGCGCAGCTTGACCGCGCGCCTTTTCAGGGTTTTGATGTCGAAGGACACCTCCCCTTCATTGTAGAGAAAGCGGCGGACGACCGCTCCTCCGTCAATGGCGATGATGGTTTCGCTTTCCTCGCGGAGGACGGTCGAGGAGTTTCCCGCCTCGACCTCGTAGTGGCGGCCCTGGACGAGGACCCGGGACAGCTTCCCCTTGCCGTCCGGCTTGAGGATCCCGAAGCGGAAGCCCTCGTGGGGCGTGAAATCGAGGTACTCCTCGACCGCGATCAGCGCGGCCAGGGGGCCGCCGCTATGGTAGCGCTGGCCTCCCGCCTCTCCAGTCAGGGAATCGAAATTCTCGGGCGACAGGCCAAAGCTCATCCAGCTCCGCAGGAACATCTCCGCGCTCTTGCGGGCTAACTCGGAGGCGACGGCGTCGAAGCCGGAGGCCTTCAGCCCCTGGTAGACGAGGTAGTTGGTCGCAGGCCAGATCAGACCGCGCCAGGACTGCTGGCTCTCGGGCTTGAAGGACGGGTCGTCCCGGGAGATGGACGGGATGACGTAGTCGCCCCAGAACTGCTTGGGGTCGAGCAGGTGCTTGAGCATCCTCTGCGCGCGGGCTTCATCGGGGATCCTGGCCAGGAGAGGGAAAAAAGCGGAGGCCGCCTTGTGGACCGAAAAACGGCCGTCCCAGTAGCGGTCGCAATAGAAACCGTCCTTCTCGTTCCACAGCCGGGCGTTGACGAGGGCCCGGGTCTTCTCGTACTGGTCGCGGTAGCGTTCGATGTCGACGGGGCGCTCGAGGATCGAGGCGATCTCGGCCAGGCACCAGGCGTCCAGGGCGTAGAGGGAGTTCAGGTCGACGCAGTTCAGCATCAGGGTGCCGGTCTCTTCGCTGAAGAGGGCGTCATCCCAGTTGGGCAGGTCGTCCTGCCCGGATTCCCAGCCGGCCCTCATCCGTCCCGAAGCGTTCTTCTCCCAGGACGGGACGTTCCTGCCGATAAGCTCGGCGTCCGACCCCCACTCGAGGAGGCCGTCGCCGTTGCCGTCTCTCCGGGTCGTGCCGTTCGCCCGCGGCGCCATCCAAAAATCGTGCCAGCGTTGGAGATAGGGATAAGCGTGCCGAAGGATCTCCATGTCTCCCAGCCGTTCGAAAAGCTTCAGGACGACGAACGCCCCGACGGGAGGCTGCGAGCGGTCGGCCGTGCCCCCGAAACGGCCCCGCCAATTCGGGATGTTCCCGTTCGGATACTGAGTTTCCAGGACGGCCCGGAGAGCGTCGACGGCTAGTTTCTGGCTTTCGAGGACGAGCCCCAGAGCGTTGAACAGGGAATTTTCGCCGAAGATCGTCCAGTGGTCCCGGCCACCTTCCGGCCTGGGGAGGATCCCGCCCCGGCTGGACGGCGTATAGAGACGATGGCTTCCTGCCTGGTAAAGGACCGTCCAATGCAAGCTGTTGGTGATCGCCTCGGGCACGCCGGCGTAGGGACCTCTGAGCTTGACCCGTTTTTCTTCATAAACGCCGGCTTCCTCGTCGATGAAGGCGTCGATGGTCTCGGCGTTCTTGTATCGGTAGATACGGTTGCCCACAGCTTGGGCGTCACCACCGACCCCGGCCACGAAGGCGATCGTGCGGTCGGCATCCGGGAGGTAGGACAGGGCGAGGCCGCCGGCAGGGGCAGAGGCCGGCTCCCCGGGTCGGCTCGTCCAGATCAAGTAGGACGGATTCCCAGGAGCGCCGCAGCGTCCCTGGACCTGGCCGTCGGCGAGTAGGGCGTATTCGCCCTTGAGGTCCCACGGGAAATAGTGAACGATGGTGACGCGGACGCCCTCGGGGCAAAGGATGCGTCCGATAACGGTCTTCTCGTCGCGCCGCGACCATTCGACCGTCAGGGTCAACTTTCGCGGCGGGGGCTTCATCAGGATGGGCGTGTCCTTGCCCATCTTGAAGGGAAGTCCGAGGTCGAACTTGACACGGGCGTAGAGGCCGTCGGGCGAATGCGGGCCGACCTGGGAGACGAGGTAGTAGAAATCCCCGCCCTCGGCGGCCTCCCCCACCCTCTCGACGCGCAGGAGGAAAGCGAAGGCGCAATCCTTGGCCGGGGCGATGACCAGGCCAGGCCAGCCGGGCCCGTCGAGCGATCCGACGAAGGTGTCTTTCCAGGGATAGAAGATCTCGGGCGCAAGGCTGGACGTTCCGATGAGCAGCAGACCTAGAACGAGGACTGTTTTTTTCGTCATCCCGGGAATCCTGGCCGGCGCGGCCCTCCTCGCCGTCTACTTTATGGAAATCGGGCTTTTAAATCAAGACTAAGGAAGGTGCTTTTCTTTTCGAGCTGTGGTAAATTAAGAATTACGAATTCCGGTGGAGGAAATCATGGATTTCCGGCTCTATTTCCGCTCCCGTCAGGGGGAGATGGTCCATCTCCTGAAGCAACTCGCGATGCTCGAATCCCCGACCCACGACAAGAAGGCGGTCGACGCCTGCGCGGCCTTCGTGGCCAGGGAGTTCAAGAGAACGGGATGCAAGATCATAACTTTCCCCCAGAAGGATATCGGCGACCTGACCGTGGCCGAGTTCGCCCCGGGACGCCTTAAAGACGCCGACGACGAGATCCTCGTCCTGACCCACATCGACACCGTCTGGCCCGTGGGGAAGATCGTCAAGATGCCCTTCTACATCTCCGGGAACAAGCTCTACGGTCCCGGTGTCCTCGACATGAAAGCCGGAGTTGTGATGCTCCTGACGGCCCTGCGGAGTCTCCAAGGCCTCAACGTCAAGCTCCAGAAGCGGGTTACGGTCGTCGTCAACACGGCCGAAGAGACGGGGCACCCCGCGGCCCGCGACCTCATTCGCAAGCTGGCCCGGAAGGCCTCTCTCGTCCTTTGCCTGGAGCCCGCCCTCCCCGGGGGAGCGCTCAAGCTCGAAAGGAAAGGCCGGCTGGTCGTCCGACTGGACGTCCGCGGCCGGGCGGCCCACGGCGGGAGCCCCGAGAAAGGGGTCAGCGCCATCGAAGAACTGGTCACCCAGATCGCCCGCCTCAAGAGGCTGAGGACCGGCGAAACCACGGTCAACGTCGGCCTGGCGGGCGGGGGGGAAAAGGCCAACGTCGTCGCCGAAAACGCCTGGGCCGTGCTGGATATCCGCTTCTGGAAGTCTACCGACCGGGACAGGGTCCTGAAGATCCTGCGCGAGGCCGTCCCGGCCCTCGGCGGGGCGCGTCTCAAGGTCTCCGTCGAAAGCGCGACGCCGCCCATGGAGAAGACCAAGGCCTCGGAAAAACTCTTCGTCCGGGCCCAGGAGATCGCCGCCGGCATGGGGCTCTCGCTGAAGGGAGGAAAAACGGGCGGCGGCTCGGACGCATCGATCGCGGCGGGGATGGGGATCCCGACGCTCGACGGCCTTGGCCCGGACGGCGACGGGATCCACGCCGAACACGAACATCTCATCGTCTCCTCCTTCGTGGAACGGACGGCCCTGCTGACCGAGCTTCTGAAGGGCTTGTGATTGATACGCTCGACAGCACTAACGCCGTTTTCTAAAAAAACGGCGTTAGTACCGCTCAGTATTAACCCTGAGCATACCCCGGCCTTGCCACCGCCCTTGCCGATCTCCAGCACCGGCACCGCCAAGCCGGTGGGAAGCCCGGCCCCTGCCGCTGTCGAATGGGTTGACTTCGTCCGGAACGGTTTGATATCTTAATTTCACATACTTTATAAGGAGTGCGTCGTGATAAAAAAATACTATCTCCTGTCCCCCGGCCCGACGCCGGTGCCCGAGCGGGCTCTGTCGGCCGCTGCGGAACCGATCATCCATCACCGGACCCCCGAGTTCTCGGCCATCTTCATGGATGTCACGGAAGGCATCAAGCAGGTCTTCGGCACGAAGGAGGACGCCTACATCCTGACGTCCTCCGGGACCGGGGCCATGGAGACCGCCGTAGTCAACCTCCTCAGCCCGAGCGACAAGGTCCTGACGATCAACGGCGGCAAGTTCGGCGAGCGCTGGGGCAATATCTGCAAGGCCTATGGCGTCAACTACAAGGAGATCGTCCTCGACCCGTGGGGCAAAGATTTCTCCAAGGACAAGCTCGAAGCCGAGCTCAAGGCCATGCCGGACTGCAAGGCTGTTTTCGCCACCCTGTCCGAAACCTCCTCCGGGGCCATGTTCGACATCCAGGGCTTCGCTGAGGTCGTGGCCAAGACGGGCGCCATCCTCGTCGTCGACGGCATCTCCGGGGCCGGCGTCACGCCCTGTCCTATGGACGACTGGAAGGTCGACGTCCTTCTCTCCGGGTCGCAGAAGTCCTTCATGATCCCGCCCGGCCTAGCCTACATCGCCCTGAGCCCCAAGGCCTGGGCCCTGGCCGCCAATGCCAAGCTGCCCAAGTTCTACTTTGACCTTAAGAAGGCCAAGAAGAACCTGGCCGACAAGACGACCCCTTGGACGCCCGGGATTTCCCTCATCATCCAACAGAAGCACGCCCTGGACATCGTCAAGAAGATGGGCCTTGAGGCCCTTTTCGGCCATCACCGGATCCTGGCCGACGCGACCCGGGCCGGGGTCAAGGCCCTCGGCCTCGAGCTCCTGTCGCAAAGGCCGGGCAACGTCCTGACCTGCTGCAAGGTCCCGGAAGGGATCGAGGGCTCGAAGCTCGTCAAGACCATGCAGGGCAAATACATGGCCTACATCGCCGGCGGGCAGGACCCCTACAAGGGGAAGATCTTCCGCATCGCCCATCTCGGCTACATGGGGGGCTTCGACATCATCACCGCCCTCTCGGCGCTCGAGATGACCCTCATGGACCTCGGCTTCAAGTTCGAGGCGGGGGCCGGCATCAAGGCGGCCCAGGCCGTCCTCAAGGAGAACTGGCAATGACTAAGATCCTCATCGCCGATGGCTTGGACAAGGAGGCCCTGGTACTCCTCCGGGCCGTGCCGGGCTTCGAAGTCACCGTCAACAAAGGGATGAGCGAGGCCGACCTCCTCCAGACCGTCCCCGGCTTCGGCGCCGTCGTCGTCCGGAGTGCCTCCAGGATCACCCGCCCGGTCATCGAAGCCGGAAAGGACCTGAAGGTCCTCGTCCGGGCGGGCATCGGGCTTGACAACATCGACCGCGACGCGGCCAAGGAAAAAGGGATCGTCGTGGCCAATACGCCGGCGGCCACCTCCATCTCCGTCGCCGAGCACACGTTCGGCCTCATGCTCGGGGCCGTCCGCAACCACGCCAAGGCCGTCCTGTCGATGAAGGCACACAAGTGGGACAAGAAGGCGCTCGAGGGCACGGAGCTCTACGGGAAGACCCTGGGCATCATCGGCTGCGGCCGGATCGGGATCGAGGTCGCCAAGAGGGCCCTGGCTTTCGGCATGACGGTCCTCGTCTACGACGTCATCCCGGTCAAGACCGACATCGCCGTCAAGCAGGTGCCGCTCGAGGAGCTGCTGGCCGCCGCCGACCTCATCGCCCTCCACGTCCCCAAGCAGGCCAAACCCATTCTCGGCGAGGCCGAGTTCAGCAAGATGAAGAATGGGGTCATCATCGTCAACGTCGCCCGTGGCGGGGTAGTCGACGAAAAGGCCCTGCTCGTCGCGCTCAACTCCGGCAAGGTCCGGGCCGCTGCCCTGGACGTCTTCGACAAGGAGCCGCCAGAGGACTTCTCGCTCGTCGACCATCCCAACGTCATCCCCATCCCCCACCTCGGGGCCGCCTCGGCCGAAGGCCAACAGAGGGCCGGCCTTGAGGTCGTCCGCATCCTCAAGGAGAAGTTGGGCTAAGGATCGACGCTGCCCGTATTTGTCAGCGATGGGGACCACGCATCCCCCGGACCCCCGGGAACCAGTCCCGGCGGTTCCCCCGTCCCGCTTCTCTCGAAGCGGGGCGGGCCCCCCTCCGCTACGGGGTCTATGCATGGCCCCCATCACCGCCCGTGGCAGCGTCTGTTTCCTTAAATGGGGAGAGGGGCTTTTTTTGCGGGCGGCCGCGGTTCTGGTAGAATAGGTCCATGATCTACCTCGACCACAACGCCACGACCCCCGTCGACCCGGCCGTCGCCGAGCGGATGGCGTGGTTTCTCAAGGAACACTTCGGCAACCCCTCTTCTATCTACCCGATCGGGCGGAAGGTCAAGGAGTTGATGAACGAAGCCAGGGAACGCGTCGCCGGCTCCCTGGGCGTCGACCGCGGCGAGATCTTCTTCACTGGATCCGGTACCGAATCCGACAATTTCGCCGTCTTCGGGACCTTTGAAGCTGCGCCGGAGAAAAACGAGTTCGTCACCTCGGCTATCGAGCACCCCGCCGTCATCGAAGCGGCCAAGGCCCTGGAAAGAAGGGGTGTCAAGGTCACCTATCTGCCCGTCGATGAGTACGGCGCCGTCAGCCTGGACGACCTGCGCTCGGCCCTGACGCCGAAGACGGCTCTCGTCTCGGTCATGCACGCTAACAACGAGATCGGCACGATCCAGCCCATCGCCGAGATCGTCCGGATCGCCCACGAGCGGGACGTCCCCGTTCATACCGACGCCGTCCAGAGCTTCGGGAAGATCGACGTCAACGCCCGCAAGCTCGGGGTCGATTTTCTGACCGTTTCCGCCCACAAGATCTACGGCCCCAAGGGCATCGGAGCGCTCTACATCCGCCGAGGAGCGAATATCTGCCCCTTCGTCCGGGGCGGCCGCCAGGAGCGCGGCCTCAGGGCCGGGACGGAGAACACGGCCGGGATCGTCGGTTTCGGCGAAGCCGTCCGCGTCCTCGAGGAAAAGGGCCGCAAGGAACGCGCCCGGGTCGAAAAACTCGCCGAGACTCTGAAGAAGGGGGTCGAAGAGAGGATCCCCGGCGCCAGGTTCAACGGCCACCCGGAAAACCGGGTCAAGAGCACGCTAAGTTTCGCCTTCCCGGGGCTCGAGGCGGAGGCCATTCTCCTGGCCCTGGCGACCAAAGAGATCTACGTTTCCACGGGCTCCGCCTGCAGCGAGGAATCGGAGGAAGTGTCCCACGTCCTCCAGGCGATCGGCCTCCGGCCCGAGATCGCCCGCTCCTCGATCCGGATGTCCCTCGGACGCTCCAACACGGAAGAGGATATCGCCAGCGTCCTCCGCGAGCTCCCGGAGATCATCGCGAGGCTCCGAGCCATCACGGCCTTCCATCCCGAGGGCTGAAGCGCCGGCCGCTAGGCCGGAGGCTCACGGAGCTGGCGCAGGTACAGCTCGCGGACGGTCCGGAAAAACTCCTGACACGGCCCTCTCCGGAAGTCGGGGTAGGTCCAATCCAAAGTTTTGACACCCGCCTTCGTGAAGAGGAATTCGAGATGGGCGTAGATGCCCCGCCCGACAGGGATGCGGTGGGAGAAATCCTTGGCCGTGGCCATGACCAGCGCGGAGGCGGTGAGATAACCGGGGTCGATGTTGACGGGCCTCCCCGCCGAGCCGGTTTCCCGCCGGACGGCCTCCTCGAGGTCGTTAGTCCGGAGTTTCATCCCGGACAGGATTTCCGGAGCGACCAGCCCGGAGAAGCTCATAAATTTTCTTTTGAGCGCGGGTCCCATCTCGGGCTGGTAATAATCGGTGAGGTCGAAAGCGAAATCCGGACTCTCGAGTTCGACCGGCCCCCAGTCCCCGATGAGCCGGCGCCGGACCTCTTCGTACAGGGCTTCCTCTTTATAGATAACCCCGCAGACGAGCTTGACGGGGGCGTATGCTTTCGGCTGAGCCATGTTTCTATGTTTATTATAACTCATGCAGCTACGGACATTAAAATCCGCGAATTCGGGCCGACTGGGCGATCCGAACGTAAGATATCGCCTTGGAGCGATGCCATTCGGGGTCGAGGGGTGTCGTCGGAGGGAGCGGCAGGGAGCGGAGTCTTCGTAGCGACCAGCAGAATTGTGACGGAGCACCCGGAGCCACAATTCTGGTAACTATATGAAAAGAAATTTCTTTCACTGGACTTGCTTAAGATATTTCCTAGAAGTGCGGCTCCGAGTCACTCCGCCGCACTTCTATCGGTCGCTTCCAGGAGTCCGCTCCCCGCCGCTCGCATCTGATCCGGCCCGGGAAAGCGTGTAGAATCACCGCAGCGAACGAAGACGACGCCCGAAGTCCCTCGACGGCAGACGATGGGAATACTACGAGCGAAAAAGGTGGATGATATGCCGGCGATAGAGCCCGTTTGCAACGCCCGGGCGTTAGTGCTATAAATAGAAAATGGGGCTAATAAATCCTGGACGATTAGGGGGTCAGGCATGATCGAACGGATCACCGAAATCTACATTATCCTGGAGAACAAGCCGTCCCAACTCGGCGACTTGTGTAGTTTCCTAGCCGAGAACGAGATCAACATCGATGCCATCGGTGTTTTCCATGACACGGCCAAGATCTGCGTCCAGAATCTCAACAAGGCCGTCAAGCTCCTGGGGAAGCTCAACTACACGGTCGAGCTTCGCGACGTCCTCAAGATCGACCTCGAGAACAGGCCCGGAGCCCTAGCCGAGATCACGACCAAGCTCGGGGACGAAGGGATCAATATCGAATACTGCTACGGCACGCTGGCCCGCAAGGGCAGCCAGATCTCGGTCATCATGGATGTATCGAACATCGAGCGGGCCTGCGCGCTCCTCGGGGTCTGAGCCGGCGGCCCGGATATTTATTGAGGCCCCTTTACCGGCACTGGCGCAATCGGTTAAGCTTGTCCCATGCCTGAACGTTTCGACATCGCCGTCGTCGGAGGCGGCGCGGCGGGCCTCGTCGCGGCCGTCAGCGGCGCGCGGCGCGGAGCTGCCGTCACGGTCCTCGAACGCCTGCCGCGGGCCGGAAAGAAGCTCCTGGCCACGGGCGGAGGCCGCTGCAATCTCCTCAACGAAAACCTGGCCGCGCCGGCCTTCACTTCGTCCGACCCCGGCCTCGTCGCCTCCGTCCTCGACAGGTTCGGCAAGATGGAGATCCTGGCCTTCTTCAGAACTCTCGGCCTTCGCCTGCAGACGGAAGTGGACGGCCGCGTCTACCCGGCAACGAACCAGGCCTCGTCCGTCCTCAAGGTGTTGGAACTCGAGGCCGGCAGGCTTGGCATTCCGGTCGAATCCGGCTTCGAAGCGTCGGGCCTCACCGCCTCATCCGGAGGTTTCTCGGTCGCCGCCGCGGCCGGCCGAACGATCGAGGCTGGCGCCGTCGTCCTCGCGGGCGGCGGCAAGTCCTATCCGGCCCTCGGCTCGAACGGAAGCTGCTACGCCCTGGCCGGGCGGTTCGGGCACTCTCTCGTGCCTCCGGTTCCGAGCGCCGTGCCGTTGCTGGCCAAGGACGGGATGTGCCACTTTCTCCAGGGGCAGAAGTTCAGGGTCCGGATCGATAGCCTCGTCGACGGCCAAGTCGGCCGGACGGCCGAGGGGGAACTCCTCTTTACAAAATACGGCCTCTCGGGGACCGCGGCACTCGATGTCAGCGAAAGCCTCTCCATCGCCATCAACCGGAACGGAAAAAATGACGTCTCCGTCATCGTTGACCTTGTCCCGTTCATGTCCCAGGAGGACCTGGCCGCCGAATTATCGAGAAGAATGGAAGTCGGGTGGTCGGCGAAGGACCTCGGGGCGGGGCTCCTGCCGGAGAAATTCGCCCTGGTCATGCCGCAGTTCGTCCGGGACGCGGGCGCGTCATCCGGAAAAGGGAGGCAGGCGGGAGCGGCCCGGAGGCTGGCCGCGGCGCTCAAGTCCAAGAAGTTCGCCGTCCAGGGGACGCGCGGCTGGAACGAGGCCGAGTTCACGTCCGGGGGGGTGGACGCCCGCGAGGTCAAGCCGCGGACCCTCGAGTCGAAGCTCCGGCGAGGGCTTTATTTCGCCGGCGAGGTCCTCGACGTCCAGGGCGGCCGGGGCGGCTACAACCTCGCCTGGGCCTGGGCCTCGGGATTCGTCGCCGGCCTGACGGAATAAAGCGATTCGGGCCGGTCCTTTCGGCCGGCCGGCCATTCGTGAGGAAGGCGGTTGTCATGAAAATCAATCCCGGGAAAACGATCTGTAAGAGGCCTTTGGGCTCCTTGGCCGTCTGTGTCCTTCTTTTCACCGCTCTGTTTCCAGACGCGGCCTGCGCCCCCTCCGCCGGCAGAGGCGCGCTCCCGGCTTCCCGTCACGACCTCGTCTTCAAGTCCCTGGCCGGGACGTGGGACGAGGCGATCCCACTGGGGAACGGCTTGATCGGGGCCCTCATCTGGAAGAAGGGCGAGTCGCTGCGGATGTCCCTCGACCGGGCCGACCTCTGGGATCTCCGCCCCGTGGCCGAACTCTCAGGGCCCGAATTCCACTTCGCCTGGGTTCGCAAGCAGGTCTTGAGAAAGGATTACGACCCCGTCCATAGGATGGGCGACATCCCCTACGACCGCGACCCGGCGCCGACCAAGATCCCGGCCGCGGCCCTGGAGTTCGACATCTCCGGCCTCGGGGAGGTCGAGTCCATACGGCTTTCGGTCGCCGAAGCCGTCTGCCGGGTGAAATGGAAAAACGGGGTCAGACTGACGGCTTTCGTCCACGCGACCGAGCCCGTGGGCTGGTTCACGTTCGAAGGACTGCCCGCGGCCCTGATGCCCCGGCTGGTCCCGCCCGCGTATGCGGCCCCTGTCCCGGCGTCGGACGCCGAAAAGAATTCCCTGACCGGGAAGACGCTGGCCAGCCTAGGCTATCCCGCCCCCGAACTCTCCGGGGACGAGACTTCGGTCCGCTATCATCAGGAGGGCTGGGGCGGCATGAGCTACGACGTCGCCGCGGAGTGGGAACGGCCTTCCGACGGGATCCTCACCGGCGTTTGGAGCGTCAGCTCCCTCTACCCCGAGAAGGAGGGCGCGGCGGAGGAGGCCGGCGGCGCGTCGCAGTTCGCGCCCCAATCCGTCGTCGAGGCGCTCAAACGATCGCTCCCGCGCGACCTCGAATCCCACATGGCCTGGTGGAAAACGTTCTGGGCTAAGTCGACGATCGAGCTTCCGGACCCCGTCCTCGAGAAACAGTGGTACCTCGAGACCTACAAGTTCGGGGCCGCCTCCCGCCGAGGCGCGCCGCCGATCACCCTCCAGGCCGTCTGGACGGCCGACGACGGCAGTCTCCCCCCCTGGAAAGGAGACTTCCACAACGACCTCAACACCCAGCTCAGCTACTGGCCCTGCTACAGCGGCAACCGTTTGGAGGAGGGGCTGGCCTTCCTGGACTGGCTGTGGGCGATCAAGCCCCGCGCAGAGGAGTACACGAAGCTCTATTTCGGCGTCGAGGGCCTCAACGTCCCCGGCGTGGCGACGCTCGACGGCTCGCCCATGGGCGGTTGGATCCAATACTCGCTCGGGCCGACGGTCTCGGCCTGGCTGGCCCACCATTTCTATCTCCACTGGCGCTACAGCGGCG
>Ga0214473_10003416_pt1 | contig 19291 bp, 18 predicted proteins | sample RVTome_7_FD_203509 | JGI IMG/M metagenome (GOLD analysis project Ga0214473, IMG submission 203509) | Soil microbial communities from uranium-contaminated site in the Upper Colorado River Basin, Wyoming, United States - RVT98D197 | ecosystem: Environmental > Terrestrial > Soil > Contaminated >... | reverse complement strand
ATAACGATCCCCTTGAGCGAATTGCGTGGCTGCGCGGTTTGAGACTGCGCCATCTGCCTCCCCCCTGGGCCGCATGCAAAGCCGGCGAACAATAGCCCCGGGCCGCCAGTCATGCATGCCCAAAAAAGCCGCAACCCTGGGAGGCGGCGCCGGCGGCTATACGGCGATGGACATTCCGCACAACACCACCTGGGAGATCAAGAGGTAGAGTCTCGCTCCCTAGCGCGAGGATCAGGCGGCTCGTCCGCCTGACGGGCTGGCATGGTGCCACATGCCAGCCTTTCTTCGTCAGGAACGTGCGTGCATCAGACGTGTTAAAGACCTGCCCTTCGACACAAAGGAGAAGCCATTCATGCATATCAGCTTGGAGCAAGCCGAGAAGGCCATCGCCGCCGCACGGAAAGAAGCCGTCAGACTAGAGACTAAAATGTGTATCGCCGTGGTCGATTCCGGCGCCAACTTGCGGGCCTTTGTGCGCATGGACGATGCCTGGGTGGGCTCGATCGACATCTCGATCAAGAAGGCCAAGACCGCCTGCTTCTTCACCATGGGATCGGGCGAACTCGGCAAGCTGTCGCAGCCGGGCAAACCGCTTTATGGCATCGAACACTCCAATGGCGGCCTGATCACCTTTCCTGGAGGCTTGCCGATCATCCAAAATGGCGAGCTGTTCGGGGCCATCGGCGTCAGCGGAAGCTCGGTGGAAAACGATCACAAGGTCGCCGCTGCGGGTTGCAAGGTCTTGGGCGAGAGCCAACTGGCCGACCATCACTTCGCGCGCATGATGCATCTTGGCGCCTAAGGCCGACGGCTAAGGTGGCGACCCAGCCAAGCCCGCCCTTCCCGGGCGAGCTCTGGCTTTACTCCAGGTCACTTCAAGAAATCCGCAGCGCCGGATCGCCGGCCCTCTCAGCGCCCGCGATCCGCCCAATTGATCCAAAAGAAGGCCAAACCTCGGTCGCTACCTTTGGCCGCGCGACCGATCAGCCCCCGCGACATGTTGCCATTGCAGTGCAACATAGAATCACCATCTGATTCCGCGATGCAGCATTACAAGATAAAGTCAGACGGGAGGGCCGATTCGTGTTGTACCATCTCTATGAGCTGAACCAGGCGGCGCTCAGTCCTGCCAGGGCTGCGGCTGACGCTTACCGGCTCCTGTTCCGCAATCCGCTGAATCCTGCCTCCTATACGCCGCTCGGGCGGAGCGCGGCGGCGGCGCTCGAGCTGTTCGAGCGCACCACGCGCCGCTATCGCAAGCCCGTCTGGGGCATCGACCAAACCGAGGTGAAGGGCCGCCAGGTCGCCGTCAGGGAGCGCATCCTGATCTCCAAGCCCTTCTGCAATCTTGTCCATTTTGAGCGGGAGGTCTCGGCTTGGCGTCGCTATCAGGCCCCCAAGCTTCTGGTCGTGGCGCCCATGGCCGGGCACTTTTCGACTCTTCTCCGCGGCACCGTGCGCGATCTCCTTCCGCACTACGATGTCTATGTCACCGAATGGCAGGACGCCCGCTTCGTGCCGCGCCGCGCGGGCCCCTTCGACCTCGATGTCTATATCGACTACATCATTGAGTTTCTTCGATTTTTCCGGGGGAACGTGCATGTGATGGCGGTCTGTCAGCCGACCGTCCCGGTCTTCGCCGCCGTGGCGCTGATGGAGGCCATGGGCGATCGCGCCAGCCCCCGCTCCATGATCCTCATGGCCGGCCCCATCGATGCCCGGGAGAACCCGACGGCCGTCAATCGCTTTGCCGAGGGGCGCACCGTCGATTGGTTCCAGCGCAATGTCATCACCCAGGTTCCGTGGCCTTACCCCGGCGTGATGCGCATGGTCTATCCGGGCTTCTTGCAGCTGAGCGGCTTCATGGGCATGAATTTCGACCGCCACGTCACGGCCCATCGCGACCTTTTCCATAATCTGATCAAGGGAGACGGCGATTCAGCCGACAAGCATCGCGAGTTCTACGATGAGTTCCTTGCCGTCATGGACCTCACGGCGGAATATTACCTACAGACCATCGAAACGGTCTTTCTCGAGCACAGGCTTCCCAAGGGCCAGATGGTCCACCGCAACCGCCTCGTCGACCCGAGCAAGATCGAAAAAGTGGCGCTCATGACGGTGGAGGGCGAGAAGGACGACATTTCCGGGGTCGGCCAGACGTTTGCTGCACATATTTTATGCACCAACCTTGCCGACACCTTGCGGGCGCATCATCTCCAGCCCGGCGTCGGCCATTATGGCGTGTTCAACGGGTCCCGTTTTCGGGCCGAAATAGCGCCGAAAATCCGCACTTTCATAGCGACACACCAGCGCCGTAGAGGGGTGTTGGCGAGGGTCTTCGGCCGGGCTGCCTAAAGCAGAGGCGCGCGCTCCCGCAAAAGCCCTGCTACTGTACTGGCCGCCGATTCGGGGGGCCGATCGGCAGTAGGGAGCGTAACCATGCTTAAGCGGCTCAATCTCGCGCGCGGCGAGACCATCGAGGTCAAGATCCGCGGCCTCAATATTCCTATGGTGCTGAGGCGGAGCGCGCGGGCGCGACGATTCAGCCTGCAAGTGAGCGAGGCGCGCCGCGGCGCCGTTCTCACCATGCCGCTTTATTCGAGCTTCGCCGACGCCGACGAGTTTCTCTCGCGCCATCTCGATTGGCTGAAGGAGCGCGTCGCGGGATTATCGGAGCCGGTGCCATTCACCCATGGGGCTATCGTGCCCCTGCGCGGCTTCGCCCATGCGCTTCGCTTCGCCGGGTCGTTACGCCGCCGCGGCGTGGTGTGGATCGAGGCTGCCGAAGATGCCAAGGCCGCTCCCGCTTGGCCCGAGGGCGCGCGGGTGGGGATCAGAAGGCTGCCGCGTCTCTATGTGACGGGGGAGGAGGAGCACGCACCGCGCCGTCTTCTCGACTGGCTGAAGCGCCAGGCCCATCTCGATCTGAAGACCCGCGTCGAACTCCACGCCAGGCGTCTCAATCTCACACCGGCGCGTCTCTTCGTGCGCGACCAGACCACGCGCTGGGGATCGTGCTCGACCTCAGGCGCGCTGTCCTTCTCCTGGCGCCTGGTGCTCGCCCCGCCTTTCGTCCTCGACTATCTCGCCGCGCACGAGGTCGCCCATCTCGGTCACATGAATCACGGTCCGCGCTTCTGGGCGCTCGTGGAACGCACCATGCCGCGCCACGAGGACGCGCGGAGTTGGCTCAGGAAGCATGGCGCCAGCCTGCATCGCTATGGCGCCGAAGGAATGCTGCCGTCCTCGCCCGGTTATTCGCCGAAGCGCAGCATCGAGTAGCGGCTCGTCGGCCGGTCTTGTCGTCCTTCGAGACCGACCCACGCAGGTCCTTGCACCAACAGTCTGGACTCAGGGCTGGCGCGTGCGCTCTCCGCTAATCTCATCCAGGATTGGGCAGTCTGGGCGGTCGTCGCCTTTACACGCCTCGATAAGGCGGCTCAGCACGTCAACGATGCTCCGATGCGCTTCCATACGGGACACAACCGCCTGCTTGTGGCGCTCGGCCAGGACGCGCACCTTGCGGCTTGGCCGCTTCTTATCGCGCCAAAGATCAAGCAGCTCGTCGATCTGCTTAATCGGAAAGTCCAGAGATCGGGCGCGCTTAATGAAGCGCAGCTCATGCACGTTGCGTTCGTCGAAAATCCGATAGCCATTCGCGTCCCTGCCGGCGGGGCTCAGAAGCCGCTCGCTCTCGTAATATCGGATCAGCCGTGCCGAGACGCCGGACAGTCGAGCCGCGTCGCTAATGCGCATCACTTCCCCCCCAAATCGGGATTGACCTTCCAATCGTTGGAAGGAGTACGGCATAGCCCGCAACCCCGGAGAGCCCTGATGGAGCCGATTCTTCCAGTCAACAATCCACCTGATGTCTCAGCAGAACAACGAGCATCGATCGAACTGTTAAAACGGATCCGCAAACTACGCTGGATCGGCGAGCAAGATGAAGCATTGCGCCGGGGATCCTCCTCGGCCGCACTCATAGGAGGCGAGACGATGGACAAAGTAAACACCTTAGGGGCTGGGGTCGCGCTGGCCGTGACGTTTGCGCTCCTGAGCGCCCTGTGCGCCGTTGCCTTCGTGCTCGCACCCGATGCGACGCTCGACTTCTTCGGTGCATTCATGCACGGCCTCGACCTGAACTCGGTCAAGTCCGCCGCCCCGCTCAGCCTTGGGAGAGTTCTCTATGGCCTAATCGGCCTATCGATCATCGGCTTCATCACCGGGTACGTGTTCGCTTGGACGTACAATGTCATCAACCGGCAATAGCGGGCACAGAAACGCACGCTCACCTACATGTACAGGCAATAACATGCTACCGGTCCTTCGCGCATTCCTCGAAAGGATCGTGCGCAAAGGCACACTCGAAGTCGAAACCGCGTCACGGTCTCGATTCATCGTCGGCGATGGCTCGGGAGAGCGCGTCGCCGTGCGCTTGGCGGACTCGGGAGCGGCGCGGCAGCTCATCCTCAGACCAGAGCTTGCGCTTGGCGAGCTTTACGTGGATAGCCGGATCGTCGTTACGCAGGGGTCGGTCTGCGATCTGCTCATGCTCCTCGGCAGCAATCTCGGTTGCCGATCGGCGCCGGGGATCGCGCGGGCGTACAACCGGCTTCGTGTTGCATTGCGCCCGCAGCATCAGCGCAACACAGTAGGGCGCGCGAGGCGCAATGCTGCGCACCACTACGATCTCGATGGCCGCCTGTACCGCCTCTTCCTTGACCCCGACATGCAGTACTCCTGCGCCTACTTCGAGCATCCGGGCCATTCCCTCGATGAGGCGCAGCTAGCCAAGAAACGCCATATTGTGGCAAAGCTGCTCGTCGAGCCGGGTCACCGCGTTCTCGACATCGGCAGCGGTTGGGGCGGCCTCGCGTTCTATCTTGCCGAACTGTGCGGCGCTGCCGTTAGGGGGATTACGCTTTCCGAGGCTCAGCTCGAGCTCGCCCGCCATCGGGCTGCGGAACGCGACTCCATTCCCGGCGTGGATTTCTATTTGCAGGATTACCGCGCGGCATCTGGGCGCTTTGATCGGATTGTCTCGGTCGGCATGTTCGAGCATGTGGGCTCCAGCGACTACGATGCGTTCTTCACGAAAGTGGCTGAACTGCTCGCTGATGACGGCGTGATGCTCCTCCACTCCATTGGCCGCTCCGATGGACCGAGCACCACCAACCCTTGGATCGCGAAGTATATCTTTCCTGGCGGATCGGCCCCCGCACTCTCCGAAGTGCTGCCCGCTATCGAGCGCTCTGGGCTTATCGTGACCGATATCGAAGTCATGCGGCTCCATTACGCCGAAACTCTCAAAGCTTGGCAGGAGCGGTTCCTCTCCCGCCGCGACGAGGCTAGGGCGGTGTACGATGACCGATTCTGCCGGATGTGGGAGTTCTATCTCGCGGCGACGGAGTGCGGCTTCCGGCATGGCGGCCTGATGGTCTTCCAGATTCAACTCGCCAAAAGCTTGGCGGCCGTTCCCCTCACGCGCGACTACATCGGTGCGCGCGAGGCCGCGCTCAGAGCCAAGGAAGAATGGCAGCCGGACCAGAGGATCGCCGCCGAGTGAATCCTGACCGTCTCGGCGACAAAGCAAAACAGAATGTCAAACTACTCGCGTGAGGAGGAGCGAGTGCCAGTCCAAGAACATTCCCATCAAGGCGATCCAGACCGCGTGGAAAGGAGCTATTGGGCCTCGCGTGCCTTTCTCATCTTTCTGGCCTTTGGAGCGATGGCGACGGTGCTGCTGTGGAGCGAACATCGGGCGCACCTGCTCGGCATACTTCCCGTTCTGTTCTTGCTCGCCTGCCCGCTACTGCACATTTTCGGAGGTCATGGCCCACACAGCGCTCATGGCGGGGACGGAAGAAAAAGTCCTTCCGATAGCAAGCGAGGCCAGCCATGAGCGAACCCGTCCCCGCCTATGGGCTGTGGGGCTTGGTTCTCATCAACTCCGTTGTTTTCATCGTCTTCGCCTTCAGCTTCTTCAGGCCGCAGACCTCCCGCGACTGGCGCTCGTTCGGTGCCTTCAGCGCATTTCTCGTTGCTCTTTTCACCGAGATGTATGGCTTTCCGCTTACGATCTATTTCCTGTCGGGTTGGCTGCAGAGCCGTTATCCGGATATCGACTGGTTTTCCCACGATGCTGGCCATCTCCTGGAGATGATCTTCGGCTGGAAGGCTAACCCGCACTTTGGACCATTTCATTTCTTGAGCTTGGCGTTCATCGTCCTCGGATTCCTGCTGATCTCGGCGGCGTGGCGAGTCCTTTATCAGGCCCAACGAAGGGGTGAGCTAGCTGTGACCGGTCCCTATGCTCATGTGCGCCATCCTCAGTACGTGGGCTTCATTCTCGTGATGCTCGGGTTTCTCCTGCAATGGCCGACGCTGCTCACGCTCGCCATGTTCCCGATCTTGGTCTGGATGTACGTCCGCCTAGCGCACAAAGAGGAGCTTGAGGCGATCGTCACCTTCGGCGACACCTATCGCGGATACGCAAAACGAGTACCCGGCTTCTTCCCCCGCCTGCTCAACCCTGCCAGCACGTCGAAGGCCTAGTTGTCCGGCGGGCACGCTACCCCCCTGGTCAGGCGTCTCCGACCACGCTACTTCGAGTGTGGTGCCAACGGGACGGCCCACGGTCCAACATGATTCCAGATCGTTATGCATGGCTCGTTTGGTCGAGCGCATTCTTGCTCCCCTGGCTTGCGGCTTATGCAGCCTTCCCGCGCCAGCGGAAACCCATGCTGTGGGCGAGCCTGTTCACGATGCCGTTGGGCCTGACCGAGCCCTTGTTCGTGCCAGCATATTGGAACCCACCGAGCCTTTTTGATCTCGCCCAGAGGACCGGCTTTGATATCGAAAGCCTGATCTTCTCTTTCGGCCTCGGTGGGATTGGAGCAGTGCTCTACAATCTCCTGACGGGATATGAACCTGCTGGCCTGCCACCCTCCGAGCAGGCAGTACCCCGCCATCGCCTCCACGCGTGGATGCTTGCGGTGCCATTCGTGTCCTTCCCGCTCCTGTCTCTCTTCCACTGGAACTCTATTTACCCGGCGATCCTTGCCATGGCCCTCGGCGCTGTCGCGACGGCATTTTGCCGTCCCGACCTCGCGCCAAAGGTGGGAGTGGGCGCCATCCTTTTCCTGGGCTTTTACACAGTGGTCCTGTTCGGTCTTGAATGGACGGCGCCCGGCTATATCGAGCGGGTATGGAATCTACCGGCACTCTCTGGCCTTACGATCGCTGGCCTACCCATCGAGGAGCTTCTGTTTGCAGCCGCCTTTGGCGCCTACTGGTCGAGCGTGTATGAGCATTTCACCTGGAGCCGAGCCGCCCGTAGCTCCCAGTACGCCGCTTAGTCGGGGTTCACCCGCTCCTACTGTCCGGAGAAGATGCCGAGCACGCGCTGAAAGAGCGGCGTATCGCCGTCGCTATGCCAGGGCAGCGCCGCCACGGCCTCCTGAAGGCGCGGCGCCCGCGTGCCCGGGAGCGGCAGCGGCGTCTTGTCCCGATGCGCATCGAGCATGATGTCGTGCCATAGCTTGGCCGGCAGCGTTCCGCCCGTCACTTTGCGCATGCGCGCGCCGTTGTCGTTGCCGATCCACACCCCGCCCACGTAATGGGTGGTGTAGCCGACAAACCAGGCGTCGCGGAAGCTCTGCGTGGTGCCGGTCTTGCCGGCGGCGACCTGCCCCTCGATCGCGGCCTTCTTGCCCGTGCCACGGATGACCGTCGCATTCATCATATCGTTCATGGCGCCGACAAAGTGCAGCGCCACGACCTGCCCGGTGGTCGAGCGGCGCCGCTCATAGAGCACCTTCCCCTCGCCGCTGCGCACCCTGGTGATGATATGGGGCAACACGCCCTGGCCGCCATTGGCGAAGGGCGCATAGGCGCCGACGAGCTCGAGCAGGGTGACCTCCGCTGTGCCGAGCGCGATGGAGGGACTGTCGTGCAGCTTGGAATTGATGCCGAGCCGCCGCGCCGTGCGCACCACCCGCCACGGCCCGACCTCGGCCGCAAGTCTTGCCGCTACCGTGTTGATCGACTGGGCGAGCGCGTCCCGCAGGCTGATCTCGCCCTGATAGAGGCCGGTATAGTTCCGCGGCGACCAGCCGGCGACCGTCGTCGGCCCGTCATAGGCGACGGAATCCGGCGTGTAGCCGCTTTCCAGCGCGGCGAGATAGACGAAGGGCTTGAACGCCGAGCCCGGCTGGCGCATCGCCTTTAGCGCGCGATCGAACGGGCTTGACGAGTAGGCGCGGCCGCCGACCAGCGCCTTGACGCCGCCCATGGGATCGAGCACCACCACCGCCCCTTCGTGGGCGGCAAGCTTAGCCCCTTCATCGTCGAGGAGCCGCCTCAGCGCCTGCTGCGAGACCCGCTGCAGCCCGGCATCGATGGTCGTCTCGACGATCAGGTCGCCGTCATTGTCGCCCACGAATTCTGGAAGCAGCTCCGCCACCCAGTCGACGGGGTAGGGATAGCCCGTGTCGTCGCCCTTGGCGGACAGCTTGAGCGGCTGCTGGCTCGCGTTCCGCGCTTGCTCCGGCGAGAGGTACCCCGCCTGGACCATGTTTTCGAGCACCTCGTCCACGCGCGCGCTTGCGAGCTTCACGCTCCTTCGCGGCGAGTAGCGTGACGGGGCCTTGAGCAGCCCGGCGAGCAGCGCCGCCTGGGGGAGCGTGACGAAGCGCGCCGACTTGCCGAAATAGCGGCGCGACGCGGCCTCGACCCCGTAGGTGCCGCCGCCGAAATAGACGCGATTGATATAGAGCTCGAGGATCTCGTCCTTCGAGAAGCGTTGCTCGAGCCATACCGCATAGACGACTTCCTCGAGCTTCCGCGTGATCGTGCGCTCAGGCCTCAGGAACAGGTTCTTGGCGAGCTGCTGGGTGATGGTCGAGCCGCCCTCGACTACGCCGCCGGCGGAAGCGTTACGGAAGGACGCGCGGATGAGACCGAGCGGGTCGATACCGAAATGGGCGTAGAAGCGGCGGTCCTCGGTGGCGAGCACGGCGTGCACGAGATAGGGCGGCAGCATCTCGAGCCGCACATGGCCGCGGCGCAAGCCCCGTTCGGCGAGCACGGTGCCGTCTTGAGCCAGCACGATGACGTTGGGGGGCCGGTCGTCGAGCGCGGCGATGACGGGGTCGGGCACCCGGGCGATGAAATAGATCACGGCCAGCCCAAGCGCGATGGCGCCCCAGATGGAGGCGACAGCGGAAAACTTGATGCCGCGATAGAGCCAAGGATGGCGGGCCACCCAGCGCTTCAGGCGCGAGGGTCTGCGCCGCTTGCGCCTGAGCGCGGGAGCGCCGCGTCGCGCGCCGAACGCGGGTTCGCGGCGGCGCTCTACCTTAGCGCCGGGCCTCACGCTGCGCCGCGCGCCGTGCATGGTTACCCGCCCTTCCCGACAAGCGAAGGCGAGGCGCGCGGGCGGGCCTTGGGCGCCGCCGGCGAACCTCTTCCGGGAGGAGCCTAGGCGTTCCGGATTGACACAATGTTAAAGGATTGAGCCACCACGCGAGGTGCCCTTAAACATCCAGATTGGCGACATAGAGCGCGTTGGCCTGGATGAACTCGCGCCGGGGCTCGACCACGTCGCCCATCAGCCGCGAGAAGACGTCGTCGGCGTCCTCGCCTTCCTTGATCTTGACCTGGAGGATGGTGCGCGTGTCGACGTCGAGGGTCGTGTCCCACAGCTGATCTGGGTTCATCTCGCCAAGACCCTTGTAGCGCTGAAGCGTGAGCCCTTTGCGGCCCGTCGTCATCACCGCATTGAGCAGTTCGCTCGGCCCATGCACGACCAGGCTCATGTCCTTGCGCTTGAGCGTGGCGGGCCTGGCATAGACCTCCTGGAGGTGCTCGGCGAAGCCGTCGAGCTTGAGCGCATCGGCGGACGCGATGAACGGTCCGTCGATCAGATGCGACTCCATCACGCCGCGAAGCTCCCGCCAGAAGCGCAAGCCGCCCTCGGGCAGCGCCTCGCCATGCCAGCCCCTCTCGGTCTCCTCAGCCAGCGCATCGAGGCGCTTGGCGATATAGGCGGCGGCGGCTTGCGCCTGCTTGCCGTCTTTCAGCACCTTGGGGTTGAGCGCGCCGGCGATCGCCGCCTGCTCGACGATGAAGCGCGGATAGCGGTTATGCAGGCCTTTGAGGATCGAGCCGATCTTGCGCGCGGTCTCCACGATATCGCGCAAGTCGGCGCCACCGCGCGCCGCGTTGGCGCCGGTGACGAGCACGGCTTCCTCCAGCCCTTCGCCGATGAGATAGTCCTCGAGCGCCTTCTCGTCCTTGAGATAGCGCTCCGACTGGCCCCGCTTCACCTTGTAGAGGGGAGGCTGGGCAATGAAGAGATGCCCTTGCTCGATGAGCGACTTCATCTGGCGGTAGAAGAAGGTGAGCAGCAGCGTGCGGATATGCGAGCCGTCGACGTCGGCGTCGGTCATGATGATGATCTTGTGATAGCGCAGTTTGCTCAAATCGAACTCGTCGCTAATGCTGGTACCGAGTGCGGTGATCAGCGTGCCGATCTCCTGGCTCGACAGCATCTTGTCGATGCGGGCGCGTTCCACGTTGAGGATCTTGCCGCGCAAGGGAAGCACGGCCTGGAAGGCCCGGTCGCGCGCCTGCTTGGCGCTGCCGCCGGCTGAATCGCCCTCGACCAGGAACAGCTCGCACTTAGCGGGATCGCGCTCCTGGCAGTCGGCGAGCTTGCCGGGAAGCGAAGCCATGTCGAGCGCGCCCTTGCGGCGGGTCAGATCGCGGGCTTTGCGCGCGGCCTCGCGGGCGGCCGCGGCTTCCACGATCTTCTGCACGATGTTGCGAGCCTCGCCCGGATTCTCCTCGAACCATCCCGAGAGCGCGTCGGCCATGACGCTCTCGACCACGGGCCGTACTTCCGAGGAGACGAGCTTGTCCTTGGTCTGGCTCGAGAATTTGGGGTCCGGCACCTTGACCGAGAGCACGCAGGTCAGGCCTTCGCGGGCGTCGTCGCCCGTCAGCGCCACCTTCTCCTTCTTGGCGATGCCGGAGGAGGCGGCATAAGTGTTGACGGTGCGGGTCAGCGCCGCGCGGAAGCCGGCCAAATGCGTGCCGCCGTCGCGCTGCGGGATGTTGTTGGTGAAGCACAGCACGTTCTCGTGGTAGCTGTCGTTCCACCACAGAGCGGCCTCGATCATGATCTTCTGATGCTGCTTCTCGACCACGATCGGCTCGTTGATCAGCGGATGCTTGGTGCGGTCGAGGAAGCGAACGAAAGCGCGCAAGCCCCCCTCATAGCGCATCTCCTCGATCTTGGGTTCGACCCCGCGATGATCGGACAACACGATGCGCACGCCGGAATTCAGAAAGGCGAGCTCGCGCAGGCGATGCTCGAGCGTCGCATAGTCGAACTCGACCATGGTGAAGGTCTTAGGCGAGGGGACGAAAGTGATGCGCGTGCCGGTCTTGCCGTCGGCCTCGCCGATCGCCTTGAGCGGCGCCACTGGCACGCCGTCGGCGAAGCGCATGAAGTGCTCCTTGCCGTCGCGCCAGATGGTGAGATCGAGGCGGCTCGACAGCGCGTTGACCACCGAGACGCCGACGCCGTGCAGTCCGCCCGAGACCTTGTAGGAATTCTGATCGAATTTCCCGCCGGCATGGAGCTGCGTCATGATCACTTCGGCGGCGGAAACACCTTCGCCCTTGTGGATCTCGGTCGGGATGCCGCGGCCATTGTCCTCCACCGTGACGGAACCCTCGGCATTGAGGATGACCAGAATCTCATCGGAGAAGCCGGCCAAAGCCTCGTCGATGGCGTTGTCGACCACCTCATAGACCATGTGGTGGAGGCCCGAGCCGTCGTCGGTGTCGCCGATATACATGCCCGGCCGCTTGCGCACGGCATCGAGGCCCTTCAGCACCTTGATCGACTCGGCGCCGTACTCGGAAGCGGCGGCGGCTTTGCGTTTGGAAGCTGGTGTCATGGTTCCCTGGAGGCAGTTGTTGGTCTTGTTGGCGGCTTCGAGCCACCGAGGAGAATCAGGCCCCGATCTTACCCCGATTCACCGCGAAAATTTGGGCCTCTTGGGCCATCGGATCGAACAGGTCCCGGTCGGTCCCGGTCATCCAGGCCTGGGCCCCGAGGCCCAAAATTTCGCCAAAAAGAGCCGCGCGGCGGGCCTGGTCGAGATGGGCCGCCACCTCGTCCAAAAGGATGAGCGGGGAGGCGCCTTCCAGCTCCTTGATCAGCTCGGCCTTGGCGAGAATGAGCCCGATCAGAAGCGCCTTCTGCTCGCCCGAGGAGCAGAGCGGCGCGGGGGTATTTTTGGGCCCGTGAATCACTATTAGGTCGCTCAAATGCGGTCCTTCAAGGGCGCGCGCTGCAGCACGGTCGCGTTCGCGACCCTCGTCGAGTAGGGCGCGGAATTCATCCTCGACCTCGGTTGCAGGGCGCCGCGAAAGCGCCTCTTCGAGCCTTCCGACAAGGGCGATGGCCGCCGACGGGAAGGGGCCTTCGCCCCGCGCGGCGCGCATCCGGTCGATCAGGCTTATAAGCCGCGCGACGGCGTCGAGACGGGCCGCGGCGATGGCCGTGCCCGCCTCGGCCATCTGCTCCTCGAGCCCCTCGAACAAGGCGCGGGAGCCCTCGCGCATCTGGAACAGGCGGTTCCGCTGCCGCATCGCCCGGTCATAGCGGCCAAGGGGGGTGCGCATCTTGGGGTCGACGGCAAGCACCAGCCGGTCGAGGAAACGCCGCCGCTCCGATGCCGGGCCGGTGAACAGTCCGTCCATGGCAGGGATCAGCCAGACCAGCTTGACATGCTCGGAAAGAGCGCCCGCGCTCATCTCTTTGCCGGCGATGCGCACGGTGCGGCTCCCGCTCTCCTCCCGCGAACCTGCGGCCAATCCGGTGCCGATCTCGACCTCATCCTGGCGCGACACGACCTTCGCCGCGACGGCGAAGCCGCCGGCCCCCTCTTTGCGGCAAAGCTCGCCATAGGGGCGGCCGCGCAAGCCCTGACCGGGACCGAGCAGCGACACCGCCTCGAGCAGATTGGTCTTGCCCGAGCCATTGTCGCCGATCAGCACCACGGGCCGCGCGTCGAGCTTGAGCTCGGCTCTCGCGTAGTTACGGAAGTCGGTGAGTTTCAGCGCGCGGACGAAGAGGCGCGTCTCGGCGGGGTCGCCTGCGATCGCCTTGGCCTCGCCCTTTCCCTTGCGATCAGCTCTCATACCCGCATCGGCATGAGCACATAGAGCGCCGACACGTCCTTGCCGTCGCGCACCATGGTGGGGGAGCCGGAATCGGCGAGCTGGAACTCGGCCGTGCCGCTTTCGAGCTGCCCGGAAATATCGAGCAAATAGCGGGCATTGAAGCCGATCTCCAGCGGATCGAAGCCGTATTCGACGGGCAGTTCCTCGGTGGCGCTGCCGCTATCGGGATTGTTGACCGAGAGCACGAGCTTGCCGTCATTGATGGTGAGCTTCACGGCGCGGCCCTTGTCGCTCGACAACGTCGAGACGCGGTCGACGGCCTGGGCGAAAGCGGCGTTGTCCACTTCCATCTTCTTGTCGTTGCCTTGCGGGATGACGCGCTCGTAATCGGGAAACGTGCCGTCGATCAGTTTTGAGGTGAGCACCACGCGGGCGGTGGACACGCGGATCTTCGACGGCGACAACTCGAGGCGGACCTCGCCCTCGCCATCCTCGACCAGCTTGGCGAGCTCGAGCACGGTCTTGCGCGGCACGATCACGCCCGGCATGTCCTTGGCCCCCGAAGGCAGCGGCAACTCGACCTGGGCCAGCCTGTGTCCGTCGGTGGCGACCGCGCGCAGCATCGGCTTGCCGCCGCTTTGCGTGGCGTGGAGATAGATGCCGTTCAGATAGTAGCGGGTCTCCTCGGTGGAGATGGCGAAACGCGTCTTGTCGATGAGGCGCTTCAGGTCCGCCGCGGGCAGGGTGAAGCTGTGACCGAGATCGTCGACGCTGAGCGCCGGAAAGTCGTCGGCCGGCAGCGTCTGCAACGAGAACTGGGCGGGGCCGGAGGTGATGGTAAGCCGCCCCTGATCGCCGTCGCGGACGAGCTCGATATCGGCGCCCTCGGGCAGCTTGCGCACGATGTCATAGAACATATGGGCCGGCACGGTGGTGGCGCCTTCGCCCTTGGCCTTGCAGGGCACCGTCTCCACCAGCTCCATGTCGAGGTCGGTGGCGGTGAGCTTCAGCTCGTTCTTGGCCGTAGCCAGCAGGACGTTGGAGAGGATGGGGATGGTGTTGCGCCGCTCGACGACGCTCGCCACATGGGCGAGCGCGCGTGTCAGGCCTGGTTTGTCGATGGTGAGCCGCATGGTTGCCCGATGCCCCGAAAATGAACGTTTCCCGCCGGTGCGTTCGACCCTGGCCGAAGCGCTTTTTGGCTCCAGTCCGACCCTGGCGAAGGCATGATGAAAGTACCCTAGGGCTCGAACTTGACGCGAGAGAGGGGAATTTGCAAGAGCGGGCGGGGGGACGCCTTGGCTTGGGAACCAAGCCCCCCGGCCCACCTTCCCCCTATTCGCGCAGCAAGCGCTTCAGAAGCTCGATCTCCTCGCGGAGCTGGTTGTCGTCGTTCATCAACTGCTCGATCTTGCGGATCGCGTGCAACACGGTGGTGTGGTCGCGGTTGCCGAATCTCCGGCCGATCTCGGGAAGCGAGCGCGAAGTGAGCAGCTTCGCCAGATACATGCCAATCTGGCGCGGCCGCACGATCGAGCGGTTGCGCCGTCCCGATAACAGGTCGCCGCGGTTGACGCCGTAATGCTTCGACACCGTGCGCAGGATGTCGTCGATGCGCACGCGCCTTGGCTCGGCTCCGCGCATGAGGTCGCGCACGATCTGCTCGGCGGTCTCCAAGGTCACCGGCTCGTCGGTGAGCTGGTAGCTTGCGCGTAAGCGATGCACGGCCCCTTCGAGCTCGCGCCCGCTCTCGGTCAAGCGTTCCGCGAGAAAGGCGAGCACACTATCGGAGATGTCGAGCCCCTTGGTGTCGGAAACGGCCTCAGCCGCACGCTTCTCGAGAATTTTGTGGCGAAGCTCGTAGTCCATGGCGCCGATCTCGGCGACGAGGCCCCCGCCCAATCTCGAGCGCATGCGCATGTCGAGCTTGTCGAGTTGGGTCGGCGCCCGGTCGGCGGCGACCACCACCTGGCGCCCGCCGTCGATCAGCGAGTTCAGCGTGTGACAGAACTCCTGCTGGATGGTCGGGCCTTGCAAGAATTCCATGTCGTCGATCAGGAGGATGTCGATCCGGCGCAGCTTCTCCTTGAAGGCGAGTGCGTCGCGCGCACGCAAAGCCTGCACGAAGCCCGACATGAAACGTTCGGCGGTGAGGTAAAGCACCTGCGCCTCGGGCTTCTGCTGCTTCACGTCCCACGAAATGGCGTGAAGCAAGTGGGTTTTGCCGAGCCCCACATTGCCGTGCACGAACAAAGGATTGAACAGAGGCTGCGGGGCCGAGAATGCCGCCGCCACCTCTTGCGCCGCGGCACAAGCGAGCCGGTTCGAGGCGCCGACCACGAAGCTCGCAAAGCTGAGCCTGGGATCGAGCGGCGAGCCCTCGAAGCCGCCATAGCCGGTGCGCAGCGGCAGAGGAAGCGGCGCCATTTCCTCGACCGAAGGCGCCGGGGTGGTCCGTCGCTGATGCGACGGCTCCTTAGGCGTCTCGACGCCGAAATGCGGCTGCCGGACCCTGAATTCGACCCGCTCGACCGTCGGCCATTCGCCGCGCGAAAGCCTCAGCACGAAATCGTAATAATGCGAGCGGAGCCAGTTCCTGAGGAAGCGGGTCGCCACGGTGAGACGAACGACCTCGTCGTCCACCTGCTCGACCTCGACCCCTCTAAACCAACTTGCGAAGACGTCCTCTCCCAGCTCAGCGCGTAACCGACTCTTGACCCTCGCCCAAGCATCGCTTGGCGCGCCCTGCTCTTGCTGTGCCACGGTTCTTGCTCTTTCCCATTCTTTTGGTTCGCGCCGTTACGCACCGCACGCCTCATACATGAGCAGTCAACAAGATCGACGCGGACAGTCATGACCGTCCCAATGACCAGCCTCGAACCCTAGCTTTGCTGCCAGGGCAGGCCAGCCGCTTTCCAACCTGCGAGGTCGCCGCGATGCCGACCGTCGTCAAGCGGCCCTTCAAAACCGCAAGCGACATTGTGGCAGGCGCGGTATCCCATAGCAGCCATCGCCTGGGCTGCGGCCAGGCTCCGGGTTCCCGAACGGCAAATGAAGAAGAGGTCGTCGCCCAATTCCACGCCGAGCGCCTTCAGCTCACCGGCCAGACGCTCCGCAAAGCGCGGGTCCACCGCCTGATCGGGAAAGGTCTGCCATTCTACGAGGACAGTCCGTTTGCCGACAGGCGTAAGGTCTGGAATCCCTACATAGGTCCACTCAGCGCGCGTGCGCACATCGACAAGCTGCGACCGAGGACTTGACTGGAGGGTCTTCCAGACCGTCTCCACGTCCACGTCATCGACCACCTTATCGTCGGTCTGTGCGCTCAAAGGAAACATCCTCCCCTGAAGACAAGAGTACGACGTAAGAACAAAATTGGTGTTGGCTACAATAGGTAGTGGCTACTCGGCAAAACAGACCACGACCACACACAGCTTACGCATTAACGTTCCACAAGTTTTCCACTCTCCTTACGCCGAAGACAAGGAAAACCTTTCCCGGCTACAACCGGGTCTAAGGTACTCAATTGTGAAGGAGGGGAATGCCCCGTTCGGATGATTGGACTATACACATGCCACCCTCGCTGATCAAGCGAGGGGGCGGACCGCGACTCCCCTGAAGGACCCATCTAGACAGCCCTCAGCCATGCTTCGCAAGCCTCTGTCTCGCAAGCCTGATTCACGGACGTATGGCGCTCGGCAGACCGCCCAACGAAGGTTTCGACGTGGACGTTGCTGCACGATTTTTTTTTGCGGGAGGGCGCGAGGATTGGCGCGTCGGACTTCCACTGCCTGGCGTTCAGGGGCAAGCAGTTGAAATATTCGTTGAATTGACATGATCGGCGCGCGCCGATGCACGCCGTCTGTTGCCGTGAAGCAACAGGAGATGTTTTTTTGTTGTTAGGGGGTCATCCCCAGGGCGCGGACGCGCTTGGCAAGACGGGAAACCTTGCGCGATGCGGTCTTGCGGTGGACGACGCCTTTTTGCGCCGTGCGCGCGATGATCGGTTCGGCCTCCTTCAACGCCGCGGCCGCGGCCTCTTTGTTGCCGGAGGCGATGGCCTCTTCCACCTTGCGCACCGAACTCCTGAGGCGGGTTCGCCGCGACTTGTTGACTTCTGTGCGGCGGACGGTCTGCCGCGCGGCCTTCTTCGCCGATTTCGTGTTGGCCATGACTTGATCCTTGAGACGCGCGCTTCGGCCTTCAGCCGGGCGTGAAGCGCAGGGAAAACGATAGCGGATGATTGGGGTGCTCTATAACGAGCGTCCGCAGAAGCGTCAACCGCGGGGAAGTGGGGATACGAGCCGAGGCCTTGTGGGCAATTGACATAGGGGGATCGCGGTGGCTCTCCTGTCGCGGCCCTTGAGGAGAGGGCAAGGGGCTAAGAAACAAAACGATGCGTGTCCTGGTTACCGGCGCCGCCGGCTTCATTGGCTATCACACGGCGGTGCGCCTGCTCGACCGCGGACACGAGGTGACCGGCTTCGATAATCTCAGTCCCTATTACGATGTGTCGTTGAAGGAAGCGCGGCTTCAACGCCTCAAGGAGCGCGAGCGTTTCCGTTTCCTCGAGGCCGATCTCGCCGACCGAACGATGGTCGAGACGACCTTCGCCGAGGAGAGGCCTGAGCGCGTGATCCATCTCGCCGCGCAAGCCGGCGTCCGCTATTCGCTCGACCACCCGCACGCCTATATCAGCTCCAACGTCACGGGCTTCCTGCACGTTCTCGAGGGCTGCCGGCACCACGGCGTGGAGCATCTCGTCTATGCCTCGACGAGCGCGGTCTATGGGGCCAACCGCAAGCTGCCCTTCAACGTGAGCGATCCCGTTGATCATCCCGTGAGCCTTTACGGCGCGACCAAGAAGGCGAACGAGCTGATGGCGCATTCTTACGCCCATCTCTTCGGGCTTCCCGTGACCGGCCTGAGATTCTTTACCGTCTATGGACCGTGGGGGCGGCCCGACATGTCGCTCTTCATCTTCACCCGCAAGATCCTCGCCGGCGAGCCAATCCAGGTCTTCAACTACGGCCGCCATGCCCGCGACTTCACCTATATCGACGACGCCGTCGAAGGCGTGCTGCGCACGCTCGACAAGGTGGCCACCCCCGATCCCGATTGGCGTCCAGAGGCGCCCGACGCCGCCACCTCGTCCGCACCCTACCGGCTATACAATATCGGGAATCACAGCCCGGTCAGGCTGCTCGACTATATCGCCGCGATCGAGAAGGCGATTGGACGCAAGGCCAAGATCGAGCTCGTGCCCCAACAGCCGGGGGACGTGGAGGAGACCTATGCGGATGTCGAGGTGCTGAGAGAAGCGACGGGGTTCCAGCCCTCGACCCCGCTCGAAGAGGGCATCGAGCGCTTCGTCGCCTGGTACCGCGACTATTATCGGGTGTAAGCCCTAGCCCTTCACCTCGGCCCACAGCGTGATGTCGGGCGGCTCGGCGAGAAGCTCGGGCGCGACGGCGCGGAAGGCATCGATATGGGGCGAGGCGAGATGGGCGTCGAGATCGGCCTTGCTCACCCAGTTCTCGTGGAAAACGAGGAGCCCCGGATCGTTCGGCGAGACGTGCAGGTCGTAATTGAGGCAACCCTTCTCGCCGCGGGTTGGCGCGCAGACTTGAAGAAGCGCCTCGCGCAAAGCCTGCTCCTTGCCGGGCTTGGCGCGGTGGTAGGCGATAACGGTGACTTTTCCCGTCATCTTTTGGCCCTCAGCAACTGAAGATTGCGGGATTGGAGTTGAGTTGACAAGGCGTGTGGGGAGGCCATGATCGCCCCCTGCGCCCCTCACTTACAAGCGAGCCAGCACCCTTGGCGGCCAAACGGTCAAAACCGGCTACCCTTCTCTCGGCCTTCATCAGCCATGCCAAGGCTGACGAGAAGAAGGCCCGCGCCATCGCCGAGGGGCTCGAATCCCGCGGCTTCAAATGCTGGATCGCGCCGCGCGACGTGAGGGTCGGGCGCTCCTACGGCGATGAGATCATCAGAGGCATCGAGAGCACCCGCAGCTTCGTTCTCGTGCTGTCGAAGGCCTCCAACGACTCCGCCTTCGTCGCCCGCGAGGTCGAGCGCGCCGTCAGCAAGA
>Ga0214473_10003415_pt1 | contig 19292 bp, 17 predicted proteins | sample RVTome_7_FD_203509 | JGI IMG/M metagenome (GOLD analysis project Ga0214473, IMG submission 203509) | Soil microbial communities from uranium-contaminated site in the Upper Colorado River Basin, Wyoming, United States - RVT98D197 | ecosystem: Environmental > Terrestrial > Soil > Contaminated >... | reverse complement strand
GCACGCAGCGCGACGCGGCATGGGACACGCTCCCGCTCGGCGAGGCATTCGAGGATGATCACTTTCTGGCTTTTGAGGCGCAGGACATCCTGCTGGTGCCGGACTGGGAACGCATCGCCGGCCTGGTACTGACGAATGAGGTCGTGCAACGCGAATGGAGCTGGCTCCTGCTCCCGATCCGATGGGGGTTCCCGGCTTCGGCATCGCCGGGCGGTGGTGCGGTCGAGCACGTCGACGTGGGTCAGGTCGCGCCCGAGGGGCCGCCCTTCCAGCCGACGTGGAATCGGCTGGCGGCGGAGGGCGGGTTCAGCGTCTATAGTCCACGCGTGATGCGCGCGCTGTTCGTCCCGATGACCCCATGGGACCGACTGAGCAGCGGCTGGGGATTTCTCAACATTCCCAAGACACTGCTGGGCTTCATGCCCGGCTGGAACGTGGCGATGGCGCAGCTTGGGCCCTGGCTGACGACTCCGCTGGAAGCGGTGGGCGCGCCGCCGCCCAAGACGTTTGCGCCCGAACGGAGGCCCTACCGCTTTTCATCGACCGGAATCGGCTGGCACCGGCAGTTCGGCGGAGACCCGTTTGCGCGCATGCTGCCGCAGCCGGGCCACGCGCTACTCGCCGCACACGCCGAAGGCGCAATACCGACGACCGCCTCGGGTCTCACGCGTGAAGCGGTGAACGGAGCTCGCGCCTGGCTCACGTTGCACTACGGGCCGCGGTTCTCGCTGCAGAACACCTACGCGCGGAGCAAGTCAGTCCTGTCGTATGGTGTGCTAGGGGCGGACTCGAGCTTCCTGGGTGAGGTGCGCGGTACGCTGGACATGAAGGAGATCACCGGAGGCTTTCGCTACCGGCTCGCCAGCGGGTTCGGAGATGCCACCCAGCTGTTCGCGGGCGCCGGCTGGGGCTGGACGTGGTACAACGTGGAGCACGTGGGCTTCCGCGATGCGGCGCTGCCCTTCGAGCGGGCCGGCGGTTACCCCGTATCGATCCTGCCCTCGGAAAAATGGTGGCCGAACACCTGGTACGGCGTGGCCGGCATCGAGCTTCTCGCCCCGCGTGAACGCTGGTTCGCAGACCGCGTCGGTTACGGCCTCCAGCTGGAGTACACGGGTCTCCTGCATCGCCTGGGTGCCACCCGGCCGGGCAGTGGCGGCTCACTCGGCAGCGTGGCGCGCAGAGAAATCGCGTTCGGCGCTGTCGTCAGCTGGTAGGGTTGGAGTGATTGCGGAGGAGCTGGGCGCGACCGCGTTCGACCCGAACCTCCTAAATCCGTCCACGGGCGGCCCTTCTCCGCCGGATATTGAGGACCGAACACGTCCACAGCTCCGCGGGCGGTGAAGTGAAGACGCCGTCAGCCCGAAACGGCCTCCGTCCACACGATCATGCGCACCTCGACCCGGGTGACGGTTTCGAAGGTCGTCGACCCCCCATTCGTGGCGACCCCGGGTAGCATCGAGGGGATCTGGATCGGTAGACCGTTGTCAACGGTGACGGTGACGATCACGGCGTCGGCCCCGAGTTCGGAGGCGTGCTGCATCGCCTTGCTGCGGAGGGGCGCGCTCTGTTCGCCATAGGGCGACTCCTCCTCCCCGGTGAATACTGCGATCACGCGGTACTCGCGGCCCGGCTCTTTCTCGAATACCTCGACCTCGTCCACCGGCCGGGCCGGGCGGAGCGTGGGGTCGAGCACCTTGACGCGATGGTTCGGGGCCATGCATCCGGCCAAGGCCACAAGGGCAACGAGGGCTCGATGGGTACTCATTTCTCCAACCTCCCTGAGAGAGACTGCCGCTTGCACCACTGCCCCGGGTGCCTGCGGTCCAACGCCTCCAGCACGGCGAACACCGCGCGCGTCGCGGCGTCAACGAGGGCCTCCTGCGTACCGCCGTTCAGAACCGGAACCTCGGGTCCCACGAGAAGGTGTTGAGGACATGGCGTCGCAGAATACCAATACACTCCCCCCCGCTCAGGGTTCGCAGTAGCCGGCGTGGCGCAATCGCTCTGCTCACCGGGCTCGGGAATGGGCGCGGCTCCGCCGTCAGGCCGCTTCGCCCTGGCCCTGATCGATGTCGCTCTCCGGTGGGGGCCCCGCCTCGGCGGGGGAAGGCGGGCGCGGCGCCGTCGGGCGCCGCTCCGGCCGGCGCCTCCGGGACACCCTGGTGGTGGCGGAAGTGGCGCTTTCGGTTGTCTTGCTCGTGGGTGCGGGCCTGCTGGTCCGAAGCTTTGCCACCCTGGCGGGGCAGGACACAGGTTTCGAAGGTTCGGGAGTGCTCACGGCGCAGGTGGCGCTGGCCGGTGCCGCCTACCAGGAGCCGGAGGCCGGGTTGGCCTTCTGGGAGAACCTGCAGGCGCGCGTGGCGGCGCTGCCGGGGGTGCAGGTCGTGGCCGCCGGGTCCGACATCTTCCTGGCCGAACTGCCCCGGTCCGGTGGTATCACCGCGGAGGGTCAGCCGGTCGTGCCCGGGACCGAGAGGGTGGAGCTGACCTATGACGCCGCCACGCCGGGCTTCTTCGACGCCATCGGCACCCCCATGCTGGCAGGCCGCGACTTCACGGCGGCGGACCGGATGGGAACGGAGGACGTAGCTATCATCAATCGAGCGGCAGCCGAGCGCTGGTGGCCCGGCCAGGATCCCGTGGGCCGTCGCTTCAAGTTCGGTTCGGCGGAGAGCACGGGACCCTGGAATCGCGTGGTGGGAGTCGTCAGCGACTCACGCCGAACCGCGCAGGACCAGGAGGCGCGTCCCTCGGCCTGGTTCCCCCTGCGCCAGTTTCCCCAGGCCAGCATGATGCTCGTGGTGAAGACAGCAGGGGACCCGCTGGCGCTCGCGGGGGGTGTCCGGTCGGCCGTCCGCGAGCTCGATCCCACGCAGCCCGTGGCACGGCTCGCCGCCCTCGACGCTCTGCTGAGCGAGCGGCTGGCGCGCGCGCGGCTGACGACCGCGTTGGCGGGATTCTTCGCCGTGCTGGCCATGGTGTTGGCGGTGGTGGGCGTCTACGGCGTCCTCTCCTACACGGTGGCCCAGAGCACGCGGGAGATCGGCGTGCGCATGGCGCTGGGCGCAGGGGTGGGCACGGTGGTGGGCATGGTCATGCGCAGGGTGGGTCGGCTGCTGGCAGCCGGCCTCGTCCTGGGGATCGGCGGCGCGCTCCTCGTCTCCGGCACGCTGACCGGGCTGCTCTACCAGGTGAGCGCCCTGGACCCGGTGGTCTTTGCCCTCGTGCCGCTGCTACTGGGCGGCGTTGCCGTGGCCGCGAGCTGGATTCCGGCCCGTCGCGCCGCGCGCATAGATCCGGCTGTGGCGCTCCGGGCCGAGTAGGGCGGCCGCGCGGCACGGCGGTGCGCCATGCGTGGCCGCGCGTGCGCCGTCAGGCGATGGGTGAATCCGGCACGGCTGACGCGGCCGGTCCGCTTGCGGTGCGGGTGCCGAGCCGGCGCATGATCATGGCCCGCGCGGGAGCGAAGCCGAGCGCGATCGTGCCTCCGGCGATCCAGGAGCCGAGGCTCGGTGGGAAGCCGAGCCGCGCCGCAAGCACGTCGGCTACCACGTTCTCGATGCCGGCGAACGTGAAGAGCAGCGTAGCGCTCAACAGGCCGTAGAGGGTGGTGCGGCGTAACATCAGGCCGGGATCGAGCGCGCCGCGAAAAAACACGGCGAACGCGGTGCCGCAGAGGAACGCCAGCAGCGCGGCGGGAAACGTCAGCAACAGCCAGTCATCGAGCGACCAGCCCGCCCAGCCCGCGACCATCTCGACGAGCGTGCCGAGCAGCACGATCCACCCACCGGCGGCGATACCCTCCACCAGCCACAGCATCCTGCGCCGCTCGTCCGCGGTCGCCGACTTGTAATTGGCGACGATGAACGTCAGCCCCACACCGGCCGTCACCATCACGAGGATCGCGAGATAGGCAACCATGAGCCCCAGCGTCGGCAGCTCGCCTTGCAAAGCCGCGGGCCTGAGCGGCCACACCACGGCCACGCCCGCCGGTATGATGCCGAGCAGCCAGATCCTGCGGGACCGAAAGAATTCCAGCAGCTGCTCGCGTTTCTCACGATCCGTGCTGAACCCGCGGCGGGCCGCGGTGCGTAGCGAACCCAGCCACGCCGGCTGTACCGATTGTACGCGACGCGCCGGCCGCGTGAGCACGTAGTCGGCCGCCCGCTCCAGAACCGCGAGTGACCCGACCGTGCCCCCGGGAGCGTCTGCCAGTTCGACTTCGCAGATTCGCAATGTGCGCGGATAGAACACGCTGAAGCGCGCGAACGCAGCCGCCATGAGACCGGGAACGGCCATGAGGAGCGGGCGGAGGAACGCCTGCACGACGCGATGGTCGCGCAGCGCCTGGTACCACGTGGGTCCTCGATCCGGTGCCACCAGCACCAGGCCGATCAGCACGCACAGCAGCACCGGTATGAGCGCGAATTCGCGTGCCCCGCGGTCGAGTCGCAGTCGCCAGACCATCACGATGCCGAGCGCGCCCGCGAACAGCCCCGCCCCGTGCAGCCCGAATTCGAAAATTCGGAGGGCCAGCCGGTCCGGGCGCATGGGTGGCAGGCTGGCCAGGTGCACCAGACTCGCGAACGCGCCTATGGCAACCAGGGCCGTCAGAATAATGGGAGCGGCGAGGCGTCCTGCGCGCTGGAGCAGCATTTCCTCCCGCTCGTAGGATAGGAAGTTCAACCCACCTTTTCGTCTTCGAGCCAAGGTAGGGCAGCGTGCTCGCCCGGGGCAATGGCGCTGTCGGCGGACGTCGAAGCATGCCGGTGCGGGGTTAGGCGGTCCACGGGCGGAGGCGAGCGCGGGTGGGGGAATAGGCGGTGGCAATGGCAGCGGGGACGTGGAGGGACTACTCCTCCCGGTCCCGGCCGAATTCCCGGATCAGCGCCTGCCTCAAGCGCTCTAGCCATGACGCCCGACTGTCGGTTCGACCGGCTCCACGGGACGTGTGCCCGACCTCAGCGGCGTTACGTCTGCCAGCCGCGAGAAGCGTCGGTCGGAGCGCGGAAAATCCACGCCCATGGCCATCGCGGTGGCCAGGGCAAGGGCCAGTGCGGCTGCCAGCAACCCGCTGCTGAACGGCGCCCACGCGGGCGGCGCCGGCGCCGGTATGGCCGCTACGACCATCCCGGCCAGCACCGTTGCCAGGGCCATCCAGTGGTAGATGTGGAGGCCGGCGATGACGCGCGTCTGGGGCTCGGCACGGTACGACTCCTCAACGAAGCGGGCCATGCCGTTCAACAGGAAGTACACGCCCGCCGTCAGGGTCGGCGGCGCTCCCAGGTGCCACATGCGCGCCAGCAGCACGCCTACCACGACATTGCCGAGAATGGAGTAGAGCGGGGTTGGGTGCAGGGGCTGGCCGGCCAGGCCGGCCAGCTGCGTGACGCGCGAGCGCGGGTGGCGGTAGTGGATGCCCACGGCGGCTCCCGCCGGGCCGCCGTGGCAACAGCCCTGCACCAGGCAGCGCAGGCGGCCGAGCGCCTGGATCCACGGCGCGGCCACCGCGAAGGCGCCGAGCAGGAGCCATCCTTCGAAGCCCAGAGCGCTCGCCAGCACGATTCCGGCAATGGCACCCAGCAGCCCGCCGTAGAAGCCGAAAGGTCGCAGGAGCACGGAGCAGCCCTCCAGCCACTGCGCCCAGAGTCCGGCGCCCACCAGCGCGGCAAAGCCGACCAGCAAGACGCCGGCCAGCTGATCCGCACCCGCGAGCGTGCCCGCCACCAGGAGGCCGAAACCGCTGCCGAGTCCGGCCCAGGCCCCGTGGTTGATGAGCCGCACGGGTCCGAAGTGCCATTCCCTCCAGGAGTTGGCAATCCGCTCCGCCCCCCGGCGCAGTCCCTCCCAGACCAGGTCGTAGCGCAGCACAGCGGGGAACAGGATGATGGCCGCGGCCACGTCGGCCAGCGAGTGCATACCTGTGGTGACGCAGCTGGCGGCCACGGCCGCGGCCCAGACGTACGCTGCCACGCGGGCGCGCCGCGGCCAAGTAGCGGCAGCCAGCAGCGCCCACATCACGTGAAACGACGGGAAGGCCGCCACGGTGTGGTTGAAGGCGGCCTCCGCCGCCAGCATGCGCCCGAGCCAGGTGGTGGGCTCGAACGCGCGTGGCGGCGCCACCAGCGGCACCGTCAGGTAGATCAGCGTAAGGAGTGCCGTGGCCACCAGACCGGCCAGCGCAAAGCGGCGTAGCGCACGGCCGGTGCCCGCCACGAGCGGGGTGAGCAGGACCAGCGCGTACCCGCTTGCGTAGGGCGCCTGGGTCCATTGGAGGACGCCCCACGAACGCTCGAAGGGGAGTCGTGAATCCACGGCGTTGGGCGGCATGCCAATGAACTGCACGGCCTGGTAGGCCACCAGCCACGGGAGCAGCACGAGCACGTAGACCGCGGCACGTTCCCACGCCGTTGGTGGCGCCCCGGTGCCGCGGGGTAGCGCCAGGACGGGCGGGCGGACCGCTGCCCCGAAGCGACGGCGCAGATCCGGCCGTTCGTAGCCCAGCACGAGCGCGGCCGCGCCAGCCGCGAGGGTGGGCGTGACCAACCAGAGGCCGCTGGCGGAACCGGCTCCAAGGGCCGCACCCGCGCAGAGCAGCACGGCACCCAGGTAGATCGGCTGCCCCAGGTAGCGGTAGATGCCCTGGCGGACGAAGCGCGGCGGGGGGAAAGCGTTCATCGGCAATCCGCCGCCATGGCGCCAGAGGGCGTGCATGCCGGCGCTCATCATCAGCGCCCCGACCAGGGCCAGCGCCGCACCGCCCGCCATCGACTTGTACGCGGGAAGACCGATCGCGGGTGCGGTGGCCCGCGTCCAGGCCCACAGCACCGCCGGGAGCAGCACGGCGAAGAGTGCCCCGTACAGGATGCGTCCGCCTACTCCGCTACGCGCGCTTGCCATTGCACCACTTCGTGTATGGCCCAACCGGCGGGGGTCGAGACGCCCTCCGCCCCCGCGAGCTCGCCGCGGCTCAACCACTTGGTCTCCCGCGCCGCACCCATGGCGTGGGGCAGCGCCCGGGCCAGCGTCGGAACGGCTTCCAGGACATCCAGCAGACGCCCCTCACGGAGCGTGCGTGCACGGTGCAGCCGGAGTTCGGTGTGGCCGTCTGACTGGTGAAGACGCAGCCGATCGTCGGCCACATCCGCGTCCGCCATCTCCACGCCGTCCACTACCACGCAGCGGCGCGGGGACGGCCCCCGCCAATCCACCCAGACGGCCGCCGCCGCGGGACCCACCACGCGCCCCCAGCGGAGTTCCACGAGGGGCAGGCGCCACGGCGGCAGCGTCATGACCAGCCGCTCGGCATAGCCCCAGCCGTCCAGATGCAGGGAACCCACGCGCAGCCGGACGCGCGCAGCCGGCACCAGGCACTCCCAGTCGACCGCGCCCGTCCTGTCTCGGTAGAGCCGGCGAAGAATCGGGGCGGCCGTGGGGGACCAATGGCCGTCCACACCCAGGCGGTGACACTGCCAGCCGAGAACGCCATCGGCATCGGCGAGCGGTCCGCTCCCGGGCGACAGGGTGGACCGCTCCACCAGGGGACCCGTTGGCCGGCTCAGGAGCGTGGCACCGTAGCGCACCCTGAAGGCCCGCCACTGCACGCGCGCGGCGTATCCGATGAAGGCGGTGCCGTCATCACTGACCACGTCCAGATACCATTTGACCAGACGAAACATCGGGTCTCCGCCAGGTGCGGCTGATGCAGCCGAGCACGCCGCGTGTCGAGCCGCTCATGGCTGCTGCGGCGGCGCGGCACCGAGCAAGGGAAAGGAAGTTCAACCCACTTTCTCGCGGCTGAGGCAAGGTAGGTCGGAGGAGCCCCGGGTGGCCAGCGGCAACGCCCGATGCGAGCTTTCCCGTTCACCCGCGCATCGATAACGTGATCGATCATGACAGAACCCCACCCATCCGACTTCCTCGACGACCCCGTCGACCCCGTGGCGGTCCGCATCCTCGGCGCCCTGGTGGAGAAGGAGTTCACCACCCCGGACAACTACCCCCTCTCCCTGAACGCCCTCACCGGCGCGTGCAATCAGGCCACGAACCGTGAGCCGGTGATGAGCTTGGCGGAGGAGGAGGTGGCCGCCGCCCTCTCTACCCTGGCCCACCGCTCGCTGGTCCGGGAGGTGCACCGCAGCCACGTCCGGGTGAAGCGCTATCGCCATCTGCTGGCGGACACGCTGCACCTCCACCCGGCTGAGTTGGCGGCCCTGTGCGTCCTCCTGCTGCGGGGCCCCCAGACGGCGGGAGAGATCAAGGGGCGCACCGGGCGCATGGTGGAATTCGTGGACGGGTCCCACGTGGAGCTGACGCTGGAGGCGCTGGCCGCCGTGGCCGTGCCGCTAGCCGTCCAGCTGCCGCGGCAGCCGGGGCAGAAGGAGGCACGCTGGGCGCACCTCCTCGGCGGGGAGCCACCCACTGGCGCCGGCGGCACCGCGGCGGCGGGGGAGCCGGAGGTTGGAGCGGAGTCTGGAACGGAGCCGGGAGGGCAGCTGCTCACCACCCCCCGTCCACCCAGCCGGGTCGACCTCCTCGAGGAGGAGGTCCGTACGCTGCGCGCAGAGATCGAGGCCCTGCGCGGCGCATTCCAGGCCTTCCGCGAGGAGTTCCGGTAGCCCTTTTCGGTAGCCCCGTAGCGGCGAGGGGGGGAAGGGGCCATATTCTCTCCTCTGGAGCGCGGCTGGCGGCTCCGGACCTCCAAACAGATCCGCCCCGTCCTCTACCTGGTCCAAGTACCGGGGCGCCGACTCCTGGGCGTGCGCGGCACCGGCCGCGACGGAGGCATCGGCCACCGCCGCCAGGAGGCGGACACCAAGCCGGTCGGTGAAGCGGGCCATGGGGGCCCCGCGGTGGCGTGGCGCATCGGGAAAGCGGGTCACGACCGCATGGCCGACCGGCATGCTACGGATCTCCCGTAGTTAACACGCCCGCCGGCGCTGGCAACGGGAACGGCCATAGTTAGCCCGTCGAGTGCAGGCATCTGCAGTCGTGCGGCCGGTGGGCTGCCGTGATGACCCCATACGCCATGGCGCCAGCTCCCGACCCCGTTGCTTCAGGACCGGCCAAGCGGTTCCTTGCCCTGAAGACTCCCGCCTACCTGCGTTGGCTCAGCAGCGAAAAGGTGCGTTGATTCTGCTATTCCTATTGACACGTATTCCCTAACTGGGCACATTGAATTCAATACCCGCCACAATTCTCGCCCCACAGGCGGCGAGGATGTCCATGACCCCTTGGCGCCTGGCCGGTGGATGCTCGCTCGCACTTGCCCTTCCGTTCGTCATCCCCGGCCCGATCCACGCAGTTGTGCATCCCCCCGTCATCGAAGCCACCCGAGCCAAGCAGGTGGCTATGGTAATGGTTGTCCGCGACCTTGCCGTTGAGCGCGGGTTGGACGCTGTGCCGGAGGCAACGGTTGTGCGGGTGCTGCAGGAGGAGGAAAACGATTGTACATCCGAACTGGTGTTCGTGGAGGCGGCATTTGTGGCCTACACTGCCGCAGAGGCCGCGCTTATAACGGCCATCCGTTCGAAAAACATGATCGCAATCGTTGGGGCGGCGGTGGCTGACAATGTCACCGCCCTGACATTGATCGGATCGTACCTGGCGCTAGACAACTGTCTCGGAGAGCAAATCGAATAGGGGGTAAGTCATGGAATCGCCCTTTGTCCCGATCCAGCAGGGCTTCGCGGTCCTCGGGGCGATGCTGGTAGTGTTCCTGATGGTTTCGCCATGGGTGACCAGGAATTCGCCCATGCACGGCCTCTTGCTGCGCGCGGCCGCGCTCGTGCTCAGCGCCGTGGTTCTGAGCGCCGCGCGCGCCGATTTGGATGCAGGGGGCAAGACACTGCTCATCGACGGGACTCTCATTGCCGGCTCGCTCGCTGCGTCAATCCTCATTCTCGTCCATCTGTTCTTGGTGCAACGTGCAGGTCGCGCCAGCACACCGTCCACGACGAGAGTCGACCGAACGGATTAGCGAGGTGGCAGGCAGCGCAACGGACCCGACCCACGGTTGGCACGTTCGCTCCTTTGGGCTGATCGCCGCCGTCGTCCTGGCGGGTTGCGCCAGTCGAGACGATCAGTCGATGGCGGCAACGGTGATGGGGCGCACCCTGTGGCGTTCGGATACTGGCACCGCAGCGCTCGAGATCGGCCGCCTCCTGGACGCATGGTTCGACGCCGACGGATCGGTTTGGATCCTGGACGGTGTCGGTCCGAGCGTTGTGCATGTGAGTGCATCGGGCGATCTGGTCGCGAGGTTTGGCACGGAGGGAGCGGGCCCCGGCGAATTCAGCCGGGCGCTCGCTGCGGTGCTGCCAATGGACTCAATCCTGGTCGTGGCCGATCTCGGCAACGAGCGGTTAACGAGCTTCACAAAGGATGGCACCTATCTACGGTCCGTCCCGTTGGATGTCCCCGTCGGTGTCACTCAGACCTGGGCGGCGTCGCCTCAGCGACTATTCCGGCTCCTGAACCCCTCCTCCGCGCTGCGACTCGCGCCGGCGGCGTTGACCACCAGGTTGTCCGGTGTGACCGTTCCGACTCTCCAGGCCGTAGATCCCGCCACCGGTGAATCGACCGTCGTGGCGGAGATCGCGGGGGCGACCGCGAGCGCACCGGGGGCCGGGTCCCGATCACTCGACTTTCCGCTCCTTCGCGTGACGGCCGGTGAGCGCCAGCGCTTGGTCCTCGGCATGACGTCAGCCTATGATTTCGCGGTACTTGACCTCGACGGTGGGCGGCGAGGAAGTATCAGACGCGATGTCGAGCGTCGGCCGATGTCGGCCGATATGAAGGCCGCTCTCGAAACGCGAATGGACGCAGTCCTCGAGCAAGCAGATGACAACGTCAGGGGAGCGCTTGCAGGGCTCATGCAGGCCCCCAGTTCACTGCCGGTGGTGATGGACATCCTGGGTGGGCCCCGGGGTGACATCTGGCTGCAACGCGGACATGGCTTGGTGGACGAGCAGAGCCCAGAACTCACTGCCCAAGCGCTCGAAACCAACCTTAGCACGTGGGACGCCTTCGACAGCACGCTGCGTTATCTGGGCGTCAGAGAGGTATCCATTCCAGGCCAGCCACTGGATTCGGCGCGCGGTCGGCTCCTGATGAGCGAATCCGGCCCCTATGGTGAAAGCGTGCTGGCAGTCGTGGAGGTCGTGGCAACGTAGCCAGCTCCGGGGCAGTGGACGGCTACCCCATGGGAACAGGTATGCGACGTCCCCGCGCGGCTTCCCCGCGGGGGCGTTGTTGATTCCGGGCTCCGTCCGTGCAGCCGATGGGTGGTGTCGTGGTTGCGCAATCCTCGGACGTGGGGCATCGGGGGTGGTGCCGGAACTGGTGCGGCGGAACCGGGTCTGGTTGGCGCGGAGCCACCCATCCGACTTCCTCGACGACCCCCTGGACCCCGTGGCGGTCCGCATCCTCGGCGTCCTGGTAGAAAAGGAGTTCACCACCCCGGACAACTACCCTCTCTCCGTGAACGCCCTCACCGGCGCGTGCAATCAGGCCACGAACCGTGAGCCGGTGATGAGCCTGACGGAGGAGGAGCCGCTCACCACCCCCCGTCCACCCAGCCGGGTCGACCTCCTCGAGGAGGAGGTCCGTACGCTGCGCGCAGAGGTCGAGGCCCTGCGCGGCGCATTCCAGGCCTTCCGCGAGGAGTTCCGGTAGCCCTTTTCGGTAGCCCCGTAGCGGCGAGGGGGGGAAGGGGCCATATTCTTTCATCCGGAGCGCCCCCGGCGGCGCCGGACCTCCAGCAGATCCGCAACACCCCAGTGAGGCAGCATGTCCCGACAATTCCTCCCGGCCATCCTGGCCGCGGCGGCGCTCTGCGCCTGTGAGCCCGTCACCGCCCCCGACTACGACGATGACGGCGACGGTGGCGGCAACGGCCCCACCACGGGCCAGGTGGTCTTCTGGACGGACGTGGCGGGGCTGGTGCCCATCGACGTGCAGGTGGGCAGCACCACCACCCGCATCGCCACGGCGCACACCGCCGCGCCCGCATGCGGCGGGTCCGGCACGGCCACCGTGAGTCTGGGCGCCGGCAGCCATGCCTACGCCGGCGCCAGCACCACCGGCGTGACCTGGAACGGCACCGTGAACGTGGCCGCCGGCGGGTGCCTGCGCTTCCGCCTGACGGGCAACGTACCGCCCGGGTCCACCGACTTCTCCACGCCCGCCACCTACTTCGCGGATCCGAGCGGCACCCTTGGCATCGGCGCGAGCCGCACCGAGGGCTTCACGCTGACGGCCACCACCACGTTCGTGCTGCGCTTCGTCTCCGAATACCAGGCGCAGGCGGCCATAATCCCGGCGAACGAGCTCAGCGCCTTCCAGAACGGGCAGGGCTTCTCCGGCTGGGCCCTCTTCGACCGCAACATCGGCACGCAGACAGTGACCCTCGGGCCGGGGCAGTACTACGTGGGGGTGCGCAACTCCACCCAGGCGTCGAATCGTTACCGGGCGGAGCTGGACTATGACATCCAGCTCGCGCCGGAGAACGGCTACACCTTCAGCTACCTGGACAGCCCCCTCCAGGGAGCGGAGACCGTGGGCGCCAACGGGGGCAGGCTCTCGCACGGGTTCACGATCCAGGACGGCTTCCGCTACCTCCTGGACGGCGCGAGCCTGGGGTTGGATATGTACATCATCCCGGCCTCCCAGCTGAATGCCTTCCAGGGCGGCCAGTCCTTCCAGTACTACCCCGACTACAGCGGCAGCGACGGCGCCTTCCCGGGACTCTGGGAGTTGAAGCTGCCGCCCGGCAGCTACTACCTGGCCGTGTACAACCCGGGCGGCATCAGCGGCCCTATCACGTACCTCATGGAGCGCTGGCGCATCAACTAGTTCATGGAGTCAGGGATTGATGCCGATCGCGGCCATCCCCGCGCGGACAGCCTGAGCGTCTTCTGAACCCCGCGCGCCGCTGGCGCTGAACGCACCTATGACCACGCCGTCGCGACGGAGCAACAGGCCGCCTTCGTACGTCAGGGCACCTTCGATCGCGGGTATCCGGTCCTCACGCACGGCAGCGGCGTAGTCCGCCGTGTGCATCCCGGAGGTAATGGTTGTACTGATCTTGTTCAGCGCAATCTCGTAGTTCCGCTTCGGCACGCCGTCCATGCGCCGGATGTAGATCGGTGTGCCTTCCGCGTCGCTGATGACGAAGACCAGGTTCCAGCCGTTGCTGCGGGCTTCCGCCTCGCCGGCGTCCATGGCCCGCTTCGCATCGGCCAGCGTAAGCCGTGCAGGTGCCGTGGCAGGCTGCTGCTGTGCCTGCGCTCGTTCTGCGCCCGCGAGGAGCGTGAGTGCAACGACTGCGGCTGACATCGATTGTCTGATGGTCACGTCCATGCCTCCGTTGATTGGTCGCGGTTACCGGTAGGTAATGTCACCTCCCGACTCGCGGAACTCAACCATCGTCGCGGGTGGGCGGCACGTGCCACGGGGGGATCCTGCACTACGGCCTGCGCCAGCGGGTAGCGGCACAGACGTAAGCGACGACGCTTCACATCGTCCCGCGCGCGCCGCCCCGCTGCCGGCCGGGCGGCGCGCATTGCGTTGCTCGCGACCCGGTTCGCTTGACATGCCCTTCCTGATGTCTTAGTGTATGAGTGTACCGAGACACCGGGAGGAGACAAGTGGTAGGTTTGGACAGCAGGACTGCGATGCTCACGGGCGGGCTGGCACTGGCCACGCTCATCGCCGGCTGCGCCGCCGGGGACGCACGCACGGGCTTCACCGTGGAGGTGCGGGACAGCGCCGGCGTGCAGATCGTGGAGAACCGCGGCGCGGAGGTGCCCGACTCCATGGTCCTTCGGGACGCCACGGAAGAGCTCCGCATCGGCACGCTGGAAGGGCCGCCGGAGCTGCAGCTCCATCAGGTGACCGGCCTGGCCGTGGACAGTCGCGGCAACATCCTCGTGGGCGACAACGGCAGCGGCACGGTCAAGGTCTTTGATGCCGACGGCCGCTTCCTGCGCGCGCTCGGCGGCCGGGGCAGCGGACCGGGTGAATTCCCCCAGGGCGTGGGCTGGATATGGCTGGAGAACGACACGGTGGCCGTCTACGCCGGTGAGCGCATTGTGGGATTCGACGCGGCCGGTGAAGCGGTGGCCACTGAGGCCACCCGCAGCCCCACGGGCAGCGCCTTCAACGTAAGGGCCGGCCTGCCCGGACGTTGGGTCGGCGTCCTGAACGGCACGGACAACCACCCGCGTTTCACGGGCGTCCCGCATGTGGAGAGTCCACTCGTCCGCGTGGACCTGGCGCACACCGAGCGGATCGACACGCTGCTCACCGTGCCCGTGCGCCCCATCCACCCGGTGCGGGGCGGATCGGACATCGACTGGCCGGTGTTCGCCGTCACGCCCGCCTGGGGCGTAGCCGCGGACGGCGCGCTGGTGGTGCACGGCGGGCTGCCCTACGAGTACCGGGTCTACGATGCCGGTGGCGCGCTACGGCGCATCGTGCGCCGTGACTGGGAACCCAAGCTCGTCACCGGCGCGGAGGCCGACGAGCGCTACCGGGGGCTGGTGCGCGCCCGCTGGGATACTGTACCCGGAACCTCCGTTGAGCAGATGCTTGCCCGCACTGACCGCCGCCTGGCGCTCCCCCATCCCGATTCGTTGCCGCCCCTGGGCATGATGCTACTCGGCGCGGACGGCGGCGTGTGGCTGCTGCGCAACGACCTGCTCGCGGAGGATCCGGTGCGCGCCGAGTGGGAGCTCTTCAACACCCCCGTCCGCATGGGCATGGCCGACCGGCCGGTCCGCTGGGATGTATTCGACGCGGAGGGCCGCTTCCTGGCCGCCGTAGAGCTTCCCGCCCGCTTCCGCCCGGCGGCGGTGGACGGTGACCGCGTCACCGGCGTGCAGCTCGATGACATGGACGTGGAGTACGTGGTGCGCTACCGCGTCGAAGGCCTGGACGCCTACCGCACCCTCGGCACGGGCTAGGGGGTGCCATGCTCATCAACATCGACCCGGCCGATGACCGCCCCATCTACCAGCAGATCATGGACGAGGTGCAGCGCGCCCGCGTCATGGGCACGCTGCTCCCGGACGCGTCCTTGCCCTCGGTGCGTCAGCTCGCCGGTGAACTGCGCGTCAACCCGAACACCGTGCAGCAGGCCTACCGGGAGCTGGAGCGGGAGGGCGCCGTGTACGTGAAGCGCGGGCAGGGCACCTTCGCCGCGGCGCTGAAGGGCTCCGCGGGCGCCCGGCGCCGGCTCCTGGCGGAGGTGGCCGGACGGGCGCTCCGCGATGCGCACCGCCACGGCTTCTCGGCCGACGAGCTGGCGGAGGCGGTGCGCGCGGCAAACCCTGAGCGGCCCCGCCGGGCCAGGAGGCACGCGTGAGCGCACCCGGCAGGGCGTCCGCGCATCCAGCCGCGGCGCATGCGTTGCCGAAGCGGCTCGATGCCGAAGCGCCGGCCGTGGCCACGGCGGGGCTCACCAAGCGTTATGGCGCGCGCACCGCGCTGGAGGATGTGGACCTCACGGTGCCCGACGGCGCCGTCTACCTCCTTGCCGGCGCCAACGGAGCGGGCAAGACCAGCCTGCTGCGCATCCTCCAGGAGCTGGCCCGCCCCACCGCCGGCGCGGCCCGCGTGCTGGGCATCGATCCCGCCTCGGACGGCGCCGCCGTGCGCTCCCTGACGGGCTACGTGCCCGAGCGCCACGACGTGCCGTATGGCGTCCTGCGCGTGGGGCGGCTGGTGGCGCACCATGCCGCGCACTACCCCAGCTGGGACGAGGCCTACGCGGCGCACCTGATGGCGCGCCTCGAGATCGAGCCGGAGCCGCGCTTCGCCGAGCTCTCCAAGGGGCAGGCGCGCCGCGTCCAGCTCCTGCTGGCGCTGGCGCACCGGCCGCGCCTCCTGCTTCTTGACGAGCCCACCGACGGGCTGGATCCACTGGTGCGGGAGATGGTGCTGGAACTGCTCGCCGAGCACCTGGCCGACCACCCCACCACCGTGCTGGTGAGTACGCACCTTGTGGGCGAGGTGGATCGCCTGTCCGACCACGTGGGCGTGCTCTCGCGGGGGCATCTGCTCACCCAGCTCTCCCGCGCGGAGCTGCACCGCCTGCTGCGCCGCTACCATTTCGAGGCGCCCGCCGACGAGACCACGGTCGAGGCGGGAGCGCTCCACGTGCTGCACCGCGCGAACGGCGGCGCCGAGCACGCCTGGACGGTGTGGGGAGCGGAGGCGGAAGTGGTGGCTCACCTGACGGCCGCCGGCTGCCGTGTGCGCCAGGTGGAACCGCTCCGGATCGAGGCGGCCGCCGTGGCGCTGCTGCGTGCCGGCAGGGGGCGGGCATGAGCACCTCCAGCGCGGCGCCGTCGTACGAGCAGGGCGGTGCGGACCGACCCGGGACGGCAACCGCGCGGGCGGCCACGCCCTCGATGCGCACCGTGCTGCGCCGCCAGTTGGCGCTCATCGCGCACACCCGCGGACGGGCCATGTTCACCTTCGTGCTCATGGGCTGCCTGGCCATCCTGCTGACGCCCGGGCAGCTGTTCGACCCGCAGGACACGATGCTTGGCACCGGCTTCATCCTGGGCGGTGCGTGGGCGCTGGGTGTCTGGTCGGACGAGGCGCCGAGCGAGCGTGTCTACCACCGCATGCTCCCCGTGGGCCGCCGCCGCCATGACCTGCTGCGGGTGCTGGCGGGCTTGGGCTGGCTGCTGGCCATGCTCGCGGTGGTGTACGCCGTGGGGGGCACGCGCCTGATGACGGGCTGGCATCCGGTGCACGTGGCGGAGGCCGGCGGCGTGTGGCAGATGGTTCCGGGGCGCTACTGGCTCAACCTGCTCACCGCCCCGCTGACCACCTACCTGGCCGTCTCCGCCTTCGCCGTGGCCGTGGACCGGCCGGGGCTCTGGATGGTCCTCACGCTGGGCGCGTCGCTGGGCCTGCTGCGGCTGGCGGAATTCCTGGAGCTCGGCCCCCTGCTGGCCGTGCTGCACTTCCTGCTGGCCGGGCGCCACGGCCTGGGCGAGGCGCTGGTCGGCACGGTCGGCTACGTGCCGATCATCGGCGACCTGACCCCGCCCGACCGCTGGCTCTACACGGCGCTCACCTGGCTTGCCCTGGCCGCGCTGGCCGTTATCCTGAGCAGTCGCGTCTATCGGGACGTGCGCTGAACCAGCCGCCGCGGGAGCACATGAAGGATCCCCACACCACACCGAAGCAGGTGGCCCCCACCGCCGACGGCGCGCGCCTGGCCATCGACTGGGCGGACGGCCACCGCTCGGAGTACCCGCCCCGCTGGCTACGCGTGAACTGCCGCTGTGCCGGCTGCGTGGAGGAGATGACGGGCCGGCCGCTGCTGGATCCTGCCTCCGTGCCGGTGGACGTCTACCCGCAGAGCGTGGACTACGTGGGCCGCTACGCCCTGAAGTTTGCCTTCAGCGACGGCCACGACACGGGCATCTACCCCTTCGAGCTGCTGCGGGAGATCTGTCCGTGTCCGGCGTGCGCTTCGCGTTCATGAGCGACGCCGCCCCGCGATCCACGTGCGCGCCGCCCCGGTTCCGGCCGCGCTCGTCCAGCTCGACCCCCGCACCGAACAATCTCCCGACGTAGGGCGCGATCCCGCGGGGCCGTTCGCGTGGCCGGCGGCGTGGACGTCGAAGATGCGTAGTTATGCAGCAGGCAAGTGGAGCCAGCCCTTGACAGGTTCTGACGTGCATTTTCGCACTCCTCCCGCGCCCGAGTAAGAGCTCGTGCTGGAGCGGCCTGGATGGCCGCAGCATCCTTGCGGCAGCACTGCGGAGGCTTTCGAGTCTCGGCATGCCGACCATGAGCCTTCCAGACCCCCTCCGGAGCCTCGAAAATACCCCTGTTATATTACAGGAAGTGATTGCGACCACTGCGGATAGGAGGGGTTCATGGGTGGGCGGACGCAGGACTTCAGGTACGGGTACGCGGGCGACTCAGGCGCTAGGAATGGCGCGGCGGTGGTGCGGGAGCGGAGGGTTGGGTTGCCGGGGGCGTCGGCTGGAGAGACGGATCGGTCCAGGGCTGACGCTACGGGTGATGAGGCGCCGGCGGGCCGCCGCGGTTCCGCGGAACCGAGCGGCCACGATGCCGACTGTGCGGCGGAACTTGGGAGCGAGGATTCCAGCCGCGGCACCGCGGAACCGACCGGGCCCGGTGCCGCGCCGGCTTCCGATTCCGAGCCCGGTTCCGATCCCGCCGCCGATACGGCACCGGCACCGGAGTCCGAGGCGGAAGCCCTCGAGGAGCTCGGCAATGAGATCGCCACCATCGCGGCCGGGATCCATGCCGCCGAGTACCAGCTACTGGTCCGCCTGGCCGAGTTCGATCGGCGCGGCGGCTGGAAGCTCACCGGCCACCGCTCCTGCGCCGCCTGGCTGGCGCATCGTACCGGCAAGGACGAGGGCGCCTGCCGCCAGCGCGTGCGCGCCGCCCGCGTGCTCGTGGAGCTGCCGCTCACCAGCGCCGCCATGGAGCGCGGCGAGCTGAGCTTCAGCAAGGTGCGAGCGGTCACGCGTCTGGCCACGCCGGAGACCGAGGCGCCGATCCTGGAGTACGGGCTCTCGGTCAGCGCGAAAAAGCTGGAAGCATTCGTGCGGGACGCGCGTCTCTACGGCCAGGTCGACGCGCGGGAGTATGCCCGCCGACAGTGGGAGGCGCGCGAGTTCGTGGCGTGGACGGATGAACACGGCATGGTCCATTTCAGCGGCCGCATGCCCGCCGTCGACGGCCTGCCGGTGCTCCGGGCCCTGCAGGCCTTCGGACTGGCGGTCCATCGGGGCGCCGAGGACGGCCGCACGGACCGGCAGCGGCGGGCCGACGCTTTTCACATGCTGGCGGAGCGGGCGCGGGTGGCGGGTACCGGAGACCTTAAGACGGATGTTCGGGTGGGGCTGGGGGCGGCCACGATGGAGGATGGCGGGGAGGCGGATGGGGAGACGAGCTCGGCGGCCGAGCCAGGAGGAGCCGGCGCCCGCGGTTCCGCGGAACCGACTGAGCGCGGTTCCGATGCGGTTCTCCGCCGTTCCGCGGAACCGAATGGCCGCGGTTCCGATCGCGGTTCCGAGGAACCGTCACCGGCCGGAGATGTCCAGAAATCAGACGAATCTCGCGGTTCCGCAGAACCGAGTGGGCGCGGTTCCGATGCCGCTCCCCGCGGTTCCGACACGGCTCCCCGCGGTTCCGCAGAACCGCGCCCCACCCCCATCTCCCCGCGCGCGGAGCGCTACCTGGTCATGCTGAACGTGGAGCCGAAGGCGCTCGTGGCGGGGGAGCAG
>Ga0214473_10003414_pt1 | contig 19293 bp, 16 predicted proteins | sample RVTome_7_FD_203509 | JGI IMG/M metagenome (GOLD analysis project Ga0214473, IMG submission 203509) | Soil microbial communities from uranium-contaminated site in the Upper Colorado River Basin, Wyoming, United States - RVT98D197 | ecosystem: Environmental > Terrestrial > Soil > Contaminated >... | reverse complement strand
ATGGCGATCGTCGACATCTGGCTCTCCACGCCTTTTGAGGCGGGCCGGCATGTGGCGAGAATCAAGAAGCTCGATGAATAGCTATCCAAACACTTTTTTGAGTAAAGGGTACGCCCCCCTCACCGTCCGGCGCCATAGTCCCAGTACTGCCCCCAGTGTGATTATGACCGCTCTGGGCGGCGGCGCCCCCACCCTCTCCCCTGCCTTCGCCGAAGCGGCTACGCGCAGGCAGGCGCCAGGGGAGAGGGAGATAAGGTGACTCAACATTCGACATCTACTCCCTTTTCAGAAAAGGATGTCTTCTTTCGGGAAGCGCCGCTTTGGCATAGGCTTATCGGCTGCATATCCCAAGGGGCAGAGTGCGGTCGGGACGAGGTTGGATGGGAGCTTTAGAATCCGGGAATACTCCTGCGGGTCAAAGCCGGTCATCGGACATGAATCGAAACCGAGTGCCTTTGCGCCGTTCACGGCGTTCCCCAGAGCAAGAAAGACCTGGCATTGCGCCCATCCAAGCCTTTGCTCGGGCGACATTCTCCCATTCATCGTCTTGGCAAGCTCGATGACCCTGTTCCTCATCTCATCCGGCGCCTTGGCTTCCTTCAATGCCTGTTCGGTTTTTCTGATCTGTCCGTCCACATCCGTATTCGCACAAAAGACCAGCAGGTGCGAGCAGGAAGAAATCTGTTCCTGGCTAAACGTGGCAGGAAAAAGCTGTTCCTTGATTTTCGGGTCGGTGATGACCTTGATCTTCCATGGCTGAAGGTTAATCGCCGAGGGAGCAAACCGGATGAGCTCGATCAACTCATTGATCTTCCCCTCGGGAATCTTTTTCCCATCAAACTTCTTGGTCGCATACCGCTGCATGACTATCTCTTTGAATTCCATTGAGTCGCCTCCCCGAGTTTTTCCAGGATATTATATATCCGCATGAGTGCTTTTTGCAAATTCAACAAAGACATCCTCCAGATCCGTCTGTCCCAAGGTTACTCGCTTAATGTGTGCCCCATCTCGTGAGAGAAGGGCAATCAGGGAACCCAGCCTTTTCTCCCCCTCGTCCACAATGATTTCACAGAGCCCCCCGTTGATTGAGTAGTTAATCACACCCTCGGCGCGGAGCAGAGAATCTTCCGGGATCCTTCCTTCAAACTCAATCTTAATTCGATCGCCGAGCCGGACCATCCTTTTCAAGTCTTCCGCAGTCCCGGTAATAAGGATCTTTCCCTCTTTAAGAAAAGCGATCCTACCACAGAGATATTCCGCCTCCTTCATGTTGTGGGTAGTGAGGAGAACGGTCATTCCCCTCTCCCGGTGAATCGAAAGGATCTCTTCCCGAATTCGGATGGAGACATCCGGGTCGAGGCCAACCGTGGGTTCATCCAAAAAGAGGACCTCCGGGTCGTTGATAAGGGATTTTGCAAGGGAGAGCCTCTGCTTCAGGCCCGTGGAAAGCTCATCAAAGGGAATGTTTCGATGCTCTTCCAGGGTGAAAAGATGGATCAATGCTTCAACCTTTTTCTCCCGCTCTTTCCCGGTCAGTCCGTAAAGCATGCCGTAGTAGTGAAGGTTTTCCTTGACGGTCAGGCTCCAGAGAAAGTTAGCATTTCCACTGACCACATTCACTCTTCTTCTGATTTGATCTCCATCTTGGAGTCCATCCATGCCAAGAATATGTACCCTACCCCGATCAGGGAGGAGTAGGGTGCAGAGAATCGACATGAGTGTGGTCTTCCCTGCGCCATTGGGGCCCAGGATGCCAAAGATCTCTCTTTCTTCGATCTGAAGGTCGATCCCCTTCAGGGCATCCTTCCGCCTCTGGCCCCTCCAGCCCGATCGAAATGTCTTGAATAGGCCTTCTGCTTTGATCGCGATGGCCATCGAAGCTCCTGTTAATCTAATGTCTCTGGTTTGCCTGCTTTTTTTGTTAACCGAAGAAACAAAACAAGCCAAAGAAACAAAATAGACCTACAAAGTATATTATGGAAAAGGAGAATTTGCCACAAGGAATTTCAAACCAAGAATAGGTGCTTTTTTTACTTGACAAGGCTATGCAGTTATGACTATTCTCCTAAAAATTTGAATCCAGTCCCGGATAGTGCAAAGGCAAATACTGGGTTGTAATGGTAGTCTGATGACGATGGATGATCCTCTTTTTAAAAATATAACTGGAGGCACAGGGCTATGAAGATGATGAATTTGGTACAGGCTGTGTTGAGAGGTTTCGATTCTGCAACCAGGGTACTAAATTGGGTTGGATACATATCGCTCTCTGGCATTGTATTGGTTACAAGTGTTGACGTTATTGGACGTTATTGCTTCAATAAGCCTTTGCTCGGCAGTCTTGAAATTCTTGAACTGTCCATGGCCGTCTTAGGCGGCTTCGCGATGCTTTACACAACGACTCAACGGGGACATATTAGTGTCGATCTGTTTCTTGTCCGGTTTTCAAGACGCACTCAGCTAATCATTGAGAGTTTCGGCTCATTCTTGGGATTTGGGATCTGGGGTATCATTGCTTACCAGGTTTATATGCTTGGAATGCGTTTGCTAAAGTCAGGGGAGTCCACTAATCTTCTCCGGATCCCCCTGTCACCGTTCCAATTTATATTAGCCCTGGGCCTATCTTTATATGGCCTGACATTATTGATACAAGGTCTCCGTCCTCTGATGTTGAAGGAACCTGAAAAAAAGGAAGGAGGCTTAAGCATATGAGCCCCGAGTTCGTGGGTATTATCGGAATCGGTATCATGCTCCTCCTTATGTTTCTGGGAATACCCATTGCGGTTTGTATGGCTTCAGTGGGTTTTGGTGGATTAGTCGTCCTCTGGGGTACCCAAAAGGCTCTGATTATGGTGGGAATGGTCCCCTATTCCACGATTGCCAGTTATTTTCTGAGTGTTTTACCTGTCTATCTACTGATGGGTGAATTTGCCGATGTTTCAGGTCTCATGCGAGATTCTTATCGCGCGGCGAATACCTGGCTGGGGAATCTTCCGGGTGGCCTGGCCATGGCCAGTATTTTAGGAGCTGCTTTTTTCTCTACGGTCAGTGGTTCCAGCATGGCTTGCGCCGCCATTATGGCCCGGATTTCCCTGCCAAGCTTGCTTGATGAGTATAAGTACGATCCTAAGCTGGCGACGGGCGCGCTTTGCGCGGGTGGGACTTTGGGCAACCTTGTTCCACCGGGTATTGCTTTTGTTTTTTATGCATTGCTGTCCGAAACTTCTATAGGCAAGCTTTATGTAGCCGCTTTTATACCCGGGATTATCCTTACCCTCATGTATCTCATCCAAATTTACACCCAGTGCAAGCTTAATCCTTCGTTGGGTCCTCGCGGGGGCAGCACCACCTGGAAACGGAAACTGGTTGCTACAAAGGACGTGGTAGCCTTGATAGTAATATTCGCAATCGTGATGGGCGGTATCTGGTTCGGGGTTTTTACCGCCACCGAAGCCGGGGCGCTTGGCACCCTATTCACCTTTATCTTTGCGCTTTTCAGAAAGACACTGAAAAAGCAATCTTTGCTTCAGGTACTAAAAAACAGCATCAGCATATCGGGTATGGCATTTGCCGTCATCATCGGGGCCCAGATTTTTACTTACTTTATTACAGTTTCTGGTCTTTCCGAGGCATTGGCCAAATGGGTCATCGACCTTAAATTATCGCCGCTTGGCGTGGTGATTTGTATCATGATCGTATACTTTATTCTCGGGACTGCCATGGATACCATCACGATGATATTACTCACACTTCCCATTTTTCTCGGTGTGGTGACAGCGCTCGGGATTGACCTCATATGGTTCGGGGTCCTTGTTATCATACAGGTCGAGCTATCCAACATTTCACCGCCAGTGGGCATGAATTTATTTGTTGTCGCCTCAATGGTAAAAGAGAGGAATATATCGATGGCCACCATATTCTGGGGTGTATTGCCGTTCTGTTTGACCATGTTATTATTTACAGCAATCATGGTTGCCTTTCCCCAAATCTCATTGTTCCTGACGAAAAGCATGTGAAAACCTGATTTCTATGGGCTGAAGTAAAAGTTATAGCTTGACATTATTTTTACATTCATATATTAGGTTGTTACAACAAGCCGATGGCCTTATAGCCAGTAACGGAGTCAAATTGCAATTATACAAAAAGGAGAAAAGGTTATGAAAAAGATGGTTTGCATGGCAATCGTATTCACCTTTGTATTCGCAGTCGTACAAATCATGGTAGTGCAGGCAGCACCGGAAGCAAAACTCCAGAAGATCCAGTTGACGTATGCGGATCATATCCCGGCCATGTCAGGAGGAAACGTTTTTATAAAACAGCAGTATATACCGCGCATACAGGAACAACTGGCCAAAATTGGATATGAGCTTGATATGACGTTCTATCATGCAGGATCTCTTTTTAAGTATGCAGATCAAGTCCCGGCATGCGAACAAGGGCTTGTGGATATGACGGTTGCTGTGATGTCATACGAGCTTGGACGGGCCCCCTTGCATGAAGTTCTGGATTTTGCTTTTATGGGATGGGACGGTCCTGCAATGAATCGCGTATGGATCGACCTCAATGAGACCATTCCGGAGTTTAGGAATGAATTATCAGGATTCAAACAAGTCTTCCGGTTCATCCCCACCCGCAGGTTATTGCACCACAATATCACAGAGGCGAAGGTGCCCGAGGATTTCAAGGGGAAGAAGATACACGCTTCCGGTATGGGGGCTGACCTGTTCAAATCCATCGGCGCGGTGCCGATCAGGCAGAATCCGGGAGATTGGTATACATCCCTGGATCGAGGGGTTTTTGAAGGTATATCCGTCGCTTTCGATATGGTCGGGATAATGAAACTTTTTGAAGTCCTGAAAAATCATGTTTTCTTTGCGGGGGACGGTCTTGGATTTACACCGGTTACCCATATCATGAATCGCAAAAAGTTCGAGAGCCTCCCTCCCGGGGTCCAGAAAGTGCTGGAAGATAATATCATGTGGGCGAGCGAGGCAATGACACTGGATGAGCTGAATAGGCTGACCTCCTACCAGGAAGGGGCCAAGAAGAAGGGGAATAATTTCATAGAACTCACACCGGAGGAGACCGAAAAGTGGAGGGTCGCAGTAAAACCCGTTCATGAGAAATGGATTGAAGATATGGAAAAAAAGGGGCTACCCGGCAGAAAAATCTATGAAGAAGCCAAGAAGCTGTCAAAAAAGTACACAAAGAAGTAAGATAGCCTTTACCTCTTCAGTAGACAGGGGTACCCACTCCAATGCCGGAAGGACCCTCTATTTTCTGGGATAGCTATTAGCTTAGATAGTACGGTCGCTCATAAGAGGAGGTTAAGATATGAAAAAATTAGCGGTATTTACGATTAGTATGTTGGCAGTTATTCTGATTGTGGGTGATTACACCCGGGCGGCTTCTGCATCAGAGGCCGTCGAGCCGATTGTGCTCAAGTATGCTTCTACGATGCCTCCGGTCTCACCCCTTTCCAAGACGAACGTAAAGTGGGTGGAAAGGATCGAGCAACAGAGTGGAGGCAGACTAAAAATAAAGCCCTATTTCGCGGAATCCCTGGCAAAACAGGTTAACACCTTTAGAGCTGTCCAAGACGGGTTAGCGGATATTGCTTTCTATATTCTCGGTTGGAACACGGGGCTATTACCCTTGAACGAGGTTACGAGATTACCTTTTATGGGAATACCCACACAGAAAGCCGCAACTTCTATTCAATGGGCGCTTTACAACAAGTTCCCGGAGCTTCAAAAAGAGTTCGGCGGGTTAAAGGTCATCCAGATAACCGGCACGCCGCCCGACCAGTTTCATTTCACCAAGAAAGAAGTACGGGTCCCTGCGGACGTTAAGGGCATGAAGCTTCTGGGTGGCGGCAGATGGCCCGATGTGATGAAGAGTCTGGGCGCGGTTGTGTTGGACCAGGGCGTAGGGGAGTGGTACATGAGCCTGGAAAGAGGGCTGACTGAGGGACACATCACCCACTTCGTGGTCATCAAATCAATCAGGACCTTGGAGGTGTTTAAATACCACACTTTATTCGGTGAGCCTGGCTGTAGCATCATGATCATGCCCTATCTGATGAACCCGGACTCCTGGAAGAAACTGACTCCTGACCTGCAGAAAATCCTGGAGGATGCCTGCAAATGGCAGGAGGAGGAGATACTGAAACCCGACGAAGTCGATATACAGGCGGCGATTAAGTTCGCTCAAGACAATAACCACAAGATAACTAATCTTACGTCTGCGGAGATACAGCAGTGGGTGGATGCAGCGAAACCAGTACACGAAAAGTGGATATCAGAAAATTCCGCCAAGGGGCCTGCGCGAGCTATATATGATGAAGCAAAGCGGCTGATCAATGAATACTCTAAGAGGTAAGAAGCAGACTTCCTTAATAGGCAGAGCCGAACTTAAATCATTCAAGGAGAGACAAATGTACAAAGTCAAGGCGACCGTCATTTCTTTCTCGGGGAACGTGGAAAAGTATCCGTGTCATTTTGGCTATCAGATCGGCGACGAAATCATCTTCGATGGAGAAAAAATGATAGGCAGAATATGCACCCAGATACTCCCCTTGCTGGGAAAATATGTGCCCATCCTGCACTCTGCCGGCCCCAGGTATATAGAGCCGATGTCCTATTATCCCTTCTGGTATGCTCCTCCCAGCGCCAGCGATCCAGGCCGGAAGAAATATGACGGGGTCGGGTTCAGAATAGTAAAGGAAAATGTCGTTGAGCCTAAATATACTTTGGGGAGCATGAGTCCTCCCACCGCCTTTAAGTATCCCCCGCACGATAAAAGAGATATAAGAATGGACATCACCGCCAGATGTGATGACTTGAGAACCGGGGTGAACTTCAAGTTTGAAGCGTTTGATTTAAGCGATAAGGGAGACGCAATCCCGTACTTCAGAAAGCAGATGGTGATATTGAGCAGGCTTCTCCCAAAACCTGGGATTAAAGTAGATAAGATACGGAATGAGTTTTCCGAGGCTCAACTGGATGAGATCTATCCCGGTCTCTATCCGGTCTTAATGGAGGTGCTCATTGAGGACCTGGGCCTCATGGGTTACCTCGACATTCAGAATGGGAGAGTATCCGTTACGAAGAAGGGTGAAAAGAAACTCAGAGAATTTAAAACCAGTATCACTGAAGAAGAGAAAGAAGCACTGGAGATATAATCCCACCCCCACCCTTACCCTCCCCCTGAAGGGGAGGGAAATCGTCATGCGCTTCGCATGATTCCTCCCCCTTCAGAGACTGTGTCGTAAGTCCATTCATGGTTCGACGGGCTCACCACGAACGGACTACGAACAATAAATATCAATTACTTAGCCGTTCGTCCTGAGTGTGTCGAAGGGCGAACGGCGGATTACGACACAGTCTCTCAAGGGGGAGGTCAGGAAGGGGATGGGGTATCTGTTGGACTCATATTAATTGGAATCAGTGTTATGCACGGGTGGGCGGGGAAAATACTGCAGGTCAATCTCACTGATTCGGAAATAGAAACCATACCTACAAATCCATACGCCGAGCAGTACCTCGGTGGGCGAGGCATCGCCTCCCGGCTCTATTGGGAAACAGTGCCGCCGGAGGTCAGGGCGTTCGATCCGGAGAACCGCTTAATATTTATGACAGGGACCCTGGTGGCTACCGGTGCACAGGGTGCTTCCCGCTTATCCATAGCGGGCAAATCCCCGATGACTCTTCCCGAAAGCTACTGCTACGGCAATATGGGAGGTTTTTTCGGAGCCGAGCTGAAAAAAGCGGGATTCGATGGCATCATTATTTCGGGTTGTGCGCCCCGCCCGGTATACCTCTGGATCAACAATCATAAAGTCGAACTGAGGGATGCCTCGGCCCTATGGGGAAAGGGTGCTTACCGCACCGGAGAGATGCTTCAACACGCTCACGGCGATAACGTCCGTTTTGTTACGACCGGAGTTGCGGGAGAGCGGTTAATCAGGACGGCCATAGCTTTCGCATCCCACCAATCCACCTCGACCGCCGGTTTTGGAGCGGTCATGGGGTCCAAGAACCTCAAGGCTATTGCGGTGAGAGGCACGGGTAAGCTTTCTGTCGCAGACCCGGATAGGCTTAAGGAGCTTAACCTTTATACGGTCAAAATATGCAAGCGCTGCACCTTAGCGGCTCCGCCGATTGTCATGGCAACCGGCCGCGGTCACATCGTAGAGGTCATCGGCAAGGGCCGTTGCTATCAATGCGGGCTGGAATGCAACAGGCAGCTGTACCGGTACGGTCAAAGGCTGGAAGGATACCGCCGTTGCCAGTCCATGGAATACTACCTGCCGTGGAAATACTCTCAGGAGGAAGAACCGATAGACACGTTTTTCGACGCCCCCACCCTGGCCAACGACTACTCCATTGACACCTTCGAACTCCAGAGTATGGTAGACTGGTTATATGCCTGCTATAAAACCGGGAGTCTTACCGAGGAGGAGACCGGCCTACCCCTATCTAAAATCGGGACCAGAGCGTTTCTGGAGAATCTGCTTCATTCGATAGCCTACCGTGAAGGATTTGGCGACATCCTGGCCGAGGGGTTAGTGAGAGCGGGCGAGAAGGTATCTGAAAAAGCCAGGGCTTTGTTCAGCAAAAACATTGCTCCCATCTGCATGCAGGATCTGGTGCCTCCCAGGGCCATTGTTGCCCATGCCCTACTCTATCCGATGGAGCCCAGAGTGCATCAACCCATCATCCACGAGATAAACTTCGTTCGAATAGCATGGGCGTTGAACCAGCGTCAGCCGCCTGCCACACCGGTGACGACAGGGGTGTTTCGAAAAGTGGCGAAGGCTTTCTGGGGCAGCGAGGAGGCCGCATATGTATCCACATACGAAAATAAAGCGCTCGCTGCCAAGAAAGTGCAGAACAGAACCTACGCCAAAGACAGTCTCGGATTGTGTGATTTCTCATGGCCCATCTCATACTCTTTTGCCACACCGGACTATATGGGCGACCCCGACCTGGAGGCTAAAATCTTCAATGCCGTGACAGGTGGCACGGCTGAAGAGGTAGACCGGTGCGCCGAGCGTATGTTTAACCTGCAAAGGGCAATCCTTCTACGGGAAGGCCGGAAAGTCCCCGAAGCCGATTACCCCCCCGATTTCAACTTCACCGAGCCGCTGCAAACCGACCCGCACGGGATGAATTTGTTAGTGCCGTCTCCTGAAGGTGGAGCCGTAGACGCGGTCGGAAATATCCTGGACAAGGATAAGTTCACTATCATGCTGAAGGAATACTACCGATTGCGGGGATGGGATGAGGATACAGGCCTGCCGCATACTGAGACTCTGACCGCCTTAGGTCTGGATGACCTGGTGCCGCTCTGCCGGCCTTAGCGACGACATAAACCATTTCTTTACCTCAATGTTGCAAAAAAAAAATTTGTTATGACAGACCCGCCGGGGACACTGGGCCGGAACGGGAAGCAAAGCTTCCATAAGCCTTGGAGCGGAACCTTTTGAATGTCAAGCATAGCCGTCCGTTGCCTCTGCTGCGCCACTCTTGGTGAAGTCCTCGGTTACTCATGCAATTCTAATAAAACCCACGTTCCAAGGCGTTGGAAGTGTTCCCGGCGGGTCTGCACTTCAGCTTCTTGGCGGCGCAGGCCAGGGAGCTGTAAATTTAACCGAGCTAAACTTCCATTGACCATCCACCCTTACATATTCACAGTCATACCTCGTCTGGCGCCATTTAAACGGCGGTCCGTCCGGGTTTTCGGGAAAGTGAAGAAACATAAGCCAATGGCCTTCCGCCCTGTCCCCTTTGACTTGGATAACGGGCTGGGTGACAAAATGCCCCACATCCCACCCTAATTGTTTGGCAATCACGTTCACCAGCAAATCCTCGATGGCTTTCTTGCCCTGACGCGGGGCATGTTCCGCGATGGCCGCCACTGCGTCATCCGCAAAACAGTCCACCATCTCTTTAAACTGATGGCCTATCAGAAGAAAGACATATTCTCTGTGCAGGTTCTTGATTGCCTCGATATCCTCAATCACTCTAACTCTCTTTTCCAGTTCCTCTAAATTCATAGGACCTCCTTCTGGAATAAACGATAGCACTTTCAACCAGGATGTCTCTCTTTAGAATTAACATAGATCGATGCTGCGGTTTTGTCAATGACGGCAATTTGAACAAAAATGATATGTTATAATAAATTCCATGGATAAATTTATAGAAATCATCGGGGCAAAATCCCATAACCTTAAAAATATTAATTGCAAAATCCCGAGAGGAAAGATGACCGTGATTACAGGGGTCTCGGGATCGGGCAAGTCTACCTTGGCCTTTGATACCCTCTTCGCTGAGGGTCAGAGGCGCTACATCGAGTCCCTCTCCACCTATGCCCGGCAATTTCTGGAAAAGATGGACCGTCCCGATGTCGAAACGATCCATGGGATTCCCCCCGCGATTGCTATCGAACAGAGAAATACGGTTAAGAATGCCCGTTCCACCGTTGGAACAGCCTCTGAGATTTACGACTATCTCAGACTCCTATTTGCCAAAGTCGGAGAAGTCTTCTGCCCTCAGTGTGATGTTAAAGTCTCAGGCGATACAGTGGAAAGCGCCTGTGAACAGATTTTATCCCGGTTTCGGGAAAAGAAGACTCTGGTCCTGGCTCCTTTCTCTCTCCAGGATGGTGAAGAGATAGAATTCAAAGTAAAAAACCTGGTCAAGAATGGATACTACAGGATCTGGAAATCAGGAGAAATCCTTGATCTGACCGCCCTTCCCCTCTCAGACCTTCAAAGTCAAACAGCCCTTTCGCTTCTCTTAGACCGCATGATTCCCGACGAAAAGAATAGATCAAGACTGGCTGAAGCGATTCAGGCCGGTTTTCAAATGGGAAATGGGAAAGCGGAAGCCCTCGGAGAAGACGGGGAGAAGCTCGTCTTCACCAGAAGTTTCTCCTGTAATCGTTGCGGAACAAGATTTACCGAGCCCGAACCCCTTCTTTTTTCCTTCAACAGCCCCATTGGCGCATGTCCCACCTGCCAGGGTTTTGGAAGGGTTATTGAAATCGATTGGCAGAAAGTCATCCCGAATCCGAAAAAAACATTAAAGGAGAAGCCCTTTGCACCTTGGAACACACCCGGTTACGAAGACCTTTACCACTATCTCTGGGATGCCTGTCGACGATACCGCATTCCCACGGAGAAACCCTTCGGAAACCTCCAGCCGGATCAAAAGGATATTCTTATTAACGGAAAAGGTGAATTCATCGGACTCAAAGGCTTCTTTGACTGGATGGAGGGAAAGAAATATAAGGTCCATTACCGGGTTTTTCTCAGCAAGTACCGCGCCTACACCACCTGCCCTGCCTGTCGGAATACCCGTCTCAAACCCGAAGCGCTCCATGTTCGTATAGCGGGAAGGCACATTGCTCAACTCTGTGAAATGAGCATTTCCGACCTTCAGCAGTTCTTCAAGAGCTTACCGCTCGAAGATTTCCAGAAGACCATTTCGGAACGGCTCCTCAAAGAGATCACGAACCGACTCGCCTTCATGGTCGATGTGGGTCTTGGATATCTCACTCTCTCCCGCCAGACCAGGACCCTTTCCAGCGGCGAGTACCAGCGGATCACGCTGGCAAGAGCCCTTGGGTCTGCTTTGACCGAAACCCTCTATGTCCTCGATGAACCCAGCATCGGCCTTCATGCTCGGGATACCGATCGACTCCTCAGGGCTCTCCAGCAGCTGCGAAAAGGGGGAAACACGGTCGTCGTTGTGGAGCACGATCCGGACATGATCAGGGCGGCCGATGAAGTCATCGACCTTGGCCCGGGTGCCGGAAGGCAGGGAGGGGAGATCATCTTCCAGGGAGATATAAATTCCCTTTTAAAAGATGGGAGTTCAATCACGGCACGTTGTCTGAAGAATGGGATTCTCTCACTTCAAAGGCAGAGCCCGGGCAAGCCGACAGGATGGATCATGATCCGCAACGCGCGGGAGCATAATCTGAAAGGGATTGATGTCCGAATTCCCTTGGGAGTCATGGTCTGTATTACAGGCGTTTCCGGAGCCGGGAAAACGACGCTGGTCCACAATATTCTTTACGGGGGAGTAAAGGGGAATGGTGACTCCGGTCGTAGACTCGACTCTGCGAATTGTGAAAAAGGGGCTTGCGACTCGATTAAAGGCCTGGACCAGATTGACGATCTCATCCTCGTTGATCAATCGCCCATTGGTAAGAGTCTCCGGTCCAACCCGGCCACCTATATCAAGGTCTTTTCTGATGTTCGGGACCTCTTCGCCCAGACCCGGGAGGCGAAAAGGAATGGGCTCAAACCCCGGCACTTCTCTTTCAACACGGAAGGCGGGCGATGTGAAGTCTGCCAGGGAGCAGGGCTCCAGGTGTTGGACATGCAATTTCTCGAGGATGTTATCATCACCTGCGAAGCCTGTGAGGGAAAAAGGTTCAAGCCCGAGATTCTCAAAGTGAAATATCGCGATAAAAATATTTCAGAACTCTTAGAGATGACCGTGGACGAAGCCCTTATCTTCTTCCAGGGACACGACCGGATCGTTTCCAAGCTTCAGGTCTTAAAAGATGTGGGGCTGGGATACATGATGCTCGGCCAGTCCACCAATACATTGAGTGGCGGCGAATCCCAGCGGATCAAGCTGGCCCATCACATTGGGCAATCCCATGAGGGAAGATATCTTTTCATATTCGATGAACCCACCACCGGTCTCCACATGGCGGATGTCGAAGTCCTGCTGGACACCTTCCGGAAGCTTCTTTCTCGCGGTCATTCCCTGGTGGTGATCGAACACAACATGGACCTGATCCGGTGTGCAGACTATATCATCGACCTGGGTCCGGAGGGAGGCGAGGGAGGAGGGAGAATCGTCGCGCAAGGCGACCTCAAAACCATCATGGCCTCAAAGCAATCGTATACTGGACAGTTTCTGAGAAAACGTCTGGGAATCCAATAAAAATCCGAAATCCGAAGCACGAAATTCGAAACAATATCTAATGACCAAAATACAAAACTTGAAACAAAAAAGAAATAAAATGTTTCGAAAATTTGGTCATTTGGATTTCGAATTTGTTTCGGATTTCGATATTCGGATTTCGAATTTTCTTACACTTCACTCCTTTGCTTGATGCAACTCAGCATCTGCTCCAATCGGGTTCGATCGAATCCCACCATCACTTCACTGCATGCGCTGATGACCGGAACACTTCGGGCTCCTGAGATCTTCACCATCTCATCCAAGGCCGCCCGGTCCTTGGTCACATCATAATCCGTAAATTTATACCCTTTTTGCGAAAGAAACTCTTTCGCCATCTTGCAATAGGGTCAGGTCGGTGTGGAATAAACCTTGATTTCCTCTTCTGCCATGGTATATTCTCCTTTCTTAAAAGAAAATATTTTCATACTGCTGTTATAAAATTATTACAAACCAATTCAGTCCAAATGTCAACGAATGTTTTTTAGAGAGCTCTGAAATACTACTTATCGCTCTCTTGATTACGGAGATTTCAAAAAATGATTACAGCGATTTCTGGGCTTTTCCAGAAATCTCTTTTTTCTGTTTTATCTTTTGCCTTGAATTTAGGCTATAATCGCCTGCATGAGATCAACTGTTTTAGAGGGGCTGAATTTCCAGGCTCTTCAGATTTCTGCAAAAGACTTCCGCTTTCTCCTTAACCGGGGTTATCCCAGAAAGGCGGCCCTCCAACTCGTTGGAAACCGTTATGGGCTAACCGCTGACGAGCGCCATCTCCTCCATCGGGGTGTCTTCTCCGATGAGGATGCGAAGTCAAGGCGAGAAAAAAAAGTCCACCTTGCCGGGATGATGAATGAAAACCTGGCGATTGATGGCTATAACGTCCTCATTACCATCGAGGCAGGCATCTCAGGCCGGCCTCTGGTCCTGGCTGATGACGGATTTACCAGAGATATCTCCGGACTTTCAGGAAGTTTTAAGAAAAATACAAAAACCGATGAGGCCCTTTTCCTGATTTTAAGAAAAATGAAGAGACTCACCCCTCGCTATACCCTTTTTCTTTTCGATGCTCCCATCAGTATGAGCGGCAGACTGGCCGAGGAGGTAAGGAAAAGAATAGAAGAAGCGGGTCTCCCGGGGGATGCCCGGGCAGTAAAAGTCCCTGAGAAGATCCTGATTGGATTCCCGGGAGTAGTTGCCAGTAGCGACACGGCCATCATTGACCGGTCTGAGAAAGTGGTGGATTTGCCAGGGGGGATTTTGAAGAAGAGTGTATTGGGAAATCTTCTGCGATTGAGAAAGAGATTTCTGAAAAAGTCTCGAAATCTCTGATTCCATAGATTATGTCCGATTGCACAGATTTGAAATGCAGGGGAGCGAAAAGCGGTTTTTCAAATTTCTCCCCTTGACAACTTTTCTCCCTTAGCGTATAAGGGAATGGTATATTTTGGATACTGTATACAAAAAATCTGCTTCGTTCGAGGAGGGTCTGTGATGGAGACTTTTTATTCTGGAATGAAAGTGGGTAAGAAGAAATCTCTTCGGGAAGAGGTCTATGAGTCCCTGAGGAAGTCCATTCTTCACGGGAAACTGAAGGGAGGACAGCGTTTGATCGAAGAGCAGCTCGCGAATCAGATCGGGATCAGCCGCACCCCTGTCCGGGAGGCTTTCCATAAACTGGAGAGGGATGAATTAGTCACCCGGCTTCCAAAAGGTGGGTTTGCCGTCCGCAAATTTACCAAAGAGGACGTCGAAGAGATTTTCGGCATTCGAAACGCCCTTGAAAGTTATGCCGCCTACCTGGCTACCCTTAATATATCCCCGGAGAAGGTCGCTACCCTGGGAAAAAAGGTTGAAGAAGCAGAGATCGCCTTGAAGAAAGGGGATTTTGATAAAGTGGTTCAGCTCAATACGGAGTTTCACGACACCATTTTTAAATTCTGTAAAAGTCGCAAGCTCATCGAAATGGTCAGCTACTTCCGTGAATATTTCTTCCCTTACCGGTCTCCCATGCTTCAAAGCAAGGATGGCTATCATTCCTCGATTCAGGACCATCGACAAATGCTCGAGGCCATGAAGAAGAAGAACGCCAGGGTCATGGAGAAGCTAGTCAGAAAACATCTTAACCTGGGAAAAGATATCGTCTTTAAAGTGATTGAAGAGGGAAAGACAACCCCGTAAGAACCAGAAATCCGAAGCACCTGCCTGTGCGTAGCCACTCTTGCTTGCCAAGGAATTTATCTGCTTGGGGGTAACGGCTTCTCGCCTGCCAAAGGACTTGTCTGACGAGCGGGTCGGGGCAGGCAGATGCCTTGACATTTTTTTCACAAATGGTAAAATTCCGTAAATGCAAGGGTGAAGGAGTGTTTCAATGTCTCCTTATGAGGGCCGTTCACTATAATATCAGGAGAGTGAGTTATGGATAAAAGAGAGAGGCTATTAAAAATCGTAGGAGGTGAAAACTTCTCCGATAGTCCTGAAGTCTTAAAAAGATATTCGAAGGACTTTAGTTTGGTCCCTTCGGGAATGCCGAATTTTGTTGCAAGACCGAAGGTTGTCTCCGAGGTTCAGGAGGTCATTCAATTCGCAAACGAGCATTCCATACCCGTCGTACCTGTGAGTTCACACGTCCATTTTCAAGGAGCGACGATCCCGAAGCAGGGAGGAATTATTCTCGACCTGACCAGAATGGACCAGATTCTGGAAATCGATGAGTATAACCGCAGGGTGAGGATCGAGGCGGGGGTGACATGGGGGCAGCTTACCGAGGCTTTGGAGAAAAGAGGATTCAGAGTGATTATGCCCTTGTTGCCGCACCCCAAGCGCTCTGTGGTGACGGATTATCTCGATAGAGAAGTTCCAACGAACACGGTCTATGACTATGGAGAACCCCTCCAGGGCATGGAGGTGGTTTGGCCAACGGGGGAAATTTTCAGAACGGGCTCTGCCAGTGTCGATGGTTATCCGCATTCAAAATCGAAGGGGGCGAATCCTTCCGGGCCGGGTCTCGATTTCTACAGATTTATCCAGGGAGCCCAGGGGACTATGGGTGTTGTCACGTGGTCTAATTTCAAGATCCAGTCTATCCCCAAAATGGACAAAGTCCTTTTAGCTCCGGTCAGCGACCTCGGATACGCGATGGAGTTCCTCTACCGGGTTTTGCCCCGAAGAATCGGCCAGGAGTGCCTCCTGCTGAACAAAATCGATCTGGCAACCATCCTTGCGGAAGATTGGCCTGCGGAGTTCGAAAAACTGCGTCAGAGCTTACCCGCCTGGACACTCATTCTTGTATTAAGCGGATTAGCGAGAAGGCCGGAAGAAAAAATAGCCTACGAAGAGAAGGCGGTTGGGGAGATTCTGAGAAACGAATTTAGGGGATTGGCCCTTAGCGATAGTCTTCCTGGATTCCCGGGGCTGGGAAGGAAGCTTCTACCGTTGCTTCGCAAGCCCTGGCCAGAAAAGATGACTTACTGGAAAAATCGGTATCAGGGAGGATGCCAGAGTGTATTCTTCATCGGAAAGCCTCTTTTGGCAAAAGGATTCATCGATACGGTGGAGCATGCGGCTGCCAGATGCGGTTATCCGATCAACGATATTGGAATCTATGTGCAGCCGATCGAGCATAATCGGGCCTGCCATTTCGAGTTCAACCTTTTTTATGACCCGGCAAACCCTGCTGAAAGGGAACAAGTCCGAAGCATTTCCCGGGAAGCAGCCGTCGCCTTGCTGAATGAAGGAGCTTTCTTTACACGACCGTACGGAGAATTGGCACCCATTCTATATGACCGGGCTGCCAATTATACGATGGTCTTAAAGCGGGTCAAAAAGGTGTTCGATCCCAATCAAATCATGAATCCCGGAAATCTGTGCTTCTAAGGAGTTTGTCGAGAATGTCAGTTTTTTCAGGCTGCTCAAAAATGCCCAGATGCAAGTTCAGCTTTGCGAAATCCCGTATGCGGGGGCTCCCGAAATCATTTGTAGGGAACGGTTTCAAACCGTTCTCTACGGTGTACGCTACAGTAAGCCTGCCCCGTGCTTGACACGGGGAAGGATGAGGGGTGGCGTCGCGACGAATAAGGAGCGACTCTTTGCCACGCCGCCAAGACGGTGAGGCGGCCGGATAACGCCGCAGATGGGTGTTTTTCAGCAGCCTGCTAAGGAGGAGGACGATGCCAAAAAGGCAAGTCAGTTTAGATGTAACACAGCTGGATAATTTTGTTTATGACATGAGTCGGTGCATCAAGTGCAAAGGGTGCTACTGGGTGGAGCACACGTATATGCCCGGAATCAAGTTTTCAACCCGGTGTCCGAGTAATACCTGGAATGACTTTGATGCCTATGGGGCTTTTGGAAAGATGAGGATTGGGACCGCTGTCGCGGAAGGGAAGCTGGAGTGGACTCCAAAACTTCTGGAAGTGATTTATGCGGATCCTCTCTGCGGGGCCTGCGATGTCGGCTGTAAAAGAAATCTCGATCTTGAGATCGAGCTGACCCTTGAAGCCTTGAGAATAAAGGCCGTGAAAGATGGCGCTGGACCCATGCCCGCCCACAAAAAAGTGGCCCAGAATATTTCGAAGACCCACAACCAGTTCGGGGCGCCCCACGAAAAGAGGACGAAATGGCTAACGAATGACATCAAGATGTCTCAGAAGGCAGAGGTGCTTTACTTTGTAGGCTGCTCTGCTTCTTACACAAACCCTGAAATAGCCAGGGCCACGGCAAAGGTACTGAATGCCTCCGGCACCCCTTTCATGATCATGCAGGATGAGTGGTGCTGCGGGAATACCCTCTATTCGGTAGGTATGATTGACGAAGCGAGAGAACTTGCCCGCCGGAATATTGAGGCCATGGAGAAAACCGGGGCGAAAACTCTCCTGATCAGTTGTGCCGAGGGCTACCGCATGTGGAAGGTCGATTATCCGAAGATGCTCAATATAGCTACTTCTGATCTTGGCTTTCGCGTGATGCATCTTGTAGAGTTTGCCGATGAGATGGTTAAAAAGGGGACTCTGAAACTGGCGAAAAAGGTTGACCTGCGGTTAGCCTACCACGACTCATGTGGGATCAGCAGGCTCGGCGACTCTTGGACCCCCTGGAACGGGGAACGGGGATGGATGGGCACGGTCAGCCCGCCTTTGAAGAGGAGACGGGGTAAGGAAGGGCTGTATGCGCAGCCCAGGAATATCCTGACTTCTATCCCAGGGGTGAAATTCGTTGAAATGCCCAGGACGAGAGAAAATGCTTTTTGCTGCGGCGCCGGCCGTGGGACAAAAGAGGCCTTTCCCGAGCTGGCATCCTTCTCAGCCAAGCATCGCCTTGAAGAAGTGAAAGAAGTCGGCGCTGAAGCTCTCATCTCCGCCTGTCCGTGGTGTAAGAATAATTTTGCACAGGCTGTCAAGGAGAATGGCGACAATATCAAGGTCATGGATATCTCCGAACTGATCCTGGCATCATTAGAAACTTAGCTCTAAATTTATTCGGGATAGTCATCTTTCTTCAGGATGCTCAAAAATGCCCAGATACAAGGCGCCCGAATCCCGCCGTCGGCGGGACTGAGTGAGTGAGGCGTACTGGGTCGTACGCCGCAATGACGAAGGATGAGGGAAACGAAGTAGATGGGCGTTTTTCAGCATCCTGATAAGGAGGAAAGGAATGGCAATTTCTAAGGAAGCATACAGCGTGTTGGAATCAATTGTGGGTTCTAAGTATATTTCAGATGATCCCGCGATTTGTGAGGGTTATCGATGTGGCCCGGGGGGATATGAGTGCGGTCTGGGGTATGAGAGGGTCATGACGAAAATACCGGGTACGGTGATTCTGCCTCGAACGACGGATGAGGTCCAGAAAATCGTGAAGGCCTGCAACCGCTATAAGATTCCCTATGTTCCTTATAGCACCGGATTCTATGGCCCCCGTTCTCATTGTCACGTGGAGAATGAATTGCTGATGGATCTGAAACGCATGAACGATTTCGAGATCGACGAGAAACACTTTTACGTCGTTCTTGGACCGGGGGTTATCTATTCACCCCTTCAGGAAGAAGCGATGAAACGCGGAGCCTACGTGGTGATCGGAGGCGGGGGGGCTCAGGCGTCGGTCATCGCTAATCTGATTGGAGATGGATGGTCGCCTTTGAGCCACCGCATCGGACTGCCCCACCGGCGAATTCTGGGGACCGAGCTTGTTTTGCCCGACGGCGAGCTGGTGAAGATGGGCTCGTTGGCAATAGGCGAGGATCCCTTCTGGGGCGAAGGGATCGGTCCGGACCTCAGGGGAATGCTTCGGGGATACACAGGTGTGAGGGGGTGCC